>OGZN01000827.1_pt1 | contig 14624 bp, 9 predicted proteins | sample 1576801 | NCBI WGS metagenome assembly OGZN01 (sample SAMEA3541573, study PRJEB24748) | human gut metagenome | biome: human gut; feature: human-associated habitat; material: faeces | place: China | collected 2012 | reverse complement strand
TTCTGATTTGAGTTGAAAGACATTATAATGTGCTTCTTTAATCCATTGCTCACGCATCTTCTCCTGGGAATCCGCTTTAACGGCTACCTATAATAAGAATGAGATTCTGGATCTGAACAGCGAAACTCCGATGTTTATCAACCAGATAGGCAATTCATACGTGACCATGCTGAAAGCCGGTTACCCGATCAACGTTTTCTATGGATACGTTACCGACGGGCTTTTCCAGAACTGGGGAGAAGTCAACCGCCACGCCACCCAGCCGGGCGCAGCTCCGGGGGACATCCGCTTCAGAGACTTGAACAACGACGGAGTGATTAACGACGAAGACCGTACGATTCTTGGCAATCCGAATCCGAACTGGTTCTTCTCACTCTCCAACAACCTATCTTACAAAGGATGGGAACTCTCCGTTTTCCTGCAAGGAGTGGCAGGCAACAAGATTTATAATGCCAACAATGTGGACAACGAAGGAATGGCTGCCGCCTACAACCAGACCACAGCCGTACTGAACCGCTGGACAGGAGAAGGCACAAGCTACTCCATGCCGCGTGCCATCTGGGGCGACCCGAACCAGAACTGCCGCGTATCCGACCGATTTGTGGAAAACGGCTCGTATCTCCGTCTGAAAAATATCACCCTTTCGTATACACTGCCTAAAAAGTGGTTGCAAAAGATTCAACTGGAAAACGCCCGTATCTCCTTCTCTTGCGAGAATGTGGCGACTATCACCAGATATTCGGGCTTCGACCCCGAGGTGGATGTCAACGGTATAGACAGCAGCCGTTACCCTATCTCGCGTACATTCAGTATGGGCTTGAACTTTAACTTTTAAATCAGGAGGAAGAAAATGAAAAAGAAACTGACTTTTATAATGATACTTGCCGTACTTGCCTTGACATCGTGCAGTGATTTTCTGGATAAGTACCCCAAATACGGTGTGGACCCCGAATCGGAAGTGACCAATGAGATTGCCGTAGCACTGACTACTGCCTGCTATAAGACGTTGCAGTCGTCCAATATGTATAATCAGCGCCTGTGGAGCCTCGACATCCTTGCCGGCAACAGCGAGGTAGGCGCCGGGGGAGGAACCGACGGACTGGAAACTGTTCAGGCGGCTAACTTTATAGCGCAGAGCGACAACGGTTTTGCCCTGTACGTATGGCGTTCTCCGTGGGTAGGCATCGGACGTTGTAATATCGTGCTTTCCAATCTGCCTTCGGCTGCCATCTCCGATGAGATAAAAGACCGTTGCATGGGTGAGGCATATTTCCTGCGTGCTCATTACTACTATATCCTCGTCCGTCTTTATGGTGGCGTACCTTTGCGGCTACAGCCCTTTGAGCCGGGACAGTCGACGGATATTGCCCGCAATACGGTAGATGAGGTATATGCGCAGATTCTTTCGGACTGTAAGAATGCGGTGGATATGCTTCCCCCAAAGAGCAGTTACGGAGAAAATGACAAGGGACGTGCCTGCAAAGAGGCGGCGATGGCTATGCTGGCAGATATTTACCTGACGCTGGCGCCCAATCATCGGGATTATTACAATGAAGTTGTTACGTTGTGCGACCAGATTACTGCGATGGGATATGATTTGTCTCAGTGCAAGTATGCCGATAATTTCGACGCTACGATCAATAACGGTGCGGAATCCCTTTTCGAAGTACAATACTCCGGCAGTACGGAATACGATTTCTGGGGAGGGGATAACCAGTCTTCCTGGCTGTCGACCTTCATGGGACCCCGTAACTCCGGCATGGTGGCAGGCGCTTACGGATGGAATCTGCCTACGGAAGAATTTATCAAAGAGTACGAAGCGGGCGATTTGCGCAAAGATGTGACCGTGTTATATCAAGGCTGTCCTGCTTTCGACGGCATGGAGTACAGACGTTCGTGGTCGAATACAGGTTACAACGTCCGGAAGTTCCTTGTGTCGAAGACCGTTTCGCCGGAATATAATACCAACCCGAATAACTTCGTGGTATACCGTTATGCGGATGTCCTGTTGAAGAAGGCGGAAGCGCTGAACGAACTGGGACATCCCGATCAGGCTGCCGCACCTCTGAATATCGTCCGTCAGCGTGCCGGACTGGCGGATGTACCGACTACCTTGAATCAGGAAACAATGCGGGAAAAGATTATTCACGAACGCCGGATGGAACTTGCTTTTGAGGGACATCGCTGGTTTGACATGATTCGCATCAATAATGGTAACTATGCGATTGAGTTCCTGAAATCTATCGGCAAGAATCAGGTGACGAAGGAACGCCTGCTGCTGCCCATCCCGCAGACAGAGATGGACTCTAACAATCTGATGACTCAGAATCCCGGTTATTAATCGCTTTTACAATCATTCATTTAGACAGATCATATGATGAAGAAATATATATATCAGATACTGTGTTCTCTTTTCATCGGCGGAGCGATGGTTTCCTGCGCCGAGGACTATATGGAGACGGACAAGGGACATGATACGCTGACTCTTACGGTGAATCAGCAGGAGATCGTACTGAACGAAAAGAATCACACTCAGGAAGCGTTAACGCTTTCATGGACTACGGGAACAAACTACGGAAGCGGGAACCGCATCTCTTATACACTGGAAATAGCCAAGGCGGGAACAGACTTCGCCCGTGCCTATTCCGTAGATTTAGGAACGGGAACTTATCAGTGGACGAAGAAAACGGAAGAACTCAATCAGTTTCTGAACACGCAGCTAGGCGTCGGCTATGCCGAAAAAGTATCGCTGGAAGCACGCATTACCGCTACTGTTGCCGGAATGGAAGAAAAGGAGCAGCGTGCCACAGTTTCGCTGGATGTGACTACTTATCAACCGGTTACTCCGACGCTTTACCTCATCGGAGAAGCTGCCCCTAACGGATGGAGCGCCGATCAAGCGACGCCTATGGAGCGCACGGACAACGGACAGTTTACGTGGACAGGAAAGCTGAATACCGGTGTATTCAAGTTTATAACGACATTGGGAGAATTTCTTCCATCCTACAACCGGGATGCCGCTGCCGGAGAAGAACTACGGCTTATCTACCGCACATCGGGCGACGAACCGGACGAACCGTTTACAGTCAGCAAGGAAGCGACCTATATAGTCAAGGTAGACCTGCTCGACCTGACAATGACCATGACCGAAACGGAAAACATCGGATGGCGCTTTGAAGAATTCTATATTGTCGGCTCCTTTACCGGCGATAATGGCTGGGGATTCGAGGCACTGTCTAAAGATGCCGTTCAGATGAATCTGTTCCATTATGGTGCCGTGATTCCGTGGAAGGCGGACGGTGATTTTAAGTTTACTTCCGTGACGGACTTCGGTCAGTCGGATGCTTTCTTCCATCCCACCGAAGGGAACGCTCCGTATACTTCCACTTCAGTTGTACTGGGAGGTGAAGACAATAAATGGCAAATGAAGGAAAGCGAATGCGGCAAGGCCTATAAAGTGCTGTTCCTCACAGCCAAGGGAAAGGAAAAGATGCTGATGCGTCCGTTTACCCCCTACGAAGGACTGTATCTGGTAGGCGATGCCACTCCGAACGGATGGAGCATCGACAACGCCACCCCGATGGCTAAAAGTGCCGACAGCCCTTACATCTTTACCTGGAGCGGTACACTGAATACAGGGGAGATGAAGATCTCCTGCGACAAGCAGTCCGACTGGAACGGAGACTGGCTGATGGCGGACAAGAGCGGAAAGGCACCGACCGGTGAAGTGGAGACAGCCTTATTTACCAGTAAAACGGATGCGGAACTGAAGAATATGTATCCGGATACAGACCTCGGCAGTCTGGACAATAAATGGAATATTCAGGAAGCTGGCTCGTATCGGATTACGATTGACCAGTTGAAAGAAACGATTTCGATTGTAAAACAATAAACAAGTATTCAAGATGAAGAAGATAATATATTTGGTGGCTGCCTTCCTGTGTCTGTCTTGCAGCGACGATCATGAATCGAACCCACAGAACGGAGGAGCGTCGGGCAGTGTGACCGAAGTAACTCCGGTGACATCGGACTTATGCGTGAAACTGACAACCGACAAGGCTTTTTATAAACCGAACGAGACAGTGACTTTCACTGCCGCCGATGCCTTGCCTGCCGGAACAAAGGTACGCTATCGCCTTTCGGGAGAAATAGTCGGAGAAGAACCGGTCAGCGGTACGAACTGGACATGGAAGGCTCCTTCCACCGATTTCAAAGGATACATGGCAGAACTTTACCGGCAGGAAAACGGTACGGACGTCATCGTCGGTACGATTGCGGTAGATGTATCCAGCCATCCGGCACGTTTCCCCCGATATGGCTTCGTGGCAGATTTCGACGGAGACAAGACAGAAGAGAAAACGCTGGAAGAGATGGCCTATCTGAACCGCCATCACATCAACTGGGTACAGTTTCAGGACTGGCACAATAAACATCATTGGCCGCTGGGCGGCACACGCACGCAGTTGGACGAGGAATATCTCGACATTGCGAACCGCCCTGTCCATACAAGCTCTGTGAAGAATTATATCAAGGCACAACAACATTTTGGAATGAAGTCCATGTTCTATAATCTTTGTTTCGGGGCATTGAAGGATGCGGCTTCCGACGGGGTGAAAGAAGAATGGTATCTGTTTAAGGACGCTTCGCATACCACGAAAGACAGTCACGACCTGCCAAGCGGATGGAAGAGCAATATCTATCTGGTAGACCCTTCCGACAAGGAATGGCAGCAATATATGGCGGAACGGAATGACGACGTGTATGCGAACTTCGCCTTCGACGGCTATCAGATCGACCAGTTGGGCAAGCGGGGAACGCTTTACAACTACAACGGTACACCGGTCAACCTCCGCGAAGGATATGCTTCTTTTATCGAAGCCATGAAGCAGGCGCATCCCGACAAAAGTCTGGTGATGAATGCCGTAAGTCGCTACGGTGCCCGTCAGATCGGAGAAACCGGCAAAGTAGATTTCTTCTATAATGAGATGTGGGCGGATGAGGCGGACTTTACCCATCTGAAAGCCGTCCTGTATGAAAACGGAGTGTATGGCAATAATCAGCTGAATACGGTTTTCGCTGCCTATATGAACTATAATAAGGCGGATCATCGGGGAGAGTTCAATACAGCGGGTATCTTGCTGACGGATGCGGTGATGTTCGCTTTGGGTGGCTCGCATCTCGAACTGGGTGGTGACCATATGCTGTGCAAAGAATATTTTCCGAACGACAACCTGACGATGAGCGAGGAACTGAAAACGGCAATGGTTCACTACTACGACTTCCTCACGTCTTATCAGAACCTGCTCCGCGATGGCGGAACGGAGAACAGCATCGCTATGAACTGTACCAACGGAGAAATGAAACTCAACGTATGGCCTCCAAAGTTGGGGTCGGTCACTACCTACGCCAAGCAGGTAGACGGCAAGCAAGTAGTGCATCTGCTTAACTTCTCGCAGGCGAACAGCCTTAGCTGGCGGGACGTGGACGGCACCATGCCCGAACCTGCCCTGATCACGAAAGCGGCCTTGCAGATGAACCTGCCCGCCAAAGTGAATAAATTGTGGGTGGCATCGCCGGACGTACACGGAGGAGCTTTGCAGGAACTGGCATTTACGCAGGAGAACGGGGTAGTCTCCTTCACACTGCCTGCCTTGAAATACTGGACAATGATTGTAGCTGAATAAGGCAGTTGCAACGGAATAACTAAAACGATAGGTATGAAGATTAGATATAAGTTTGGGGTGTGGATGTTGTGTCTGATGTTTCCGGCGTTGGTCTGGGCAGAAAACGCAAAAAGTATATGTACCTCTTTTACGCAGCAGGGTCGTCAGGTGACTTTTCACCTGGCGGACAGTGCCGCGCTGCAACTGCAACTTTGCAGTCCTTCCGTGGTAAGAATCTGGTTCTCGCCGGACGGGAAGCTGCAACGGAGAAACGCTTCCTTTGCCGTGATCAATGAAGAACTGGAAGATGTGGGAACGGTTCATGTGGACGAACAGGCCGCCTGCTATGAGATATTTACCTCGAAGCTGCGCATACGGGTGAACAAGTCGCCGATGAGCATCCAGATATTCGACAAATATCAGAAACTCCTCTTCAGTGACTATGCCGATAAAGGACACGTAAGCGAAGGTACGAAGAAGGTGGAATATAAAACGCTTCGCCGTGACGAGCATTTCTTCGGGCTTGGGGAGAAGACCGGCAAGATGGACCGCAGAGGAGAATCTTACAAGATGTGGAACAGCGATAAACCTTGTTACAGTGTGGTGGAAGACCCTCTTTACAAGAGCATCCCTTTCTTTATGAGCAGTTACCGGTATGGTATTTTCCTTGATAATACGTATAAGACAGAATTTAAGTTCGGAACGGAAAGCCGTGATTATTACAGCTTCGAGGCGCCGGACGGGGAGATGATTTACTACTTCATCTTCGGCAAGGACTATAAGGAAATCCTGAGTCAGTATGTAGGACTGACGGGCAAACCTATCATGCCTCCGAAATGGGCATTGGGCTTTGCGCAATGCCGTGGCCTGCTGACAAGCGAGAAACTGAGCCGCGAAATAGCCGAAGGCTACCGGACACGCGGCATCCCCTGTGATATTATCTATCAGGACATCGGCTGGACGGAACATCTACAGGACTTCGAATGGCGGAAGGGCAACTACGGGCATCCGAAAAAGATGCTTGCCGATCTGAAAGAAATGGGATTCAAGGTAGTCGTATCGCAAGACCCGGTCATCTCGCAAGCCAACAAGAAGCAATGGGAGGAAGCGGACCGTCTGGGATATTTTGTCAAGGACAGCACGAACGGGAAGAGTTATGACATGCCGTGGCCTTGGGGCGGAAATTGTGGGGTAGTGGATTTTACCTTACCTGCCGTAGCCGACTGGTGGGGAACCTATCAGCAGAAACCCATTGACGATGGCATCTCCGGCTTCTGGACGGATATGGGAGAACCCGCATGGAGCAACGAAGAGCAGACCGAACGCCTTGTGATGAAACATCACCTGGGTATGCACGACGAAATCCATAATGTCTACGGACTGACTTGGGATAAAGTGGTCAAAGAGCAGTTCGAGAAACGGAATCCGAACCGTCGCGTCTTTCAGATGACCCGTGCCGCTTATGCGGGATTGCAGCGTTATACGTTCGGTTGGACGGGAGATTGCGGAAATGGAGACGATGTATTGCAGGGCTGGGGGCAACTGGCTAATCAGATTCCGGTGATTCTTTCCGCAGGGCTGGGAGTGATTCCGTTTACTACCTGTGACATTACGGGGTATTGCGGAGACATCGAAGACTATCCATCCATGGCGGAACTTTATACCCGATGGATACAGTTCGGTGCATTCAATCCTTTGAGCCGTATTCATCATGAGGGGGATAATCCGGTAGAACCGTGGCTCTTCGGTCCGGAAGCGGAAAAGAACGCGAAGGAGGCCATCGAACTGAAATACCGTTTATTGCCTTATATCTATACGTATGCCCGCGAAGCTCATGATACGGGATTGCCCATCATGCGTCCGCTCTTTTTGGAATATCCGGCGGATATGGAAACGTTCTCTACAGACGGCCAGTTCTTGTTCGGACAAGAGCTGCTGGTAGCTCCGGTGGTGAAGAAGGGGGCACGTACGAAGAATGTCTATCTGCCCGAAGGCACTTGGATTGACTACAACAATAAACAAACAGTCTATACCGGAGAACAGTGGACTACCGTGGAAGCTCCCTTGTCGTGCATCCCGATGTTTGTAAAGCAGGGTTCCATCATCCCCACCATGCCGGTGATGAACTACACGCATGAGAAACCGGTCTATCCGCTGATCTTTGAAGTATTTCCGGCACCAAAAGGAGAGGAGGCCTCGTTCACTTTGTACGAAGATGAGGGAGAAGACCTCGGCTATCAACGGGATGAGTTTGCCAAAACTCCCGTTCGCTTCCGGACGGAGGAGGGTGGTTATCTTCTTTCGGTTGGTGCCCGTGAAGGAAAAGGGTATGCAGTGCCCGCTCCCCGAAACTTTATTTTCCGTATGTATCTGAAGACGGCTCCCAAAGGAGTTACCGTGCAAGGTAAGAAAGTAAAGAAGGTGAAGCCGGAACGTCTGGAAGAGAATCCGGACGATGACACTGAAAGTATGGTGTGGAGTTGGGATAAGGCGACCGGTATTTGCAGCCTTCGTATGCCGGACCGAGGGGAAGAAAGTCGGATTTCCCTGCGTTTATGACTTGAACTCAACGCCTACATAAAGATATAAATTTGAAAAATTGCTGTCACCTGTCACTAAACCTGTGACAATAGTCTGATAATTAAATCATAAGACCGTGACAGCAACCTGTGACAGCAGCGTGACGGAAAGATTTGCCGTCACGCTGTCATTCATTTCAGCTATTAATAAGCCGAGTTTGTTTTAAGGAATGAAACTACAGTTCCCATTGCTTGAAACTTTGGTTCCCATTACTTGAAACTCTAGTTTCATACGCTTGGAACTTTTGGTTTCAAGCCTTTGGAACTACAGTTTCTCACTGATGAAACTCTGGTTTCAAGCAGTGAAACTAATTAAGAAATCAATTGATGAACTCGTAATCCGTCAGTTGATATCTTTTTTGCTTGTATTCTTTTGTCCTTTTCAGTTTTACCTTTCCTTTGGCAGCTTCCAGCGTTACTTCGTTGAATTGTCCTTTTTGGAAATCGTAACTTATACCGTCATCTTCGAGAAGGAGGAACGTTGCCGAAGGAGCGCCGTATACTTTGCAATGCAGATCGAATACGGTTTGAGCATCTACATAGGGGACAGGTGCGGCCAATGGCAATAACGTTCCCTGGCGAACGTAGAGTGGCAACTGATCTAATTCCGTCGTAATCTCATATTCACGGTTGCCTTCATATTTCTCATTGGTATTGAAGTTGTACCATGTTCCTTCGGGGAAATAGACCGTTCTCGTTTTCTTGTTCTGGTATAAAGGAGCAGCCATCAATCCGTCTCCCATCATATACTGGTCACTGATAGTGCGCAAACGTTCATCTTTGGGATAATCCATCAATAACGGACGGAAAGGAGGTACACCTTCTTTATAATATGTATAAAAAGCACTGTACAGATAAGGAATCAGCTGCATACGCAGATTAATCAGTGTACGGGCATATTCTTCATACCTCTTTGCTTCCGGCAGGAACTCGCCACGTTCGTTCTTTCCACGGTCGAATTGCAGCCACGGAGCGTATTGCAGATACCATGCATTGACCATAGCCTGCGGAGAAAGAATCACCGTTTGCAGACGATGGAAGAAATCTTCGGCAGAATGTGCCTCACGCACTTCGGGACACCACAACAGTCCTCCGAATGCCGAGTTGCAAAGTGCCTGAATGTACTCTTTGGGATCGTATGTATCACTATAAAGTACGGCGTTGCGTGAAGACATGAACATACCGGACGACCGGTAATCCTGATAGGTGCGGGTATTCTTTTCACGATAGATACTGTCCATCGCATTCACATAGAGGGAACCGAATACCTGGTGCATCTTTTCTCCGTCGATGCCCGAAGGGAACTGTGCCATATCCGGGAAGCACCATGTGGCGGAAGCAAAAGATATGTTCGAGTTGTCACATTCGTCCAGTTTGAAGCCGGAGATGCCTTCTTCTATCAGTGTGCGGTGGTAATCGGTAAATATTTTGTGTGCTTCCGGCTGGATGAAGTCCGGTACCAGTCCGTTCCATACAAGGAAATCGCCTGAGTAGGGCTCCAGCGCCTTCCGGATGGGGGAAGAAGGATGAACATACGCGTGTTCCCACAGGTTTACTTTGTATCCTTTCTGCTGCAACTGGTCCAGCATTTCTTTGTGCCTTGGAAAACGGTCGTCGCTCCAGCGATAAGAACAGGAGTAAGTGGCCGTCTGCCATCCCGGTTCGAGTCCCAGTACGTCGCACGGAATCTGTTTCTCGCGGAAATAGTTGGCAAAACGCATGACGGAGTCCTGCGTCGCATCTCCTTTGACACGGTATTTGAATCCGAGTCCCCACATCGGAGGAAGACATCCGCCGCCGGAGAGGAGGTTGTATCTCTTGACTACATCCAGCACTTCCGGTCCGGTGATGATAAATACCTCAATGCCTTTGGCGCCGGGTACGTCGATATGGACTTTATTTCCGTTGCTTCTGTTCTTATACAAGTCTTCCGTGGTGGTAGCAATGTGTTTTCTTTCTTCCGTTTGTAGTTGACGACTATGCTCGGTTTTCTGATTGGAGCCGCATAGGAAAGTGGTATACCGTGCCGTGTTGACCAGAATACCGTACCCTTTGGTAGAGACGTAGAATGTCTGCGGAGCATGTGTATATCCGAGTCCGTTCAGCGGATTGTCGTTTACTATCGGGCGCTTGCGCAGGCCACGCTGACCGAAAGTTTCGAATTGAAGTCCGAAACCGTATATTTGTTCGTTGTCCTCCAGAGGGACTTCGATCAGACAGCCACGGTCGGTTATCTTTATTTGCACTTCGTCGGGGCTGAAGGGCGGCTTTGCAGTCGGGAGTTGTTTCATTGCTTCTACGGCAGGTTTCCCGCCGAATAAGGAATAAGGGGTAAAAGTGTCAATTTCTCCCGCTTGCAGCTTGATGATTCCCGGAGCAATTTCTTCTTGAGCGGATGCTTGCCCGGCAAACAGGAGACCTACTGTGGATAGAAAAAGGTTGAGTAATAGTTTTCTCATTATAGTTTATTTTATCATGGTTATATTAAAATAGACTTTTGAAATGCGATTTTCCACTAAAATGCAATAAAAGAATATTGCAAATATAGGAATAAAACAGATGCGGTATCAAGTATTAATACCTGAGAAGTCAGATAAAGTGACCTGTCACGACATATATTAATGTTTGTGACGGGAGATATTAATATCTTCTTTTTTTGACCGTGATTCTAAAAATAAGGTTTTATATTTGTCCTTGTTTAAGAATGAAAAAGAATAAAACCATGAAAAAGAATTGTTTTCTCCTTCTCTTTTTGCTTTGTGCCTGCCTCGTTCAGGCACAGGATACGTATCGTACCGACAAGGATGTACCTTACATTTCCGGCTCCGAAACAGATGCTTATCGTCTGGAACGTTGTAAACTGGATGTTTATTATCCCGAGAATAAAAAAGATTTTTCCACCATTGTATGGTTTCATGGCGGTGGTATGGAAGGAGGAAGTAAATTTGTTCCCAGGGAACTGACGGATCAAGGCTTTGCAGTAGTGGCAGTTAATTATCGTTTGAGTCCGAAAGCAAAGAATCCGGCTTATATAGAAGATGCCGCCGAAGCTGTGGCATGGACATTCCGGAATATCGAAAAGTATGGCGGTCGCAAGGATCGTATCTTTGTTTCCGGTCATTCGGCGGGAGGTTACCTTACGTTGATTCTGGCAATGGATAAGAAATACATGGCTGCATACGGAGCCGATGCGGATAGTGTAGCTGCCTATCTTCCGGTCAGCGGGCAGACAGTCACTCATTTTACCATCCGCAAAGAACGTGGCCTGCCCAACGGAATCCCCATCATTGACGAATTTGCTCCGGTAAATAAGGCCCGCAAGGATACCGCTCCTGTTGTGCTGATTACGGGGGATAAGAATCTGGAAATGGCTGACCGGTACGAAGAGAATGCACTGCTGGCATCGGTATTGAAGAATATCGGCAATCGGAAAGTCTCTTTATATGAACTGCAAGGATTTGACCACGGACAGGTACTCGGTCCTGCCTGCTATCTGATCGTTAATTATGTGAAGAGGTTCAAGTAATAGACCTGTGATATTCTTTCATTTGATATGGATAATGTGTATATTTGCACGAAACTCATATCAAAAATGTGTAAGTTCTCACATTTCAGATATCAAAAATGTGACTCGGTATGTTTGAAAGAGGAATTATTCAGCTGTTAGCGGCTTGGAAAACGGATGTAAACAGGAAGCCTTTGGTTATTCATGGGGCGAGACAAGTGGGTAAGACGTGGGCTTTGAAGTATTTCGGTCAGAAATACTTTGAAGATGTTGCCTATTTTAGTCTGGATAAAGATGAAAGCGGACTTTGTGATATCTTTAAAACGACTAAAGACCCCGAGCGCATTATACAGCAATTGTCCTTTTTGCATGGACGAAAAATTAATCCTCAGACTACTTTGCTGATATTGGATGAGATTCAGGAGTGCAATGAAGCGCTGAACTCTTTGAAATATTTCTGCGAAGAAGCACCCGAATATGCAGTGGCTTGCGCTGGTTCTTTACTTGGAATTTACCTGAATCACATAGGCAATTCCTTTCCGGTTGGAAAAGTAAATCATCTGTCTATGTATCCGCTGACTTTTACGGAGTTTCTGAATACGAAAGATCCGGCGATGTATCAATATATGTGCTCTGTCAAAGAAATAGCGCCTCTTCCCCAAATCTTCTTCGACAAACTGCGGGAAGCCTTCATTGCCTATTCTATTTGTGGCGGTATGCCCGAACCTGCTTCTTTGATGGTTGACTTTAATGATATGCAAAAAGTGGATTCATCGCTTCGGGATATATTGAATGACTATGCTCTGGATTTTGTGAAACATGCTACACCTACGTTGGCGCCCCGTATCAATTATGTATGGAACTCTCTGCCCTCTCAATTGGCGAAAGAAAATCGTAAGTTTGTTTATCAACTGGTTCGTCCCGGAGCACGTGCGCGTGAATACGAAGATGCTATTTTATGGTTGGAACAAGCTGGTCTTGTCAACAAAGTAGTTCTGAGCAAGTCGCCTAGGCTGCCACTGAAAGCCTACGATGATTTGAGCACTTTTAAGCTCTATGCATTGGATATAGGGTTGTTGAGGCAATTGTCCGAACTGGGTGCAAGTGTTTTGTTATTGTCCACTCCCGGATATACGGAATATAAAGGGGCATTGGCAGAGAATTATGTATTGCAAAGTCTTACAGCACAATTTCAGGCTTCGTTCCGTTACTGGACTTCCGGTAATAAAGCAGAAGTGGATTTTTTACTTCAGCATGGTAATCATATTTATCCGATAGAAGTGAAAGCAGACCAGAATATAACAGGTAAAAGTCTGATTCAGTACGAGAAACTTTATCAACCTGCTTGTCGGATTCGATATTCGATGCTGAATTTGAAACAAGACGGCAATCTGATTAATATTCCTTTATTTCTTGCGGATAAGACGAAAGAGCTGCTGAATAATAACGTGGGATAAAGAATAGAGAGAAACGGCCAAGTGATGAAAAATACAGGTCATTTAAGGAAAATATCTGTGAAATGTAACGTTTCTCATAGTCTGTGAATCATTTATTATATCAGAAATCGGTCGTATTGGCTACATTTACTCCGATTTTACAAACTAATAAATAAAATAGCTATGAAGACATTAAGCAGAACTGTACTTACTCTTTTTGTTTTATCCTTCTCCTGTTTGGCAGCGATAGCCGGAGAAGTATCTTTTAAAATAACCAAGCAATATCTGAACTTCCCCATCTCCCATAAAGAGAACAGAGGAAGGATGACTTTTGAAGTAAACGGCAAGCCGGATTTATCCGTCGTTATCCGTCTGGCGCCGGATGAAGCGGAATACTGGGTGTTTAAAGATGTGTCGGCTTTCAAAGGAAAGACGATCAAGATAACCTACGACGGCAATGAGAAGGGATTGAGTAAAATATACCAGTCCGACGAAATCGAAGGACAAGCTGAACTGTATAAGGAAAAGAACCGTCCGCAATTCCACTTCACTACCCGGAGAGGCTGGATCAATGACCCTAACGGATTAATCTATTATGAGGGCGAATACCACCTGTTCTACCAGCACAATCCTTTTGAAAGAGACTGGGAGAATATGCACTGGGGCCATGCGGTCAGCAAGGACCTGATACACTGGACAGAATTACCGGACGCTCTGTATCCCGACCATTTAGGAACGATGTTCTCCGGTTCGGCAATCATCGATTATGATAATACCGCCGGCTTTAATAAAGGCAGCTGTTCCACGCGCCCCGCATCGAGCTTGTCGAACAGGTCGTCGAGCAGCAGGATCGGCTTCTCGCCTTTCTCCTGCGCGACTATTGTGTACTGGGCCAGTTTCAGGGCTGTCAGGAACGACTTCTGCTGGCCCTGCGAGCCGTATTTGCGCAAGGGGTAGCCGCCGATTCGGAGCACCAGATCGTCGCGGTGAATGCCCGACGTGGTGAACTCATTGGCCAGATCCTTCTGCCGCGCGGCGAGGAGAATCTCTGCGAACGGACGGTCGTTCAACTCCGATTTGTAGTGCAGTCCGACCTGCTCGCGGTCGCCCGAAAGGATGCGGTAATACTCCGCCGCCACGGGTTGCAGCCGCTCGGCGAACTCCCGCCGCCGGGCGTGAATCCGCTCGCCCTGTTCGACGAGCTGCATGTCGTAAATCTGCAGCATCGTCTCGTCGGGCATGTTCTTGAGCAGCCGGTTGCGCTCGGCCAGCACGGCGTTGTAGCGCATCACGGCGGTCAGATAGCTCCGGTCCAGCTGCGAGATGAAGGCGTTGAGGTAGCGGCGCCGTTCGTCCGCGGCGTCGCTGATCAGGGCGCTGTCCGCCGGCGATACGATCACGGCAGGAACAAGCCCCACGTGGTCCGAGAGCCGTTCGTACT
>OGZN01000822.1_pt1 | contig 14680 bp, 9 predicted proteins | sample 1576801 | NCBI WGS metagenome assembly OGZN01 (sample SAMEA3541573, study PRJEB24748) | human gut metagenome | biome: human gut; feature: human-associated habitat; material: faeces | place: China | collected 2012 | reverse complement strand
AAACAAACGCAGCCCCACATTCTTCCAGCAAACGACAATCAGCTTCCGGCGTACGTACACGATCCGCAATAAAATGTCAAATGCGATCGTTGCAGATGTGGATACCAACGTAACTGATGACGAAGCAGCCCAGAAAACGATCAATTACGTGGTATTTGGCACTGCAGATACGACCGATTCGGATGGCAATAAAGTGGTACTGACGGATGATGAGAAAGCAGCTTTGCTTGCAAATGCACAGAAAGTACGTGATGCAGCAGCGGGCGGCAAGAGCATGGAAGATGCAGTCAAAGATGTCGATGACACCAAGACCGTGAGCAGCCCCTCTTACGCTGCGGCACGTGCAACGGAAAGGTTGCGAAACAGTGGGGGAGTTGCGCATATCGCTGATTTCGTTCGTAACGGTATGCTACCTTGCGTTACGCTCGGAACGATGACCGTTGCCAGTGGAGAGATTACCGGCAGAGATTGCTTGAAGAGAGGGAGGGCAGCGATGGCTGAGTTCGACGATGAGCTAGATATGCAGCGTGAACTCGATACCCGCGATTCCCTGGCTTCGATGGCCCACTACCATGTGTCATCGCCGGGTGCCGTTACCACGCAGGTGTTGCCGCCAAGCTTCATTCCCACTGCGACCGGCCGCATTCGCCCTGTGACGGGCACGATTCCCGCAATACAGTCGGATGCTCAGGAAAAACAGGCGCAGATTGGCCGTTCCGTTCGATCCATACGTTCGCTGGCTGCCGGCTCGCTTCGTAAATCGCAAGATTCCGATGCAGACGGTAGTACCGACGGCAACGACAATAGCGGCTCCATAACGCCCCGCATAGCGTCCAGCGCCCCGCACTACGTCGATTGATCGTCGATTTTGACCGTCGACATTGCTTTCGACTTAAGTTCGATGAAACAGGCCTGATTCTAACCTAATTACAGTCCGCTTTATGATTAGTCGTCGCAGCCGGATAATGCCCGATTATCAATCTGCCGTATTACTCAACAACCGCAATAAACGGACTTGCAGGCAATCCGAGATCGTTATACAGCAGACTGGAAATAACCGGATTTCCACTCCACCAGTAACGCACTTGAGTTACCGCGTTGCAATTCGAGCTTCCATCGGCGGCACTCAGCACAATCTGATCACCCTTAATCGTTGCCGTTGCCGTTGCCGAAACCCACTTTCCGGAATCGTCGGCAATTTCAAAACCTTGCAATGGCGTGGAAGTCGGCGTTGCAACGTTGGAAATACCATTCAAAGGAGTCGCGTCCGGATTCGCATCATAATCGGGTACGGTCGCGCTCGCAGTCTTCGAATAATTGGGTTTTTCCGCCTGCAAACCGGTTGCGGTGCCGTTCTGGAACGACAATACGATCGTGTCATCGGAAGCATGCTTCGCATGCGCGATAAGCGGCCCGTTGGGAATGGTCTTGCCTTCCGACATCGCTAGATATTGCGCTGCCATGCGTGCGCCGAGAATATCTTTGCCAAGCGGATGTATCAACGTTGAAGTGCCCTTGTCCGTATCCAGTGACACCGTCATTGCAACGTTGGAAGCATTGCGTAATCCGGCATTGCTCAACGTGTTCAACTGCGCGAATCGTACGTTTTGCGTGTACTGGTAGCCAGGCCAGCGTGCCAATTGCACATACAGGAACGGCAGATCATCCTGATCGAACACTTCACGATATTGGTTGATCAGCAGCGTCATCTGCGACTCGTACGCCAGCGCGGTTGCCTCGTTCGTGGAATCATTGCATCCCTGATACCACAGCACGCCCGCCACGTGGAACCCTTCCAAAGGTGCAATATGGTTCGCATAAATATCACCGCCTTGCACGTGACGTCGAATCGGCGTGCCACCCCATGCGGTTTGAATAATGCCGATCGGCACGTTCGGATGCGCGGCACGAAGCTGCATGGCAAACTGCTGCGCCAGATAACTGAAATGCTGCGAATTATCGGCGGTCGCCTCAAGCCAGGTGCCAGCCTGCTCATTCACGTCGCGTAACGGAAAATCCGTACCTTTCGAGGAGTTGGCGCTCGCAACGAAGTGTACGTTGTTGTCGGAAAGCTGTTTCGGCAGATCGTCGGTCGTTATCAGACCTCCGCCGAAATTGTAGGAGTTGCCTGAACCCTCATAATATTGCGAATAATTCAATTCCATATTCGACTGTCCGGCAGCAATAAATACGTCGCCAACATACACGTTTTTCAGAGTCAACAAAGTGGTTTCGTTGTATAAAATCGTTAATGAATATGGTTTAAGACTTGCTTTTTGTTTAGGTAAGGTGCAGGTGAAATCGCCATTTTTGGAAATTTTAGCTTGTGCTGATGCTGATTTCTTTCCTTGGGAAATCGTTGTAATCAGTTGCGTTGGGTCAACAACTTTTCCGCGTTGTGAAGTGGTGGCCGTTCCTTTGACTATCAGCGTTTTCCCACGTTGGAAAACCATGTTCTCCAAATAGTAGGAGGGGAGTTTCACGGTGATGCGGGTCGCATAATTGTTGTTGGATTGCGCGGCGTTGTCGTTGCTGGAGACATTATCTGATGCGCTGTTGCTGCTATTGGAATTACTGCCGTTGACGTTTGCTGAACCGTCGCCCCATTTCGGTCCACAACCAACAATGATCGCCACCAGAATTGCCGCGGTCACTACCGCGGCAATAATCACGCGTGCCAGTCGTTTCTTCTTCAAGATGGCTCCCCTTCTGCGTCTGCAATGCAACGCTTGCAGCGTTTGTTTAACGGAGCAAGCTCATTAAAGCCTAGTCAATCTTGCTGCGATGCGCACAAATATGGTCATCCGTCAGGCTCTGCCCATTTCTGTCATCTCTTCATGATGGCGTCCCATGGGCCGGACTTTTATCGGTCGAGAGCGGTGGTCGTCCCATAATCACGCCACCCACTGTTCGTTCGTCTTCAGGAAATTCGCCTTGTTCGTAGGATTTGCGCCAGCGATCGATCATCTCATCGGTGATCTCTTGCCCATTTGCCGCTGTCCAGCTCATGAGAGCCTCCTTTCCGTTCGTTTGGTCTTTCCCTAGTCTTGCACTTTTCTTTTGACTTGTTACTGCATTTTATAGCCGTGAAGTCTTGAAAATGGCGGAATTTCAACGTTTCTTCTTTTGCCTGCCATGTGACTCTCTTTTGCTTTTCTTTTGATTCTAAAATCAAAAGAAACGTTGGGTATGCGGAAAAGGGGTATGGAAGAGTTGGGAGAAACGTAAAGATGGTGAGGCTAATGACCGGCTTGGTTGACAGGCCTGGTTGGCTTGATTGGCCGGCTTGATCGGCTGGTTGGTTGGCAGCGTTGCGATCGGTTGATTTACTGGAGGAATTGATCGTCCAGCGTTGCGTCGGTCGCGTCGGCTGCGCCGGATTAGTCGACGGTGCCGTCCGTGGCGCCCGCGTCGCCGGCAACTCCAGCATCGCCCTCCGTGTCTGTGGCTTCGTCCGTTCCGTCGTCGCCGGCCGTTCCGTCAGCGCCATTGTCGGTTCCGTCACCGCCATCGGTGGCCGCGGATTCGTCGCTCTTCTGCAAAGCCTGCTTGAACTGCTTGGCCTGCTTGTCGTACTCGGCTTTTGCGGCGTTGGCTTTGCTGATGGTAGCGGAAGTGTCGGCGGCGCAGCTCAGCGTTTTCGGCGCGGTAACTTCCGTCTGGTGCAGTTCGGCAAGCTTGTCGAGATCGTAGGACCCGTCGAAGCTGGTGAACGCTTCGGAGATCTTCGCCTTCAGCTGGAACGCCTTGGAATAGGAGGTGTTCATGGCCGTGACGGCTTCCTTGCAGTCGTTGAGTGCGGCCAGGTCGCGCATTTGCTGCGATGCGCGCACGCCTGTGAATCCGAAGACCGCGCCCAGAACAACGACTACGACGACTACGGCGATGATGATCTGGCGGTAGATGTGCTTTACGCGCTGGTCCGTCCAAGCGTCGCCGTCGCTGATGCCTTGCGCTATGGCCGCATCGAATAGGTCGTGCGGCTGGCGGGATTCGCTGGATTCGTGTGATTGCCGGTTGCTGGTTTCAGCCGTGTTGCTGCTGCTGATTGTGCGCTCTCCGGTTGCGTTGGTACTGGTTGCGTTGGTTTCGACTTCGGTTGCTTCGACTTCGTTGGAAGCGTTGCCGACAAGCGTATTCCCGGTATTGCCATCGGCATCGCTGGCAAATGCGCTGCTGACGGTCGAGCTGTTGACTGCGATACCGCTGGCAGCGGCGTCAGTGCTGTCGGCAGAAGTGTTGGTCGTTGCGCTTCCGGCAAGTGTTCTCGGTGTGTGTGACGAGGTACTTTCCTCGCTTGGCTTCTTGCCGTGCCGTGCCATAACCCCTCCAGAATCTGCCTACTATTCTGCACTCCCCGGTGACAGCTCCCGATTCAGGTCAATTGAATCACGTTCCGAGAGTCCACCTGAAATGCCAATATACAGCGTACGATACCCGTCCTTCCCCGATTTCCCACACTCGTGTTGTAGTCGTTAATGCATTCAGGTATTCTCTGGAGCTTTATTCGTCTGTGGTAACTTCTTAAAAATTTTTAGAAGTGTTGGTGGAAACTTCTTAAAATTTTTGAGAAGTGTTATGCTGGGATTGTTGGGTGTTTCGCAACGGACGGCGAAAGGAAGAACTTATGGTGCCGGATAATCCATGTGAATCGTATGCCATGCTGGTTCGTGAGTCCATGCAGTTTGACATTCCTACGCCGTCACGCCGCATCGAAATCATACGCGAGCTGCCGCAGCCGGCAGTGTTCAATGCTGTGCACATCATCACTGGCATCCGACGTTGCGGCAAAACGTTCTATCTTTTCCAGAAAATTCATGATTTGTTACAAAACGGCGTCTCGCGTAATGATATTTTCTATTTCAACTTCGCTGACGATCGTCTGCAACCAATGCAAGACACCGTGCTCAACGATATTGTTACGGAATACTGGCGGCAATATCCCGACTCTCGTGACCATGGCTGCTACCTCTTCCTTGACGAAGTGCAAGAATGCGCCAATTGGCAGGGATTCTGCCAGCGCATAGCCGAACATGAAGCTGTGACGCTAGTCATTACTGGATCGTCTTCGAAACTGTCCAGCGAAGAAATCGCAACGAATTTCCGAGGAAGATCGCATCCGCATGCCATGGCGCCACTGTCTTTCCGTGAATTCTGCGACTTTCGGGGAATCGAAACGCCTACAGCGGGCAGCACTCTTGCCGATGCCGTGTTTTCGCCGCGAGAGGTCACCCGGTTTGAAGCTGCCTACAACGATTACCTAACTATTGGCGGCTTCCCTGCAGTGCAACGTATGGTTGAAGCTGATCGTATTGAAACGCTCCAAGGTTACGTGCGGGACGTGGTTGCGCGTGACGTTGCCGAGCGTCTTGGTCGTGAAAACATTACTCTCGCCACGCAGATAGCGCTGTTTTTGCTGCGCAATACGGCCTGCGAGCTGTCTACCAATGGTCTTGTGGAAACGTTGCGAGCGGTCGGCTGGAAAATCTATTGGGATAAGGCGAATACGTTACTCGAGCTGTTCAAGCAGGCATTTCTGGTGTATCAGCTTGAGGAGTATTCCACCATGCTCAAGCCGGGTAGTACTGCGGTGCCGAAAATGTATGCCGTCGATCAGGGTATGGTTTACGCGGTGTCACGCGCCAACCAGCAAGATATTGGAAAACGACTGGAAACTGCGATTTTCTGCGAACTGCAGAGACGAACTTCCGGTAGGCGTACGGAAACAATCACTTCGTACACTATGCCGACGTCCAAACAGGAGAAAGTTGACTTTCTTATCGGCGATGCTCTTGCTACGGAACCGTATGGGCTTATTCAAGTGTGTGCCAATATGGGAAATGAGAAAACCAGGGCGCGAGAAATCGGCTCTCTGCAAGCGGTTATGCAACGTACCAACGTTGATTCCGGCCTGATTCTCACGCTTAACGAGGGAGAAACCATTGAACTTCCCGATTCCACTGGCACGATCCACGTACTCCCCTCCTGGAAATGGTCCCTCTACGAAGCGTGATGGGAAGGTCAGCGAGAATGCTGGAAAGGAGATATGGAAATGGATGATGCCATATCGGTGCCCCTAACGAGCTAGCCGATTCTTATCAGTGTGTAATGCGTGAGATGTGGGGATTGGGATGATTTTGGAGTTGGGGATGGACGGGGTTGTGGGTTGCAGTTAGAGTTGGCGGTTAGGGCGTTTGCGCCGAATATTTGGGGTTGATGACTGTATTCAAGAGAGGCTGACGAATGGTTTCGCCACATCATGTTGTGAAGATCGTGACTGCGCTGTCTGCGGTTGCGTTGACTGCTTCCGTTGCGGTTGCGCCGGCTTACGCATTGCAGGATATTGCGATTGAGGATGCTGTTGCGCAAAGCGGTTCCGTTACTGCAGATAATGGTGTTGTTATGCAGTCTGACGATCAGTCGGATGATCAGACGGGCGACCAGCAATCGCAAGACAGCATGCCCGACAATCCGAATGCGAAACTTCCGGATAACGTCAGTGACGAGATTTCCGACGATGCCACCGTGGTTTCGGAAGACCTGGCTGTCACCCCCGAAGGTGAGGTCAAGAACATCGAAACCGGCGAAATCGTGACCGATCCAACATTGGTCGGCACGAAAGATCAGCAGCCGGATCCGCTCGCCAAAACCAACGGCGAATCCTTCATTCCGGTAAGTGCGGAAGATGTCAAAAATGCTGTAGCCGACGCGAACGTACAGCTCTCCAAATTCGAAAGCAATGAATACGGCGCGCACTGGGGCACTTACAACAATTCGAAAGCTTTTTTCGACTACCAGAACAACCTGTTCGTGCAGCAAGCCAAAGGCGTGATCGACGTTTCCGGATGGCAAGGCGACATCGATTGGGCCAAAGCGAAAGCCGACGGCGTGGAAGGCGTGATCATCCGCCTCGGCTACGGCGAAGGCAACAATGCCGACAAGAAAGCGCAACGTAACATTTCCGAATGCAAGCGACTCGGCATCCCGTTCGGCATCTACTGGTATTCCTACGCGGACACTCCGGCGCTCGCCAAAGAAGAAGGTACCGACGTGGTCGCCAAACTCAAGCAGTTTGGCGTGAATCCGAGCGACTTGGCGTACCCCGTGTACTACGACCTGGAAAAGTGGACCTGGGAGGGGCATCAGCCGCCCACCGACCCGAACGTGTACAACAATATCGTCAACAATTGGTACAGCGCACTGCAGTCCGCCGGATACAAGAATCTTGGCGTCTACTCGTACACCAGCTACCTGCAAGGACCGCTGAAACATGCCGACATTTACGCCAAAACCACGTGGGTGGCGCAGTACGGCGCTCGCATGGGATTCGACTCATTCCCGACCAACAGTCGCGGATGGCAATACACCAGCACCGGCAAAGTGGACGGCATCAGCGGCAACGTGGACATGAATGCGTTTGGGAATAAAGCGTATGTGAATAGCGGGAGCAGCAATGCTTTACAAGCGGCCATTGATGTACGCAAAATGACTGCAGTTACCATTCCGAATGGCAATTATTACATCAATGTTCGTTCCAAAGTCGCGTCCAGTGTTGATATTCCTGGTGGAAGTGCTGCAGATTCCACCGCCATTCAGTTGTATTCCGGTAACAGTTCCAAGGCTCAACAGTTCACTTTTACTAGGCAGTCTGATGGGAGCTACGAGATCGTCAATGTGAATTCCGGCAAGGCTTTGGACGTGCGTAATGGTGTTGCTGAGAATAACGCTATAGTGCAACAGTATTCTCGAAATAATTCTCAAGCTCAACGATGGTTTATTCGTGATTCTGGAGCGGGATATTATTTGCAGTCCGCTCTCGGTAATTGGGTTCTGGATTTGAGCGGTGGAAATACTGCGAATGGTGCTGCGATTCGGCTGTATACGCCGAATGGCACTGCTTCACAGCTGTTTGTTGTTTCGTCAAGCGATGTCAACATAGCTACTGGAGTATCGATGATTATCACTTCGGTTGCGAATAAAAAACTTGTCACGGATGTGACGAGTGCATCGACGGCGAACGAGGTACGAGTTCAGCTTTATTCAAGTAATAATACGAACGCCCAGAAATATCGATTTGAATCAATTGGCAATGGAACTTATAAGATTATCAATGCTAATTCCGGCAAGGTGCTGGATGTGGCTGGCGGATCCACTGCTAATGGAGCGGCGTTGCAGCAATATACGAGTAACAATACTGTTGCTCAGCAGTGGACGGTGCGGAATTACGGCAGTGGCAAGATTGCGTTGGTGTCGGTGAACGCCAACAAAGCTGTCGATATTCCAGGTGGTAATGCTGTGCAGCAGGCTCAGCTGCAGCTTTATTCGCCGAATGGCACTGTTGCTCAGCAATGGCTGGTTGCAAAGGCGCCGTTAACGTTGCGCGAACGTTTGAACGAAACCGCAACCAAGCATAGGCAAGATCTGCCGGATGGCACCTACACTTTTGGATCGAAGCTTAATACGTCTATGAAGATGGATGTAAGCGGCGCTTCTCGTTCAAATTATGGAAACGTGCAGATTTGGGCAGGTAATGGAACCAATGCGCAGAAGTGGAAAGTAACGCATGATTCCAACGGGTATGTGACCCTGACCAGTGTGAACTCCGGCAAAGTGTTGGATGTGAACGGCGGTTCAAGTTCTAATGGAACCAATGTGCAACAGTACGATTCCAACGGAACCTACGCGCAAAAGTGGATAGCGATTAAGAACTCCGATGGCTCATACACATTCCAATCAGCGCTCGCGGAAAACGCGGTGTTGGATGTGAATGGTGGTTCCAGTGCGAATGGTGCCAACGTGCAGTTGTATACTTCTAACGGAACAAATGCCCAAAAGTGGGTGAAGTAGCGATACCTGATGAATAAATGAGGGCTTGATTCCGAATGTCTGTTGGAACCAAGCCCTTTTAATGATGTTGAGAGGTCACTTTCCTTGGCGCTTCATCAACGCAAAACGGTTGGCATCAACGATGAATGCCTTGCGATCATTCTTTGCCATGACATCAAGGATGATTCCTGTAACAATCAAAAGAAGACCTGCTATAACAAGCATTACCGCGCCGATGAGCGTGGGGAAGCGTGCGACCATGCCAGTGTGCATGAAGTCGATGCCTACGCTACCGCAAAGAATTAGACCGACGATGCCGACGATTAGGCCGAGACCGCCAAAGAACGGCAGTGGCTTGTATTCGCGGATCATGCGGAAGATGGTGCTCATCACTTTGATGCCGTCGCCAACGGTATCAAGTTTGCTGACGGAACCTTCAGGACGATCGCGGTACTGAATCGGCATCTCGAAAAGACGGAGATTGTTGTTCAACGAGTGGATGGTCATTTCGGTTTCGACCTCGAAGCCACGCGACAGCACTGGATAGGTCTTTACAAAAGTGAAGGAAAAAGCTCGGTATCCAGTCATAATGTCGGTTACATGCGCGCCGAACAATCCATTGATGGATCCGCGCACGAGCCTATTGCCGAAGTTGTGGAATGGGCGTTTGTTTTCTTGGAAGTACGTGGAGCTCAGACGATCTCCAATCACCATGTCGTAGCCTTCAAGAATCTTGTCGATCATAGCCGGTGCTGCGTCAGCCGGGTACGTATCGTCGCCGTCAGACATGATGTACACGTCAGCATCGATATCTTCGAACATGGCTCGAATGACATTGCCCTTGCCTTGACGTGGTTCCCTACGTACGATAGCACCTTCTGCGGCAGCGATCTCTGCAGTACGATCAGTGGAATTATTGTCGTAAACGTAAATGTCTGCCTGTGGCAAAGACGTTTTGAAATCGCGAACAACCTTGCCGATGGTCACTTCCTCGTTATAGCAAGGAAGCAGCACGGCAACGGAGGGGCTTGTATTCTTCTCGAGCATGTAGAACACTATAGCCTTTGCTGTGGTCGGAGCGAGGCGTCCTGTGGATTCAATTATGATTGCTGTCTTCTTGGCAAAGGTTATGAGAGAATGACGTGAGGCGTGATATAAGCTAGGATGATAAATTGCGAGGATACGACAGGGGTGTTCTGTGAAGAACAAGATCTTTGCGTTCGAATTCGTTGATTTGTATCTGGCGGATAAGTTTAATAAGGAGTAAGTGTGGATTGTAAAAAGCAAGTCAGGTTAAAGTTTTTTATTCCGTTAGTGGTGGTTTTTCTCCTTGAAACTTTTCTCTTCAATTTCGCTTTTTGGGAGTCTCTGACATTTCCTGAGCAGCAGCAGATTTCGGTATCCTCTTTGAACAATATTGTAAGAGAGGGAAATGAGTATAGGGTTACTGATTCCGACACTCCGTACATTGAGTATGCTGTAGATGGGCCTACAGAGATAGACAATTTGGATATTGATCTGGTCGCTAGTGATTCCGATACCGTAGTTGGCGAGACGCATAGTTTGAGTCCATATGTGCTTGACGAAGGTAATGCTAACGGGTATATATCTCTTGGCACGGCACATGTTTCCGAGAACTTAACTGAATCGCATTATATCCGGATTCATCCTGCGGGAAAAGTTACGGGTCTTAGACTAAAGCTGAATATGCAAGAAGGTGACAAGATTGTTATTGACTCTGTTTCCATAAATGCTCAGAGACCTTTTTCGTTCTCTTTTTTGAGGTTCCTCATAATGCTGCTTGTCTCCTATTTGGTGTTCTGTTTTTGGACATCTCGTGACATGTATCAGTGGAATCTAGATTTGAAAGTACGGCGGCAGAAAATTCTTTTATCCATTTTTGTTTTCATACAAATCATGGTTTTACTTGCTGTGACACAGCTTATTCATCCCGCTCAGTATTTTGATTCAACTCGTGAATTAAACGGCGGAGCTTTTATAGGTGATGAGAATCAGTATAATTACTTAGCTAATGCCATCATAAATGGCCATACTTATTTGGATCTCCCTGTTCCGGAATGGATGCAGAAGATGACAAATCCTTATGATGCATCTGCGAGAGCACAATTATCTTTCAAAACCGGCGAACCCACGTACTGGGATTATGCTTTTTATGATGGAAAATATTATTGCTATTTTGGAGCATTGCCTGCATTGTCGCTCTTCGTCCCCTTTAAACTCATAACTGGACATGATTTGAGGACTGATTATGCTGTCGCTTTGATGACAGTATTTTTTGTGCTTGCGGCGGTATTCTTTTTGTACTCATTCATGAAAAAATACATCAAGCCATCCTTCGGGCTATTTCTAGTGTCTTTGCTCTTGCTCGTGACTGGAAGCGGTGTCCTGACACAAGCGTTTTATCCGATGATTTATTCTTTGCCAATCCTTTTTTCTTTGGTTTTAACTTTAACAGGACTTGGCTTATGGATTAATGCAAGAAAAGATGCTGGTGAGCTGTCTAAGCTACATCTTTTGATTGGCGCGATTTGTATAGCATTAAATCTTGGATGTAGACCTCAATTTGTTCTGGTGGTCTTCGTTGCTTTTCCGATATTCTGGTCTGAAATCAGAGAGGGGTTTTTCTTCTCGGTAAGAGGTATTTGGAACACGCTTGCCGTTATAGTTCCTTTTCTTCTTGTGGGTGGAGTAACTATGGCGTATAATTACGTCCTGTTTGATTCTTTCTTTGATTTTGGTGCTACGTATAATCTAACTGGTTTTGATATGGTTCATCGATCCTATGCCCTGTCGAGGATCCCATGGGGATTGTGGATGTATCTTTTTCAGCCAATTAACATAAGTCCAAATTATCCATTTATGAAACAGTTAGATGTGCCGTCTGGCTTCATGGGACAAACCATTATGGAACCTAACTTTGGTGGTTTTTTTGCTTTTGTTCCGGCAGCCTTGTTTGCGTTTTTGCTTTGCATAGTAAGAAAAGAGGCTAAAGCAAGTGGTATTTGGGGAATTAACCTCTTTTTCGTTGGCTTTGCTGCTGTTCTTTTGGTGGTTGATACTGAGATTGTCGGTATCTCGACAAGATATTACAGTGAATTCGGCTGGTTGTTGATAATTGGTGCGATATCCACAGTGACTCTTTATGTAAAGAAGTATTCGAGCGAAAGGATTTCGAATCTCTGCCTTAACGTATTTGTCCTACTGACGTTAGTGGGTGTGTTCTTGAGCTATCTGAATCTCCTATCAGATGGGAGATATGGATATTTAAGCAGCTCCAATGAAGCTCTATATCGTGTGATTGAATCTTGGTTCAGTTTTCTAAGCTGATTTTTAGGAGAGGTGAGTAACCACCTCTCCTAAAAATCATTTCGTAAAGTATGAGAGTATCTTGTCCGTGAGGGGATGAACGAATAGAGTATCTATTATTTTTGCAATGCAGCTCAGAACTAAGAACACGATGATGACGATGAAGAATGCTGAGACAATTCTGAGTAGCAAACTGTCGGGCGCATAGCAAAATTTAGACACATATTCCCATAAGATCCTGAATCCGAAGATGTTCTCATGAAGAAGATAGATTCCAAACGTCGTGGAAGAAATTCCTACTATCGTTTTACTGATAAGTTCTGGGATTTTATCGAAATTAATGCGTGAGATGATGATGAAGACGAATGCCCCTATCGCTATTGGGAATAGTGTTATTCCGTTGTGAATTTGGTTTGTCCAGCCGAGTGCACTGCTAATGGGCGATGATGACGATGCGAAATAATTAAATAGCAGCATTAACAGTGTCATGAAGACGATGCTTGCAAGCGTGGGGGCTGTGCGTATTCGCTTCGAAATCTCTGTATTGTTCTTTTTGATAAAAGCGCCAATCAGATAACCGAAAATGGCATATGTCAAATTGTTCCAGTTGGAAACTCGCCCAAAGATGAGGATCTGGATGCTTAAAAAAGAAAAAAGAACGAGCAGACTTAGATTAGCGCGCTTGGAAAGTGATTGACATAAGGAATTGATGAACGGCGCACATAGAAGCATGAGTATGTATGCGCTGATGAACCAGTAGCTCCCATAGAAGAATGGGAAAAAGCTGGCGGCTATAGTCCGGAATAGCTCGCTTCCTTGCATTAGCGGTTGTATGACTGTCGGGTATTTATAGAATATTCCAATGATTAAAAGTGTTATAAAAAAACCGCTTGAGTAACAAAACATCTGAAACCATGTTTTGAAAATACGTCTTCTTTTAAAAGTCTTATCTATCAGGAAATAGCCAGAGATTATAAAGAAGATAGATACGCCAACTTGTCCATATTGCACAATCAAGAACTTGAGAGCGTTTGTCCATCCTGGTTCCTGGATGAGCATTAAATCATAATGATGTGTATTCCAGTTGAAATGAATGATGAAATGGCATGCGACAATCAGCAGCATGGCGATTATCCGAAGAAGCTCAATTGATACATTTCTCTTATTGGATGATGTGTTCACTTTTTATCAGGTCCTGTGTCTTGTGTGGTGTATTTATCGTAGCAAGACAAGCGGATGGTTGGTTGTGTGCTGAGGATTTTGCGAAGAAAACGGTAGGGGCATTATCTTGGGGTCGTAAGTCGATAGACTTGTCAGTCGTGAATACATTTGTGAAGAGGATTCAAGAGCGCTACCACTATTCGCTGGTAGTGTTGAAAGAGCTTGTCAAGACGGATTTTAAGCTCCGCTATCAGGGGTCGTTTCTTGGAGTTGCATGGTCCGTTCTGCGTCCATTGATGCTTTTTTGCGTGATGTACGTAGTGTTTGCGAAGTTCTTACGCATGTCGGACGGAACACCGACGTATCCAGTTGTTCTGCTGCTTGGAATTAGTACGTGGCAGTTTTTCGGAGAAGCCACAGCAACTGGTTTGAGAGCGGTTGTGGATCGTGGTGACTTGCTTCGGAAGATACATTTCCCGAACTATATTGTGGTTGTCTCTGCCACTATTGGTGCATTGATCAGTTTGGGTATCAATCTTTTAGTGGTTGTGATTTTTGCTATCTTCTCCAAGATCCAGTTCACTTGGAGAGTTTTGCTGTTGCCCTTAAATTTCATTGAATTGTATGTGTTGGCACTGGGCGCAGCTTTATTGATGGCGACGATGTATGTCTATTTCCGCGATATCGCTCACCTATGGGAAGTTCTGCAGCAGGTACTGTTCTATTCGATTCCGGTTATTTATCCACTTTCCATGGTGATGGATAACGATTCTTTGGGCAAATGGGGCTTGATTATTGCGAAAATACAGCTCCTCAATCCGATTGCGCAGACTATTCAAGATATTCGGCATAATCTGATTGCTCCAGAAACGCAACCTACCGTGTGGACGCTTGTAGGGAATCCTTTGATTGCGGTCATTCCTGTTATTCTCGCGTTCCTGTTGCTTGCGCTGGGCGTGCATGTGTTCCGGAAGCATAATCGTAAATTCGCGGAGGTCATGTGATGCTTGATACACAGTCTCAATCTGCTTCCATCAAGGAAGTGGATCGTCCGGTTGTCCTTTCAGTTGAGCATGTTGGCAAATACTTCAAACTTCCAACAGAGCAAGCGAGCGGTTTGAAGCAGGCTTTCATTAATTGGACCAGAGGCATCAAAGGTTACAAAGAACAGCATGTGCTTCGAGACATCAATTTTGAAGTCCACCAAGGTGACTTCTTTGGAATTGTAGGCCGTAACGGCAGTGGCAAGTCAACGTTGTTGAAACTAATTTCCGGCATATATGTTCCGGATTCCGGAAGGATTGAGGTAAAGGGTAAGCTCGTTCCTTTCATCGAGCTTGGTGTCGGCTTTAATCCTGAACTGACC
>OGZN01000797.1_pt1 | contig 14859 bp, 16 predicted proteins | sample 1576801 | NCBI WGS metagenome assembly OGZN01 (sample SAMEA3541573, study PRJEB24748) | human gut metagenome | biome: human gut; feature: human-associated habitat; material: faeces | place: China | collected 2012 | reverse complement strand
TCACTCGCCGTAAAGGAGAGTGATGCCTGATGCCAAATGAGAAGAAACCAAAAACAAAATACGTGGAGTATCTCCGCCATGCTGAATACTACGATATGCAGAGTACCTTTGATGAGCTGTATGCCAGAAGTCAAGCCGGAGAAATCTTTGACGGCCTGATGGATGTGATACTTTCGAGAGAAAATATCCTATTGGCCTATCGGAACATCAAATCCAATACCGGGAGTTTTACACCGGGGACGGATAAGCTGAAAATTTCTGATATTGGTAAACTTACCGCTGACGAAGTAACAGCGAGGGTACGTAGAATCGTAAAGGGAGGTAAAAACGGCTACACCCCAAGAAGCGTGAGACGCAAAGAAATCCCTAAGCCAAACGGGAGTACCAGACCTCTGGGAATCCCTTGTATATGGGATAGATTGGTACAGCAATGTATCAAGCAAGTCATGGAGCCTATCTGCGAAGCCAGATTTAGCAATAACAGCTATGGATTCCGTCCGAATCGGTCGGTTGAAAATGCGATAGCGGCAATCTACAGGCTTATGCAGAGGTCAGGACTTTACTATGTTGTGGAGTTTGATATTAAGGGCTTCTTTGACAATGTAGACCATTCAAAGCTGATAAAACAGTTATGGTCACTTAATATTCGGGATAAAGAATTGCTCTATGTAATCCGCAGGATTCTCAAAGCACCAATCCTCATGCCGGATGGCCATATAGAACACCCAGCAAAGGGAACGCCGCAGGGCGGCATTATTTCACCACTGCTGGCAAATGTGGTTCTGAATGAACTTGACCATTGGATAGAAAGCCAGTGGCAGTGCAACCCGGTAACGGAAAACTACTCCTACAGGGAAAATGCGACGGGCTGTCCGATACAAAGCCATGCGTATCGGGCAATGCGGAATACAAGGTTGAAAGAAATGTATATCGTCAGATATGCGGATGATTTTCGGATTCTTTGCAGGACGAAAGAACAGGCAGACCGGACGCTGATTGCGGTAACGCATTGGCTGAAAGAACGCTTACGTCTTGATGTTTCGCCAGAGAAAACGAGAGTTGTTGACACCAGACGGAGCTATTCTGAATTTCTCGGATTCAAAATCAGACTGCACAAAAAGGGGAAAAAGTATGTCGTTCAATCGCACATGTGCGATAAAGCCTATAGAAAGGTCAAGGCCAACCTGACAAAGCAGGTCGGGAACATCAAATTTCCAAGAAAAGACCGTGGAGAGGCCGGAGAAGTACGGCTGTTTAACTCAATGGTTATGGGAATCCAGAATTATTATCAGTTAGCCACAGACATCAGCATTGATTGCGGTGATATTGGCAGAACTGTTAATATAGTCCTTAAAAACAGGCTGAAATCAGGAAAAACGCACCGACTAAAAGAAGAAGGTCGAGACCTTACAAAAATGGAGCTCCAAAGATATGGGAAATCGGAACAGCTAAGATATATAGCACAATCCAAAGAACCGATTTATCCGATAAGCTATGTTCAATGCACAAATCCAATGAATTTGCGGCGAAAAGTATGCGCCTACACAGCGACAGGCAGAAGTGCAATCCATGACGATTTACGGATAAACACTTCCTTACTGTTACAGCTTATGAGAGCGCCTACATACCGCCGCAGTGCAGAATATGCGGACAACCGTATTTCACTATTCTCCGCTCAATGGGGGAAATGTGCAATAACGGGAAAGGAATTTCAGTGTGTTTCAGAAATCCACTGTCACCATAAAACACCAAAGGGTAATGGTGGCAGTGACAAGTATGAAAATCTGGTATTGGTGCTTGCACCAGTACACGAACTGATACACGCAGTCAATGAGGATACTATTTGTTCTTATCTCTCCGCTCTTAAATTGGACGCTTCACAACTTATGAAGCTAAACAGACTGCGAATTCTGGCAAATCGGAAACCTATTGATTTGGAGAACCTAAATCTTACGAATAATTCTCATAATGGTATGACTAAGGAGACTAAGAAAACTGTTTGATTGATGGAACGCCGGATGCGGTGAAAGTCGCATGTCCGGTGTGAAGCGGGGGAAAAGCTGGAGATAACTTCAAAGGCTTACCTATCGCTATTGCTGAATGTGTTTTCCATCTGTAACGGCATCGTCACAGATATGGCCGACAGCATGGGCGGTATCTCGGAAGCTATGGTGTCGCTGCCCGCAGAAATGCAGACCGCTATCGAAAATGTGGGATTTCTCGCCAGCATACCGCTATGGCTCGTAACGATTCTCGGCAGCTTGTTCATTACGGTGCTTTCCTTTGTAATGATCCTTACCGTGTATGGCCGCTTCTTCCGTTTGTATATGTACACAGCGCTGGCTCCGCTGCCGCTGGCGGCTTTTGCTGGGGAAAGCACACAATCCGTGGGCATATCATTTTTGAAAAGTTATGTTGGCGTGTGCTTAGAGGGTGCGGTCATTGTGCTGGCCTGTGTGATTTACTCGGCGTTTGTCAGTACGCCGACAGTAACCAGCGGTGAAGCGACCACTATTGTGTGGAGTTATCTTGCGGAAACCGTGTTCAATATGCTCGTACTTGTGGGGCTGATAAAAGGCTCCGACCGAATTATCCATGAAATGATGGGGTTGTAATATGCAAATTCCGATAAATAAAGAAATCCGCCATTACCAAGAGGAAATCTTTTTGGGGCTGAATCTGCGGCAGATGATTTGCTCCGGCGCGGCCATTGCCGTGGCAGTTGCGGTCTATTTGGGGCTGACCCCGCTGTTGGGTCATGAAACGGCGGGCTGGGTCTGCATTGTGGCCGCTGCGCCGATTGCAGCAGCAGGATTTTTTACTTATGATTGTCTGACCTTTGAAAAATTCCTGCTTGTTGTAATAGACAGCACAGTTATCAGAAACGATTGGCGGTTATGGAAAACCGAAAACAAATATTGCAAAAAGAAAAAAGGTGATAAGCATTGAGACTAAGTGAGTACGCATCTACGCGAAAAACGCGCGGCAGCTATAAAATGCCCCGTTCCGTGCAGCAGAGCATCCCCATCGACAGAATCTATGCAGACGGTGTTTGGCAATCGGGAAATGTGTTCAGCATGATGTGGCAAATCAGCGACATCAACTACGCCATGCAGAGTGACGCGGCCAAGCAGAATATTTTAACGCAGCTTGGCACGGTCTACGCGGGCATCCCCGCTGACTGCTGGATGCAAGTCTGCATCGTCAGCCAGCGCATGGATGAAAAAGCCTTTGCCCGTGATGTGCTGTACCACCGCGAGAACGACGGCTTTGATGCCCTCCGCGCCGAGCGTAACCGCCAAATCAAGGCCAACGCCCGCGAAAATGGAAATGTGGTGCAGCATAAGTACATCATCGTGTCCACGAACAAACCCGGCGTAAAAGAGGCCCGCGAACGCTTTGTACAGGTGCAGGGGCATTTGCTGTCTGCATTTTCCGCCTTGGAATGTGCCGTCACGCCGCTGGACAACCGCGCACGGCTGGAGGTGCTGCACAAGTTTTTTCGTATTTCAGAGGAGGGGCGTTTTAACTTCGACTTTGATAATTGTGCCAAACTGGGGCAGGACTTCCGCGATTCTATCGCCCCGGACTGCATCCGCTTTTGCAAAAAGCATATTGAAATCGAGGATTTTTGTGCCAAGTGCATGACGATCAGCGAGTACCCGCAGCAGCTTGATGATAAGTTTATCTCCGCACTGCTCCAGCAAGTGCCATACATTGTGCTGTCCATCGACATTGAGCCGGTGGAAACCGAGGATGCGTTTAAGGAAATTGACAATGCCCAGATGAAAACCGACGCGGAGAAAGTCCGTTTCAATAAGAAATCCGTGGAAAATCTGGACTTTACATCTTCCGTGCCGCAGCGGACGCAGGAGCAGGACCGCATCATTGCCAACATCCGCAAAGAAATGACGGAGAACGACCAGCAGATGTTTTTGAGCCTGCTCACCGTCACTTACTTTGCTGACACACTGGAAGATCTCGCGCTGGAAACCGATGCACTGAAAACCACGGCGGCAAACTATAACTGCCGATTCACCGAGTTGTATTTTCAGCAGGAACGCGCCTTTAACACGGCCATGCCTTACGGCTTGCGCCGCATCGAGAGTGTGCGCACGATGCTGACGAAATCGCTGACAGCACTTGTACCGTTCAATACGCAAGAAATTCTCACTCCGGGCGGCATCTGCTATGGCCGAAACGCGGTCACAGGTAATCTTATCATCGGGCTGCGCACAACTCTCGTCAACGGCAATGCAATGGTTGTGGCGACATCCGGCGGCGGTAAGTCTATGTTCGTCAAACTGGAAATCCTTATGCTGTATCTGCGTTTTACCAAGGCCCGGTTTTATATCGTAGACCCCGAAAATGAATATGCGCCGCTTGTGCAGGAGTTGGGCGGCGAGGTAGTCAATATCTCGGTGGATAGCAGCACCTATTTCAATCCACTGGACTTTAAGCCAGACAAATCCACGGACATCCCGCCCTATGTGGCAAAAGCAGAGTTTGTGTTGAGCCTGTGCGAACAGATTATGAAAAAAGAAAATGTTCTGCCCGGAGATAGAAGTCTGATTGACCGCGCATTGAGGAGCATTTACAAACCGCTTATCGAATCTAAATACACAGCGCCTTGCCCGACCATCAAGGATTTGTGGGCGGCGCTGAACAGTCAGGGCGACAACCGTTCCAAAGAATTGGCACTTGCACTGGAAATTTTCGCAACCGGCAGTATGCAGGTGTTCGCCCAGCCTACAAATGTGGATATGAGCAACCGCCTGATCTGCTTCAACATCCAGAGCTTGGGGGAACAGCTAAAGCCAGTTGCCATGCTGTCCATGCTGGAGTACATCAATACCGCCGTGATGAGCAACGAACGCAATGACCCAAAAGCAGCCACATGGGTGTACTTTGACGAAATCTATCTGCTACTGCGCGATTCTTTGAGCGCCAATTTCCTGTACACAAGCTGGAAACGTTTTAGGAAGTACAACGCCTACGCCACCGGCATCACGCAGAATGTGCAAGACTGCCTAACCAATGACACAGCCTATGCAATGCTGGCAAACTCCGAATTTGTAGTTATGCTGCGTCAGACCAAGGACATTGACAGCGTAGTAGAACTGTACGGCTTGTCCGAGCCGCAGCGGAAATATTTGCTGTTGGCCCAACCCGGTGAGGGAATTATCAAGATGGGCAACAGCCTTATCCCATTCAATAACCCTCAACCGAAAGACACCAAAACATACAAATTACTCACGACCAAACCCGGTGAAATGGAGTGAATCCTATGAGTGAAAATGAAATCCGCGTGCTGTATGTGCAGCCCGGTAAATACCCGGAGGAACGCACGATTCCCAACACATTAAGGGCATTGCAGGAGCTTGTCGGCGGTGATATTGAATGTTGCCGTCCGTGGAGAGATAGCGTTTGCGTTATCTGCAACGACTCCGGGAAGATTGACGGTTTGCCGCCTAACCGGCTTTACGGACATACAGATTTTCTTGCAGGTTCTTTTGTGGTCTGCGGCAATGGCGGAGAAGACTTTATCAGTTTGACTGATAGACAGGTTTTCTTATATGAAAGGCTGTATCATAACCCTGTTGTCTTTCTCCCCACGCCGCACGGCCTGTTGCCGATGAAATGCACTCCTGAACAGTACGAGCAATTCCAGCGCGATGGCAATAAGCTGAAAATCAAACCCATCGACCACGGAGATCGCTAAGAGCATGATTTTACACAAACAAAAGGCGGGGTGTCGCCCGCCTTAGAATCTCAAAAATATAACCTCATATATAAAGAAAGCAGGAGGACACCACCATGACCGAACCTAAGTTTATGACCCCTGCCCACCGTAGGGCATACTTAACCCACCTCAACCGCTGCAAGGCAATGGACAGCTACCACCGCGCACTGATTTACACCCTGACTGCCGTACCCGCACTCCGCAACAACATTGAAAGTTGCTTCGACTTTGAAAAAGATGAAATCAAGCCGGAATCACTGGCCGCCGGTTGGCAGACCGGCGGCACAGTCAAGCTGACCCGTTTTGCCTATAACCTTTGGAATGGGTACTCTGACAAATCCTGCACACCCTATGACCTGTTCGACTGTTCCTTTGCGCCGTATATGTACGAGGCCGTAAAACTGCGCTACCCGGAATATACGCGCCAGTTGGACGATATGGTAATTGACGATGTCCGGAATTAAAGCAAAGCGCAAGCAGCTTGTGCGCAAAACACTTATGCGGGCCAAGGCGCAGGGCGAACGCGCCGCCGAGCAGCGGCAGGAATTACCCGAAGAATACGCACAAACCGAGGTGCAGCAGGGCATTTCCGATGTGGCTGCCCGTACAGGCAACACCGCCAAAAGCACCACCCGCATCAGCTACCGCAAGTTTCGTGCAATGCAGGAGAAGCGGAAAAATCTCACCTTGCAGGGCAGCGCCCAATCTGCATCAAAACCGACTGAAAAAGAGAAAGTCACTGTTCCCACGCAGACCGAGCGCAGGGAAATGTTCAAAAAGAAGCGCTTCCGGCAAAAGGCCATCGCAGCCAAAACACCAGCGCCGCAAGCCCCGGTGCCGTCATCGGCCACACCGGCACCGCCGCCTTACCAAGCCCAAATGCAGCAGCGCTTAAAGCGGCAGCACTTGACCCGCGAGGCTGTGCGCCGCTATCTGCAAAAGCAGACGGCTGCCACAGCGGCGGGCAATACCGCTCCCATCGTTACCCACGCACTCAAGCTGCCCACAATCAGCAATAAACAAGCCACGGTTGAAGCAATCAGCCGTGGCGTTCATTATATCGCAGCCAAAATCAACGCCCTGCTCTCCCAAGCTGTGCGGCGCGCCGCGCAATCGCTGCTGGCGCTGCTTGGCGCGGGCGGCGTGGTGCTGTTGCTGGCAATGCTTATTAGCGCGGCTGCGGCGGTGATTGGCTCCCCGATGGGCATCTTGTTTGCCGATGAATCCGGCGATCCCAACAGCATCCCTATTGCCGAAATCGTAGCCGACACCAACGCCGACTTCGGCGCGGCCATCAATGACATCGTATCCGCCCACCCGGAGTGCAGCGAAACCACCATCACCTACGACTACGAGGACGGTCATACATGGGCAAGCTACTGGCCGGAGGTGCTGGCCATCTTTGCAGTACATACCAACCTCAACTCTGATAGCGACGTTGTCGTTATCAATGCCGCCCAAATGCAGCGCATCCAAGACACCTTTTGGGCTATGCACGAGATCACCTACGAGGTCGAAGAAGTAGACACCACTCCCGAACCCACCGAGGACGACCCCGACCCGGAGCAGCAGACCGACTATATTTTGCACATCACCGTCAGCAGCAAAACTGTGGATGAACTGGCCGAGTTGTACAATTTCACCCAAGACCAAAAAGACATTTTGCACCAGCTGCTATCCGAGGAAATGCGCCCCAGCCTGCTTGCTCTGTGCGGCGGGATTGCTGTTGCCGATGGCGAGTTGTGCTGGCCGCTGCCGGGGCACACTTATATATCCTGCCACTTCGGGGAAGTGGACGCCTTCGGCAATGCCGGGCATCGCGGTACGGACATTCCCGCGCCGGAGAGCACACCCATCCTCGCCGCCCACAGCGGCACTGTGCTGGTCAGCGGCTGGAATGACAGCTATGGCAATCAGGTGTTGCTGGATAACGGCGCGGGTTTGTCCACGCGGTATGCCCATATGACGCAAACTGCCGTTACCGCAGGGGAAGCGGTAACGGCAGGGCAGGTGATTGGGTATGTGGGCAGCACCGGCGACAGCACCGGCAACCACCTGCATTTTGAAGTGATGCAAAACGGCGTGAGAATGAACCCTTTAGAGTTAGTGTTCGCGCAGTAATCTGCAACATGATTTTGGGGTTATTTAATAAGATACCCATATTAAGCGCTATATCGACCAGGGTATTCCTCCGATTTGTCACTGCTTACCCGTTAGCTTGAGCCAGCACTGGGTCGTTCCATTCAAATATACTAACGGTTCTGGCTGGGATAGCAATAGAGACAGGTTCTCAAACCAATGCCATAGGACCGACACAAATTGGCAAGTCAACGCAACAAAGCGCGCTTGTCTATCGGGTCGAGGATATTGCCCAAATGCTGTCCATCAGCCTGCGGGCAGCTTATACACTGTGCAACACAACAACGGATTTCCGTGTGCTGCATATAGGCACTTCGATCCGAGTCAGCAAGGCCAGCTTTGACGCATGGCTTGCCCGCATTGAGGAGGCTTAATTATGGCATACATCAACAAACGCGGCGACGGCTAACACTCGATTTGAAGCCAGGCAGCGGCAGTTCTAATTTGCAGACCTCTGCAAAGATTCAACGCATCAAGATTTGCACCCGCCCACTCCGTAGGTTTCGACCAAGGCGTTGATCAGCACCCACGCAAGCGCCGCAGCGGCGAGTAGCCGGAGCACCGGCACCCATTGCCCCCTAAGTTTAGGCCTGTACGATACCCCATACAGCGCTTCAGAACTGGGGGCAAAGCTGCTTTTCCTGTGTATTTTCACTCTCATGAAGATTGCAGAATCACTTTTTGTGGATAAACAGACATGACGAGGCTTATATCGGAAGTGGAAAGGTTACTCCATTCCGTATTGCGAAAAGCATCCTTATGGAGTCCAATCGCCATTGCGAGTTCTTCGGTTTCACCTACGGATAGCTGCGACGGCTTTTTTGCCAGAGGGTTCAGCGATTCGAAAATTTCCGGGGAAACCAAATTTCGCCAGCCATCTTTTTCCGCTCCGCAATAATCAAAACGATAGTATGTCAACAATGGGGAATCCGACACCTTCGTCACAGATATATGAAACAGTGCGTACTTTTCTGACAGGGAATCCGAAAAAATTGATTCCCGATCGATGTTATATTCCTGTAAAAATGCTTCCCCGTCAACAATTTCAGCACCGATCAATTCTATTTTCAGGCCATTCCACTCGATAGGCTTTTGCGGATACCCATAACAATCCTCGGTTGCCAAATAAGAACCATTTAAGCGTGTGATTCTCAGGCCGATTGCGAAAGAGAGAACCAGCAAAAGGAGCAAAAGCAGAATCGCACGATGATGAAGTCGTTTGTTTTTCACTTCAAACCTCCTCGTGGCAATTCTTGTCCACATTCACAATCCGGCCCTCACGCATCGCTATGATTTCATCCGCAAGCGATTCCATTTGCTGGCGATCATGGCAGGTCAGCACAATCAGCTTTCCCTTTTGGCGCAGTTCACGCAAAAGGTCACGTATTTCTTTTATTCCCGACTCATCCAACGCATTAAATGGCTCGTCCAACAGAATCAGATCAGGTGATTCAACGATAGCGGCTGCGATTCCAAGGCGCTGCTTCATGCCGAGAGAATATTTGCGGAAGGGCCTTTTGTCGGATGGGTTCAGTCCGACACGACGCAACGTATCGCCAATCTGCGCTTGCGAAACAAGTCGTTTGATATCACAGAGAAGAGAAAGATTTTTTGCGCCAGTGAATTCATCGATAAAGATTGGGTTCTCCAGCAAAAGGCCAATGCTTCGCGGGAATGAGATACCCTTACCAATGATTTCTCCATCGATTGACACGGTGCCCATTGTGGGAAGCACAAGGCCACAGATCACGCGCATAAGCATGGTTTTGCCACTTCCATTGATTCCTTGAATCCCGTAAATCCGTCCCCCGTTTTCGCCGGAAGCACAGGAAAAACAGGCATTGATATCATCCAGAACAACATTGCCCTGAATCACCTTGGTAAGATGGTTGATTTCAACTTTCATTGCGGCCTCCTTTGAAGTCCGGGAAACAAGTCAAGTTGTAAAAACAGGAACATACCGATGAAGCATACGATTCCGGCAAATATAAGGTAGAAAAGCAAGCCTGCCCTTTCGTCGAATCCAGCGGGAGACATGGCTCTACAGCGAATCAGCATGGCATAGCAGAGAAAAGGAGATGGAAACTCAGTGAATGAGACGGCCACAAGGCAACTTATGGCAAACACCTGTCCCCAGACAAAAGAGCAAAAGATGCAAAGGCAAAAGGCAAGAAGCGAGATTGCCAACGCAAAACCGAAAGGCAAAAGGCAGGTCAAAGCATCGCAAGGCAATACATCATGCGGCAAAATGGTAAAGCAAGACAAACCATTTGTAAAAAAGCAGAATACGCATACAGAGCAAAAGCCGACTGCAAAGTAAAGCAGATTCCACACGGTTAGCGCAAGACATTTGCTGAACCACCACAAGGCTCTGCTCTTTGCCCGCAGCAGAACATGAATGCCTGCCCCGCTGGCGTCCCGAATCGGATATAAGAGAGCAGTGTAAATACAAAAGTACATGAGTGTAAACCATGTAAGTGGAACCTGAAACACTTCTGTTCTGGCATCCGTAAACGGATAGCAGCCCCGAAATATCTGCATATAATATTGAATGGTAGTATATTTGCCGTAGCTATCGGGCTTTTGCATATCCGCAATCATGCAGCCAATCAAAAACAGCGCTGCTTCCGCGATCAGGAAGAAACGATTCGTTCGGATATAGTTCTTGATATCCCGCAGGAGCAATCGAATAAAACTGTTCTTCACTTTAAAAAGTCCTTTCTGGTAACGGCAAAGTGCAGAAACAGAGATTCAAGAAACAGAATACAGATGCCTGAGAGAAAATAGCGCCAAACTGTATTTTCGGCAATTCGATTCACGGAGAAAGAAACGCTCTTTTGCAGCCTGTATAGTTTCGGTGTAACAGGAAACGAACACATCCACAAAGCCAAAAGGCAGACGCCCCATGAGAGTATGCTTCCGAGCTGGTGCGATTCGCAGGAAAGATTGATTGACAGGAAAAGAATCGATACCAGCAAGACTGTGAGCCAGATCGTCATAGCCTGCCAGACAATCAAGGAGCCTGTTTTGACAGGGGTTATTAACGTTTGGCCCGTCATATAGGCATAGTAGCTTGCTCCGCTTTCCCATGTACAAGGTTTGCTACCTCGAAACAGCAGAGCACCCAATGCAATGGACGGGATCGAAACCGCCATCACCGCTCTGAACGCAATGAAAAGGAGCGCAGCAAGGAGATTGCGGGCAAGCCGTGATCTATTATCTAACGCACAAATGACAAAGGGCTGCTCTAAAATGAACTTCAGTTGGTGTACAAGGCCAAGCGTCGGGGGAATCAGCAGCATTAAAAGGAAGCTCGGTTGAACGCCTGTCATCATAGTGTCGGCAAAGCACAGCTCCACACCCTGTTTATGCCATTTATGCAACCAGAAAAGTGCATTGCCGGTTGCAAGCGCAACGCACAAAAGCGAATAAACCAGCAATCGCTTTCTATAAGTTACCCAAAATTGCCGATAAATTGTCAAAGCACATCACTCTTATTCCGCTTCAAGAAATACATGGTCATGCTGCCGATGGGGACAGCTAAGAAGTAAATTGCAATCGTAACCCATTTCACATTGACCGCAGGCTGGAAGGGCAACAGAATTGCAAACAACGAGACCGAATCCATCTGAAGCCAGTTGCAGATAAAATACAGGATCAGGTAGAGCAAGAAAGGAAACAGCGCAGGCTGCAGAGGATTTCTTGTAGCTACCGATACTGCCAGGGCAATGATTTCCCATGCGCCAACCAATAAAGCATCCATTATAATATAGATGACGGTGTACTGCAGCGGCTTATGATAAAACAGATGCGCCATCAGGCTGCGATTGCTGATTCCGTAAAGGTTGGTAAGCGCTTCCGGCCGGACAAGCGGCAAATATAAGGCGGTGCCTGCAAAGTCGAAGAACAAGATTGTCGCTGTCAAAAAGGCGGAGGCAATAAAAATCGTCAGAGCCTTGGCAAACAGATAGGCGGATTTTTTTCGGCGCACAAAAATCTGCATCACATAGCCCGTGCTAAAGTCCCATGATACAGTATCCGAAAACGGAAAGGCACAAAGGAACGGAAGAAGCATATACAAAAGGGTAGGCCAGACAGTGGAGGAGTCCATCCCGATCCAATGCCCGTATGCAGAGTGAGGAGTAAGAAAAAAATCTCCTTGCCAACTCGACAGCCACTGGGTCAAGGGAAGAACCCCGAATATGATATGGAGAAGGGAAATGACGATGCCTGTCAGCAGAGAGAGATACAGCCGCTTGCTTCCAAAACAGCGCTTCAGCTCAAAACATAGAATGCTTTTCATGGTCACATATCCGTTTCTGTGTGCATGGCAGGAGCATTAGGCTAACGCCAGCCACTCTTCGTTCATCACATTGTCGGCGGTCTTGACTTCGGTCACCGCATTACCGCCGAGGTTTGCCCTCAGATATAAGTCACTCAACTCGATTTCCGCTCTCACATAGTAAAGGACCGTGCAAGTGCGTGTCTCCCCCGGGGCCAACATGAGCTGGAACTGGTTCTTTTCACCGGAAGCAACCGCGGGCAAGTCAGATGTGACAGCCTCGCTGCAAGTCGTTTCTGTTGCGATGGAACCGTCAACACAGCATCGAATGGACAGGTTGTTCAGATAAGCCTCGGCCTCTGCGCTGCCGGAATTTGTCAGATTCACCGTAACAGTCAGATATTCATAGTTTTCGTTCTTCTCACCGAAGGTGTCTATCCCCTCCTGTAACTTATCCTGCGGAATCTGAGCCGCAGCCTCCCCCTTTTCAGCGCCCGCCACAGAGATAGTTACCTGTTGGTCACCGAAGTAATCGCACGTCAGGCTTTCGCCCCTTGCTTTCAGATTTTCGGAGGCTATCGTGTAAAATGCATAGTCTGTCAGGGTGTCGCTTGCGATGCCGTCCAGCAGAGTCGGATATTTCTGCGCCCAGGGGAAATCGGAAAGGTTTCGGCGGTTGCCCTCTACGTCGGTCACAAAAACCTGCGGCAAGGACGCAACCGTTTCATTGGAACCGTTTTGTTCATTCGTCTCCGAATTGGAGGCGTCGGTGGTCTGTTGCTGGATAGTGCTTTCTGCATCCGAACCCCCGACTGCCTGCGATGCGCTGTCTGAGGAGGTCTGGCACCCGGTGAGCAGTGCAGACATTGACAGCGAAACAAGAATCACGGCAAAGGGACGAAGCGCTTTCTTTGAAACTCTCATATTGGTTCCTCCGTTCTGGTGTGAATTGAGTCAGGGTAGTGCAACATTTATATAATAACAGACTAAATATAGCTGTAGCACGCCGCAGCCAAAGCCGTTGACCTCTTGGCGCAAGAGTTCAGTGCGATTTGTTTTCTCTAATAGCCAGTTCGTGTATTGGCTTATTGCAGTGAATCGTTGAAAGTGCAAAAAGTGATTCGATATCGCAAAGCCAATACACGAACTGGGACACTCAGAGATAAAACAAGGAATTTATAATACTACTATCTCATCATACGGAATCCGGACTCCATTGGCCCCACGCGCTAAATTCATATCCATAATTGGGCGCTGCATAGATGGCCGCATATGGATAACTCGGCGAGCCATCGTGCACCCAGTTGCGCATCCGATATACGCCTACATTAGAGATAGAATATGTATATCCATGAGAGCAATCGTGGGCAGTGGTGGAATAATTATTATCTGCTCCAACCACATGAGCGGTAAAGGCGTGTTGTACGCCTTTTACCGACATATAGACGTTGGTATCATCGGTCTTTGAGCGCCATTCCGTCCTTTGGGGCAAGCCACCGCTAAATTTGAAGGTGAAGTCAGTGTCGGCAGAATTGGATGCAAAGGCTGCCGTAGCCGCCATAAGCGCTACAATGCAGGCCACAGCAAAAGAAAGAAAAGATTTTCTTGACGTAGTCATAAGACTTCTTCCATTTTAAAAGCAACTTGTATCGGGTTTGTTTCGGGGCGGATATATTCAGCATCTGCGCGCCGATGCTGGGAACCTTTGCTGTGCCCCCAAAATACCACAGCGAAGATGTTGCGGCGGCTTTCGTAAGGCGCCATGTAGGAGAAATAGCGGCCGTCGGGCGATATCTGGTAACCGGTCTTCTCCGAATTGCGGAAGAAGGTTTCCATCGGCAGCTCAGGGGCCGTCTTGGGTGCGCAGGAGGCGAGAGCGGCCGCCGCTGCGGCGAACAGAAGGAGTTTTTTCATGAGATTATTCGTTTGTGTTTTCGTTTTGCTTTTCGGAGCGCAGGACGTCGCGCCAGATGGCGCAGACCGAGAGGATCAGCAGTACCAGCAGCGGCGTGTCGGACAGGTGCGAAGCTTCGGGGAACAGAAGCCGGGCGGCTACCGAGAGCGCGAAGGCGGCCACGACGATGAATACGGCCAGCATGCGGATGATTTTTTCGATCTCCATAGGATGTTTTTTTTAATTTCGACATTGCAAACTTACGAAAGAATTTTTGAAAAACAACTGAAATTTATTGTTTTTCGATAAAAATTTTATGATAAGCGGGTCTGAGTGCTTTCGCTGGCTGAAAATCGTAACGAAAAAAACGCCCGAAGGCGTTTCCTTGATATATATGTCGTCCGGCATACGTGCTGTCCGGCCGGCGCAGGCTATTGCGCATCGACGAATTTGTAGAGCTGGTCGCCGCGGCGTATCGTCCCTTGGGTGCGTACCGCGCACAAGGTTCCCTGAGCGACGGATGGGACGGGCTTTCCGTCGGTGTCGTGCAGCTCGGCGAGCGTCTGTTCGGCGACGCCTGTCGTGGCGCCCATGAAGAATATCTCTTCTCCCACGGCCAGCGGAGCCGCTTCGACCAGCACTTCGGCCACCGATATCCTTTTGTAGAAGTTGGTCACCTTGCCTACATAGACCTTGCGCCGCGTGGCTGCCGATCCGTAATGTTCGCTGTGTTCGGCGACGGGCTGCTGCTGCCGCGCCGGAGGCAACTGCCCCAGGCAGATGAAAACGGCATGGGAATGG
>OGZN01000785.1_pt1 | contig 14992 bp, 12 predicted proteins | sample 1576801 | NCBI WGS metagenome assembly OGZN01 (sample SAMEA3541573, study PRJEB24748) | human gut metagenome | biome: human gut; feature: human-associated habitat; material: faeces | place: China | collected 2012 | reverse complement strand
TTTCTGGAAGATGGGCGGTTCAACCGTGGCGTGGAAACGCTCCAGCGGGGTAAATATCATCAAGATTTCTAGTTGAACTTCCAACTATTGCAATAACAGGAATATTATACTTTTTAGCCATTTTTGCAATGCCCACTGGAGCTTTTCCATTGACAGATTGATTATCAATTCTTCCTTCTCCAGTAATTACAAGATCTGCATCTTTTATCAAATTCTCAAGTTCTATAAGTTCCATTATTTTGACAATACCCTCTTTAAATTCTGCTCCACATACACTCATAAGTGCATATCCAAGTCCTCCAGCAGCACCACTTCCAGGTTTTTCAGAAAAATTTTTTCCAACAGTATTATCAATAATATTTCCATAGTTTTCAAGAATTTTATCAAGAATTTTTACATCTTGAGGTGTTGCTCCTTTTTGAGGTCCATATATATATGAAGCCCCATTTATCCCATAAAGAGGATTAGATACATCTGACAATACTGTTATTTGAGCTTCTAATATCTTTGGATCTAATTCTGAAATATCCACCTTTACTATATTTTTTAATTCTTCTGGTGTATAACCTATTCTTTCCCCATTTAAATTATAAAATTTTACTCCTAATGATGAGAGCATTCCTGCTCCTCCATCATTAGTTGCACTTCCCCCTAAGCCTATATAGATATCTCTTATCCCCATGTCTAATATAGCTTTCAGCATTTCTCCTACACCATATGTGTTTGCTTTATATGGATTTAAATTTTCACGTTTTACCAAATTCAATCCAGAAGATTCAGCCATTTCAAGAACAGCAGTATTTCCTCGTATTACCCCAAATCTTGCTTTAACTTTATCTCCAAAAGGTCCAGATACTTCTACAAACTTATATTCCCCATTGACAGCTTCAACAATGGCTTCTACTGTTCCCTCTCCACCATCTGCAATAGAAACTTTTTTTGTAACAATATTACTTCTGCCAAATTTCTTTATCCCTTTTTCAATACTTTCTGCAACTTCTTTTGAAGATGCACTTCCCTTAAAAGAATCAACTGCTATAACTACTTTTATCTCTTTCATAAATTACCTCTTTATTTAACCAGCTTCTGTTATTTTTCCTGCCATAAAAGCCACAACTGCAAATGAAACACTTAGTTTCATAAGCTTCCTTACATCATTTTAACAATATTCTTAATTAAATTTCACTTCTATTTTTACTTCTAATATTTAATATTATTCTCATTTTTTTTATAACATATTTTAAAATTATCTACTCTAATAATAAATATTCTATATATTAATTCTCCCAATAATTATTGCACAATTTACTCATTTAGTTTTAGTTGATATAATGATACCATTTTTTTATCTAATATTCTATGTTATACAAAACATTATTTTTCTTATTTTTTGTTTTTTTATTGTTATATGTAACAATAAAATCTTTTAACTTATTCAATTTCAATGATATAATTAAATAAATTAAGATTGCAGGAAGAAAAAATTAATCTATAGTATCTTAATGAAATATGTCGTAAAATCTTAGCAGAAGAACCATAATTCCATCTCATCTATAGATTATTATATAAATAGCAATTATTTGTAAAGAATAAAAAAATCAAACATTATAGACATTGAATTTATCTTAAAATAAAAAATTAACAAATAAGGAGATTAAAAATGAATATATCAGTAAGTCTGGCAACTAATATCCTAAATAAAATGAAAGAAATAATTCATCAGCGTTTTCGACGAGACCGTGGCACTGGACGGTGAAGTAGGCGAATACCTTACACTGGCACGCCGCAAGGGAGACGTCTGGTACATCGCCTCCATGACCGACTGGACACCACGCGACTGTACCATCGACCTTTCCTTCCTCGGAGAAGGAAGTTACGAAGCCGAAATCTTTTCCGACGGCATCAATGCCGACCGGGAAGCAACCGACTACAAGAAAGAAGTACGCACCGTGACCTCGGGAGACAAGCTGAACATACACATGGCACCCGGAGGAGGATGGACAGCACGGATATGGAAAAGATGATAGGGTGATAAAGTAATGACATGATAAGTGCAATAGGGTGACAGTTACGTTAAAAGTGCTGTCACCCTATTCCTTTATCACTTTTAACATACCTCTACGTGAACCTTTTATATCCTATCTTGTTTTTTCTCACAAAAGCCTAAGGTACCATAGGGCAGGAATTTATATTAAACCTAAACAATTATAAAAGTATGAAGAAATTTATTCCCCTATTATTAGCGGTCTTTGCAGTGACGCTTGCATCTTGCGAAAAAGACCCTGACATGGATAAGCTGGACAATAATTATCTGGTTTATACCAACTATGACAAGAAGGCGGATTTCAAAACCTTCGAAACTTATTACTTGCCGGACAGCATTCTGGTCATCGGTGATAAGGAAAACGCCGAATACTGGAAAGATGAGAATGCCCAGGAAATTCTCAGCGCTTATGTTGCTAACATGAACAGCCGCGGCTACATCCGTGTGGATGACCGGGAAGAAGCCGACCTTGGCTTGCAGGTAAGCTATGTCAGAAGTACCTATTACTTCACCGACTACGGACGTCCCGAATGGTGGTGGAACTATCCAGGCTACTGGGATGCTCCTTACTGGGGCAACTGGGGCGGATGGTATTATCCCTATGCCGTGAACTATTCCTACAGCACCGGTTCCTTTATCAGCGAATTGTTGAATCTGGAGGCGCCGCAAGGCCAGAGCGAGAAACTTCCTGTTCTGTGGACCAGCTATATGAGCGGCTTGCTGAGTGGTTCTACTTCTGTCAATACCAAACTTGCCGTGCAAGGTGTGAACCAAGCTTTCACTCAATCAACTTACCTGACTAACAAGTAGTGACAAGCTACGAGCTATAAGTGACAAATGACGGGTTACCCAATATTAAGGTAACAAGAATAATACGGCAGCATCCTTTCCGGACTGGGAAGTTGCCATTGAACCAAAAAACAAGAACAAAGTATGAAAACAATAAAATATCTTTCCTTGAGAGTATTTGCGGTTGCCGCTCTTGCTCTCGTCTTCGCCCTACCGACGAAGGCACAGATGACCGATAACGGTTATGCCAATATCGACTGGCAATATAACTTTCCCCTCAGCAACAACTTCGCCGACAAATCAAGCGGCTGGGGTATGAATTTTGAAGGCGGTTACTTCCTGACAGACAATTTTGCATTGGGAGCTTTCTTGAACTACCATAGCAACCATGAGTATTTCGGTCGCCAGACACTTCCCGTAGGCGAAGGCGGCAGTCTGAATACCGACCAGCAGCACACTGCATTCCAGTTGCCTTTCGGTCTGGCCTCCCGCTATGTATGGAACCGTGGAGGTGCATTCCAGCCGTATGCCGGTGTAAAACTGGGTGCTGAATATGCACAGTTGAAGTCAACTTTCAACGTATTCGAAGCCAACAAAGATACATGGGGTTTCTATGTATCTCCTGAAATTGGTTTCAATGTGTATCCTTGGGCTTATGGACCGGGCTTGCATTTCGCAGCCTATTACAGCTACGGTACGAACAAAGGTGACCTCTTTACGTACAGCGTAGACGGTTTGAGCAATTTCGGTCTGCGCGTAGGTATTGCGTTCTGATAAGACACACACTTAAAGCTTAACAGATAGAATTTAATTGTTTCAAAATTGAAGAAGAAAAGAGCCTTTCCTGCGTGAGCAAGGGAGGCTCTTTTTAATTCTACCAGCTATTTTTTTCCTCCCAGCATCGCCTTATATACAGCTTCCTGAATCCTCGTCCTTATATCCAGCCTCATCAACTTGTTATTCCACACATCCGGATAGGTGCGGTTGCTCAAAAAGACATAAACCAAGCCGTTCTCCGGGTCTGTCCAGGCGCAAGTACCCGTGAAACCGGTATGACCATAGACAGAAGCAGGGGCAGACTCTGCGCAGGGACTCTTCTGGGGATTATGCCGGTCGGGCTTATCAAATCCCAGCCCCCGGCGGCTTATCCTTGAGACAGTGGTAGTAAATACCCTGCAGGTCTCCTTGCTCAAATAGCGTTTACCGTCCAGTTCACCCCCATTCAGCAACATCTGATAGACTTTTGCTACTTCTTCGGCAGTGGAGAACAGCCCGGCATTACCGGAAACGCCACCCTGAAAAGCTGCGGATTCATCATGTACAAATCCTTGCAAGGTAGTCTTACGCAAGAAAGGATCTGTTGATGAAGGTACAATATCTTCCTTCTTCAAGAAGCGCAGAGGAAGATACCCCGTACGCTCCAATCCCATCGGAGTATAGAATTCCTTGGCCAAATATTCGTCCATAGACATGCCGGTGCGCGCCTCGACCAACTGCTGCAACAAGATAAAGCCCACACAACTATAACGGTAACGTTTATCTCTAAGCGGAGTATCCACAATCTTCTGCAAGTACTCCTGCTTGAAAGAACGGTTCAGCCAAAGGCTGTCGGACACTTGCATCGTATATTCCGGTGTCTGCACCTTCGACGTCAGTCCCTGACGGAAGCGGAACTTAGGGTTCGCCCAAGTCTGCCGTCCGATGCGTGCGGAATGCCGGGCATCGGGACGTGCCTTGAACAAAGTGCCGGTGTAGCTCTCTTCATCAATCGCTTCCTGATAGAATAGCAAGGTAGAAGGTAGACCGGATTCATGCATCAGCAGTTCGCGTACCGTAATATTCTTCTTGTCCGTATCCTGTAGGAAAGGCAGATAATCCGACACCCGGTCTGTAAGATTGAGGCGTCCGCCATCGTACAACTTCATCACAGCAAGCAGCGTGGCTGTGGTCTTTGTCAGCGAAGCGATGTCGTATACATCCGTCTTCTTTACGGGAAGCGCCTTGCTTCCGGCCTCGTTCCAGACGTGGGTACCGAAAGCTTTATTATACATCTCCCTGCCATCCTTCAGCACCACCACCTGGCAGCCGGGGTAAGCCCCTTCACGAATGCCTTCTTCAGCTATCTTGTCTATTTCAGCCAGCAGACGGGAATTCATACCATGCTCTTCGGGTACAAAGCGGGGGGCGCTTTGAGGAGTCAGCGTCACTCCCGCACCGGCAGCAAACCGACTACCGATACTGGCAGACAAGCGTCCCTCTGAACAAGCGCTGCCATAAACAATCCGGGCAACCTGCCGCTGTACCTCCTCGTTGGAGGAGTGTGCCAAAATCACCGCTTCAGCAGCAGCGTCCCCTTGTTTTATCTGCAATACCTGCTTGCCAGGAATAAAGAACAGATAAACCACCGGTACGTCAGGAGCGAACTTTGCAAAGAAATTCTGATAGGGCGTCAAACGGTGTTCGGTGACACAGACCAGAATACGTTTGTACTTGGCCAGCGCATTTCTCAAACGGTTCCCGTCAGCCTCCGGCAGATTCTTGCCCAAACGGAACTCCACAGGACGGGTATACTGCGACAGTTCCTTGAGGAACGGCTGGATTTCCTGCGCTTCTCCCACATTGAGCACGGCAACTTCACCGATGGAAGGGTCCAGCGGAAGTACCTCGTCCCGGTTATCCAGCACAGTGATGGCCGCCAAGTTCAGCCGGCGCATCAAATCACGCGTTTTCGGAGTATTGATGCGGGTCCCCAAACCTGAAAGCTGTACATGGGGTTTCTTTTCCAACCCAAGGGCATATTTATATTTCAGTACTTTACGGCATTTCGCCTCTATCTCTTTCTCTGTCAGCTCCCCTTTTTTCACAGCGGCAAGCACAGCCTCCACTTCTTCCTTAATACGCCGGGGGACAAGCAGCAAATCATTGCCGGCTTTCAGCGCCTGCAAACAGATGCTTTCATTGCCCGATACCCCTTTCATGGCAAGGGCATCTGTAAAGACAAGCCCCTGAAAGCCGAGGTCATTCACCAACAGACCGGAAACTACCTTACGCGAAAGCGAAGACGGGAGCCCCTTTTGCGGCTCTATGGTAGGCACCTCCAAGTGCCCCACCATCATTCCTCCCAATCCGGCACGAATGGCTTTTCTGAAAGGATAAAGCTCTATACTGTCCAGACGGGCACGGGTAAAAGGCAGCACGGGCAACGCCTTATGAGAATCCACATCCGTATCCCCATGCCCCGGAAAGTGCTTGCTGACAGAAAGTACACCACCATCCTCCAACCCTTTGGAGTAGGCAACAACCTTGTTCGCCACATTGAACGGACTTTCACCGAAGGAACGGGTATTGATAACCGGATTCTTGGGATTGATATTCACATCCGCTACAGGAGCAAAATTCACTTGCACCCCCAGTTCACGGCATTGGCGGGCCACCTCGCGCCCATATTCATAAATCAGTGTATCGTTCTGTATGCAGCCCAGCACCATGTTTCGCGGAAAGTTCGGAGTACCGCGAAGGCGCATAGCCAGCCCCCATTCACCGTCAAAGGTAATCATCAGCGGAACTTCCGCCATCCGCTGCGCCTCATTGGTCAACATCACCTGGTTCTGCATCAATCCGCCGGAAAATAACAGACCGCCTACCTTATAGTCCTCCACCACCTTACGCAGCAGTTCCTTGTTGGCCTTGTCCTGCTGGGGGGCAATCGTATAGATGAACAGTTGTCCGATGCGTTCTTTCAGAGTCAGACGCTGCATGACGGAATCCACCCACTGCCTGCACCGCACGTCACTGTTCAAGAGACGTACAAGCGAAGGGTCGTTCGGCGGCACCGGAGTAAACGGCATCGGGCCAAGCTGCGCTTTCAGAAGCGGACAAAGACAACACAATATAGTGATATAGGCAAGCAGGTATATTCTCTTCATTCCTTATAGATAGATTGTTTTTAGGGGATTTGCGGAATAATACTTTTATAAATCAATTCCTGGATATCTCTTCTTATATTCATGTCACCCAGTTTCGTGTTCCATACATTGGGGCACAAGCGGTTGCTGAGGAATACATACACCGTCTTGTTTTCCGGGTCCACCCAAGCACAAGTACCGGTAAATCCGGTATGTCCATATACCGCTTCCGGAGCGGAAGGAGCACAAGGGCTGCGCTTCACAATGGATACATCCGGCTTGTCGAATCCCAGACCGCGACGGCTGATGGCAGATTTCTCCGTCGTAAACAAACGGCAGGTTGCCTTACTCAAGAAACGCTTGCCATTGAATTCACCGCCGTTCAGCAACATTTGATAAACCTTTGCCACCTCTTCGGCCGTAGAGAAAAGTCCTGCATTACCGGACACCCCACCCATGCAGGCAGCAGTCTCGTCATGCACATATCCGCATATATCCTGGCGACGCAGGAAGTCATTGGATGCCGTGGGCATGATTTCCGCTTTGGTGAACTTCGTCAAAGGCAGAAACATAGTACGTTGCAATCCCATCGGGGCATAGAACTCACGGGCAAGGTACAAATCCATCGGCAGCTCCGTCACCTTCTCCACTACCTGCTGCAACAGCACGAAGCCGAGGTCGCTGTAAACATAACGTTTGCCATCCAACTCGCACTTGGCTATCCGCTGAAGGATAGAATTCTTGAAACTCTTGTTCAGCCACATGCCATCTGCCATGTGCAGGGTATAGACCGGTGTATTCTTGTCGGACACCATCCCTTTCCGGAACTTAAAATCGGAACAATAATAGCTATGCTCGCTTACCTGCGTACGATGCCACTCGTCCACCCAACTCTGGGAGTACGGGCCGTGCACCGAATTCGGGTCTATGATGTCCAGGTAGAAACGGATATAGGGAGGAAGCCCCGATTCGTGAAACAAAAGTTCGCGGATGGTAATGTTCCGCTTGTTGCCATTGCGCAAGAAGGGCAGATAAGCGGAAACCTTGTCATCCAGTTTTATCTTGCCCTCATCATACAGTTTCATGACGGCAAGCAACGTAGCCGTAGTCTTGGTCAGCGAAGCCAAATCAAAAAGGTCCGAAGAACGGACAGTAGTGGTATCCTTATCAGAGTGGGTTCCGAAGCCTTTGTCATATACCGGCAGTCCGTCTTTCCACACCAGCACGCGGCAACCGGGATAAGCTCCCGCTTCCAGTCCCTTCCGGGCAACGGCATCGATACTTTGCAGCACATACGATTTCATGCCGTAATCTTCCGGAACAGTCTTCCCCGGTTTCATGCCCGGTTCAATCATACAGCCCGTTCCCGCTGGAAACAGTTTACCGATACTCATCGACATTCTGCCACTGGCCGGCTTTTTGGCAAAAAGAACATCAGCCACGTATTGCTGCAAATCCGTCTCTGCCGAATGTGCCAGCACCACAGCGCTAGATTTGGCAAGTGCGGGCATCAGAGGTTGCAATGTACGGTAAGAGGTAAAAAAAGTATAGACCAGCGGAGCACGCAGGTTCAAGCCTTCCAGAAAGGCCACATCACGGTCGCTGACATAAGCCGAACCGGTGATGCTGATAACCACGCGACGGAAAGCAGCCAACCGCCCCTGCACTTCCTGCCAGAGAGCCTCATCGGCATTCCAAGGCAAGTGGAAATGGCTGATGCCTGCATTCTTTTTCATAGCTTCCACAAAGGGAGCATCTGCCTCCTTCTCTCCGATGCTGAGCACGGCAATATCACCTTCCACCGGTGCCAGCGGGAGGACATCGAAATAATTGTTCAATACAGTCACTGCCGAACGGCGCAACTTGGCAGCCAACGCCTGCGCTTCCTCCGTATTGATGCGATAGCTCATTCCGCTGACCCGAAGTTGCGGCTGGCGGTTTCTCAAGCCAAGCATATACTTGTACATCAATACCTTGCGGCACTTGGCATCAAGTTCGTCCTTACTCAGTTGTCCCGACTCCACTGCATCTACCAGCTCCTGCACCGCATTCTTCGTATTGAACTGTACCAGCACCATATCATTTCCCGCCAGCAGCGCTTTGGTAGTTACCTGCGGAATGGCAGACACACCCTTCATGTCCAAGGCATCGGTAAACACCAGCCCTTTAAAGCCGAGTTCATCCTTCAACAGCCCGGTCACCACATTCCGCGACAAGGAAGAAGGAGTCACCCCGTCCGGGTCCAGCGCCTGCACTTGCAGATGGCCTACCATGACACCCCCCAATCCGGCACGTACCATTTCCTTGAAGGGATAAAGTTCCACACTGTCCAGGCGTGCACGGTCGTAGTGCAAGGCGGGAAGCGCCTTATGAGAATCCACATCCGTGTCGCCATGCCCGGGGAAATGCTTGCAAACGGAAAGTATGCCCCCGCTTTCGAGCCCACGGCTGTATGCCACCACCTTTTCCGCCACCCGCTGCGGGTTCTCACCAAAGGAGCGTACGTGTATCACCGGGTTCAGCGGATTCGTATTGACATCCGCATCGGGTGCAAAATTGACGTGTACCCCCAATTCGCGAAACTGGCGGGCCACCTCACGTCCATATTCTTCAATTAGGCCATTGTCCTCGATACATCCCAAGGCGGCATTACGGGGATAGTCCGGAGCGCCTTTCAGCCTCATTGACAGTCCCCACTCTCCATCGAAAGTAACCATAACGGGAATCTTGGCATCCTTCCGGGCCATATTGGTCAAGATAGCCTGCTCTTCCGGAGTACCTTCGGAAAACAGCAAGCCACCGACCTTGTATTTCTTTACCAGCTCGCGCATCTGCTTTTTCGTGGCCTTGTCTGCTCTGGCCGGAATGGTGGCAACGATGAGCTGCCCCACTTTTTCGTGTACATTCAGACCTGACAACACGGAGTCCACCCATTGCCGGCACCGGTTGTCTGCAGCCGAAGGAAGAAACGGGCCTCCCGTCTGGGCGTGAAGTGAAGATAATCCCAATATAAACAATCCTGCAACCCATAAAAGGAGGGTGAGTCTTTTCATCATGCTATTTTTCAGTTAAAGTAAGTACCATTTCTCCTACGTAGATGCCACTCTTTCCGGTGTGCAGCACGGGAACGCTCTTGCCGTCCGCATTCAGATAAACGGCAGGCTTTTCCATAAAAGTATGCGAATGTCCTCCCAAAATGACATCAATGCCACGCGTCTTGCCTACCAGGTTCTCGTCGGAAGCGCCTTCGGGATTTGCACTGCGGATACCCAAATGAGACATGCAAATCACAACCTCGCAATTCTCCTTCTCCCTGAGAAGGTCTGTCATTTCCTGGGCCACCTTTATCGGGTCGTTGTAGACAATGCCTACGCATTTATCCGCCTGCACCAGCCCTTCCATCTTGGGGGCCAGGCCGAAGATACCGATTTTCACCCCTTCGCGCACCAAGGTGATATAAGGCTTCACCAGTCCTTCGAGTACCGTACCCGTCACGTCATAATTGGAACAAACCACGGGAAAATCCGCCATACGGAACAATTCCGCCATATTCTCAAGTCCGAAATCAAATTCATGATTACCTATCGTCATGGCATCATAGCCCATGAGGTTCATCATCTTGACCTCCAGCTCGCCTTTGAAAAAGTTATAATAAGGGGTGCCTTGCGAGATGTCTCCGCAATCCAGCAGCAACATATCCGGATGCTTGCCGCGAAACTGCTTTACAAAACCGGCACGGCGCACCACACCGCCCATCCCGGCATACTCGTCGGCAGCCTCGGCGCTGATGGGTTCTATACGGCTGTGCGTATCGCTGGTGTGCAGGATAAACAGTTGTTTTCCGGATTGGCCGGACGATACAGAATCGGCGGACACCAGGCAAAGGGGTTCTTCAGTAATGACACGCCCCTCTTGCTGTGCCGATGCGGGGAGCATGAAAAGCAGCAGGGCTGCCAAGGAATACATATGTTTCATAGAACTTCTGTTTTTTTAATGCTTACTCTTTAACGACCACTCTTCCCTCCATGCGCGAAGTCACCTTCTTGCCGGCTGCCGTCTGCTTCTCCACATACTTCATGAACAGACCACGCAGTGTAGCCCCATCCGGGCACTCCCTTTTATCCGCCTGCAGGAAAGCCGTCATTCCATCGTTTCCATCAGCCAGATAATCAATCGTGGCAACCGTATAGTCACGGTCATCCTCCACCGGCTTGCCGGCAATGGAAGCCTGGAGCAGCTTGCCATCCTTGCTGATTTCCAACTGTATACCACTCACCCCTTCACCAAGTCTCACCGCAATGTTTTCAAACAAGTGCTTCATGGCAGAGCCTTTCATCGTCAGCACACAGAGCGAATTCTCAAAAGGCAATATCTCATAGATGTTTTCGGTAGTGATGTCTCCTTCCGTCAGGGAGTTCCGGATTCCACCGATATTGATTAGCCCCATATCGGCCGGTTTGCCCAGCACTTCCACCGCAGCCTCACGCAGTACATCTGCAATCAGATTGGATAAAAGGCTTTCGGGCCGGAATCTGTCCATCGACATTTCTGCGGTTCCCACCACATGATACATAACGCTGTCCATCCGGGCCTTGTAGGGCGCCAGCAGAGCCACGGCTTCGGCATCCGGCTCGGCATCCCAGACAGAGTTCATGGGAATTCTGCCTCCCTCTACCTTGGTCACTTCGTAGGAAGAATGGCAGGAAACCAATAGAAGCGCAACCGCCAACACTGCCCCCGAAAGGAGACTGAAAGTTTGTTTCTTCATATTCATTTAGTTTTAAATTGCTACAAATATACTTTTCTTTTGCGACTGAGCCACACAATTAACCGATTATTTAGACTTGCGTTTAGCAGAATGAAACGCTCAAAAATCATCCCAACTGGCGAAAAAAAGCTTGAAGCACTTGTGTATCTGGCAAATAATTCGTTCCTTTGCACCGCTTTCGCGCAATCGCTGTCAGGACACCAAGAGAGAAGCCTGGTATGTTGCGTTGTAACGATGAAACAATTTAATAATAAAAACAATGGATTTAATTAAAATTGCAGAAGAAGCATTTGCTACCGGAAAACAGCACCCGAGCTTCAAGGCAGGTGACACTGTAACAGTAGCATATCGTATTGTCGAGGGTAACAAGGAACGTGTACAGCTGTACCGTGGTGTTGTTATCAAGATTGCCGGACATGGAAACAAGAAGCGTTTTACAGTACGTAAGATGTCAGGAACCATAGGCGTAGAACGTATTTTCCCGATTGAATCACCGGCTATCGACAGCATCGAAGTGAACAAAGTGGGTAAAGTTCGTCGCGCTAAACTGTACTACCTGCGCGCTCTTACCGGTAAGAAAGCAAGAATCAAAGAAAAAAGAGTTAACGGTTAATTCCAGACTCCTATTTCGAAATAAAAAAGGGAAACTGACAATGTCGGTTTCCCTTTTTTAGTGATATACACAGTAGACATACACACCATGCGATACTCTACTGCTACTCCCTCATTCAAAACATTGTAAGCCTGCGCTCCTTTCCTTTCACATAAGCCTTCCTTCTTGCTGATATGTTAGTTTATCAGCGCCCAACGGCCGTGAGGCGCTCTGCTAACGACCGTCAACAAGGTGCTTTATGGCCGTTAGGCGAACGCCTCACGGCCGTTAAACAGCTCTCATATGCATAGCTTGCCTATACTGAATACCTATCTTATCCATACCAAAAGCCTGACTTCCACCTATTATCGCACGGGCTTTTACGAAGTTAATACCGTGTTTGCAGGAAACCAATAGCTTGTTTACACGATATTGGCAAATTGCCCCATATCCTATTAATTTATTGTACTACAAGACATTAATAGATTATTTGGCGTAAATTTAAGGTGGAAGCAACTTTTGCTTCCACCTTTTCAAGTTGCTTCCACAGCATCCGCAACCCCGATGAATAAAGGGATACAGAGAATGGGTGGAAGTGTGGAAGCAACTTGTGCATAACTTTATTGCTGAGGAATATGTGCCACCAAAGAAAAAAAGGTGTGTCGAAACTCTCATAAACTAAAAATCACCCTCGCCACAGATAGGTGTAGCGAGGGTGACTTCGATAGAAGGGGAGTTTTGACATATCCCCTCCTTTATCAGTTTCCCTAATATTGATTACTTGATATCTCTCAGCTCCCAGCCCAACGCACTGGCACCCAGCACTGCAGCATCAGAGTCCTTCAACTCGGAAGCCAGCAACTTGGTCTTGCCTTTGTAGATATTCAATACATTGTCGTCAATAGCTTTCTGGATAGGCTTGAAAATATAGTCTCCCGCTTTTGCCAGACCACCGAACAACACGATAGCTTCCGGACTGGAGAAAGCGATGAAGTCAGCCAAAGCCTCACCCAAGATGGTTCCGGTAAACTCAAAGATGTCTTGAGCAATCTTGTCACCCTTCACCGCTGCATCATACACATCCTTGGAAGTAATGTTTTCTGCCGGAATGTCGCGCAACAAACTCGGTTCGGTACTCTTGGTCAAGAACTCACGTGCAGAACGCGCCACACCCGTAGCCGAACAATAAGTTTCCAGACAGCCGTGACGTCCGCATCCGCAGAGACGTCCGTTTTCACGACGGATAATAGTATGTCCCAACTCTCCGGCAAAACCGTCATGGCCATATACCATCTGACCGTTAATAACGATACCGCTACCTACACCGGTGCCAAGAGTTATCATGATAAAGTCTTTCATACCACGAGCCGCACCGTAAGTCATTTCACCGATACCGGCAGCATTGGCGTCGTTTGTCAAAGCGGTAGGGATACCCAAGCGCTCTTCAAACATGGCAGCCAAAGGAATTACACCCTTCCAGGGAAGGTTCGGGGCAAACTCAATAGTACCGCTGTAATAGTTTCCGTTAGGAGCACCGATACCGATACCTTTTATCTTGTCTACTCCACCGTTGGCAATAATGAGCGGCAACAGATTCTTGCAAACTTCGTCTACGTAATCATTGACGTCCTCATAAGCTCCGGTTTTGATGGAACTGCTTGCAATAATAGTTCCGCGTGCGTCTACAATACCAAAGACGGTGTTTGTTCCGCCTATGTCAATGCCCACTACATAGGGCTTTTCCATGTTTGAATTCATGATATTACTTTTGTTTAAAGGGTTAGTTAATCACATTCATGGTTACAAAAATCACAAAGAAAAACGACACTGCAAAATCTTTTTTTAAAAAAGTTTGCAACTTTTGCAACTTTTCGTAGCATTGCTGCGTCTAATAGTGAAAATTAATAAGAGTAAAGCAATAAACAGGGAAAACAGTGATACAACTAAAAGACATTAACAAGACCTACAACAACGGAGCACCGCTGCATGTGCTCAAAGGTATCAACCTCGACATTCAGAAAGGCGAATTTGTTTCCATCATGGGCTCATCGGGTTCGGGAAAGTCCACTTTACTCAATATACTGGGTATTCTGGATAGTTACGACACGGGGGAATATTATCTGAACGGTACCCTCATCAAGAACCTCAGCGAAACGAAGGCAGCCGAGTACCGCAACCGTATGATTGGTTTCATCTTCCAGTCCTTCAATCTCATTTCCTTCAAGAATGCAGTGGAGAATGTGGCGCTTCCTCTCTTTTATCAAGGAGTGAGCCGCCGCAAACGTAATGCGCTGGCACTGGAATATCTGGACCGCCTGGGGCTGAAAGAGTGGGCACACCACATGCCAAATGAGATGTCCGGTGGACAGAAACAACGTGTAGCCATCGCCCGTGCCCTCATTACCCAACCGCAGATTATCCTTGCCGATGAACCTACCGGCGCACTCGACAGCAAGACTTCCGTAGAGGTGATGCAGATTCTAAAGGAACTGCACGATACGGGCATGACCATCGTAGTCGTGACCCACGAAAGCGGTGTTGCCAACCAGACGGACAAGATTATCCATATCAAAGACGGTATCATAGGTAGCATCGAGACGAATCTGAACCACGATGCAAGCCCGTTCGGAAAAGACGGATTCATGAAATAATAAAGGAAGAGCCCCCTCCCCCTTTGAAAAATAATTCTTAATTTTTAATTATCAATGATAGACCTTTGGCAAGAAATATACGGAACCATCAAACGCAACAAACTGCGTACATTCCTGACGGGCTTTGCCGTGGCATGGGGAATCTTCATGCTCATCGTGCTGCTCGGAGCCGGAAACGGTATCATACATGCCTTCGAGCAAAATGCGTCGGAGCGCGCCTTGAACTCTATCCGCATCTTCCCC
>OGZN01000776.1_pt1 | contig 15050 bp, 12 predicted proteins | sample 1576801 | NCBI WGS metagenome assembly OGZN01 (sample SAMEA3541573, study PRJEB24748) | human gut metagenome | biome: human gut; feature: human-associated habitat; material: faeces | place: China | collected 2012 | reverse complement strand
AGCAAATCCAGAAATATTTGAAGTACATTATATTGATAATATGTATGGAGCTTTAGATGTTTTTAAAAATATAAAATTGACTAAGATAGAGACTAAAGAATATAAAAAAGTGAGAATGCAAGCACAAAAATTGTTATATAAAGAAAAACAATATATAGAAGGTATAAAATTATTTTTTAAATATTTATGGCTTAAATTGCAAAAAAAATAGTGAAGGTATAAAAATGAAAAAAATAATATTTATTTGTCCATATTTTAGTAAATATCCAAATTACTTTAATTTAACATTAAATTCTATAAAATATAATGATACAATAGATTGGTTAATAATAACGGATATAAAAGAAAAATATGATTATCCTAAAAATGTAAAAGTTATAAATATGACTTTTAATGAATTAAGAGAAAAAGTACAATCTGTTTTTGATTTTAAAATATGTTTAGATATTCCATATAAAATGTGTGATTATAAATGTGCATATGGATATATTTTCCAAGATTATATTAGGGAGTATGATTTTTGGGGTCATTGTGATTTTGATGCGATATATGGTAATTTGAGAAAATATTTGTCTGAGGAAATATTAAATAAATATGATAAGATATTTCATTTAGGACATTTATCACTATATAGGAATACAGTAGAAATGAATACTATGTTTATGAATAAAATAGGTGATAAAACTTTAGATTATAAGAAAATATATACAGATAAGAATATATATGCTTTTGATGAATTAGGAATAGTAAATATACTATATAATAATAAAGTTAAGATGTATATTGATTTTCCTTTTGCAGATATATATACATGGGATAGAGCTTTAAAAACTATAAAATCTAAAATAGATTTATCAACAGGAAAAATGTACTTTGAACTTAATAAAAACCAGAAAAAAATTTTTTATTTTGATCATGGTAAATTATATGGTGTATATTTAAATGAGAACAACTTATATAATATAGAGCAAAGTGAATATATGTATATACATTTACAAAAAAGATTTATGGATAATTATGTAAATAATATAGATAAATTTTTAATTATACCAAATAAATTTATTGATTATAAAGAATTTGATAGAACGTTTATTATAAAAAATACAAAAGATAATATTTTATATAAACGATATTTAAAAACAAGACGTTCATATAATAAACGTCTTGTTAAAATAAAAAATTTATTTAAATAATTTTTTTATTAAATATTTTAAATACCATTTAAAACTGTCTATATAAAAATGATTTTTTCTAAGACTTTTAGCATAGTGTTCCATTTCTTTATAGGTCTTTGGTCTAATTAATGGCATATTAAAAAAAGGAGTTTGTTCTTCATAGGTTTTATATATATTTCTATTAATATTATTTGTTTTAGGATTTAGTGACCAAGATAAAGACCAAGGTTTAGGAGATGCTGCATAATGTAAAATAATAATGTTATCTATATTGTCATTTGACAGATTTTCTACTTTAATCCAATTGAATTTAAGATCTATATATTTTACTTTATTAGTTAATACTAAATTTAAAGCATCTTGATCTGGAAAGAGAAAATTTTTTCCTATTGTTGATAAACATTCTATTAATTTTTCAAAAGTATTAAATTCATTCCATTTTTTTGCATTGATCAATAACATTCCAGAATTAAAATATATATGATTTTTTAGGCTTAATGCTTCATTACGCGTTTTATTTGCCCATTTTAAATCAGGAACAGCAGCTATGATATTGTTTTCTAAATCTATATTAAAAAGTTCTTCTGCGTTATTAAGGCATAATGTATCACCATCAATATATATAATTTTTTCATTATTTTTTAGTATATAGGGAAACATATATCTAAAATACATAGCTGTTGTAAAAGTAATATTTGAGGGTAGATTTTTTAAAATATCGATATTTATTGTATAAATTATTATATTTAAAGAATATTTTTTAGCTAATAGATGGAATTTTTCTTTATAAGTATTAGATAAATTATTTTCTAATATATGAAAAATAAAATTTTTATTGGGATTATTTTTATAGAATGAGAATATAGATGTTGCTGTACAACGCGCAAAATTATCATCTATGCCATATCCAATATTTATTGGATTAGAAAATATCTTTGAATAATTATAATGTGTAGTTTTTATTATAGAGTTAGATGATAGATGCATAATATAGCTCCAATTAGTTAAATTTTTAATATAATAAAAAACATATATTTAATGATGTATTATATATTTTTTACAAGCTAAATACATTCCAGTAATAAAATAAAACATATAGGTTAATTCTTTTAAATTATGTCCAACGAAATTACAATCGGTTAATCCATTTAGTGAAAATGCTAATAGTGAAGACAAAAATGTTAAATCAATAATATTTTTGTCTTTTATATAATTGGATATAGATTTATAGTATAGATATATGAACAATAATAAATAGCCAATAGTACCAATTAAACCACTTTGAGCAAGCATAGAAAGCAAAACATTATGGGGATGATATTGATTTTCTTTAGATAGGGGTGATTGATAATGTGAAACATATTCTTTGTGATAATTGCCGATGCCAACACCTGTAATAGGATGATCTAAGAACATATTAGTTGCAGAATTCCACATTAATATACGTTCATAATTGGGCTGTACAGTTGAGCTTGTACTGGAAATGGTTTCGAGTCTTTGGGTAGAGTGAGGCGAAAATTGAAAACAACAAAAGCTATAGAAAAACATAATTATAATTAATAAAAAAGCTTTTATTTTATTTTTTATAGATAAAAAAATAATAAAAGGAAAAATAAAACTTAATGATATCCAAACGATACGGGTATTTTCAAAAACTATAGCAGGGATATTTACCCAAATTGTTATGAAAAAGAATATACGTATATATTTTGATAAATTATTTTTATGAATACTAAGTGTAAGTAATATAGGTAATATTAATAAGTTCATACCGCATAAAAGCATATATCCATTAAAAAAGCCATCAGGTCGTCCTGTAGTTATATTTTGTATAAATTGGTAATTTATATAACAAGCATTTAAGAAAAAAATTAATGATATTAATGTTAATAAAGTAATAATTTTTTTATAGGTAAATGAAAATAATAAAGGTAATAATAAAGCTACTAGTGGACTAATATAATATGAACGATAATAAGAAAATGATGCATCAGTATTTATACAAACAGTAATAAATGTACATAATATAAATAAACTTATAAAAATTAAATGTTTTGAATGAATTTCTAAAAAGTTTTTATTTTTATAAAAGATAATTTTTATAATTCCAAGGATAAAAGCTGTTACTAGAAAATTAATAGGCGTGGCAGTAAAAAAGGTTAATGAATATAATACTAGACAAGCAAGAATAAGATTATCTAGATTAGATATAATCTTTTCTTTTGACATAATGAAACCTCCATTAATATAATTAAATCTTAAGTTATGGTACAATAATCTTATGGATAATGCAAATAATTTTTATAAAGGAGATAAAATATAATAGATATGAAAGCAGTATTTTTTGATGTTGATGGAACTTTGATTGAAGGTACACATCCAGATTATCGTTATATGCGTGAAAACGTATAAAAAGCAATGCAAGAGGTCATTATGTATTTATTGCTAGTGGTCGTTCACTTGCTTTTCTTGATGAAAAGATAAGAAATTTTGGTTTATATTCCTATAGATAATATAAATATTCTTATCAAAAATAGAGTAGAATGATTTATTTTTATAAGAAATGAGATGAATGTTTTGTAAAAATATAGATTATAAGAAGAACTTAAAGTATTAATAATTAAGAGATGGTGATATATTATGGCAAGTTGTTCAATTTATCAACTTAACGCGGAAGTGAAAGGTTATAAACCAAGAATGTGGCGTCGTTTTCAAGTTTCAGAAGATATTACTTTAGCAAGGTTAGCATATATTATTATGACTCTTTTTGAAATGAGAGCTAATCATTTGTTTGATTTTGAAATTAGGATTAATTTGAATAAATCTAAATTAATAAAAGAATTAGGAAGAAAAAATATAGAGATATCAAGAAAATCTTTATTAAAGATAATAAAGATAGGATTACCTGATAGTCAAACTAATGAATTAGATGAAAGCATTTATGACTTTAATATTTTTGAAGTGAAGATGAAACAACTTATTACACCAGATATGCCTAAAATTAAATTTAGATATGATTTTGGTGATAATTGGGAAATAAATGTAAAATTAGAAAAAATTATCATAGATGAAGTATTATCGAAAAAAGGTTTACCACGTGTGTTAAAAGGTAAAGGATATGGTATTATTGAAGATTGTGGTGGTGTCGATGGATTAAAAAGCATTGCTGAAGCCTATAGTGAAAAAAGTGGTGAAGAATATGAAAATTATTGTGAATGGTTATTGGATGATGATATAGATTTAGTATCCTTTGATATAGAAGATATGAATAATAGATTGAAAAAAATTCCAAGAATTTATGAAAAACTTTATGAAGATGGAATATATCCTACAGAGAAAGAAATAGAATTGATTGAAAGAAATTATTAAAATAAAGGCAGAATTTTTTAGTAATGAGATTTTTTAGTAATGAGGTATGTTATGAAAGCCGTATTTTTTGATGTTGATGGAACTTTGATTGAAGGTACACATCCAGATTATCGTTATATGCGTGAAAATGTGCAAAAAGCAATTCGTAAATTACAAGGGCAAGGTCATTATGTATTTATTGCTAGTGGTCGTTCACTTGCTTTTCTTGATGAAAAGATAAGAAATTTTGGTTTCGATGGTTATGTATTGCTTAATGGTTCAGTTATATTTTTCCACGATAAGATTATTTATAGAGCGCCACTTGAAAAATCTTTTGTGGAAAAAATCACATCTATTTGTGATGAACATGATATGCAATACAGCTTACAGGGAGATTTTCATACTTATGTAGATAAAAAATTTGAATATCTAATTTATCGTTTAGGGCAATACGGAATTTTTGCTGACCAACTGACTTTCGATTATGATAAAAAAGCTATAGATGTTTATAAATTAGAAATAGATTCGCCTAGACATGAAGATAGAAAATATATCATAGAGAATTTGCCTGAAGATATGACTTATGTAGAGGATATGAACCATAATTATTGCCATTTAGAAGTCTATGCTAAAGAAAATTCCAAAGCTACAGGAGCATTAAAGGTTTTAGAATTATTGAATATAGATATAAAAGATAGCTATGCTTTTGGTGACGGAGATAATGATATTGAAATTTTATCTACAGTGGGAATGGGTATGGCAATGGCAAATGGCAGTGTAAAAGCTAGAAATAGTGCTAAAATTGTAGTTCCATCAGTATTTGAAGATGGTGTAGCTTATGGTATTGAAAGATATATTTTAAGTAAATAGGATTTTTTTTATTTATCTAGAATAAGATAGTTTTTTATTTATCTAGAATAAGATAGAGAGAATATATTTTATTAATAAATTTTTTTTAGAAAAGAGGGATAATATGTTTAAATTGGTGAAATTCTTAGTGATAGTATGTTGTTTTGTAGCGATTAGTGGGTTAAATTTAGCTGTATCTTTTGCTCAAAATCCTAATTTCAATCAAGTTTTATATTGGGACAATTATAGTTTTAGTATCAAAGAAGATGGGGATAAACTAATAATAAAACCTAAAAATTTAGCTATTGTAAATCGCAAGGAAGTTCATGATATCGTAGGATATACTGTAAATGATGTACAGATAGCTGATTTAAATGATGATGGTTATCCCGAAGTTTTAGTTTATTTAACAAATGATGGTAGTGGTAGTTATGGTAATTTAATAGGTTATTCTTCTAATAATGGTAAATCTATGAGCCAGATAGCACTATCACCTATTGAAGATATGAAAGCTTTAGCAAAATATTATCGCGGTCATGATTATATGCAGGTAAAAGGCAATGTATTTACAAGAACATTTCCACTTTATTTAGAAGATGATACAAATGCTAATCCGACTGGTGGCATTTGTGAAATTCAATATAAATTAGTTGATGGTGAAGCTTGCCGGATTTTAAAACCTGTTAAATACATTATTTATAATATTGTAGACGAAAAAGTAATGAAATAATAGATATTTTGTCAAAAAGTAATAAAAGATAGGTTTTACCTATCTTTTATTATTTTTCTCTAAATAACATCATATTTAATTTGTATCTATAAGGTTTAATTTTATTATTAATAATTAAGTGTGTTTTAGGAATATTATCTAGTCGATTTTGTATGGTGCCTCTAGATTTTTTTAGACTTATGTATTTCATAGACAACACCTCAATACATATTATAAAAATTGGTTATTTTGTAACATCGGTGTAAAAATAGTTTAGTTATGTTTATAGAAAAAGCCAGCAGATTAATCTGCTGGCTTAATTTTTTATCTTGCCATCAATTCAGCGATTTTATTAGCAATTGCAGCTGGGTCTTCTGGCATCATACCTTCAATGAGAAGTGCTTGAGCATATAAAAGTGAGCAATAATCTTTGAATGCAGTACTTTCTTTGCCTTGTTCATGTACTTTTTGTAAACGAGCAAATAAATCATGTTTTGGATTGATTTCTAAGATACGTCTAGCTTTGAACATTGGATTATTTGCATCAGCAAAAGCTTGTTCCATAGCAAAACTTGGACCTTGTTCGTCTGCTACTAAGCAAACAGCAAAAGATTTTAAACGGCTACTGATTTTTACTTCAGCAACTTTATCGCCAAGAGTTTCTTTGATATCTTTGATTAAATCTTCATTGGATTTTGCGATTGTTTCAGTTTCTTTTTTCACTTCTTGAGATTCAACATCATCAAGGTCTAAATCGCCACGGCTGATGGAATGGAATGGTTTACCTTCATATTCACGCATAACTTCAATAGCGAATTCGTCAACGTTATCAAGGAAGTATAATACATTAATACCTTTATCGCGTAGAATTTCCATCTGTGGTAAGCTATCGATACTTGCACGGTCTTTACCTGTAGCATAGTAGATTTTTTTCTGGCTTTCAGGCATATTTTCTACATATTCTTTTAAAGTGATGAGTTTATCTTCTTTGGAAGTTGTGAATAAGAGTAAGTCTTTTAATTTATTTACTACATCACTGCCACCATTGTATACACTGCCATAGATACCGATTTTTAAGGATTTACCGTATTCTTTCCAGAATTGTTCATATTTACTGCGGTCTTTTTTGAGTGTATTTGCTAATTGTTTTAAGATAGTTTTTTCTAAGTTTTTACCGATTAATTTTAATTCACGGCTCTGTTGTAAAAGTTCACGAGAGATATTTAAGGAGAAATCAGGAGAGTCAACTAAACCTTTAACAAAGCGGAGATATTCAGGTAAGAGGTCTTTGCATTTATCCATGATGAATACATGGCGAGAATAAAGCTGTAAGCCTGGTTCATAATCGCTATGATAAAGATTGTAAGGAGCATGTGCAGGGAAGAATAAAAGGGAAGTGTATTCGATATTACCTTCGATTTTATTGTGCATTACTTCCATTGGTTTTTCCCAGTCATGGAAAAGATTTTGATAGAATTCAGTGTATTCTTCTTCTTTGATTTCAGATTTATTTTTAGCCCAAAGTGGTTGCATGGAGTTTAAGATGCGAACTTCATTTTTCTTGATAGTACCAGCACCTTCGATTGGTTTACCATCAGCATCTTTTGGCTGTTCTTCAATGACAAAGTTCATTTTGATTGGGTAACGAACATAATCGGAATATTTTTTTACAAGAGATTGTAATTTATATGTGTCAGTGAAGTTTTCTTCAGCTTTATCACCATAGAATTCAGGTAAAAGTGTGATAGTGATATTAGTACCACGGCTATCTTTAGTGCATTCTTCGATAGTGTAAGAACCATCAGCTGTGGATTCCCATTTATAAGCTTGAGTTTCGCCGGCTTTTCTGGAAACTACAGTGATTTTTTCAGCTACCATGAAAGCGGAGTAAAAACCTACACCAAATTGACCGATTAAATCTTTTTGAGTGTCATTGTCGCCTTCTTTAGCTTGTTGAAGTTTTTCTAAGAATGCTTTTGTACCAGATTTTGCGATAGTACCTAAGTTTTCAATGAGTTCTTCTCTATTCATACCAAGACCATTATCAGAAATAGTCAATGTATGGCTAGCTTCATCAGGAATTAAGAAGATTTCATAATCGCTATTGCCTTCGAGTAAATCACGATTTGTAAGAGATTCAAAATGTAATTTATCGATTGCATCAGAAGCGTTGGAAATTAATTCGCGAAGGAATATTTCACGGTTTGTATAAATAGAATGTATCATTAAATCGAGTAATTTTTTAGTTTCAGCTTGAAATTGATGTGTTTCTTTAGCCAAGATTTGTCACTCCTAAATTTAGATTAAAATGAATTATTAGCACTCTAATACAAAGAGTGCTAACCGTTAATTATTATTATATAATTATAGGTCAAAATGTCAATAGAGAATAAAAGAAAAAGCCAGTTGTACTGGCTTTTTCTCTATTTTTAAGATTATTTATCATTGAAGGATAATAAACCATATTGGTAATTGTTAATATCATCTTCAGTTAATGCTGATTTTGATGATAAAACGATACAATAATTGGATTTTGCACCTTTAAAATATGTTTCGATATTTTGTCCTTCTTGTTCAATTGTTTTATCTACTTGACCATCTTTATCTGTATCGATTTGGATAGTTTTTGCAGTAACAGCATAAATAGCATTATGTCCTTGAATTGGAACAAGAGAAATCGCTTCATATCCACGTTCAATAGCTAATCGAGTAAATAAATCTTGTCTAGCTTCATCAGTTAAATTATCAAGGTCAGGGAAAGTATCATTACTGAAAGCATTTGGGGAAACAACCCAGTATTTTGTAGGGTTATGACCATCTGTTTCAAATATGAGAACATCTCCTTGTTCTTGAGGGGAAAGAATGCTCAAATTAATTACAGCGAGAGGTTTTTCAGGACATTTTATACTGTAACCGAAGCGTTCGCTAGTATATAGATATCCGTCTGCTGCAAAACTTGTGCCTGGCATAGCTGCTACAGCTAGTAGTGTAAAAATACTCATAAAAGTCAGAAACATTCTTTTTAACATCATAAGTATATCTCCTTAAATTTATAGAATAAGATGCTATAAATTTATAGCATCTTATTCATAGTATTTATTTAGCCAATTATATCATAGATAAGCATAAAAAGCGATTTTTATTTTATATCAAAAGATAATATTGGTCAAAAAAATTACATAAATTTATCGACTTCGGATTTTGGTTTAACTTTCTTATCTCCAGTGAGCCAAGAAGTTATTTTCATAACAACAAGATACATAACAGGGATTAAGAATACACCTAAGATAGTGGCAAAAATCATACCACCAACAACGGCAATACCCATGTTATTACGAGCAGCAGCACCAGCACCAGTTGCTACAGCAAGTGGTAAACAGCCGATGATGAATGCAAGAGATGTCATTATGATTGGACGAAGACGAAGTTTTGCCGCTTCTAGAGCAGCTTTTAATGGTTTCATACCAGTATCAACACGAACTTTAGCGAACTCTACGATAAGAATAGCGTTCTTAGCTGCTAAACCGATGATAACGATGATACCGATTTGCATATAGATACTGATTTGCATATTTAAGACATATGCAGATAATAAAGCACCAAAGATACCGGTTGGAACAGTCAACAATACAGCATATGGTACGCTCCAGCTTTCGTATAAAGCAGCAAGGCATAAGAATACGAATACAAGAGCAAGAGCCATAACTTGAGTTGTAGAGCTTGTTGCAGCACGTTCTTCACGGCTTTGACCAGACCAGTCAATATTAAATCCAGTAGGTGCCACTTCTTTTACAACTTCTTCGATAGCAGCCATGGCTTGACCAGAGCTATATCCATCTTTTGGGCTACCTTGAATTGTAACACTTCTGCTAGCATTGAAACGAGAGATGATAGCAGGACCTGAATTTAATTTTGGTTTAATTATAGTATTTAATGGAACCATTTGACCATTAGATCCGCGAATAAAGATGAAACGTGTTGTATCAGCTTCATTACGGAAATTGCTGTCTGCTTGCATTACTACTTTATAAGTACGACCAAATTGGTTGAAATCGTTGATTTCTGTACCACCAAAGTTTACTTGGAGAGCAGTGAATACATCAGAAATATTTAAACCTAAGTTTTTAACTTTTTCACGGTCTACTTCAAATTCATATATTGGTGATTTTATACTGTAAGTAGTATATACACCTTGAAGTTCTGGACGCTGATTAGCGGCAGCAACGATTTTTTTAGTGATAGTATCTAATTCTTCATTAGTATGACCGCTCATATCTTGTAATTGAAGATTGAAACCGCTGACCATACCAAGACCTGGAAGAGATGGTGGGTTCATAGCGATGATAGAAGCTTCTGGGTAATTCATACCTTGTTTAAATGCCATACCAACTTCAGCATCGATACTTGTTTCTGGAGTAGTTCTTTCACTCCATGGTTTTAAACCAACGAAGAAAGTAGCTGCACTGGATTTTGCACCACCAGATAAAATATCATAACCAGAAATACCCATAACCTGGTCAACACCTGGATTTTGTCTGAGTTCTTGGGATAAGGCATCCATTATTTCTTCTGTACGATTTAAAGAAGTACCTTCTGGTAATGTTACAGAACCAAGATAGAAACCTTGGTCTTCCGGAGGAATGAATGTAGTTGGTAATATTCTAAATAAACCAGCCATGAGAGCTGTGATAATTACAAGGAATACTACGCAAAGTTTAGCTTTACCAATGAGGAAAGCAATACATTTTACATATCCTCTAGTCATCCAATTCATAAATTGATTAAATCTAATAAAGAAACTGCCTATAGTAGAATCTTTATTTTCATTAGGAGTATGTGGTTTTAACAAAGTAGCACAAAGTGCAGGTGTAAGTGTTAAAGCCACAAAGGCAGATAATGCCATAGAAATAGCAATAGTCAAAGCGAACTGACGATATAAAACCCCTGTCATACCGCCTAAACCTGCTACTGGTACGAATACAGAGGCAAGTGTGAAGGCAATAGCGACAACTGGACCTTGTACCTCGTCCATAGCACGACCTGTTGCTTCTTTAGGGTCAAGACCATCTTCTGCCATATGACGCTCAACGTTTTCGATAACAACGATAGCATCATCGACAACAAGCCCGATGGCAAGAACCATACCGAATAAGGTAAGTGTATTAATAGTAAAGTCTAATACAATGAAGGCTGCAAAAGTACCGATAAGGGAAACTGGTACAGCGAGCATTGGAATTAAAGTTGCACGCCAGCTCTGTAAGAAGATATATACAATGAGCATAACGAGTAAGAGGGCTTCAACAAATGTTTTAACAACTTCCTGAATAGATTCGCTGATATATGTTGTATTATCTACAACTGCTTCATATTCTAAATCAGGAGGGAAATCTGCTTTAGCTTCTTCAAGGATTTCTTTTACTTGGCTTACAGTTTCCATTGCGTTAGCATCACTTGTAAGCTGAACACCGAAACCTACAGAATTTTGATTATTATGTTTAGCAGAAATATTATTTGTACGAGCGCCAGTTTCTACTCTAGCAACATCTTTTACACGAACGAAGGAACCACTATTATTATCAGAACGAATAATGATGTTTCCAAATTCTTCAGGTGTTATTAAACGACCTTGAACTTTACCTGTATATTGGAATTCTTGGTCTTTTGGTGCAGGCATCTGACCGATTGTACCAGCAGGAGCCTGAATGTTTTGTTCTTTTACTGCACTGACAACATCAGCTACAGTAAGACCAAGTTCCGCTAATTTATCAGGATTGATCCAAAGACGCATTGCATAGTCAGCACCGAATACGTTTAAGTCCCCAACACCTGGAACACGTTTAATTTTATCTACGAGATAAATATCAGCATAGTTTTTTAAGAAAACACTATCATAAGTACCATTAGGTGATGTTAAAGTCAATACCATTGCCATATCACTAGAGGCTTTACGAGTAGTAAGACCATATGTTTGAACATCAGTTGGTAAGCTTGGTTCAGCAGTAGAAGCATTGTTTTGTACTTTTACTGAGTCCATATCACCATCAGTACCTAATTTGAAGACTACTTGTAAGCTATATCTACCATCATTTGAAGCAGTAGAACTCATATAGTCCATGCCTTCAACACCGTTTACTTGCTGTTCAACTACTTGAGCGACAGTTTCATTTACGGTATCAGCATTGGCACCTGTATAAGTTGTGCTTACAGTAATTGTAGGTGGAGAAATCTGTGGATATTGTGCTATTGGTAAGTTAAAAGCAGAAATTGTACCTAAGATTACAATGATTAAAGATATAACAATAGCAAATATCGGACGATTTATAAAGAATCTTGACAATTATAGCACCCCCTGATTAAAAAGTTAAACCTAATTCTTCAGGAGTTACCATAGTGACGTTAAGAGGAACGCCTTCTTGTAATTTAGTAAGACCTTCAACAACAACAACGTCATTAGCATCTAAACCATCTTTAACAATCCAATAACTACCAACTTTATCACCTAAAGTAACAGCTTTACTTACAGATTTATTGTCTGGACCTACTACAGTTACGAAAGTTTTTTCAAGAACTTGTTGTACTGCACGTTGTGGAATTAAAGTAGCATTTGGAATTACTTGTCCAGAAATTTTTACACGAGCGAACATACCAGGAAGTAAAAGACCATCTGGATTATCAAATAAAGCATTGATTGCAAGTGTACCAGTATTTGTAGTTAAAGAACGGTCTACTTGCACAAGGTGACCAGAAACAGGATATTCTGTACCATCACTTAAAGTGATAGTTACATTGTTAGTATCACTATTAAAGAAAGATGCAAGATTTAAATATTCATTTTCACTTACATTAAATTGAGCATATACCTGGTCTACAGAGCCCATTGTTACAAGAACTGTACTTCCAGCAGTAGCATAAGCACCTACATCAATATCATTGATATCGAGTTTACCAGAAGTTGGGGCATAAACAACTGTATCATCTAAATCTTCTTGAGCTTTTTTTACAAGAGCAGCATTGGAATCAATGATTGCTTGCTGAGCTTGCAATGATGCAGTTAAAGCTTCTACTTGAGATTGTTGAGTTGCAGCTTGTTGATCGGAAATTGCGTTTTGAGATAATAATGTTTGGTAACGGTTATTATCTACTTGAGCATTTTGTAATGTAGCTAAAGCATTTTGATAATTAGCTTGAGATTGAGCTAATGTTGCTTGAGCTGAGAGCAATGTACTTTCATATTGACGACTGTCAATTTTGTAAAGTGGTTGACCTGCTTGTACGAATTCGCCACCTGTAATATATTTTTCAACAATTGTGCCTGAAACACGAGAAGTGATTTTTACTTCGTCTGTTGATTTGATATTACCAGCATATTCATAATTAAGTGGTGTATCACGTTTGATTACCTGCATTGCTTTTACAGTTGCAGGACCACCTGCTGTTTTGTTGCCCTGTGATGTAGCTGTTAACTTAGAATATGCAAGATATCCAATAAGTGCTATAACTACTATGGCTACAACTAGGATAACAGCTTTTTTCTTTGATTGTGTGGCCAAAATTATTAAACCTCCTTTGATAAATTTCAAAAGCTGTGCTTTAGCACAGCTTTATAATCAGCTTTTTAGATTTTTTATAAATAGCTGATAGTACACAAGTATTTACTATTATCGTGTTCTATAGTATAGTATATCTATTGAAAAGTCAAGAATTTTGCACTCTTGAAGACAGTTTTTAATCTGGTTTTAATCTTTGAAAAAATAAAATTTTTTATTATTAAATTTTGACAAAGGGAGAGAAATTTTTGGAGAAGAATAGCAGAAAGATATCAGATATTTATTTTGATTTGTTTGATATTATGATGACTTATAATCACAAATTATGGCGAACTGCAGCTTTGCCATTACCACTCAATCACTTTGCAGTGATGTATTATCTTTTTGAAAAAGAGGATACATTTGCTACTGTAACAGAGCTAGCAAAACATTTATCTATATCAAAACAACAAATGAGTCCTATCATTGATAAATTAGTGAAAAAAGAATTTATTAAAAAAACTTGTTTAAGTAAGGATAGAAGATATAGTCAAATTTCTTTGAGTGAAAAAGGTAGAAATTTTTTAAAGGAACATCAAAAATCGCAAAGACTTATTTTTATGGAAAGTACGACTGATTTATCAGATAGTGATACGGAAAAATTTGATCAGAGTGTAAGACTTGTAAAGAAAATGATGGCGAAAATATTCGAAAAGCAAAAAGGATAAACTGGTTTACATGTTGACAATAATGATTATTTGCTATATCATAAAAAATCGAACCATTTATTTAATAAAATGAGATTAATGGTTTTGTGATATGGGGGTAATTAGAATGAAAATGAGTAAATTAGCAATTATAGGTCTTGGTCATGTAGGTTCAGCTGTATTAACACAAGCAATGGCAATGAATTTAGCTGCTGAAATTGTATGTATAGATATTAATGAAAAAGTAGCTCATGGCGAAGCTTTAGACGCAACTCATGCGACACCTTGTACGTATGTACCAGGTATGAAAGTTTATTCAGGCGATTTTAGTCAGTGTAAAGATGCTGATATAATTATTTGTTCTGGTGGCCCTAGTATCTTACCTGGGGAAAAATTAGATAGACTAATACTTGCAGAACGAAATGTAAAAGTTATTGGCGAAATCATGACAGAGGTTACAAAATATACAAAAAATACACCTTTTATCATGATTACTAATCCGCTTGATGTAACTACATATTTGGCAGCTACTAAATTCGGTTATGAAAAAGGGAAATTATTCGGTACAGGGACTACTTTAGAAACACTTCGCTTAAAACGCATCATAGCAAATCATTATAATGTTGATGCTAAAGATGTTCAGGGCTTTATGCTTGGTGAACATGGTAATTCTGCTTTTCCTGCATGGTCTACAATCAGCATTGGTGGTGTGCGTTTAGCTGATTTAGATAAATAT
>OGZN01000731.1_pt1 | contig 15401 bp, 11 predicted proteins | sample 1576801 | NCBI WGS metagenome assembly OGZN01 (sample SAMEA3541573, study PRJEB24748) | human gut metagenome | biome: human gut; feature: human-associated habitat; material: faeces | place: China | collected 2012 | reverse complement strand
CCACTTGGAGCATGACCTGCCTCAGTCCGCTTTTCTCACCGATGATACCGGTGTTCATATCTCCTAACTTGTTTTTCAAGTGCTTGATCTCGCCTTTCATCCGGCAATGCTCTACGGCACGGCTTACGGTAAGGAGCAACTTATCGTTGTCAAAAGGCTTCTCAATAAAATCGTAAGCGCCTTTCTTTACGGCATCTACCGCCAAGGAGACGGAACCGAAGGCGGTTATGAACACGACGACTTGGTTCGGGCATAGCCGTTTGATCTTCTCCAATGCCTCCACGCCGGTAAGCACCGGCATTTGCTGGTCTAGCAAGATCACGTCAGGACGGAAGGAGAGGAGGGCGTCTACGGCCTCTTGTCCGTTCGCGGCGGTTTGTACCTCGTATCCGTCTTCTTTCAAGAGCAGGGCGATCATCGCACGGATGCGCGGCTCGTCGTCGGCTACTACTATTTTTGCTTTCATACTATATATTGCGGTAACTTGATGGTGAAACATGTGCCTTTGCCGGGAGTACTGTGTACCTCGATCTCGCCCTCGTGGCGGTTGATGATACCGTAACAGATGGCGAGTCCTAAACCAGTCCCCTCGTCTTTGGTGGTGAAGAAGGGATTGAAGATGTGATCCAGATCTTTCTCGCCGATGCCTTTTCCGCTGTCCTCGAAGGAGAGGAGCAGGTAATGGGAATGATCGTCAATGGATGCTCCCTTCTCTATACTAATTATTAATGTACGTGAGCGTTCCGGGGGATTCTGGCTCATCGCCTCCACCGCGTTGAGGATGATGTTGAGAAATACTTGTTTGAGTTGCTCGGCATCCGCTTGCAAGGCGGTATTCTCATGGAAATATTCAAATTCCACCTCGACCTGTTGCTTCTTCAGCGTATTATGGACGAGTAGCAATGTCTGGTTGATCAATTGCTCCAGATTGACTTCCGATGAATTCAAGGCGGATGGACGGGCGAAAGAGAGCAGGCCTTGCACGATCTTGTTGATACGCTCCACCTCGGAGATGAGTTCCGTGGCCATCTCCGATTTCACGGGATCGGCCGAGAAATCCTTGCTTAAGTATTGGATCGTGCTACGAATGGCGGTCAGCGGGTTACGGATCTCGTGGGCGGCTCCGGCGGCCAGTTCCCCTAAAGTGGCGAGCCGGTCGGTCCGGTACATCTTCTTGATTCGTTCGGATTGGATCTCATAAAGGGAGGCATGTTCGATGGCGAATGCCGCTTGGTTGAACAAGAGGGAGAGAAGCCCCAGCTCATTCTCGGTAAAACCGGTGCGATCTGTCTTCTTTCCCAGCATAATCACGCCGCTCACCTTATTCATCACTTTGAGCGGGTAAATGAGCTCCGCTTGGAGTTGCTCCAGCTTCTCCCGCTCCTCGGCCGTGAAGTAATCCGCTATATCGGGATTTTGGGAGAGCAGAAGCGAGCGTTCGTTCACGAATAGCCAACTGATCAGTTTATCTTTTCCATTGAAAGAGAGGGAAGAGGATAACGGGCCGTCTTGCGGTTTATACTTTCCCGTATTCTCATCTAATAGAAAAAGATGAATGATCTCTACAGGGCATATCTGTCTGATCTTGGAGATAAAATTATTGATCAGTAGGGACTTATCTGCGATAAGCATCAAGGAACGGTTGAACTCGGAAAGCATCTTGCTGAGTTCGGGCTGCGGTGTATTTGTGTGTCGTTTGAATAAGGATAACATGCTTCTCGGATATTAGGATGGGCAAATGTACTCTTTTTGAGTAAGAATTTACCCGTTTTGAGTAAGGATATTACCCGTTACCCAAAGATGGAATATTTGCTGTTTGTGTATAATATTGTTTATTAGTGAGTTATGTGCTTTGGCACGGCGTTTGTATTCTATAGGGTAAAGAGGGATGATCTCTGGTATATTTGGGTAAAAGTTTACCGATACCCATTTAGTTTCCATAGGAGGGACTATGTTTTTCCTTACTAGAAACTAAGTTTTTCCTTCAATGAAACTAAAGTTTTCCTATAGAGAAACAAAAGTTTTCACAGGAAGAAACAAAAGTTTTCCTAGTAAGGAATTTTAAGAAACTGTAGTTTGTTGGTTATCAATGCTTAGTGGATAGTGATCGCAGACTTGATTAGATACGATAAAAAGAATAAGAATATGAGAAAGAGAGCTGTTATTTTACTCGCTATACTTATAGCGATCTTTGGGGGAAGCGTCAATGCACAGTCTTTCCTAGGTAAGTTAGTAGATGATAAAGAGGCGCCTGTTGGTTTCGCCAATGTGGTGTTATTGAATCCGGAAGATTCCGCGTTCGTAAAAGGGACGGTTAGCGAGGAGTCGGGTGAGTTCGTGTTGGAAGGCTTGAAAGAGCAGTGTTATATCTTGCGGGTATCTTATATCGGATATAAGGATATTTGTCTGGAGTGCCCGAAGGCGGGGGATGTGGGAACGATCCGTCTGGAACCGGATGCCATCGCCTTGGGCGAGGCGGTCGTGACCGGTAAACTGCCTACTTACCAACTAAAGGGAAGTAGCTTGGTGACGAACATTCGGGAGACTTTGCTGAGTACGGTCGGTACGGCGAATGACGTGCTCTCGCATATCCCCGGCTTGGAAAGCTCGGACGGGAAATATACCGTGTTCGGCAAGGGAGAGCCTTTGATCTACATTAATAACCGTTTGGTTCGTGATAATTCGGAATTGGAACGCCTAAGCTCGAAGGATATCTCCAAGGTGGAACTGATCCAGAACCCGGGTGCGGAATATGACGCTACGGTGAAGGCGGTATTGAAAATTCGTACGGTTCGGCATGCGGGCGAGGGCTTGGGTGTCAATGTCCGGAGTAATGTTTCCCAAAGCCATAAGACGAGAAACACGGATCAATTGAACTTGAACTATCGTAAGAACGGATTGGATTTGTTTGGGATGGTTAACTATTCCTTGTGGCAAGCCCAAACGAGGCAACGGACAAGTAGCTATATTCAAGTGGACACGCTGTGGGAACAGAAAGCGGAAACGACAGTGGACCAGTCTTCCCGTTCGGTATATGGTCAGTTGGGTGCGAATTACGAGGTGAATGAGCATCATTCCTTCGGCGCTACGTATGAAGGAAATAAGGGCTTTAACTCGGGCGCTGATTTTATATCGGATAACACGATGTACGCAAATAAAACGGTATATGATGTATTGCATTACCAAACCCGCATGGAAACGGACGTAAATCAACACAAGGTGAACGCTTATTATGAAGGGAGGTTTAATGATAAACTAACCATTAGTTTTAATGCGGACTGGTTAACCGGATCTTCGGAGAACCGTATGTTTGCCAATGAGAATAGCGAGATGGATGATGATCGCTTGGTAACAACCAGTAACCGGACTCGCAATCGTTTGTATGCCGTTAAATTAGTGATGACTTACCCGATCGCCGTGGGAGAATTGAAATGGGGAGGGGAATACAGTTATGTACATCGTACGGACCGTTTCGACAATCCACAAAGCATCCTGCCCGCTACCGATAGCAAGATACGGGAGCAGAATGCCGCCGCTTTTATCAGTTATGCCTTGACTTGGCAGAAATTAAGCGCTGAGATCGGTTTGCGTTATGAGCATGTTGACTTTGATTATTATGATAAAGGTATTTTCCTTCCGGAACAAAGCCGTCTGTATGATAATGTCTTCCCGAATGTCGCTCTTTCCATGCCGATAGGAAAGACCCAGATGTCGTTAAGTTATACGGCAAAGACAAGTCGCCCCTCGTTTTATCAATTGCGGAGTGACTTGCAGTACGACGATCGTTTCACTTACGAGGGCGGTAATCCGCTATTGAAACCCTCTTTCAATCACGACTTGACTTATCAATTTGGCTATAAATTTATCCAAGCCTCATTGAATTACCAATATATAAAGGATGTTTCGTCGTTTATGATGAAGGCGTACGAGCCGGATCCGGTCATTACGGTCTTCTCCCAAGAAAACTATCCGAAGGCGCAATATTTGAACGCTTCCGTCTCTTTTTCCCCTAAGTTTAATTTCTGGGAACCTTCCCTTTACCTAAGCGTGAGCAAACCTTTCTTTGAGGCTTTTACGATGGGGGAGATGCGATCCTTTAATAAACCTACTTATGGCTTTAGTTTAAACAACTCGTTTCGTTTGCCTAAAGGATGGATATTCTCGTTGGATGGTCGTGTTTCGACAGATGGCGATAGTATGCAAAGCTTAAGTAAGCGAACGGGAGGGGTTTATGTGGGGTTACGTAAGTCGTTCTTGAAAGACGAGGCGTTGACATTGAACTTGCAAGGCTTCGATATTTTCGCTACGCAACGTTATTCTTTCGTGATGTATGCGGCGGACCGCAGTATGACGAAATGGAGTAATCCGGATAGTCGCCAAGTGCGCCTGACCGTTACGTATCGTTTCAACGCCACCCGTAGTAAGTACAAAGGTTCCGGTGCGGCCAATGAGGTTATCAACAGATTATGATTATCTTTGTTTCATGTTAGAAGCGATTGATTTAACGAAACGATATGAGGATGGGCATCTGGCTCTGGATGCCTTGAACCTCCGGATCGAGCCGGGAGAGATCTTCTTTCTTTTGGGGGCCAACGGGGCGGGGAAGAGTACGACCTTGAACCTCTTCCTCGATTTCATCCGTCCCACTTCCGGGCGGGCCTTGGTGAACGGGGTAGAGGTCCGTTCCAATCCGGCGGAGACACGCCGTCATATCGCCTATGTCTCCGAGAACGTCATGCTGTACGGTGACTTTACCGCCCGGGAGAACTTGGACTTCTTCACACGCCTTACCGGGAAACGCTTGGATCGGAGAGACTATTATCAAGCGATGCGTCGTGTCGGCCTGCCGGAAGAAAGCTTCGAGCGTAAGTTGAAGACCTTCTCCAAGGGAATGCGGCAAAAAGTAGAGATCGCCGCCCTCTTGTTGAAAGACGCCGACAATATGGTGATGGATGAGCCTACCTCCGGCCTTGATCCCCGGAGCACCGCCGAGTTGATGCAACTCTTGCACCACCTCCGCTTGGAAGGAAAATCGATACTGATTTGTACCCACGACCTGTTCCGTGCCCGTTCCTTGGCGGATCGAGTAGGGATCATGAAGGATGGGCGCTTGGTCATGATCCGTGCCCGTGACGAGTTCTTGCATGATGACCTGGAACGCATTTACCTTGATTATATGCAGGAGGCTATCCTATGAGGAATGTATGGATATTCGCTCGGAAGGAGTTCCTGCTAAACGTCCGCTCGTCCCGTTTTGTGGTAGGATTATTGCTCTGCTTGGTGATCGTGCTTTTCACGATGATTGTCAGCGTCAGCGATTATCAGATACAAAAAGAGGTATGTGAGGCAGAGGCGAGACAGGCGGGGGAGGAAATGCGCTCCTGCTTGGTATGGTCTAAAGTGAGTCCTAAGCTCGTCCGTGAGCCGGAGCCTTTGAGCCTGCTCAGCCGGGGGATCACGAATAACGTGGGCTATATCGTCTCCATCGACTTATGGGAAATCCCGTTTCTGCCACTTCAATTTAACTGGGCGCAAAACAGCCCATTCATGAAAGTGTTTCCCCCGTTTGATTTCTCGGCGGTATTGAGCGTTATGATCTCGCTCCTTGCGCTGGTCTTTTCCTATGATGCGGTGACGAGGGAAAGGGAAGAGGGAACGCTTCGTTTCATCTTCTCCTCGTCCGTGAGCCGGTATAGCTTCTTGTTGGGGAAGTGGCTAGGCGTGGTATTGACCGTTTTGCCGATCTTGCTGGCTTGCTTTTTGCTGGCGCTCGGCTTGGTGGTGTTGGGAGGCGGCATCCGTTTTTCGGGCAGCGAATGGATGGGCGTAGGGTGGATGTTTTTGGCTTCGTTTGTCTATTTGGCTTTCTTTGCCTCGTTCGGTATCTTGGTGTCGTCGCTGACGGCCCGGTCGGTAACCTCAATCGTGCTCTGTATGCTCAGTTGGCTGACATTCCTGTTCGTGATTCCGGCCTTGTCCTCCTACGCTTCCCGGAGCATGGTGGCCTTGCCCTCCTATAAACAGGTGGAGAACAAGAAAGTGGAACTTTTCTGGTCGATGAGAAGTGAGTATGATAAGCGATGGAGGGAGTTACGGGATTCCTTGGGGCTTCAATCCCTGCGGTATTTATTTGATGTAGAGGATGGAGAAGGTACGAAAGATATTCGGGGAGGCTCCCGGTTGGTGCTGGAGCATACCCGCCGGATGGCGGTTGTAGACGCTAATATACGGATAGATCATGCGGAGCGACTCTGGAAGCTGGATGAGGAATACTTGTGTACATTGTCTGCTCAGCGAAAGTGGCAAGATATCTTGAATCTACTCTCTCCATCGGCTACTTATATCCGTTTGATGGCCCGGCTGGGCAATACCGATGCCGATGCGCTCCTGTCTTATATGAGCGATGCACGAAACTATCGCGAACAGTTCATCCGTTACTTGACGGATCGAGACCTATTCTATTCGCCTTCCTACGTGACTCCTTGCCGGGAGGATGAGTTTCTGCCGCAAGAGGAATGGGAGGCTTTCGAACGACAGGCCGAGAAACTTCAGAAGAACGATCCTCCCGCTTTTGAGAGGATCATGAAAGATGCCGAGCAACAGTATGCCGACGCGAACTATTCGCCCGTAGACGTTCGGGATATCCCTCAGTTCAGCCTGCGGGAATTATCCGGTTGGCAGCGGGCGCAGAGAGGTGCGCGGTCTTTAATCCTTTTGTTCATCCTGTTTATCGCGCTTTTAGCGAGTGCTATTTACATTTTTAGAAGATATGATTTACGATAGCTTTCTATTATACCGCCATGAGGTGAGCCGCCTGTCGCGTAGTTTGCGTTTCCGGGTATCGTTCGTGCTTATCGGGCTGCTATTCGCCGGAGGAAGTCGCTTGTTTGTCTCATTCTATACGGAACAGCAGGCTACTTACCGGCAATTGGAGGAAGACGAGGAACGGAGAGACCGGGAGTTGAGCGAAAACTTGACAAACTATGCGAATAGCCTACGGATATTCCGTTACTCTCCCCGCACCGACGGCTTCTTGTATAGCTGTAAAGAGGAGGAAATGGTAAACACCATTCAATATAATGTATGGAACGCGGGAGGCTTGGAGATAGAGCAAGGGATGCTAAACCCTTTACTGGATGCGAAAAGCTCGGTGGACTGGACATTTATCGTCTCGATATTCATTAGCTTTATCGCCCTGTTATTCTCTTATGATTCGATATGTGGAGAGAAACGGGATAAGGTATTAGGTTATTTGTTATCCTATCCCATTTCCCGGAGGAACTATTGGATCAGTAAGATTCTCTCGCATATATCCGTTGTCATGTTATTATTGCTAGATACTCGGATTTATCGGAATCAGCTTTTTGCTGATCTCATTATGTACCTGTTTTGGATTGTTCGCCTCCGTCATGACGAGGCATTCGAGTGTAAGTCTACTCATGTGCGTATCCTTTTGGCTGTTTGGAACCATAATTATCCCGAATAGCGCCACATTCTGGGGCGATGTCCTCTATCCGAGCCCTTTATTACGAGACATCGCTCAAAAAGTAGAGGAAGAGGAAAGCCGGTTGACAAAAGAGGCCCCTCCCGGAAGCATGGCACAAGAGAGAGACGACCCGTTTTATCCCTATCATGAGCGTCGTGCTACTTTATTTATGAAAAAGAAGGAAGTAAGGGAGAAATCCTATCGGGATTACTACGAATGCCTGATCCGCCAGTTCGAGGGAGTCCGTCGATTGACCCTCCTGTCCCCAACCGTCCAATACGAACGGGCGATGGAAGCTCTATTAGGAGGAGGCCATCTACGATTCCAGAAAAATTGGCGTGATTTACAGGCCTTCCAACTTACGTTCCTCGCATGGTTCAAGCAAAAAGACGCCGAGGACCCGGAAAGCCCACATTGGTATAATCCTTATGAGGATGTCTCTACCAGCCGAAAGTCGTTTGATATAAAAGAAGCGCCTCGATATCAAGAAAGAAGCGTTCCCTTAAAAGAACGTCTTGCGCTTATCGGCCTGTATGCGCTGACCACGTTTTTCTTTATCGCCTTACTGGTATGGGGAGGGTTTCGCTTATTGGAAAAGTACGATGTGCGATGATAGAAATGATTAGTAGATAAGAATGGGCATTGTAGCCACCTTTGAATGGGCATTATAAGAAGGTTACAATGGGCATTCTAATCACCTTATAATGCCCATTGTAATATTGGGTTACGCCTTAGCGCTTTTTTGTGAGAGCTTTTCTAGGAAATATACGATCCCGAAACCTAAGATCATCAATCCGACGGCCTCCCAAACAAACTGATTCGGAGCGATATTCGCCTCAACCAACGGCTTGGTCATGCCATGGCTATCCACATAGGTCTCGATCGTTTCTTTCCAAGGCCATACCTTGTTAAGCGAACCCAACATGAATCCGGCCAATACGGCGATCGTTATATCATGGAATTTACGAAGGGCGAATGACAACACGCGGGAGAACGTCGTGATACCAATAGCCGCACCCGCTATAAACACCAACATAACGGGAACGTTAAACGTCTTGACCGCCTCCATGATATAGAAGTATTTTCCGAGCAACACTAAGATAAAGCTACCCGAGATACCCGGCAAGATCATGGCGCAAATAGCGATCGCCCCACAGAGGAAGATAAAGAGTAAATTACTCGGAGTCTCGGCGGGAGTCGCCACGGTGATATAAAAAGCGATCACCGCCCCGACAACAAAACTCAAGATCGTCTTCCAGTTCCATTGCTTGATATCCTTAGAGACGAACCAAGTGGAGGCCAGCACCAAACCAAAGAAAAAAGACCATACCAAGATCGGATGATACACCAAGAGATACGTAATGATCTTCGCTAGGGAGAATATACTAATACCAATACCACCCACGATAGAAAGCAAGAAATTAGCGTTGATCCCTTTCCAGAAGGCCGCTATTTTCCCCGTGAATAATTGTTTCAATGTCGTCCCGTTAATACTTTTGATAGAGTCGATCAGTTCCTCGTAGATACCTACGATAAAGGCGATCGTTCCTCCCGACACGCCGGGAACGACATCCGCCGCTCCCATACCCATACCTTTTAATACTAAAAAACCGTAGTCCTTGAGATTTCGTTTGTTAGGCATATTACATTATTAATTGTCTAATTACTGTTATCTTTATTCTTTAAAAACTCTTTTACCAGATCCTCGGGTTGGATATGTTTCTTCTCTTTATCGGAATCGATGGTAAAGTCCGCGAATACTTCCGGTCCCACTTTACGAAGCAAATAAAGAAGATCATCTCCGGATATTTGGCCGATATGCTCCATGAAATTTTCCATATCACGGTTATCCAGATAAGCCATAGCCAAATGGATATGAATCATTGGAGTCTTCGGGTTGATTTGAAGGACTTTCTTGTAATAAGAGATCGCCTTATCTATATCTCCCTTAGAAAGCAAATATTGTCCGGCATGAAGCAGGCTGTTGCATTCTTCTTGAGTTTCCGGATTGATACTTTTCTTATCGATGATCTTGAATATCTTATTCGTAATAGCGATAGCCTCCTCCTTTTTCCCGCTATCAAGCAAGCAAAGCGCTAAAAGAGAAAGGAGACGGACATTGTTCGGATACAATTGCGCCGCCTTGAATAACATGATGGAAGCCTCGTTGTCGCGCTCAGTCTCGGTACAACAACGGATATAATTGATATAATTGGTCGGCCCATCCTCCATATCCGGATCGTTTATGATCGTGGAAAGCAGTTGGTAAGCCTTCTCATATTGCTCCAGCTTCATATAACATTCCGCCATGAGTGGAGAGATACGGCGCATCACCTCCTCATCACCCTCGATTTCTTGATATTCCTCGATCGCCTTCTCATAGCTCTCGTTCATATACAGGCAGTACGCTTTCAATATTTTCAGTTCCGTATCGGAATCATCACACGTCAAGGCGAAGTCGAAAGCCTCGATCGCTTTCTCGTAATCGCCAACCATGGAATGTAGCCTTCCCAGCGTAAACCAATACTCGTATGAGAAAGGATTCTTATCGATTAGCTCATTACATAACTCGATCGCCCGGGGAACGTCTCCTTCCGTCTCGAGGATGTAGCAAAGCTCATTCTTAAGGATCAAGTTATCCGGAAATAAAGCCAAGCCACGGTCCACGAAATCGCGGGCCTCTTTGTTCATGTCTAAATCATTCAGGATGGGAGAGATGTACTCGAAGACTTCCTCCAAATAGTCACAATCCCTAGTGATCAACTCTTCCGTGATCTCCAGAACCTTGGGATATTGGTTGAGCGAGCAATAGCATTCCATTTTTAACATATCCAGATCTTGGTTATCAGTCTCCGCTATATTCTCGAGCAGAGCGAGAGCGCTCTCATAATCCTCGTTATACGCGAATTGCCTGCCTTTCTTGATTTGCAAGGCGGAATTACCGGGATGAAGCTTTAGCCCGAGGGCTAAGACTTCATCAAAGTAAGTATAATCGTTCGAATCTTCAAAGCTGTCCAACATTTCATCGATTTGATCAGCGTCGAAATAAGGCTCCTTACCCTCTTCCTTCGCTGAAAGATAATGTTGTAACAAGCGTGAGATATCGTCTTTTTTCATTTACTATTCTTTATTTATTAATCTTGCTCCACGTGTCCTTTAGTCCTACGGTACGGTTGAATACCAAGTTGTCGGGGGTGGATTCGCTATCTATGTTGAAATAGCCGATACGCTGGAATTGAAGATAGGAAAGCTTGGGCAAGGTAGCCACGAACTTCTCTACGTAACAGTTTTTCCGGATCTCCAAGGAGTTCGGGTTGATGATTTCCTTCATCGCCTCTAGCGGGGAGCAATTCTTCTCCTCCCGGATAGCGGCCAATTCGTCTCTAGGGTTCTCCACTTTCCAAAGGCGGTCGTATAAGCGTACTTCCGCTTTTTGGCAATGGGCGCAGCTTACCCAGTGCAAGGTACCTTTTACTTTACGGTTAGCGTCCGGCATACCGCTGCGGGTATTCGGATCGTATTCGCAATATACCTCGGTAATCTCACCGTTCTCGTCTTTCTTACAGCCCGTACATTTTACGATATAGGCGTTCTTCAGACGAACTTCCTGTCCCGGTGTCATCCGGAAATATTTCTTGGGAGCGTCTTCCATGAAATCCTCACGTTCCATCCACAACTCACGGCTGAACTCGATCGTATGGCTGCCGGCTTCCGGATCTTCCGGGTTGTTGATCGCTTCCAGCTCCTCCACCTGTCCTTCCGGATAGTTGGTGATAATCAGTTTCACCGGATTGATCACAGCGGATACACGGATGGCGCGGGCATTCAGATCCTCGCGTACGGCGCTTTCCAGCAAGGCGAACTCGTTCAGGGCGTCGTAAGTCGTATAACCGATCTTGTCGATGAACTTACGGATAGACTCCGGAGAGTAACCCCGGCGGCGGAAACCGCAGATGGTCGGCATACGGGGGTCATCCCAGCCGTTTACCAAGTTCTCTTTTACCAATGTAAGCAGGTTACGCTTGCTCATCAGTGTGTAGCTTAGGTTCAATTTGTTGAACTCAGTCTGTCGGGGGCGGTTGTCGTTCAAGTCCTCGCCTTCCTTCAGCCAGTCGATAAACAAATCATACAGAGGACGGTGTACGACAAACTCCAAGGTACACAAGGAATGCGTCACGCCCTCGAAGAAATCGCTCTGTCCGTGGGCGAAGTCGTACATCGGATACGCTTTCCACGTCGTGCCCGTACGATGGTGCGGATGGTTAACCACCCGATAGATGATCGGATCGCGGAAGTGCATGTTCGGGTTTGCCATGTCGATCTTCGCGCGAAGTACCATGGCACCTTCCGCTATCTCACCCGTGTTCATCTTCTTGAAGAGAGCTAGGCTTTCCTCGATCGGACGGTTGCGATACGGGCTCTCGATGCCCGGTTGTGTAGGCGTGCCCTTTTGCTGGGCTATTTGTTCGGATGTCTGCTCGTCAATATATGCTTTACCTTCCTCAATGAGGCGGATCGCGAAATCCCACAATTGCTGGAAGTAGTCGGACGCGTAATAAATATTTCCCCACTGATATCCCAGCCATTGGATATCCTCCTTGATCGCCTCCACGTATTCCTCATCCTCCTTCGTCGGGTTCGTGTCGTCGAAACGGAGGTTGCAGATACCGCCATGGCGTTCAGCGATGCCGAAATCTAGGCAAATGGCCTTCGCGTGGCCGATGTGAAGGTATCCGTTGGGCTCGGGCGGGAAACGGGTTTGTACACGTCCTCCGTTCTTGCCTTCCGCTAAATCTTTCTCTACGGCTGCCTCAATGAAATTCAGGTTCTTCTTGCCTTCTTCTTCGTTTGTATTGATATCGCTCATACTTAAAAATTGATAGTTTTTCTTCGAATGGGGCAAAGGTAGCGATTTCTTTTTAAAATAGGCTGATGAGCAGGGCTATATTTAGGACGGTTACCATCGTTCCCAACAGCAAGAGGAGGATGGTCGTAGAGCGGCTGTTCGCGTAGACGCCCATGACCTTCTTGCTGGAGGTCAGGTACACTTGCGTGAAGACCGTGATCGGCAATTGCACGCTCAACAACATCTGCGACAGGATCAATCCCTTGAACGGATCGCCGATCAGGAATATGATGGCCAAGGCGGGGACGAACGATAGCAGGACTCCCAGCTTTGAGTGGAGGTCGGTATGATTGTACGCCTCGCCATAGAATCCGGCGAAGATGGAAGCCCCGGCGATACCGGATGTGATGGTCGAGGAGATACCCGCCAGTAATAGGGCGGCGGCGAAAATCACCCCGGCGTTATTTCCTACGAGGGGTACCAATAACTGTTGCGCTTGGTCCAGCTCGTCTACGGCGATGTTTTGCTTGAAGAAGGTAGAGGCGGCCAAGATGATCATCGCCGAGTTGATCGCCCAGCCGATCACCATGGACAGGAGCGTGTCGTAGAACTCGTACTTCAGTTGTTTCTTGATGACCGACTCGTCCTCTAGGTTCCATTCCCGGCTCTGTATCACCTCCGAGTGCAGGAACAGGTTGTGAGGCATCACGACGGCTCCCAGTACGCTCATGATGATCAGCATGGAGTTCTCGGGGAAGGTGGGTTTCACCCAGCCTACCACGGCCTGCCCCCAGTCTACGTCGACCAACGCCAGCTCGTATAGGAACGAGAGCCCGATAATGGACACGAACGTGATGATCCAGCGTTCGGTCTTACTATATGTATTACTGAATAGCATGGCGAGGCATACGATGGTGACGATCACCGCTCCCGCCTTGATCGGCATACCGAACAACATCCGGAGGGCGATGGCTCCACCGAGTATCTCGGCGAGGGAGGTGGATATGCTGGCGAGCATGGCCGATCCTAGGATCGGGCGGCTTAGCACGCGCGGCATGTATTTGTTGGTCGCCTCCGAGAGGCAGAGGCCGGTCACGATACCGAGGTGGGCCACGTTGTGCTGGATAATGATCAGCATGACGGACGAGAAGGTGACGACCCACAGGAGGGCGTAGCCGAACTCGGAGCCTGCCGCGAGATTCGTCGCCCAGTTTCCGGGATCGATAAAGCCTACGGTGACAAGTAATCCGGGGCCGATATATTTTAGCAAATCCAATGCCCCGGAGCGGGGGCGGTGGTTGATCTTCAGTTTGTCTAATAAGTTCATGTTTGTATGGATACTTTTAAATTTAAAAAACAGCGTAAAGATACGAATAGTTTCGTTGTTACCCAACGGTGGCCGGAAATACGTTCGTACGGCCGGTGGTGGGTATCCGTACGGCTGTCCTCGTGTAGCTGCCCGGCTGTCCGTCCGTATCCGTACGGCTACAAAGATGTAGCTACTCGGATACAAAGATGTAGCTGCCCGGATACAAAGATGTAGCTACTCGGATACGGATGGGTAGCTGTACGGATACGCGGGTGTACCCGTACGGTCGCGCCCGTGTATCCGGGCTTGTGTGTCTGCGTATCCGCCCGGCCGCGTGTCCGCGTTTATGCGGATACGGTAAACGAGCTACGGGAATGTCAACACGAAGGTTGTCTGCCGCTGGGCCGGATTGCTTCTCAACGCGATGCTGCCGCCGGACAAGCGCATGATCTGTCGTGAGATGGACAGCCCGATACCGCTTCCGCCTTCTTTCGTGGTAAAGAACGGCACGAATATATGCTCGGCTTCCTCGGGGGGGATGATGGGGCCGTTGTTCGTCACTTCTAGGATAACGGCCTCGTTGGGGTCGCAATACGCCTTGAACAAGATAAGGCCGTTTTCTTGCTCGTGTCCGATCGCTTGCATGGCGTTCTTCAAGAGGTTCAAGACTACTTGCGTGATCAGGTTCTCGTCGGCGTAGACGATCAAGTCCTCCGGTTCCACGTCGATACGAATGGTTATGTTCGGGTAGTTATTGTGATGGCGGGCCAACCGCGTGAGCCGTTCGGCGAACTTATTGACGTAGAATAAAGAGGGCTGAGGCGTCGGTATATGCGTAAACTTACGGTACGACTCGACGAATGCGATCAAGCTCTTCCCGGTAGAGCTGATTACCTCCAAGCCGCCCCGTATCTCCTCGTCGACATTCTGGTGGAGGGAAAGCAAGGTGTCGCTCAAGGAGGTGATAGGGGTGACGGAGTTCATGATCTCATGGGTCAAGACCCGTGTCAGCCGTATCCATGACTCGATCTCCTTATCGTCCAGCTCGCTGTTAATATCATTGATCGCGATGATGCGGACGTGTTTCTCTTGGAGCGTCATCTCGGAGACACGGACCGAGAGATGTACCGTGCCCCGCTCGTTGATAAAAGAGATCTGATGTTTCTCGCCGGGACGAACGTCGCTGATGAGGCGCTCTAGATTCTCGTCGATACGTCCGAGCTGGCGGGCATGGGTAAAGACCGTCAATCCCAGCAGTCGCAAGGCCTCGTTATTTGTCTGGAAAATATTGCCCTTATCATCTTCTACGATGATACCCGTATTCACTTGGTTCATGATCAACTCGTAATATTTCTCTTTCTGGATCGCCTCGGCTTTCGCTTGAAAAAGTATTTGGGTGATGCGGTTTAAGGAGTCGCTAACCAGCTTGTCGTTGGAGGAGCGCCCCCGGGTAGCGTACTTGAAAGCGTAATCGCTATTGTCGATCGCGTCGAACATGAAGGCTACCTTTTGCGCGTTCCGCTTGAACAAAAGGCTGATGCCCCGCAAGGCAGCCAGCCATCCGATGCCTAAGAACAGGAACCACCCCCATTCTTCCGCCAAGGCCAAGTAGGTGAGTGCCGCCGTCAGCCCGATAGCGAGGGCGAGGCGGAAGGTGAGGCTGTAATAAATGCCTTTAAAGTTCATACCGCTTGATCTTATTATAAAGCGTTTGCCGTGAGATTGTCATTTGTTTTAAATCGGTTATTTCCATTTTTTAT
>OGZN01000669.1_pt1 | contig 15982 bp, 8 predicted proteins | sample 1576801 | NCBI WGS metagenome assembly OGZN01 (sample SAMEA3541573, study PRJEB24748) | human gut metagenome | biome: human gut; feature: human-associated habitat; material: faeces | place: China | collected 2012 | reverse complement strand
TGGTTTCGTCAACAGGAACATTTGTGTCTTGTAAGGATTACGACGATGACATCGATGCAATCAACAAGGAACTGACCGATCTGAAATCAAAACTTTCAGATCTTGAAAGTAAAGTAAATGCCGGTGGCGCTTATGTTACCAAGATTGAATCTGTAGACGGTGGTTTCAAAGTATCGGTAAGCGACGGTACTTCTTACAACCTGACCGTTGCCAGTGCTGCTCCCGGTAGCAAGGTTGTGATTGACGACAAGACCGGTGAAATCAGTATTGATGGCAAAGCTACAGGTTGGTTTGCTACTACGGGTGAAGGTGAAGAAGCTGTGGATATGACTCCGTATGTAAAAGACGGATATTGGTATTTCTATGACAAAGCAGCAAAAGACTTTGTGAAGTCTGAATACAAAGCTGCCGGTGATGCTTATGCAGTAGTAAAAGACGGTGTAGTGACTCTGCATATGCCGGATGAAAGCGGTAAGATGCAATCTATCGTATTACCGTTGACTGCTAATGCGTTGACTGCTAATGCGTTGACTGCTATTTCTTTGCCTGCCGGATTGACAATCGGTAATACTGTTGCTACAGATGCTGATGATGATGCTGAGGCAATCTCTTCAGCGAAAGCTGCTAAATTAGATTGGAAAGGTCCTAAAGGTGCCATTGAAAAGGATCAATTCTTAGTTGGTCAGATTGGTGTTGCTGATTTGGTTGTTTCTCCTAAGAATTACGATTTGTCTGCTCAAAAACTTACTTTGGTAGACAGCAAGGGTAATGTAGCTCCTGTTAAGGTTATTGCTACTCCTAATACATTTAATAGCGTTATTGTTGGCAGTCGTGCAGCTTCTGAAAACGGTAATTGGAACTTGACGGTGGAAATGACTGATGAGGTTACTGCTGATAATATTAATAAGGTATTTAAAGGTACAGGTGCTAATGCTGGTAAGGAAATTTTGTATGCTTTGTGTGTAAATGGTATTCCTTATACTGCTTATGATATTGCCATTAAAACAAAAGCACCTGAAACATCTGTTGCAGCGATTACTTTTGCTGCTGATAAGCTGTCTTATATAGATGCAGAAGGTACAGAAGTTAAAGGCGCTACTAATGCTATTGAACTTCCTGTAGGAACGACAACATTGAAGTATGCTGATGCTATGTTGTATGACTCTTATATCACTTTTGAAGGAACATATAAGGCAAAAGCTGAAAAATTAGGTGTTAAAGCAGATGGTATGACTGTTACTGTTCCGCAAGCTGCAAGTGGTGAAACTCTTGATGCAACTGTACACATGGTGAATATCGGTGGTGTAGAAACTACGACTTCTAATACTATCACTTTGAAGTTGGCAGGTGCTTCTATCGATACTCCGACAGAAATTTCTGCTACCGAGTATAAGGTTATGCCGAACGCTGATTTCACTAAAGTATTGCCTGCTATCCTGATTGACTTAGGTGATGCATTGAGTAAATTGGATGCAGCAACAATTGAAGCTGTACAGAATGCAGACCAGCTTTCTGTAGTTGAAGCTGCAACCCAGGAAGGATTTATTGTTGCTAGTGATGATAATGTGTTTACATCAACTTATTACAAAGCTAATGCTCAGGGTAAGAAAGGTGCTGAATGGAGTGCTAGCGATGATGGGCTTGAATCACTTCGCTTTATTGAAATAGCTGTAGCTACTGATGCCGGTACTAATAATGTAGCTGAGGATGCTAAGCCGGGTAAATACACATTGAATTTGGTAATCAAGGACGGTACTACTGTTGGTAATGAAATCGCTAAGATTGCTATGCCTGTAAATGTGACAGTTCCTGCATTCGATGATTTGTTTGCTGCAACAGATGCTTGGACAGAAGGTGTATATGGAGCTAGAATTTATCCTTCTACCAATGATGCATTAATCAGTATGTCAAATGCATACACTGCTAAATCGGGAGTAGATGCTAATTACAATAAGATTGCTTATGCTTTTGATAAGATTAATAATGTTGCTGTTGGTACAGTAAATGCTCAGCAGGTAACTTTGAATAAGGCTGTAGTTTACAAAGACAAGGCTCTTGCTAACAGTGAATTGAAAGCAACTGCTTCTTATAGTATTTTGGACGCAATGACTGCATATACCAGTTCAGGTAATGATGAGACCACATTAAAAGCTATTAAGAAAGCATTTACTGTTGAATCATCTAAGTTTACAGTAAAACTTCAGACTATCTTTGATGGTGGTAAGATTGTATTCTATAAAGATAATGCAGTTGTTACCGGTACGGTTGGTATAGATGCTGATGGTAAAATAGCCGGATTGACCAAATCTAGCAATAAAAAACAAGGTTTGGCTATTAACTTCTTAAGCGCAGACTTAGCTGTAAATTCAACTAATGTTGCAGATTCTTATCCAAGTGATGATGCTAACAAATTACAAGGATATGCATTCGGTAATAGCAATGCAGCAGCTGCTTCGGATAAGCAAATCAAAGTAACATGGAGTACAGGTATTCCTACAGTAACAGTAAAAGAGGATGCTAGCGGATTAGTATTTGAAAATAGCGATTCGTCTTCTCCTACTTACGAAACTACCTTGACTGCAACATTTGAAGATGCTACAGGTATTGTATATACTTCAAGCATTAAGGTGGAAAAGAAATAATGCGTCTTTAGTATTTATCTTTAATATGGAAGAGCATCCTTCGGGGTGCTCTTTTTTTTGAATGGTAGCAGCCGGGAATTCATTTTACTCCTGCCACAGTGGAACTGACTGACAATTGCTCATACAGTTTGTTGGATGTGAAGGGTAAAGTAGCCGATATTATTGTTTCTACTCCTTCTAAGGGCTCGCCCGAAAACTGTTTGCTTTGTGTCTTCGGGCAGGCAACCCCTGCCCCTACATCTGACAATTGGATAGCCCGGCTTAGTTTTGACACACTCCCTTCTCATTCTCAGTTGAGAATTACATCCCATTCAATCGGGAAGTGAATATCTTCGGTAACGGATTCTATTCACTTCCCGATTTTTTTATTGAATTTGATTGATGCGATATACAATTTTCCCTTGGTGGTACATATATACGTGCAGGTTCATGCGTACGTACGTGTAGCCCGATACATACGTACGTGTAGGCTTACGCATACGTATGTGTGGCCCGATGCGTACGTACACATTTTACAAATAGGCAGCTTGCACTGTATGTTGCAAAAAGACCTTGAGGATTTTTAAAAACATCAAGGTCTTTTTTGAAAACACCACCTTCTTTTTTAAAAAGCTCGGCATGTTTTTCCTGTAAGGGCAGAATGCATCCCCTCACCAAGTCGGTTATTCCTTCTTCTCCGTTCATTCTTTCATTTTAGCCGAAATGTGCGGATAATCAGATTGTTAAGAATGACAGGACATCCCTTCATCCTCCTTTCAGCCGTGCTTCCCAAGTCCCTTCACAAGCTGCCTTCAGCCTTTATCCTGCCGGAAGAAGTTTTACGAATGAAAGGAGGCTGAAAGGGTGGTGACACAATGTTCATTCACTACCGGACCCCCATCAATAGGGCGTTTCAACGACTAATGAAAGGAGAAAGGGAGAAATCCTTGAAATCTCAAGTATGCTTTTGATCTACTCTTGCCGTCAATGGTTTCATCGCTATTGGTAAACCAAGCCGCGAAGCGTAAAGCCTTGTTGTTTGGGAAACATTGCGCCAAAGACCCATCGGGATGAGAGGTTGTTTCTATTTTGGAAACAGCTGCATCTTTTCGTAATTTTCCCTTTTTAAAATACTGTTTTTATGTTCTGATATTTGTTGGGTATGCTGTTTTTATGTACTTTTGAACCGTTATTTTATTGAGTATCTGTTACATGAAAGAACACATATCTCTGATTTTTACAGTAGTCTTTTCAAGAACTTGAAAAAACAGACCGGTTTGGTACCTGTCGGGCTTATAAAGGATGATAAGAGTTACGTTTTAAGCAGCATACTTCCACAAGATATAATAAAGAAGAAACTAACACGATAACAAATGAATATTATGAAGAAAATGCTATTGTTCACCTTGTTGGTAGGTGGATTATGTACAACTACACCCGTAGTACAGGCACAAGAAAGGTTGCCGGAGTACTTACAGGCGGAAAAATTTACTCAGGAGAAACTGAACACCATGTTGTTCTCTACTGTGGTAGACCCTCATTGGTTTCAGAAAGGGAATAACTTCTGGTTTCAGTATAAAACAAGTGAAGGTACCTTTTGGTATGTGGTAGACCCTTCGGCACGCAGTAAGAAGCAGCTTTTTGACCGTGATGAAATGGCCTCGCAGCTGACCGAAATTGTAAAAGACCCTTTTGAAGCGCGTCATCTTCCCATCAGGAACTTGAAAGCTCAGGAAGACGGTCGTACTTTTACTTTTGAGGTGGTATCTTCTCAGGATGCCAAGCCCAAGAAGGAGGATAAGGAGAAAAAAGATAAAAAAGGCAAGACCGAGAAAGAAGTCTTTTATTTTTCTTACGATTATCCCACCCGTAAGCTCACTCAGCTGAAAGATAAAGAAAAAGAACCCAAGAAAATCAGATGGGGATCAATCTCTCCTGACGGAAAGACGGTGGTTTATGCCAAAGACCTGAATCTTTATCGTATGAGCCGTGAAGATTATGAGAAGGCAAAGAAGAATGAAAAGGACAGTACTATTGTCGAAATTCAGCTGACCAAAGACGGTGTGGAAGATTTTGGCTACGGTATTCCTTACAGTACGCTCAACACTGATACGCTGTGTAATGGCAAGCGTCGCAGGGTGTATGGGGTGTGGTCGCCCGACTCCCGTCATTTTGCAATGACCGTTTCCGATGACCGGGCCGTAAAAGAGTTGTGGGTGATTAACTCTATGGCACAACCGCGTCCTACCCTGGAAACTTATAAATATCAGATGCCCGGTGAAAAAGAAGCTCCGATAGAACATTTGTATTTGTTTGATATGAGTGACAACAGCCGGAAAGAAATAAAGGTGGACGCTTATAAAGATCAGACTTTGGGACTCTCTTACAGTCCGTGGCTACAGAAACAGCGTGATATGGAAGATCAGCCTTCAATCTGGCTGGGTGACAATAAACGTTTCTATCTTTCACGTAAAAGCCGTGACTTGCATCGGATAGATATTTGTTCTTACACTGTGGGGCAGGATTCTATTGTTCCTGTTATTAAAGAGCGTATGAATACTTATCAGGAAACGCGTCCTTTGCATCTTTTGAGCAATGGAAAAGAACTGATACAGTGGAGTGAACGCGACGGTTGGGCGCATCTTTATTTATATGATGATAAAGGTAATCTGAAAAACCGTATCACAAAGGGACCTTGGCATGTGGAAGAAATATTGAAAGTAGACAATAAAGCGCGTGTCATTTATTTCACTGCCAATGGTATGAACCCGAACGAGAACCCGTATTATGAGCACTTGTATCGGGTGAATTTGGATGGTAGCGGACTGAAGCAACTTTCAAAGGGGGATTATTTCCACCGCGTGGAAGTGGATGATGAGGCTCGTTTTGTGGTGGATAACTTTTCACGTGTCAATACAGTGCCTTGTGCCGACTTGCTGGATACGAACGGTAATAAAGTGATGACGATTCAGGAAAGTGATTTCTCGCAGCTTTTTGCTGCCGGTTACAAGTTTCCCGAACCTTTTAAGGTGAAAGCTGCCGATGGAGTGACCGACCTTTATGGTGTGATGTATAAACCGTTTAATTTCGATTCTACAAAGGTATATCCTATTGTAGACTATGTTTATCCGGGGCCGCAGGTTGAAGGTACGGTTTATCCGTTTACTCGTATGACTCCGCGTACAGACCGATTGGCACAAGCCGGTTTCATCGTCATTTCGGTAGGACAACGTGGCGGACATCCAAGCCGTTCCAAGTGGTATCATAACTATGGATATGGCAATATGCGCGATTATCCCTTGGCCGACCACAAATATGCTATCGAGCAGTTGGCAATGCGTTATAATTATATAGATATAGATAAAGTGGGTATTCACGGACATTCAGGAGGCGGATTTATGAGTACGGCTGCCATGTGTCAATATCCTGACTTCTTTAAGGTTGCCGTTTCATGTGCCGGAAACCATGATAATAATATTTATAACCGTTGGTGGAGCGAAACGCATCACGGAGTAAAGGAAGTGGTAAGCGAAAAGGGAGATACTACCTTTGTTTACAAGATAGCGACCAATCCTCAGATTGCTAAACAGCTGAAAGGCAATTTGCTGCTGATTCACGGTGACATTGATAACAATGTGCATCCGGGTAATACACTGCGCGTGGTTGATGCATTGATCCGTGCCGGCAAACGCTTTGATATGCTGATTTTACCGCAGCAGCGCCACGGATTTGGTGACATGAATGAATATTTCTATTGGAGATTGGTGGATTATTTCTCAGAACATCTGAAAGGAAAGAGTGAGAAGTCTGTGGATATTCCCAAACGCTAGTGAAGATTATACATTGCAGGGACTCAGTTCTTGAGCCCCTGCAATGAAAAAATATCTATTACAGCAGACCTGCAATGTAAGCCTTCATTTCGGGCACGGCAGCTTTTGCTTCCAGATATAATTTATATTGGGCTTTTGTGCGTACCAAATTGTGACCTTCGTATTTGGTCTGGTAATACGTATCACCGTTGATATAGTCGGCCAAGAAACGTACAGCCTGCATATATGGGAACAAGGTGGCAGCGTATGGCAACATCTCAATTTCAACCGGAGTCAGGAACGAACGGGCTGATTCAATGTATCCTTTGGCGAATGCCTTGAAAATCTCCATATTAAAACGGACATTGTTCAAATCCTTTTCGTCTTCTTTGCCTGTATTGGCTGCCGAACGAAGGAAGTCACCGAAATCGGAGAAGATGAAGCTGGGCATGACAGTGTCGAGGTCGATAACGCAAAGCACTTTACCGTCTTCATCAAACAACATGTTGCTGACTTTAGTATCGCAGTGGCAGATACGTTTCGGAAGTTTGCCTTCGCGGAACAGTCTTTCGGCACTGCACATTTCGTCGGCATCTTTTTCAATGGCATCAACGATGTCCTGCACTTCGCTCAGTCTGCCGACTGCATTGGTGGCAACGGCTTCGCGCAACTGTTTCATGCGGAATTCCATGTTGTGGAAATCAGGAATAATTTCACCCAGCTGTTCGGGCACATCGGCCAACATAGCTTGGAATTCGCCGAATTTCAAACCTGCCAAATAAGAAGAGTCGGGAGTGACAGCTTCCAAAGTCTGTGAACGGGGAATGAATACTGATACGCGCCAATAGCCTTCGCCATCATAATAAAAGGTCTTTCCATCGGTAGCCGGAAGGAAACGGAGCACTTTGCGGTCGATGTCTGTTTCGTTCTGTGCTTCCAGTTTTTTGCGGATATGACCTGTCACCACTTCGATGTTGTGCTGTAACATGTCGATGTCGGTAAATATCTGATGGTTGATACGTTGTAATACGTAATCAGCTTCTTGGGGATCGACAGTTTTTACTAAATAAGTTTGGTTGATCAGCCCTGAAGTCAGTGCTTTTACTTCTTTTACTTCGCCCACCTCGGGGAATTGCTTGATAATTTGATTGAGGTTTTCCATAGATTGTTATTGTAATAATTATGAATAATCACGGATTATAATGAGACAAAGATAGCTTCTTCTCCTTAAATAAGGAAAAGAAGCTATCACAATTTTATTATTTATTATAAGAATAGGTGTGTTATTTCTTCAAATCAGTTTGGAACATACGGTCTGCGCGCAGTAAATGACGCCAGCAGGATACCAATTCCTGTGATTCTTGTAGCACGTTAAGGTATACCATGGAGGCTTTTACGTTCACGTCACGTTCCTGTATGCGGTCCATTTGCTGTTTTCGCAGGGTGGAAATCTTATTTTTCAACAAAGCTCCTTCACGCAGCAAAGCATCGGTTTGAGTGTAATCCTTATTGGCAAGCACTTCTGTAGCGCGAGCCATCAGTGCGGTCATTTCGTCGCGGACAGGGATAAATTCATTGGTGGCGCGTTCTGATAACGGAGTGAATTTATTGTCTACGTGCTCTTTGCAAGGGTCACAGATACGTTTCAGACAGTAGAGCATTTGTTCGCAGCTATTACTACCCAAATGGAACCAGGTGTTCTTTTCGATGGCGGTAAAGTTGTCTATGCGGCGCAGACCCAGAATCTCTTTGCGGCGTATTTTTTTCAGCATTTCCTTCTGGCTGTCAGTATTGCTTACGGCTTTACGCAGGGCTTTCAAATTCTCGTTGATGAATCCGTCGGTTATTTGACGATAAGTTTCGTTGGTAAATGTCATTTCGGCTACCAATGTATTATTAACGTGCTGGCGGAGCAATGTCCAACGTTCTTCTTTGTCTTTGCTGGTAATGAGGCGTGCGAATATATCGTCTTTACCTTTATCTTTCTGTTTCTTGCTGTAGTTGATATTGCTACGCACCAATAGGAATATGGCGAGTGCAATCAAAGCCAGCATAGCAAATGTGCCGCCGTAATACATAATGAGTGTTACCACAAAACAAATAGTGAAGGCAGCTCCGGCAGTAATGAACCAACCACCGATGACGGAAAGAACTCCGGTGATGCGATAGACAGCACTGTCGCGGCTCCATGCACGGTCGGCTAACGAGCTACCCATGGCAACCATAAAGGTAACATAAGTGGTAGAAAGAGGAAGTTTCAGAGAAGTACCCAAAGCAATGAGCAGACCTGCCAATACCAGATTGACTGAGGCGCGTATCAAGTCGAATGCAGCACCGTTTTCCATGATCATAACATCTTTGCAGAAGCGGCTGTCGGCCCAACGTTTCAAGTTGTCGGGCAATACCTTGGCTATGTTTTCTGAAGCGGTCATGGTGGAACGGACAATACTACGTGCCACGGCTGATGAACCGAACATTTCATCGCCTTCATCCTGGCGTGAAAGGTCTACCGACGTTTTTACAACATTTTGCGCTTTCTTCGAGGTTATCAGGGCATATACCATAATGACTCCTGCTAAAAATAAGAATAAGAATGGGGTAGTGGCGGGACCATTCAGTGAATCCATCAGATAACCCATCGGATTACCATTGCCATTCGCCATGAAGTCGGTATATGCGGAGAAACCGGCTAAGGGCACACCGATAAAGTTCACCAGGTCATTGCCGGCAAAAGCCATGGCTAAAGCAAAAGTACCCAACATAACGACCACTTTAAATACATTGATTTTGCACCAGTGCAGTACTTGCATCAGAATGGTGAAGAATACAAAACTGCAACTTACCAACATCAGAGTGTTCTCTTGAATCCAATGCTTGTTGTCAGGGGTCATAAAGGAAGAGTCTTTCAGTCCTTTTATCAGCATGAAATAGATAATGGCTGTTACGGCAACACCGCCAAACAAACCAATGGTGTATTTCAGTTTCTTGGTATAATTAAAGGTAAAGAGAAGGCGTGAGAGGTATTGTACCAATGTACCGAAGAAGAAGGCTACGGCTACCGAGAGGAAAATACCCAAAATGACGGACAAGGCTTTTTCTGTATTCAGCAGGTCGGCAAAGCCCAACATGCCGGTTTCGTCTCCTGCTATCTTGATGAGGGCTAATACAAAAGTACCTCCCAGCAGTTCAAACACCATAGATACAGTAGTTGAGGTAGGCATTCCTAAAGAGTTGAAAATGTCCAGTAAGACGACATCCGTTACCATAACAGCCAGAAAGATACACATCAGCTCCTGAAAGTAAAATTGTTCAGGGCGGAAGATGCCGTGACGTGCGATGTCCATCATACCATTGCTCAGTGTGGCGCCAATAAAGATACCAAGGGCGGCGATGGCGATAATGGTTTTGAATGATGCTGCTTTGGCACCGATAGCGGAGTTCATGAAGTTTACTGCGTCGTTACTGACGCCTACTACCAAATCGAATATGGCTAGCAGAAAGAGGAATACGACGATTCCCAAAAACATTGTTTCCATAAATTTTGTTCACTCTATTTTTAATGGGTGCAAAGGTAGAAGAGCTATGTTATGATGAAATGTCATATATGTTACATTTGTGTTACAATCCGGGTTTTAGGACAAATATGAACCGATAAATAATATTTCACCTTTTTGTGTGGAAGATATAAACTGAAAATTCATACCTTTGTAGCCCAAATACTTAATCTATAAAAAATGTCAGAGGCTAAGAGAATAAAAACCGCATTGGTATCGGTTTATCACAAGGAAGGTTTGGATGAGATTATTACCAAACTACACGAAGAAGGAGTAGAGTTCCTCTCAACAGGCGGAACACGACAGTTTATTGAATCATTGGGTTTCCCGTGCAAAGCGGTAGAAGACCTGACTACTTACCCCTCTATTCTGGGCGGACGTGTAAAGACACTGCATCCGAAGGTTTTCGGAGGTATTTTGTGCCGTCGCGGTCTGGAACAGGATATGCAACAGATTGAGAAATACGAAATTCCTGAAATAGACTTGGTCATCGTAGATTTGTATCCGTTTGAGGCAACTGTAGCCAGCGGTGCGGAAGAACAGGCTATTATCGAAAAAATAGATATAGGCGGTATCTCATTGATACGTGCTGCTGCAAAGAATTTCAATGATGTGGTTATTATTGCCAGTCAGGCACAATACAAACCGTTCCACGATATGTTGCTGGAACATGGTGCCACTACCTCAAGAGAAGAGCGCCGTTGGTTTGCCAAAGAAGCATTTGCTGTTTCATCTCATTATGATTCGGCTATCTTTAATTACTTTGACGGTGGGGAAGGCTCTGCTTTCCGTTGTGCAATGGAAGATCAAAAGCAGCTTCGTTATGGAGAAAACCCGCATCAGAAAGGTTATTTCTATGGTAATTTGGACGCGATGTTTGACCAAATCCACGGAAAAGAAATTTCTTATAACAACTTGTTGGATATCAATGCTGCCGTTGATTTGATTGATGAATTTGATGAAATTACTTTTGCTATTCTGAAACATAATAATGCCTGTGGCCTGGCTTCACGTCCTACTGTTCTTGAAGCATGGAAAGATGCCTTGGCAGGTGATCCTGTTTCTGCTTTCGGTGGTGTATTGGTTACTAATGCGGTTATCGACAAGGAAACAGCAGAAGAAATCAATAAACTCTTCTTTGAGGTTATCATAGCTCCTGATTATGATGTGGATGCATTGGAAATTCTGGGGCAGAAGAAGAACCGCATTATTTTGGTGCGTAAAGAGGCCAAGTTGCCCAAGAAGCAGTTCCGCTCTTTATTGAATGGGGTGTTGGTTCAGGAGAGAGACTTGGATGTGGAAACTGCTGCCGATTTGAAACAAGTAAGCGAGAAAGCTCCGACGGCTGCCGAAGTGGAAGATATGTTGTTTGCCAACAAGATTGTAAAGAACAGTAAGAGCAATGCTATCGTTTTGGCTAAAAACAAACAATTGCTGGCAAGCGGTGTGGGTCAGACTTCACGTGTGGATGCCCTGAAGCAGGCAATCGAGAAAGCCAAATCGTTTGAATTTGACCTGCATGGCGCAGTGATGGCAAGTGATGCTTTCTTCCCCTTCCCCGACTGTGTGGAAATCGCTGATAAGGAAGGTGTGAAAGCTGTTATCCAGCCGGGAGGCTCTGTAAAAGATGAATTGACGTTCCAGTATTGCAATGAGCATGGAGTAGCCATGGTTACTACCGGTATCCGTCATTTTAAACACTAATATAATAGTTTGAGAGGGTGTGTCAAAGGAAGATAACAGATTCCGGCTTTGACACATCTTCTCATTATACCTGTCAATTAAATAAAAATTATGGGATTATTCTCCTTTACACAAGAGATTGCGATGGACCTTGGCACTGCCAATACCATCATATTGAATAACGGAAAGATTGTAGTGGACGAACCTTCGGTCGTTGCACTCGACCGTCGCACTGACAAGATGATTGCCGTAGGCGAGCGGGCTAAAATGATGTATGAGAAAGAGAACCCGAATATTCGTACTGTGCGTCCTTTGCGTGACGGTGTGATTGCCGATTTTAATGCTTGCGAACAGATGATGCGCGGGCTGATTAAGAAGGTGAATATGGGTAATCGTTTCTTTTCTCCTTCATTACGTATGGTTATCGGTGTGCCTTCAGGCAGTACGGAAGTTGAACTCCGTGCCGTTCGCGATAGTGCAGAACATGCCGGCGGACGTGATGTATATTTGATTTTTGAACCTATGGCTGCTGCTATCGGTATCGGTATTGATGTGGAAGCACCCGAAGGAAATATGATTGTCGATATAGGTGGTGGTTCTACCGAGATTGCCGTTATTTCATTGGGCGGTATCGTGTCGAATAACTCGATTCGTATTGCCGGTGACGATTTAACGGCTGATATTCAGGAGTATATGAGTCGTCAGCATAATGTAAAGGTGAGTGAACGTATGGCAGAACGTATTAAAATCCATGTAGGTGCGGCATTGACTGATTTAGGCGATGATGCTCCCGAAGATTATATTGTTCGTGGTCCTAATCGTATTACTGCTCTCCCTATGGAAGTACCTGTCAATTATCAGGAAGTGGCACATTGTTTGGAAAAGAGTATTGCCAAGATTGAAACTGCTATCTTGAGCGCATTGGAGCAGACTCCTCCCGAGTTGTATGCCGATATTGTGTTGAATGGTATTTATCTGGCAGGTGGCGGTGCTTTGTTACGCGGTTTGGACAAGCGTCTTACCGATAAGATTAATATTCCGTTCCATATAGCCGAAGATCCTTTGCTGAGTGTAGCCAAAGGTACAGGTATTGCACTGAAGAATGTAGACCGTTTCTCATTCTTGATGCGATAAGATATTAATGAAGAAATAAAGATGAGAAATCTGCTGAATTTCTTTTTAAAGTATAATTACTGGTTCCTCTTTGTTTTACTGGAGGTAATCAGTTTTGCTTTATTATTCCGTTTCAACAGTTATCAGGGAAGTGCATTCTTTACCTCAGCCAACCGGGTTGCCGGTGCGGTGTATGACGCAGCCAATAATGTCACCGGATATTTTCACTTGAAAACCATCAATGATGAATTGGTACAAAAGAATGTAGAACTGGAACTGCAAGTGGAACGCCTTCGTGAAGCCTTGACGGAAGCGACGGGAGACAGCAGTGGTATCGAGCAGATGAAACAGGAAGCCTTGCAGGGGTATGACATCTTCAAGGCGAGTGTTATCAATAATAGCATTACTCATGCCGATAATTATATTACTATAAATAAAGGTACGGCAGACGGTGTGCGCAGTGAAATGGGGGTAGTGAACGGAAGTGGTGTGGTAGGTATTGTTTATCTTACTTCTTCTCATCATTCCATCGTTATTCCCGTTTTGAATTCTAAAAGCAGTATCAGCTGTAAAATAAAGAAGAGTGATTATTTCGGCTTCTTGAAATGGGACGGTGGTTCGTCTGAATATGCTTACGTAAAAGATATGCCTCGTCATTCATTATTCTCTTTGGGAGATACCATTGTGACAAGCGGACACAGTGCCGTATTTCCTTCAGGAATTCCGATAGGGACAGTAGACGATATAGCCGACAGTCATGATGGTCTGTCTTACTTGCTTAGAGTCAAGCTCTTTACAGATTTTGCTCGTCTGAATGATGTTCGCGTTATTGCGGAGAAAGGGCAAGAGGAACAGCTGGAATTAGAAAAACAGGTTAAAACGAATAAGTAGAGTAGACTGATGATTACTTATCTGCAAAGAATAGAGTGGTTTATCGGGCTGGTACTGTTGCAAGTGCTGGTATTAAATCGTATGCATATGAATGGATATGCCACTCCTTTCTTTTTTATTTATTTTATTCTGAAGTATAATTCGGGTGTAAGTCGTAACACATTGATGGTGTGGTCGTTTTTACTCGGATTGACAGTTGATATTTTCAGTAATACTCCCGGAATGAACGCCGCCGCCGCTACGTTATTGGCTTTTATGCGTGAGCCTATCCTCAGGCTGGTGACGTTACGCGACAGTGCCGAAGACTTTGAGCCGGGCATCAAGAGTATGGGGATTTCTCCTTACTTTCGGTATATTCTGTTGTGTACATTCCTGTTTTGTAGCATTTTGATGGTGATAGATACTTTCTCGTTTTTTAATCTGCCTGTATTATTATTGAAAATATTGACAGATGCCTCCATTACAATTGTTTGTATATTATGTGCCGAGGCAATAAGGAGGAAGAAATAAGTGGAAAGAGATTATAATCTGGAGAAGCGGAAATATGTGATTGGTGGATCGGTTGTTGTTATTGTACTGATTTACCTGATACGTCTTTTTACCTTGCAGATTATGAGCGAAGACTATAAAAAGAATGCAGACAGCAACGCTTTTCTGAATAAGACACAATATCCCAGTCGTGGTGTGATGTATGACCGTAATGGGAAATTATTGGTTTACAACCAACCGGCATACGATGTCACTATGGTGATGAAAGAGGTGGTAAATCTTGATACACTTGATTTGTGCCGGACGTTGAATATTACTCCGGAATACTTTAAAAGGCGTATGCGTGAAATGAAAGATCGCCGCTCTAATCCGGGTTATTCTCCTTATACTCATCAGGTCTTTATGACCCAGCTTTCTGCCGAAGAATGTGGAGTGTTTCAGGAGAAACTGTTTAAATTCCCCGGATTTTATATCCAGAGACGTACCATCCGACAGTATAATTATAATTCAGCTGCTCATGTTTTAGGTGATATTGCCGAAGTTTCCAAACGGGATATAGAGGCGGATGATTATTATGTGCGTGGAGATTTTATCGGTAAACAGGGGGTGGAGCGCTCTTATGAGAAACAATTGCGTGGAGAAAAAGGAGTGGAAATATTGCTCCGTGATGCTCGCGGGCGTATTCAGGGACGCTATATGGACGGAAAATATGACAAGACTCCTGTACCGGGCAAGAATTTGAAATTGGGGATTGATGTTGAGCTTCAAATGCTTGGAGAACGACTCTTGGAAGGGAAAATAGGAAGTATTGTTGCTATCGAACCCGAAACAGGAGAGATATTATGTATGGTATCTTCACCTACTTTCGACCCTAGGCTGATGGTGGGACGCCAACGGGGAAAGAATCACTTGGATTTGGCACGCGATAGTTGGAAACCTTTGTTGAACCGTGCTATTATGGGGCAGTTTCCGCCGGGGTCTACCTTTAAGACATCACAAGCCCTTACTTTTCTTGAGGAAGGTATTATTGTGCCCGAGACGCCTTATTCCTGTTATCATGGATTTGTACACGCAGGCCTTCGTGTAGGTTGTCATGCCCATGGCTCTCCTCTGGCATTGGTTCCGGCTATTGCTACTTCATGTAATGCTTATTTTTGCTGGGGACTGTATCACATGATAGGAGCCAAGAAAAAATACGGTTCGGTACAGAATGCGATGTCTACCTGGCGTGACTATATGGTTTCGATGGGGTTTGGATATCCGTTGGGTGTAGATCTTCCGGGAGAGAAGCGGGGAATGATTCCGAATGCAGAGTATTATGACAAGAATTATCGGGGCTCTTGGAATGGTTTGACTATTATCAGTATTGCCATCGGACAGGGAGAGGTGACATTGACTCCGTTACAGATTGCCAATTTGGGAGCGACAATAGCCAATCGTGGTTACTATGTTACTCCCCATGTGGTAAAAGAAGTGGAAGATGAGCCGTTGGATACTCTGTATAGTACGAAACATTATACGAAGGTGAGTAGCCGGCACTATGAAACGGTGGTGCAGGGGATGCGTGCAGCTGTATTGGGTGGTACATGCCGGGGAGCCAATATTCCCGGTATAGAAGTTTGTGGTAAAACCGGTACGGCACAGAATAGAGGTAAAGACCATTCTGCTTTTATGGGGTTTGCTCCGATGAATAATCCGAAGATAGCTATTGCAGTTTATGTGGAGAATGGAGGATTTGGTGCGGTATATGGGGTGCCTATCGGAGCACTGATGATGGAACAGTATTTGAAAGGAGAATTGTCTCCTGACAGTGAGGTGAAAG
>OGZN01000629.1_pt1 | contig 16419 bp, 20 predicted proteins | sample 1576801 | NCBI WGS metagenome assembly OGZN01 (sample SAMEA3541573, study PRJEB24748) | human gut metagenome | biome: human gut; feature: human-associated habitat; material: faeces | place: China | collected 2012 | reverse complement strand
ATGATAGGTTTCCGGTCTTAACGCCTCCGGTCTGCACTTGTGTATCATCCTTGTACCCCCTTGCACAGTTTCCCATTTGAACGTTTAACCTGTGCTATTAATTTGATTACATATTATAACTTTGTTAAAAAATAAACTATTGGTAAAACTATTGACAAAACAATGGTTATCCTATATAATATAAGTATAAACAAAGAGATAAACAAGAAAAGGAGAAAGAACAATGAAAGAAATTATGATATCACCAGAAAAGTATTTAGACGAGATTAAGAAAAGGGCTTGTGCAGCATATTTAGCCAAAAGAATTTCAGCGGATGTTCTTGTTGAAGTTATTGGTATTTCAATTGAAATTTATGAAGACATTCAGAGAGAAAAAATAGGGGAAGAAGTGGTCAAAGTAGACGATATAATTAAAAAATAATTAAGGCACTGAGAATGTTGATAAAGAATTTTTAGTAACGGAAAATGGTCTGACAGTTATGAATGGCTTCGCAAAGAAACACTAGTGGATAAAATTTATTTCTTGACACTATAATGTTTCACGCGAAACATCGGCAGGTAAAAAGAAATGGCTTTCATTCGGGTTCGAGTCCCGAGTTACCTTTTGACCTATTGGTCAAAATAAAATAAAGAAAAGTGAGGAAATAAAAATGAAACAACAAGAAATTACTTTAGAGGAAAAATGGGATAAACTTTTAGAAATTGGTGTAGAAGAACAGACTTTGCAGGTTGTAACCGATATAAACGGGTTTAACCATGAAACGTTAGAAGATATTTTGTATTGTATTACAGGATATAGAGATTTTAACGAATTACAATAATTTCTATTATAAAAATGTTTCACGTGAAACATCGGCAGGTAAAAAGAAACGGCTTTCAATCGGGTTCGAGTCCCGAATTACCTATTGATCTATGGGTCAAAAAATAAAGAAAGGAGTGACAAAAATGAAGAAAAATACTGAGATTGAATGTATTCAACAAATGAAAAACCATATTATAAACAATGAAGTAGGGTTTGAAACATTCTTTAGCACAGAAAAAGGTGTAGTTACATTAAAACTATTTAATGAATTAGTTAGCATCACATATAAATCAAGTATTCCAATTGAAAATGCAATAGGTGTTAAATATGGCTTATTTGGGTGTATAACTGTTATTAAATCTGAATTTTTAAATTTACCTATTAACGAGTTAATTATTAGAATTGATATGTTAATAAAGTATTCGGCGCCGTTTCCGTTAGCGTAAGGAGGGATAATAATGCATGAAATAACATTATTAATTTATGGCTTTGCTTGTGGGTACTTATATCACAAATACTTAAAAGAGAGGTATTAAAAATGACTTATAAAAAATTAATTGAAACACAGATATCAACATTTTTACGATCAAAGTTAAAACACTCAAAAGTGTGGGTAAACATAGATCAATACGACACACTCCGCGTCCACATCAACTCCGACCCTATTCACCCATTTCACTACGAAATCCGAAACGTACAATCTAAACTTTTGGACAACGTAAAAATTAGTCAACTATCATATGAGTTAGTTAAGACTTACCAACAGCACATTTTATCATACTATTTTTACAATTATAATTGACATATTCGTATAAATATGCTATAATTATAAATGTAATAAAGAATTACACAAACCAATCTATTTATTACATTGCCATTGGCGGTAACTCAATCTTACCGCCTACACCTTAGTGTAAATATTGGATATAGTGGCATGACTCAGACTCATGAACCCTCATTGTCCCTCCTGTTTTGCTGATGCCACTTCTGGTTCGATTCCAGATTACACTTTTAATGTTTCACGTGAAACATTATACAAATACACAACAAAAAATAACGAAAAGGAGTATCAGAAAATGGCAAGAGAAATTATGATCACAAGAACGATCACATCAACAAAAGCCAATGTCATGTGTTTAGACATTGAAGCAGGGGAACCGTTTAACGAAACGGTAGAAGTGGCAAGAACCTATAAAGACGATGAAGCTTTGCTTAAAGCAGTAAAACCGCTGATTGAGACAGATACAATCAAAGCTGTACACGTCGTAGACAAAGAAGTTGTTGAAACTCTTTACGGAATGCCAGAACAGGTATTCATTATGAACGCTAAAGTAATGCCACCGAGAAAACAGAAAACAGAAGCAGAAACAGAAGAATAAAATAATGTAAAAAGGAGATTTAAAACATGATTAAAATTAAAGAAACATCAAGAGACTTTACAGAGGTAGAACAGTATCTTATGACAATTGCACCGTCCATTAAAGGACTGAAAGACGTGGAAGACGGTACATCAATCAAAGTAAACGGTGTAATGATCTTTGAAGACATTAAAGAATCCACAGGGGAAGCAGTAGAAATTATTTCAATTATCACACCAGAGAAAGAGGTATACTGTGGACAGTCATCAACCTTTAAAAGATCAATGAAAGATATTCAGAATATTATGAACGGTAAACCGTTTTCAATTATTAAAATTTCTGGTAAAACAAAAGCTGGCAGAGATTATATCAATTGTACATTGGATATTAATTCTCTTTAAGAAATACATGAAAAAGGGAAGCTTTAGCGCTTCCTTTTTTTGATCTAAATGTTTCACGTGAAACATATTAAAAGGTGAGGTGTAAAACATGGCAAAGAAAAAATCAGAAATTCAACAGGAATATAAAAAAGAAAGAAATCGCATACAAAGGTTTATAAAGAGAGCAGAAAAACGTGGATATGTTTTTGACGAAAACATATTACCTAAAATACCAAAGCGTATCACAAAAAGTAGTGTAGCACGGTTGAAGAAATTAAAACCAGATACCCTATATAGAAAAGCATTGTATGGCGGAGAAGCAACATACGGAGAAATTGTTACAGGACTAGAGGGAAGAAAAGCAGAACGATTAAAACGAGCAAAGAAAGCACAGCAAACTAGAAAAGCAAATAGATTAGCAGAGCAAAGATTTTTTACATCAACAGCAAAGACAGTATTCCCACCAAAGTCAAACATTGTAATACCCGAACCAGAATCATATGACCATATACCAGACACAGGGGAAGTTATTTTTGACAACACATATGAGGAGTATATATCAAAGTTATCAAGACCAATTACAGAAATTGGGATGTATGGATATAGATCATATGAGGCTTATAAAGCGTCGTTAAGGGAAAGAGCGACTTTACAAATAATAACACAGAAAGAAGTAGCTGACGTTGGTAAGTCAAAAGTAGGATATAGAATAAGATCATATTTAGAGTGGAAAGTGGTACTTGATTATGTGATGTATGGAAGTGCAGCTGAAGCGATTAATGCTGCTTCTCAAGAACTCGCTGATGCTATATCGAATAAAACATTAACATTAAAAGAAAGAAAAGATCTAGCTGAAGAAAGTGAAATAGAAGAAAACTGGGAGGGTGTATGATGTATCTAAGACAATACATTGAGTGGCTTATGAGACCTAGAGAAAATAGATATTTTATGTGTGATTTTGAAACAACAGTGTATAAAGGACAGGTAAGTACAGAAGTTTGGGCATCCGCTTCCGTAGAATTATATACAGATGATGTTAAAATATTTCATTCTATTGACGAACAGTTTGAGTATTTTAAATCATTAAAAACGAACATAATAGCTTACTATCACAACCTTAAATTTGACGGTTCATTTTGGTTGTCATATTTAATGGTTGACAAAAATTTTAAACAAGCGTTAGAAAAAACAGGTGAAAAAGAAACTGATGTAAAATGGAAAGATAAAAAGTACATGTCAAATGGAGAATTTAGAATCAGTGTTTCTGATAAGGGGCAATGGTATTCTATCGTTATAAAAGTAGACGGTAAATTTATAGAGATTAGAGACTCTTTAAAATTACTACCATTTTCTGTAAAGCGTATTGGAGAATCTTTTGGAACAAAGCACAAAAAACTTGACATGGAATACGAGGGATTTCGTTATGCAGGGTGCGAGATTACACCAGAAGAAAAGAAGTATATTGCAAATGATGTTCTTGTAGTAAAGGAAGCATTAGAAATTATGTTTAACGAGGGACATAATAAGTTAACAATAGGATCATGTTGTTTAGCTGAATACAGAAATATATGCAATCATTCTGTAAATTCAGTTTATGACTATGAAGAAATGTTTCCAGACTTATACGATATAAAAATAGACGAAAAAGTTCATGGCGTTGATAACGCTGGCGAATGGATAAGAAGATCGTATAAAGGCGGTTGGTGCTATTTAGTAAAAGGAAAAGAGAATAAAATATACAATAACGGTACAACTGCTGACGTTAATTCACTATACCCTAGCATGATGTCGTCAGAATCTGGTAACAGATACCCAATATTTTTTCCGACATTTTGGGTTGGAAACTATATACCAGATAAAGCTTTAGAAGAAGATAAATATTTTTTTATTAGAATAAGAACCAGATTCTACATTAAAAAAGATAAGTTACCATTTATACAGATAAAAGGAAATTTTTTGTATAAGGGAACAGAAGCATTGGAAACATCAGACGTATATGATAAAGAAAGTGGAAAATATTGCCCTTACAGAATAGAGGAAGATGGGTCAGTAGTGCCTAATATAATAGAATTAACCTTAACAATGACTGACTATTATTTATTAATTGAACATTATGAATTGGTTGATTTTGAGATATTAGACGGTTGCTATTTTTATTCACAAGTTGGCATATTTGACGAGTATATAGATAAGTATAAAAAAATAAAAATAGAATCAAAAGGAGCAAAAAGAGAGTTAGCAAAACTATTTTTGAATAACTTATATGGAAAGCTGGCTAGTAGCACAGACTCTTCTTTTAAGATTGCTTATGTTAAAGAGGATAAATCAATAGGTTTTATACCAGTAACAGAGCATGAAAAAGAAGCAGGATATATTGCTTGTGGTTCTGCTATTACAAGTTATGCTAGAAATTTTACAATTAGAGCGGCTCAGAAAAATTACTATGGTAAGGATAAGCGAGGATTTATATATGCAGATACAGACAGCATTCATTGTGATTTAGAACCAGAAGAAATAACAGGAATAAAAGTACACGATAAAAACTTTTGCTGTTGGAAACTTGAAAGCTGCTGGGATAAAGCAATTTTTACTAGGCAGAAGACTTATATAGAACATGTTGTAAAAGAAGATTTAGAGCCAATAGAAGAACCTTATCACAATATTAAGTGCGCAGGTATGCCAGATAAATGTAAAAACTTATTTGCTTTATCAATGACAGGTAAGCAAGTTATTTCTGGTTACACAGATAAAAGTACGGATAATCATAAAGAATGGACGGAAGATGAAAAAATGTTCTTATTTGATGAAAATGAACAACCAATAGTCAGAGACTATTCTGATTTTAAAGTTGGTTTATGCGTACCAGATAAGTTACGTCCTGTGCGTATACGAGGTGGGATATTACTTGTAGATACAACATATGAAATGAGGTGAAATAATATGGTAAGATTAAAGGATATACTTATTATAAGCAATCAGTTTACTAATGACACTTTTGATCTTTACGTTGATGGTATTTTAAGAAAACAAAAATGTAAAAGAGAAGATTTTAACAATTATATGCTAAATTATAATTGTACAGAAATAGTAGATGTAGCAGAATCTATATATTATAATAAAGCATATGTATTTACTGATAATAAAAATATGAACGTAGATGAATATGTGAATGAGGTATGTATAATGAATAAACCAGTTTGTACTAATGAAGAAATGATTTTTAATGTATGCAAAGTTTTAGAATTGGGGGTAATTAGCAATAAAATTTTAGATTATAATAACTCACCGATTGGATATTATTGTATTAAGGAAAATAAAATTTACTTTTATAATAATGATAATGAATTAATTACAATAATTGGTTACTGTAAAAGTGAAGAAATTAAGCTAATACAAATATCATCTGCTATAACAAATTTATACAATTTAGAAAACGGCTCTATTAGTTAATTAAAAATAATAGAGTAGGGAGATCAATGATCTACACCTACTCTATTTTTATATCAATATCCAACGAGATAATCAAAGCCTACTAGCATGATAGAAAATAGTCTGGCACTATAATTTCAAGTGTGCTATCCAGAACTAACAGTGATATGCACGTTGGTTGATACCGTATCAAGTTAATATGATAAAGCTGATAAAACAGCTTCTTTACATCGTAAATCTTTAAATCTGAAACACCCTTTTTCAAAGTAGTATCTCATATTTAAAAGCAAATAATCATTCTTTCTAAGCATAACAAAATTTATATTATGGTCTTCTGTTGTAATACTGATTCTTGTGGGGTATGTGCTGTCAGCTTTATCATCACAGTAAATAACACCAGTTTCAGCAAATTCACGGATTGCATAATCAGTGCCTTTATATCTAAGAGTGCAAATATATTCACTTTTACCAACAGGTTTTTCAATAAAAGTCTTGTTATCATTTAGATATACACACTCACTACTATATGCGACATATTCATTTCCAGAAAATGCTCGGTTAAATGCGCTTTCTTTTTGCGCTTTACTAGCACTTTCGTTGAATCCCTGTTCCAGAACAAAGCCGTTACCTCTAAGAAACTTTGTTTCATCACGGAGTCTTGCACTAATTCCCATTTCTGTATAATAAGGGTTTAACAGACTAACTGGATTGCTAAGCATGATCAAAGGAACATATCGCACCTGTTTCCCTTGCCCTCTGGCAATACTGGTATGAATACTGATCAACTTTTTTACTTCATCTGCACAGTAATGATTCGTCTCACTCTGAAACTCATCCATTAGCATACGTTGAATATCTGAAAAGAAGTGACTGTACTTTTTAATCTGGTCAGCACTATTAATACTAACGGCATACCCACATGGTATTAATACTTCTGTATCATCCAATTTAAACAGATACAATTCGTGGAAAATGCCTTTTGCTTTTCTTTTTGATAACATACCGTATTCTGGAAAGAATAAAGACCCAATGTCATCAAAGAATTTTTCTGCAACATTATCCAATTCATAGTTATAACGATAAACAAGACAAAATTTTTCTTCATATTTTAAAAAACGTTTCATCAGATATCTACTAAAATATGTTGTCTTTCCACCGCTACGATTTGTTGTACACATAAATATCTCTGGTTTTTCACCATTTATATCTAGCATTGACAATAACTTTGTTCCGTCATAATATTCTGACATTTATTTTTCACCTCATTTCTATAATTAATTATAACAAAACTATTGCAAAAAGTCAATAAGTATGCTATAATAAAATAAAAAAGGTGGTGAGGTAAAGTGGAAGAGTTTTACCCTATTATTATTGCACTCATTTTTAATTTGTTCGATTTAATCAGCGGTATTATTTCAGCAGTTAAAAGTAAAGACTTACAGTCTTCAAAATTACGAGATGGTTTGTTTAAAAAAGTAGGATTCATTATGTGCTACATTTTAGCTTATGTAGTAGATTCCTATGGTGGTTACATAGGTTTAAACTTAGGCGTTTTGATTTTGCCAATTGTAGTTCTTTACACATGTACAACAGAACTGGTATCAATCTTAGAAAATATCAGTAAGATTAATTCTGATTTGTTACCAGAAAAATTGATGGAATTATTTCATATCAGTAGAGGTGAATAACATGAAAATTTACTTATCGCCTAGTGATCAATGGTCGAATATTTGCTCTGGTTCTGGTCACAGTGAGGCATATCACTGCACACAAATCGCAGACGAGTGTGCAAAATACTTGAGAGGCTACGGCTATGAAGTTTTAGTAGGAAACAATTCCGAAGATGGAACATATCCGAACCGTGTAACCGAATCCAATGACTGGGGTGCAGATTATCACGTTCCAATCCATACAAACGCAGGTGGTGGACAGGGGACATTGGTCATGACGTTTCCGACAACTGTAAACGATGCTTATGTTACATCTGTATATAATAAGGTTGCTTCTCTTACACCTACACCAGATTATGGTGTTCGTAGTGATGAAACACTTTATGAAATTTTAAACACAGTTGCAACCTGTATTTATATTGAATGTGAGTTCCACGACACAGAAACCTTAGCACAGTGGATTGATGAAAACGTGACATCAATCGGAAAAGCAATCGCAGACGGTTTTGCTGAAGTAGACGGACTTACAATTAATAACGGAACAGGTAACAACCATACAGATAGTAATGTACTTTATAAAGTACAGTGCGGCGCTTTTAAAAACAGAAGTAACGCAGAAGCATTGAAGCAGTCACTTATTAACAATGGTTTTGAAGCAGTGATTAAGGTGGAATAAAATGCCAGATATTAATAAAGCTTATACATGGGCGATTCAAACGTGTAATGCACCTAACATCGGTTATTCTCAAACATACAGGAATCAACAAACAGTAGGTGGTGTTACCTATTATGATTGCTCATCCTTTATTAATTATGCGTTATTAGCAGGTGGATTTGATACACCAAGTTATGCACCAAATAGTAATGCGTTTACAACCTATTCAGAACCAGATGAATTACTTAGACTAGGATTTACCGAAGTTGACCCAAACGGTGAAATTCTTCCCGGGGATATCGGTGTATCAAGTTACCACACAGAAATGTGTTATGAAAGAGGTGTTGGGTCAGCAATATTCATGGGCGCTCATACAGATTTAGCACCGTTAGCAGATCAAGTATCTATTGGGAATTATACCCAAAGTTTTCCGAGAATATTTCGGTATGGAAGCGGTGGTGCTACTGGTTATGGAGCAAGCATATATGTGGTATCTGCATTGTGTGGAAATGCGTGGAGAGAATCTCATATTAACCCAGCACAAGAAGAATTATCTGGCGGCGGTGGTTTTGGTATTTTCCAGTGGACGGCTGGAAGAAGAACAGCACTAGAACAATGGTTATCTGAAAATGGATATGACAGAACTTCACCAGATGGGCAGGTAAAATACTTATTTGTTGAAGCTGACTGGCTAGGTGAGTTTGCAGGAATTACATCACTTGATGAGTTTATTAATTCAGATAGTAGAGATATTCCAGCATTAACAGAAGCGTTTATGAAATGTTGGGAACGTCCTGCTGAATCTGACCCGTCTCTACGAATTGAATATGCAAACAAATGCTTTGATTTTATTCAAGAACACGCTCAGGATTCTTCAATAAATTCGTGGGTAATTAAAAATGAATTACTAGGTGAACCAGATATTTTAAATAATGCAGTCATGATGTATCGGTTACTTAGTGCGGGTGGGGGTTCTGGTGGAACAGCAGGAAGTAAAAAATCAAAAATGCCTGTGTGGATGATGATACGTTATAGAATGTTTTGAAAGAGAGGTATTAATATGGCAGTAAAAACAAGAGAAGAATTGATTGAATCAATTAACACATTAATTGGTGAAGATACTTCTGATGTCAGCTTAGCAATTTTGGAAGACTTCACAGACACATACAATGATCTGTCGGAGAAAGCAAGTGATAACACAAAATGGAAAGAGAAATATGAGGAGAATGACAGTGAGTGGAGAGAAAAATATAGAAAAAGATTCTTAGAGGGAGACGGAAGAATCGAGGAAGAGGACACAGATGAACCAGATCCAGTTCCTACTAGGTACGAAGATTTGTTCACCAATAAATAATTTTAAAGAAAAGGAGATGTAAAAGATGCCGAGAAGAGTATCAGTTAGCACATTGAATGCTTCTACATTGGATATTCTGAATGTAATTCGTCAGAATGCTTCCTATGATTATCAGCAGAATGTGCCAGTAGTAAAAATCGCAAACGATATCCCAAAAGTCGGAGAGGTTTTGATGGGACAGCCAGCACTGGCTAACCAGTTTATTAACGCACTTGTAAACCGTATTGCGATTGTAAGAGTGCAAAGTGCAACATTTAACAATCCGTATTCAATGCTTAAGAAAGGATATATTGAATTTGGTGAAACAGTAGAAGACATTTTTGTTTCTATTGCAAAGGGTGTAGACTTTAACCCAGAAAAAGCGAGAGAGCGTGAGTACAAGAGAACATTCCCAGATGTTCGTTCTGCTTTCCATGCTATGAACTGGAGAGTAATGTACCCTGTAACGATTCAAGATGAAGACTTGAAACAGGCATTTCTGTCTATGGATGGTGTTCAGAACTTGATAGCAAAAATTGTAGACGCTGTTTACACAGGTGCTGAATATGATGAGTTCCTGTTATTTAAGTATCTGTTGATCAAAGCAATTAGTCACGGTAAAATGAAACCTGTTGCTATTGGTGACGGAACAGACTTGAAAGAATCTGCTGTGCAGTTCAGAGGTGTGTCTAACCTGTTACCGTTTATGTCTGGTGAATACAACGAAGTTGGTGTAAAAACAACAACACCAAAAGACAGACAGGTGATCTTTATGGACGCTATGTTTAATGCACAGTTTGATGTTAATGTACTTGCAAGTGCATTTAACATGGACAAAGCTGATTTCATGGGAAGACTGTTTTTGATTGATAACTGGACTAGTTTTGATAACGAGAGATTTGACATTATCAGAGCAAATTCTGACGGAATTGAAGAGGTTACATCAGAAGAGCTGGCGCTACTTGCTGATGTAAAAGCTGTGATTCTTGATGAAAACTGGTTTCAAGTTTATGACAACAATAACAAGTTTACCGAGAAATATTCTGCAAGCGGTTTGTACTGGAATTACTTCTATCATACATGGAAGACAATTTCAAACAGTCCGTTTAGCAATGCTGTTGTATTTGTTACAAGCACTGCAACTATCACAGCACCAGAATCTGTGACAGTAGAAATTTCTAGTAAAGATATTGCAGATGTTGGTACTGTATTTGCACTTGAAGTGCAGGAAGATAACGCAACCTTGCAGAATGGCTTCTACGAATTTGTTCAGACAGAAGACGCTACAACAAAAGGAATTGCTATTCAAAAGTACGGTGCTGTAACATTCCCTGTTGGTCAGACAACTACGAAGCTACAGATGATTTATGGTGGTGTTGCTTACACAGCAACAACGGATCTTACGACTGGTGCAAATGTAGGTGCTACTCTTACATTTAGCAAGTCATAATTTAAGTGTAACTATATCTTGTGCAATGGTGGGTGAAATATCCCACCATTAAATTAAAAAAGAGGTGATAGAATGAAAGAGTTTTATAAATCAGATACAGTTGATTCTTTGGGAAATGCTCACGAAACAGTTGGGGAGAATATTCGATGTAAAGAGAATGTGCTTGCTGTGCTTACTGGGAAAAGTAATGTTGCACTTACAAGTGAAGAACTTAGTGCGATTAAGAAATATTTAGGTATTGCTGAACCTGCAACAGTTAGAACAAGAAGTAGAAAAGTAAGTGAAGATAGTGAAAAATAAGAGGTGTTGTTTATGTATGTAGAACCTAGCACAAATATCAGAATATTGAAAGATGTACCGCTTGATAATAGTTATGAACATACACTTTATTTTGCTGACGTAGGTTCGCAAGTTGATTACTTTACAAGTAAAGCGAAATTTTCTTTGAATAACCAGACATACCAGAGAGTAAATCGTGGGTATGCAAGGGTGCAGAAAACCGCTGATGAATTGTATGATTGTAATTACATGATGTTTCAGAATAGTGGGTTTGGAAATAAGTGGTTCTATGCTTTTATTACTAGCGTTGAATATGTGAATAATGTGACAAGTGAAATTCAGTTTGAGATTGACGATATGCAGACATGGTATTTTGATCATAGATTTGAAATGTCATTTGTTGAAAGAGAACATAGTGTCACAGATGAAATCGGTGATAATATTATACCAGAGGGTCTTGACTTAGGGGAGTATGTTTTTAATGGAAGTTATGCTGATTTAACAAATACGTTATTAGAAGAACTTATAATTGTTGTACTAATATCAGATGAACAGGAAGAACCTAATGCGGCACTATTTGACGGTGTATATGGTGGGTGTCATATGTTTGTATATAGAACAGACACTTTAGATGCTGTTAAAAATAAAATAAATGAATATGTACAAAAACCAGAAGCGATTGTAGGTATGTACATGGCTCCTAGAGCAGCGTTTGATGACGTAATAGGTGACATGGGTGAAGAAAATACAGGTAACACAGAGGGTGCAGTTATCACAATTACTACACCGGTTGCGGCTAATAAAAATATGAGCGTAGACGGGTATGTACCAAAAAACAAAAAATTATTAACATACCCTTACAATTATTTTCATGTGGATGGTGGTGGAGAACAGAGCACAGCTTTTAGATATGAATTTTTTGATAACTTAAAACCAGAGTTTAAAATAGACACATGTCTAACTATGCCTGTTGAGTGCACACTTAGGCCTATACATTACAAAGGAAGTGTAGATAGGCTAAGCACAGAAGCGATCACATTAAAAAATTACCCGATGTGCTCATGGAGTACTGACGCTTTTAGAGCATGGTTAGCGCAAAACTCGTTGCCTATTTTAGGTACAACTGGTGCTATTGTTGCTGGTGCTACTGCCGCAACTACTTTCGGTGCAAGCATTCCGTTATTAGCTGGTTTAAGTGGAGCAAATGCTGTTGCCGGACTTTTAGGTAATGGATATAAAGCAAGTATTCAAGCTGATATTACTAAGGGTAATTTGAGTCACGGCAACTCTAATATCGCTAGTCATACGCACAACTTTTATAGCGGTAGAGTTAGTATAAGTAAGCAGTACGGTAAAATGATTGACGATTATTTTACCATGTATGGTTATGCTACGAATATGTGTAAAATTCCTAATTATAGTGCAAGACCACACTGGAATTACTTGAAAACTAGAAATGTTAATTTGACTGGGAGCGTTCCAGCTAACGCTATGAAGCATTTATGTCAGATTTATGACAACGGCATTACATTCTGGAAAAATCCTAGTGAAGTCGGTGACTATAACCTTGATAATAGTCCAGTATAAGTGAGGTGATAACGTGGGAAGACGTAAGACTTATTTTGATGAAAGTGCGATTCTGAATAATAGGACATATGTGCAATATGTGAATAGGCTGACTGAACTTGCTATCTCTATTTTTGAGTGGTCAGGGTTGCCAGAATCTGTTGATAGTAGGTACATTGAATTGCACCTGTTTTCTAATGGGTGTATGGTATATTTCGACGATGAAGTAATGGGAAATCTTTGCCTTGATTGCACCTACAACGGCGGTTTAGATGTGTACGGGTATCCTATTTTAAGAAGAGCGTATAGTAGTTATAACGGGTATAACAGATTGCTAAAAAATAGTAATTCGGTGATCATCTGGAATAACCTATTACATATACCAAGTGAAGCGGATATTAGAGCGTATGCTAGAAGACTATGGATGTTAGATAGAATTATTGATGTAAATGCGAACGCACAAAAGACTCCTATCCTTGTACAGGGAAATGAAAAACAGAGGTTAAGTTTAGTTAATTTGTATAAGGAGTATGATGGAAACGCGCCTGTTATTTTTGGTGATAGTTCTTTGAATACAGAGGGGTTGAAAAGTATTAGCACTGGCGCTCCTTATGTTGCAGATAGGATTTATGAGTTGAAAACTCAGATTTGGAATGAAGCACTGACGTATTTAGGTATTAGTAATATTAATATTCAAAAAAAAGAAAGATTGATCACTGACGAAGTTACTAGAAATCAAGGCGGAACTGTTGCTAGTAGGTATAGTAGACTGGAAGCTAGACGACAGGCGGTTGAAAGAATTAATGATATGTTTGGCACTAATATTAAGGTTAATTATAGGGAAGATTATCAAGAGATTGAACCAGAAAATGTTATTAACAATATAGATGATGGGGGTGATGGTGATGAGTAAGTACACAACAGAGGTAAGGTTTATTTGTGAAAACTTTGCTGGGTTAAGTGAGAGTGCTGGTGGTAATAGTGTAGATGGGATTTTGGAGAAAAGCTGGGATAAGGTGTTTGATAGTGGTGTGAATTTCTTTGATGAAGAGTATAGGAAAGTGCTTTGTAAGAAGATTTTGAAACATTATTATACTAGGGAAATTGGTTGTGAGACGGTTGGGTTGTGGAAACTTTGGATGAATACGAAGTTGGAAGAGATCATGCCGTATTATAATCAGTTGTATGAGAGTGAGTTGTTGAAGTTTGATCCGTTGACTGATACTAAGATTGAGACTACTGGTAATAGGAGAGGAAATAGTGATAGGGATAAGAGTGGTACTGAAAATACGAATGATAAAAGGGATATTTCTGGTACTAGTGATATGAATAAAAATGTTAATAATAGTGGTAGTAGTGAAAATAATACTGATAGATCTACTCACGGTGATAGTGTTGAAAGAGACTTGTATAGTGATACACCGCAAGGTAGTTTACAGAATGTTGAAAATGAAACATACTTGACGAATGCTAGAAAGGTTAGTAATGATAGTAATGGTACAGATAATATTACTAGTAATGACACATTTAATAGTAACAGTGTAGATAAAACTACAAATACTAATACAAGTAATGATGTGTTTACAGGAAAGCGAGATAGTGCAGAAAATGAAAGTGTTAATAGCACAGAAGATTATGCTGAAAGTATTATAGGTAAACGAGGAAGTGGAAGTTTTAGTAACTTATTGAATGAATTTAGGAAAACGTTTCTTAATATTGATATGATGGTTATTGATGAATTTGAAGAAATGTTTTTTCAATTGTGGTGAGGTGATAACATGATAAATAAAATTAGATACTATTGTCAGAAAATACTACCGTTAGTATACGACGACAGTTTAAGTTACTATGAAGTATTATGCAAGGTAACAAATAAATTGAATGAGGTTATTGAATCTAATAATAATTTAGCTACAGAATGGGAAGATTTTAAAAATAATTTTAACACTAATTTATTTAACACTGTTAATAAAATATTAACAGAGTGGTTTAATGATGGGACAATAGAGGGTCTAGTAAAAGCTAACTTAATTGAGAACCAATTTGCCGGAAAAACAGTTGCTTTTATTGGTGATTCTACTGTGTATGGTGATGATACAACAGGTGGACAAACAAGCGTTACATTACCTAGTGCGTTTCAATCTATGACAAATTGCAAAAGCATAAATTATGGCTCTAATGGTATGACCGTTACAGGAAAAACAGGTAACACATTATACACTAAATTAGAAAGTTTAAACCTGAATAATGCCGACTATATAGTGGTGTTATGTGGGTATAATGACTGGAACACTGCACAACCTATTTCAGAAATCAGCGGTGTTACTAGTTATGGTCATTTTAAAAATGCTCTATATTACAACCTTAAAACAATTATCAATAACGCTAAAAGTAGTGCTAAAATTTATATGTGCACTATGTTACCATCTGGACAAAGTGTGCAGGGTATTCCTAACAAATTTAACGTACTATGTGAAAGCTACGTTAATGCTGTTTGCGACACTTGTTATAAATTAAATATACCTGTTATTAATTTGTTTAAAAGCGTCAACATTAACTTAGGTAACTGGAACGAATTACTTATTGATATGACACACCCAACTAGTGAAACATACAAAATGATTGCCGAAGCTATGATTTATGCTATGGGTAGTGGTGAATGTTGGGATAAAATTGATTACACAGGTGATAATATTATCGGTATCAGTGATTTTAAATCAATAGCGAATAGTCTTAGTGTTAATGTAAATACTAATAGTTTTACATTTTCTGGTGAAACTCAAAGTGCTATTAGTTATGTAAACTATTCACTACTTAGTGGTCAGTATACGGTAGGCGCAGAAGTATATAATAATGACACTAATAAACACACATTGCAGTTAAAAATTGATGGTGATATTGTTTATCAAACAACACTATTAAATGGTAAAAATTATATCCACGATATGATAAGATTAGCTAAAAGTTATTACAATAAACCTATCACAATACTTATTAGTGATATGACTACACAATCACCTAGTATAGAGATAAATAATTTCTATATTATTAAAGGATTAGTTGAAAGTTATAATAACGTAGGTATTAAAAAATATAGTGGAACACTGTTAAACGGAAAAGGTACAGTAGAATATAATTATCTTAAAGATTATGTAACCGTTAATATTGATTACACAACAACAGCAAGTGTTACTTCTGGAAATAAAATTTCAAACTTAAAATGTGGCGCAAGTTCTGGTGTAAAAAATAGGCAATTTGTTGAAGCATATGACTTAGACACATATGAAAGATATGTACTTGAAATTACAACAGATGGAATAATTACAAGAACTAATATAAATGAGCGTAGACATTTAGTTTGTAAAAGTGTTATACTGTTGTAAGAAAATTATGTATAGAGCAATCATTTTTTGGTGTAGAATGGTTGCTCTTATTTTTGTTTAAGGTGTATGATTTTAGCGTTCAACTGTGCAAGGGGGTTTCGAGTTAACCACCCC
>OGZN01000624.1_pt1 | contig 16455 bp, 10 predicted proteins | sample 1576801 | NCBI WGS metagenome assembly OGZN01 (sample SAMEA3541573, study PRJEB24748) | human gut metagenome | biome: human gut; feature: human-associated habitat; material: faeces | place: China | collected 2012 | reverse complement strand
TGTTTTACGGCGGGGGTTGCGAACGCTACGAGGTGCGGCGCTCTTCGGGGGGCGGGGGGCTGCGGGATCTGTTCGCGGAGCGCGAACGCCTGCTCATGTCGGCCTACCAGCCGAAGGACAAGGCGGGCTCGAGGGGCGTCATCGGCTATCCCCGTATGCTGACCTTTCATGAATATTTCCCGTTCTTTCAGGCCTTTTTCTCGGAATTGGGCTTTTCGCTCCTGCTTTCGCCGCCCACCAACGCGGAGATCGTCCGGCGGGGCGTTTCCGGGGTGGCCAGCGCCGCCTGCTTCCCTACCAAGGTGGCGCACGGACATGCGGCGTGGATGAAGGAGGCCGTGCTGGAAGGCAAGGCCGGGGCCATGCTTATCCCGTCCCTGCGGGAAACGTTCCCCACCGCCGAGGCGCATCCCTATGCCAACCATTGCAGCTACATCCAGTTCATCCCCGATCTGGTGAACGAGGCGTTCAAACTGGAGGCGTCCGGCATCCGGCTGATCCGTCCGGCGCTGCATTTCCGCATGGGGCGGGATCAGGTGCTGCGCGAACTGGAATGTACGGCGGCGTCCCTCGGCGTCTCTTCAAGGGCGGAGGTGCGGCGCGCCTGCGATGAGGCCTATGCCGCGCAGGCCCGGTTCCGCGAGGCCCGCAACGCCCTCGGCAGGGAGGCGCTCGACGCTCTGGGGCCGGACGGCAAGGCCGTGGTGCTGGTGGGCAAGGCCCACAACATCCACGATCCCGGCACCAACATGAACCTTGCCCGCATCCTGCGGGGCATGGGCATCCAGACCATCCCCAGCGATCTGCTGGATCTGTTCCATTCGCCGGATGTGGGCGAGGCGTGGCGCAATATGACGCTTGCGATGGGGCAGCGCACGCTTGCCGCCGCCGACATCATCCGGCGGGACGCGCGGCTCAACGCCATCTATCTGGCGAATTTCGGCTGCGTCAACGATTCCATGTACCCGCGTTTCTTTGGCAGGGAAATGGGCGAAAAGCCGTTCCTGCTGCTTGAGATCGACGAGCATTCCGCCGAGGCGGGCGTGGTCACGCGCTGCGAGGCGTTCCTTGACGCGGTGGCGAACTTCGACGCCGCGCGGGAGATCGCGCCCCGGCGCACGCGCAAGATCGAATTCGATCCCGGCGGCGATCGCGTGCTGTACCTGCCCCATGCCGCCAACGGCATGGCGGTGTGGGCCGCCGCGCTCAGGGCGCACGGCATCAACGCCAAACTCCTCCCGCCGCCCGACGAGCGGAGCCTCGAATGGGGCCGCCGCTGCCTCGACGGGAAGGAGTGCCTGCCCTGCACCCTCATGACCGGGGACATGGTGCGTCTGATCAAGGAGGACGGCGTGGACCCGGCGAAGGCCGCGTTCTTCATGCCCGGCTCGTGCGGGAGCTGCCGCTACGACCTTTTCAACACGCTCCAGCAGATCGTCTTTGAGGATATGGGGCTCGGCGGGGCGGCGCTTGTGGACGAGTATCAGGGTGCAAACCGCAAGCTCCACGCGATCATGTCCGGGGCCTCCTGCGGCATGTTGGCGTGGCGCGGCTTTATTGCGGCGGACATCTTGGAAAAGCTGCGCCTGCACATCCGGCCCTACGAGACCGGGGCGGGGGACACGGACAGGGCCTACTACGCCTGCCTCGACCGGCTCGTGGAGGTCGTGGAGGCAAAGGGCGACGTGGAGCGGGCCGTGATCGGCATGGTGGAAGCCATGCGCGCCGTGCCCGTGGATCGGAGCAGGCCGCGTCCCCTCATCGGGCTCGTGGGCGAGGCGTACCTCCGCAACGTGGATTACGCCAGCAACAACATCATCCAGAGTGTGGAGCAGATGGGCGGGGAGATACGTATGCCCGCGATCATGGAGGTGCTGTGGTACTCGCTCTACAAGCAGCGGTACTTTCAGGAACTGGGGCGGCACCGCGTCAAGGCGTTCATCCACCGCGTCCAGCACGGCATCCTCAACCGCATTGAGCGCAAGATGCGCCGCCATGCGGCCTCCGTGCTTCCCGATCCGTATGAAAAGCCCATCTGGGAGGTCATCGGGCAGAGCGGCCTGAGCCTCGATGCGGGCCTCGGTTTCGGGGCGTCCGTGGAAATGGCCCGCAGCGGCATCAGCGGGATCATCCACGCCATTCCCTTCAACTGCGTGCCGGGCACGGTGATCCAGGGCCTTGAGGGGCGCTTCCGTTCCCTGTTCCCCGGCATCCCGTTCATGACCGTAGGGTTCAGCGGGCAGGCCGATCTCGGCGTCCGCATCCGTCTCGAAGCGCTGGTGCACCAGTGCCGGAGCCTCGCCCCGGGGCACGCCGCCAGAATGTAACCCTTACCCGTTCACGGCGCGGTTGGCCGCCCTCCGGCGTGGTTGTCCCCCGGAATCAGGCTGCGGCCGCCGTGCCGCCGAACAAGGAACGACATGTTTCGCTATACGAACCACGTTTGCAAGAAATGCTTCCTCCAAAACGATCCCTTCCACAAGGTCACGCTCAATGAGGACGGCGTGTGCTCCCTGTGCGCCAAACCGGCCCCGGAAGAGGCCCGGCGCGATTGGGATGCGCTGGAAAAACGCTTTGCCGCCCATCTGGACCGCGTGCGCGGCACCCGGCCCTACGAGGGCCTGATCATGATGAGCGGCGGCAAGGACAGCGCGTATCTGGCGGATCTCCTGAAGGAGACCTACGGGATGCGGCTTCTCGGCTTCATCATCGACATCAACTATGAGTATCCGGAGACGTTCGAGAACGCGAAGACCATCGCCCGGAAGCTGGATCTGCCCTATGTCGTCTTCCGGCAGGAACCGGAGGCCATGCGCCGCTACTACCGCTTCCTGTTCACCGAGAAGGCGCTGCTCCAGCCGGACGGCGGGCAGGTGTGCACGTTCTGCGGGCGCTTCCTCATCCATTCGGCGTGCGCGTTCGCCCGGCGCATGGGCATCCCGCTGGTGTTTTCGGGGCACAACCCGGATCAGATTTTCCTCATGGGCGAAAGCATCCACAACACCCCGGAGCAGGATGTGCTTATCGAGTTTCTCATGGAAACGCTGTCCGAGGAGACGGGCAAGGCGTTGGCCCGCTGGCGGGAGAGCTACGGGGAGCCGGAGCTGCCGCTGTTCCCGGATTCCATCCACGTGGAGGGGACGGAACTGCTGTTCCCGTTCCAGTATTTCCCTTACCGCCCCGAAGCCATGATGCGCCACGTGCGCGAACGCCTCCAGTGGCTGCCGATCAAGCGGTTCTCCAAGACGTACATCGCCTCAGGGTGCCGCCTCGTAAAGCTGTGGGCGTACATGGCCTATCTCAACAATACCAACAGCTACGTCGATTTTGAATTCTGCAACCAGATCCGCAACGGCACGCTTTCCGCAGACACGGTGCGGCAATTCTACGAGCAGGCCGAGATCGATTACGAGGAGCTTGCGGAGCTCATTGCCGAGCTGGACATGGCCGGGCCCATGAAGGCGCTTTTGACCCCTTATGGAGAGAAGGCGGAAGCGCTGCTCCGGCTGCTTCCTTGACGCATTCCTTCTTCCGTAAACCGTTTATGATTCTGAAAGGATGTCCGATGAGCCAGATATTCCTGTCACCTTTTGCCATGCCTGAGCTTGACCGCGTGGTCGAGCAGTTGTGCGCCCCCTCGTCGCTGGAGGGGGTCTTCCACCGCCCGCTCCACGATGCGCCCATGCCTTCGCTGGACGTGCTGGGAGAAATCCTGTCGCGCCTGAAGATAGCCTTGTTCCCCGGTTACTTCGGCATGTCCAACGTGCGTATGGAGTCCATGCGCTACCATCTTTCCGCCAACCTCGATTCCATTTTCCGCAAGCTGGCGGAGCAGATCCGCTGCGGCGCGTGCTTTGCGTGCGCGGAATACGCGCAGGAGTGCCTTGAGTGCGAGCGTATCTCGCGGGAAAAGGCGCTTGAGTTCATCGAGCGGCTTCCGCACATCCGGCGTCTGCTCGCCACGGACGCAAGGGCCGCCTATCAGGGCGACCCGGCTGCGACCAGCGCGGGCGAAACCATTTTTTGCTACCCGTCCATCCTGACCATGATCCACTACCGCATCGCGCACGAGCTGTACCTGCTCGAAGTGCCGATCATCCCGCGCATCCTGTGCGAAATGGCCCACGCCATCACCGGCATCGACATCCATCCCGGCGCGTCCGTCGGGGAGGCGTTCTTCATCGATCACGGCACCGGCGTGGTCATTGGGGAAACGTGCGTCATCGGCAGGGGATGCCGCTTGTATCAGGGGGTTACGCTCGGCGCGCTGTCCTTCCCCAAGGGGGCCGACGGGGTGCTCATCAAGGGCATCCCCCGCCATCCGAAGCTGGAGGACGACGTGACCGTGTACGCGGGCGCGACCATCCTCGGCAACATCACCATCGGGGCGGGATCGGTCATCGGCGCGAATACATGGGTCACGCGGGACGTGCCCCGCAACAGTAAAGTCGTTTCGGGAGACTGACATGGAAAACACGAACAGCCTCGGCCTGCTGCTGTCCTTCGCGCGGCCTTGCCGCAGGCTTCTCGCCGCCTCGGTGGGCCTTGCCGTGCTCGGCGTGGCTTCGGGCATGGTGCCGTATTTCGCGGTATCATACATGATCGTGGATCTGTATGCGGGCACGGCGACGCCGGGAAGCCTGTTCCTCTTCGCCCTGATAGCCCTGTTGGGGCAGGCCGGGCGCGTGGCGCTCGGCACGGCGTCCACCGTGCTCTCCCACCGCGCGGCCTTCGCCATCCTGAAAGGCATCAGGACGGACATCGCGGCCAAGCTGTCCCGTATGCCGCTGGGCAGCGTGATCGAGACCCCCTCCGGCAAGCTCAAGACGCTCATCGTGGATACGGTGGAAAAGATGGAGGTGCCCCTCGCGCACCTCATCCCCGAACTGACCTCGAATCTGCTCGTGCCGTTGTTCATGGCCGCCTACCTGTTCTGGCTGGACTGGCGCATGGCGCTTCTGGCGCTGGCCACGTTCCCGGTGGGGCTGTTTTGCTACATGGCCATGACCAAGGATTACGCGGAGCGCTACGCCACGGTTCAGGACGCGGGGAAGGGCATGAACGCCGCCATTGTGGAATATATCAACGGAATTGAGGTCATCAAGGCGTTCAACCAGTCCTCGGCCTCCTACGGGAAATTCGTAGCGGCGGTCAGGGCCAACCGGGACGCCATGAAAGACTGGTTCCGCGCCACCAACGGCTATTACGTCGCGGGGATGGCCATTGCCCCGGCCTCGTTGATCACCGTGCTGCCCGCCGGGGTATACTTCCACATGAGCGGAACGCTGGACGCCCCCGCCGCGATCACCTGCTTTATCCTGTCGCTCGGGCTCATCCAGCCGATTTTGCAGGCGCTCGGCTACACGGACAGCCTCGCCATGATGGACAGCACCCTCAAGGAGGTTTCCGACTTGCTGGGCAGGCCGGAAATGGTGCGCCCTTCCAACTGCGTGCCGTTGCGCGGGCATGGGATCGAGTTTGATCAGGTGTCGTTCGCCTATACGGGGACGGGGCGGGAGGTCTTGCAGGATGTGTCTTTCAAGATCGTGGAAGGCGGCATGACCGCCATCGTCGGACCGTCCGGCTCGGGCAAGTCCACGCTCGCCAAGCTGCTGGTCAGCTTTTGGGAAGCGGATCGCGGACGCATCCTGCTCGGCGGGGTGGATGTCCGCAAGCTCCCGTTGTCTCAGGTCATGCAGTCCGTCGCCTATGTCTCGCAGGACAATTTCCTGTTCAACGTCAGCCTGCGGGAAAACATCCGCCTTGGCAGGCCGGACGCCACGGACAGGGAAGTGGAAGAGGCTGCGGAGGCTGCCGCGTGCGGCTTCATCAAGGCATTGCCCGGCGGATATGATACGCCTGCCGGGGATGCCGGGGCGCGCCTTTCCGGGGGCGAGCGCCAGCGCATCGCCATTGCGCGGGCCATGCTCGAGGACAGCCCCATCGTGGTGCTGGACGAGGCGACGGCCTTTGCCGATCCCGAAAACGAGGCGTTCATTCAGGAGTCGATCAGCCGCCTCGTCAAGGACAAGACGCTGGTGGTCATTGCGCACCGCCTTTCCACCATCGTCCGCGCGGATCGCATTGTGGTCATGGACGGGGGCCGCGTGTCCGCCGTGGGCACGCACGCGGAACTGCTGCAAACCTCGCCTTTGTACGGGCGACTCTGGGAATCGCATACCGGGGCACGGGATGCCGAAGGAGCGGAACATGATTGAGACGATCCGCAGGCTGCTCGATTTTTCAGGCCGTTGCCGCAAGGATTTGCTGTATGCCTTTGGCTACGGGGTGCTGTACTCCGTTTCGGAAGTCATTCCGGTGCTCGCCATCGTGGTGGCGCTGGAGGCCGTGCTGTCCCCGTCCGGCGGTGGCTGGTTCGCCGTTGCCGCGTCGGGCGGGCTTATGGGCCTGAGCGTCGCCGGGAAAATCGTATTCGGAAAGAGGGCCACGGAACGCCGTATGCTCGCCAGCTACGATATGTGCGCGGACAAGCGCATTGAAGTGGGGGAAATCCTCAAGCGCGTGCCGCTCGGCTATTTCAGCCAGAATCGGCTCGGCGAGCTGACAGCCACGCTCACCACCACGCTCGGCGAGATCGAAACCAACGCCGTGGCAATCCTCGACAAGGTGGCGAACGGCTTCGTGCACGCGGTGGCCATCACTCTGCTGATTTCGTGGTACGATTGGCACGCCGGCCTGATCACGGCGGCGGGGCTCGTGGTGTCCCTGTTCGTATACGGGGCCATGCAGCGGAAGGGCAGGAAGCTCTCCCCGGTACGCCAGGCGGCGCAGTCGAGGCTGGTGGCGGCGGTTTTGGAATATGTTCAGGGTATGGCCGTGGTGAAGGCGTTCGGGCTTGGGGACCGCTCCAACAGGGCGGTGGACGAGGCCATCGAAGCCTGCCGCGCCAGCAACACCGATCTGGAGCGTTCCTTCTCCACGTTGGCCGCAGCCTACCAGCTGGTGTTCAAGGTGGCGGCGTTCGGCGTGCTCCTCTCTTCGGGGCTGCTGTACCTGAGCGGCGATATGGATCTGATCAAATGCCTGCTGCTCATGGTTTCGAGCTTCATGCTGTACGCGCACATCGAAATGATGGGCAGCGTTTCCGCGCTGTCCCGCGTCATTTCCGTAGCGCTGGATCGCATGGAAGCCCTGAAGAATGCCCCGCTTCTGGACGAGCGCGGGGAAGATTTCGTGCCGGAGTCCTTCGACATCCGCATGGAGGATGTGGTGTTTTCCTACGACGGGACGCGCCTCCTCGACGGGATCAATCTTGTGATCCCGCAGGGGACGACCACCGCGATCGTCGGGCCTTCCGGCAGCGGCAAGACGACCCTGTGCAGCCTGATCGCCCGGTTCTGGGACGTGCAGGAGGGCAGGGTGCTGTTCGGCGGGCGCGACGTGCGGGAATACACCTGCGACGGCCTGCTGCGCAACATCAGCATGGTGTTTCAGAACGTATACCTGTTTGAGGACACCATCCTGAACAATATCCGCTTCGGCAAGCCCGACGCCACGATGGAGGAAGTCCGCGAAGCCGCGCGCAAGGCCCGCTGCCATGACTTCATCATGGCCCTGCCCGAAGGGTATGAGACGCCCGTGGGCGAGGGGGGAGTATCGCTTTCCGGCGGGGAACGGCAACGCATTTCGCTGGCCCGCGCCATGCTGAAGGACGCGCCCGTGATCATCTTGGACGAGGCCACGGCCAGCGTGGACCCCGAAAACGAACGCCAGCTTCAGGAAGCCTTTGAAGCCCTGACCCGCGACAAGACGGTCATCATGATCGCACACCGTCTTTCCACCGTGCGCAAGGCGGATCAGATCCTCGTGCTCGACAAGGGGCGGATCATCCAGCGCGGGCGGCATGAGGAGCTTATGGAGCAGGGCGGCCTCTATGCGGACTTCATCCGCATCAGGGAACAGGCTGTCGGCTGGTCGCTGTGAGCTTGGGCAATGCTTGGAAGGGGTAGAAGCCTCCCCCCGGTGAGCCGCCTTCTGTTTTATCTTTAAACGTAACTGGGCTTCCGCCAACCAAAGAGAGAAGGCAGACGGCCGAAAAGAACGCATGGAACCTCGCCCAGCGTGGACGGATAAGCCGGTTCCGGTTGAAGGGAACGGCATAAACGGGTTTGCCGGGCTTTTCGCTAACAGGGAAGAAGGGGCGATGCCCCCATCGGATAGGCAACGCGGGCCTGACGCGGCGCGACGTTGAAAATCTGATGGGGGCTTTTTTCGGGAAAATTTTCATTTGGTTAAAGTGTGCGGGCCGTTACCTCCACCGGGAATTTGGAGCAGATCATGTCTCTCCAGTAAATAACGGGTACGCTGCTGATGTGTCGTAAACGTGGCAACCCGTAGCCCCCGATACGCTACCGGGTATTTGGTCGGCGTGGACAAAAAACGCAGATTGGTGGAGATTGAGGGGGTAAGGGAAAACGCCCTGTTCCCGTCAAGGGTATGGAATATGCCGTGGGGTGCCGCATGGTACACAAGGATTTGATATACGAGATACTTTCTGTTGTTGAGGAAATACCGGAAGGGTGTGTTGCCACGTACGGCCAGATTGCGCGGCTGATCGGCAGGGACAAGAACTCCAGGCTGGTGGGAAAGGTCCTGAGCATGGCGGAATATTATGGTGACTATCCGTGTCACAGGGTCGTCAATCATGCGGGGCGTCTTGTACCCGGATGGCTGGAACAGCGTCTTTTACTGGAAGCGGAACAGGTCGTCATGAAGGACGACAGGCATGTGGACTTGAAAAAATGCCGATGGGATTACTGAAAAGGAGGGGACGGTGAACCGCATAACGTACCACACAACGCCCTTGGGACGGGTCATGCTTGCGGCGAAAGGCGATGCTCTTGCCGGACTCTGGATTGAAGGCCAGAAATATTTCGCGGATGGCTTGAAAGGGGAAGCCTGGGAACAGGACGATTTCCCGGTGTTCGTTCAGGCCAAGGAATGGCTCGATCGGTATTTTGCCGGCGAGAAACCTCGTATATCAGAGTTGAAGCTTGAGCCGACAGGAAGTGAATTCAGGAAGGCGGTATGGGAAGCCCTCTGCCAGATTCCCTATGGCGAAGTCGTAACCTATGGGGAACTGGCTCAAAAAATGGCTGTACTCCACAATAGGGAACGGATGTCCGCGCAAGCGGTAGGCGGCGCAGTGGGGCACAATGCCATTTCCATCATCATTCCTTGCCATCGTGTCGTCGGGGCTAACGGAAGTTTGACAGGCTATGCCGGTGGGATCGATAAAAAAATAAAACTGCTGACCCATGAGGGGGCATATTCGAAAAGCTTTTTTGTGCCGAAAAAGAGTACCGCCCCATGATCCCCCGGCTTCGCGCTATGCTGTCATCCGCATCCCGAACCATGCCGATCCCCACAGCCCGCTGTTCATGTCGGTGAAACGGCGTACGGGGATGCGTTCGAGCAGCCTCCGGTGCGGGCCTTCATAAAAGGCTTCCCGGAAAGCGGCGCACTCGGTCACGAGGGGGTTGCGGAGGGCTATGCCGCCGGTGATGAACAGCCCGCCCGTGCAAAGTGTGGACAACGCCCAGTTCCGGCAGGCCCGGGCGTAGAAACGGGCATACCAGCGCAGCGTCCCGGTTTCGCTCCCGAGCGCTTCGGCGGCGATTTCGTGAGCCTCCCGGCGTTCTCCGGTGAGAAACAGATGGAGCAGGCGAAGCCCGCGCCCTGACAGCACATCATCGCCGCTCAAGCAGGCGAGCCCGAGTTCCCGCGCCGCGAAATCCTGAAACGCCTCCTCCTCTTTGCCGATGAAAGGAAATATGACATGCCCTCCCTCGGCTGGAAGGGGGAGCCATGAGCCGTGGCTGTCCCGGATGAGCGAGGCCGTGCCCAGCCCCGTGCCTGCGCCGATGATGCCGATGGGCCCGGCGGGACGGGGGCCGGGAGCGCCGAGCACGCAATGGGCGCTCGAACCGGCTTCGGTCAGGCACGCGCAGGCTTCCGCCGTGAAATCGTTGATTATCCGGCAAGAGCGGATGCCGTACCGCTCCCCGGCGTCGGTCAGATCCACTTCCAGAGGCGCGTTGGTCAGCCGGGCTTTCAGCGGATCGGCGACGGGGCCAGCCATGCCGACGACGAACGCGTCGGCGGTGCGGGGATGCCGATCCAAGGCCGTTCCGCAGGCGCTGATGAGTGCGCCCGTGTCCGGGAGTTCCGCCGTTTTGCGCTTGCCCATGCGGTGCAGGGAGAGGATCCCCTTGTCCAGCGTGAACCCGGCAAAACGGCAATTGGTGCCGCCGAGATCGACGGCCATAATGTACGGCATGGGGGCCTCCTCTTGGGATTGCCGTGGCAACCCCGAAGCATAAAGGGAAGTATGCCAGCTGATGCGGGCCGGAGACAAGCGGGTAGAAAGTGCCCCCTGATGGGGGCGGGTGGGCGTCTCAAACAGGCGGGCACCCCGTAACGATACGGAATGCCCGCAAAAGAGGGCCTGTGGCGGGCTGAAATCTTCCGCAACGGGAGCCCCGGGTTGCTCGGGGCCCTTTAGGGCTGTTCGCTGCCGCGCGGCTCCGCCGCTTCGGACGGCATGTGTTGCTGCCGATTGAGCAGGGACGCGTAGGCTTGTTCCGCGTTGTAGCTGCTGCGGACCAGCGGGGCCGAAAAGACGAAGGGGATGCCCAGTTCCCGCCCCTTTTGGGCATAGCTTTCGAAGATGTCGGGATGGACGTAGCGCTCCACTGGGTGGTGCTTCTGGGACGGGCGCATGTATTGCCCGATGGTCACGATGTCGCATCCCGTGGCGGCGAGATCGGCCAGTACGCCGTGCACTTCCTCATCCGTTTCCCCAAGCCCGACCATCAGGCCGCTCTTGCTGACGCGCCCGGCTTCCTTGACGCGGCGCAGGAGCTCAAGGCTCTGCTGATAGTCGGCCTGAGGCCGGATGCGGCTGTAATGCGCGGGCGGGGTTTCCACATTGTGGTTGATGATGTGGGGCTCGGCGTCCATGACGGTTCGCAGGGCCTCGCGGCTGCCGCGAAAATCGGGGATGAGCACTTCGATGGTGGGGCAGGTTTCGCCGCTGTCCCGGATAGCCCGGATGGTTGCCGCGAAGTGGGCCGATCCGCCGTCCGGCAGGTCGTCCCGCGTCACGGACGTCACCACGGCATGGCGCAGGCCGAGGGCCGCCGCTGCCTTGCCCACGCGGGCGGGCTCTTCGGGGTCGGGCGCGTGGATGATGCCGCCGCCGATGTTGCAGAAGGCACAGTTGCGGGTGCAGGTGTTGCCGAGGATGAGGAACGTGGCGGTCTTGCGTGAGAAGCATTCGAACATGTTCGGACACTTGGCGCTGTGGCAGACCGTGTGCAGATCAAGCCCTTCCACGAGGGCGCGGGTATCGGAGAAGGTGTGGTTGCAGGGCAGCTTAACACGGAGCCACGGGGGGATCCGCAAAGAGGGTTTGGAATTCTCGGGTGCAGACATCTTTGACCTCCTGCATGGAAAGGGAATCGCCGCCGCACTCGCGGGACAGGGATGTGGCCTCGGCATCGTGGAGGCCGCACAGGGTAATGGCGCTGAAAAGGGAAAGCTCGTTCCCCACGTTGAGCGCGAAGCCGTGGAAGGACACCCAGTGGCGCACGCACATGCCGAGCGAGCACAGCTTGCGGTTGTCGATCCATACGCCGGGGCGGCCTTCCCAGCGGGCGGCCTCGACCCCGAACGCGGCGGCGGTGCGGATGACGATTTCTTCCAGCGTGCGGACGAAACCGTGCAGCCCGTTCGTGCGCTTGCCGACGCGGAACACGGGGTAGGCTACGAGCTGGCCCGGAAAATGGCAGGTGATGTTGCCGCCGCGATCTGCCTTGACGATTTCGACGCCGCGTGCCTCCAGTTCCGCCCGGTCGAGGAGCAGGTTCTCCTCGCCGCCGTGACGTCCGAAGGTGATCACGGGCGGGTGCTCCACCAGAAATAACGTATCTTCTTCGCCTTGCCGTACGCGCTCATGGCATTCGAGCTGAACAGCCAGCGCTTCGCTGTAGGGCATCACGCCCAGATCGACGATGTTCACATTGCCTTGCCTGCGTTACGTAAGTGCCGTTGCACGGAAACGGCCGAGGCCCGCCGCCCTTTCCATGCGTCTCCTAGTGTCACGGGATGACCTGCAATAATCCTCGTATGGTGTCAATATGCCCGGGCAACATCTTATCGGAGAAATGAAGGCAAGGCCGTTTTTATGTGCATGGAACATACGGCTCTATTCTTTCTCATAGTGCCCGGAGCGGGTTTCACGGTATGTATAAAAGCGGATTCCGTCGGGGCATGATACGCATCGTGTCGCGTGATGGTTGCGGAAAGGCCGCCGGAAATGGGCCTGACGGGAACGGATGGTGCACGTTTCCGTTTTTTTTCGAAGTGATGTTGACCGAATGCGCCGTGTTTCGTATACAAAAAGAAAAAACCTGTCGTCTTCATCAATGAGGAGATCGCCCATGCGGTACGTGTATCTGTTTCATGAAGGCAATGCGCGGATGAAGGAGCTTTTGGGCGGCAAGGGGGCCAACCTTGCGGAAATGACGAACATCGGCCTGCCGGTTCCCTGCGGCATGACGATCACGACGGACGCCTGCCGGGAGTATTACAACAACGGCAAGAAGTTGCCGGAAGGGCTCGTCGAAGAGGTCACACGGAATCTGAAGGCCATCGAGGCGGAGGCGGGCAAGCGCTTCGGGGACGAGGATGATCCCTTGCTGCTCTCGGTCCGTTCCGGTGCGGTCTTCTCCATGCCCGGCATGATGGACACCATCCTGAACCTCGGCCTCAACGCCGCCACGTTCAAGGCGCTGGCCAGGCATACCGGAAACATGTGGTTCGCCTGCGACACCTACCGGCGGTTTATCCAGATGTTCTCGGATGTGGTCATGGAAATCCCCAAGGACAAGTTCGAGCATATCCTGCAGGAGCAGAAGGCCGCGCAAGGCGTCACGCAGGATCAGGAGCTCAGCGTCGAGTCGCTGCTTGCCGTCATCGATAAGAGCAAGGCGCTGTATCGGCAGGAAATCGAAGAAGATTTTCCGGAAGACGTGACGCGGCAGCTTTTCCTGTCCATTGAGGCGGTGTTCCGCTCGTGGAACAACCACCGGGCCATCGTCTACCGCAATCTGAACAAGATCGACCACAATCTGGGGACCGCCGTCAATATCCAGACAATGGTCTTCGGCAACATGGGCGAAGACTCGGGCAGCGGCGTGGCCTTCTCGCGCAACCCTTCCACCGGCGAGAGGAAGCTGTACGGCGAATACCTGATCAACGCGCAGGGTGAGGACGTGGTGGCGGGCGTGCGCACTCCCCGGCCCATCGCCGAACTCGGCGAGGATATGCCGGAGATTTTCGAACAGTTCCGGTCCATTGCCGAGAAGCTTGAGCGACATTACCGGGACATGCAGGACATTGAGCTGACCATTGAGCGCGGCAAGCTGTATATCCTCCAGACCCGGAACGGCAAGCGTACGGCGCAGGCGGCCCTCAAGATCGCGCACGACATGGTGGGCGAGGGGTTGATCGACAAGAAGGAAGCCCTGTTGCGCATCGATCCGGAGCATCTGGCCCACGTGCTGCACCGACAGATCGATAGTTCTGCGGACCTCACGGTGCTTGCCGCCGGATTGGCGGCCTCTCCGGGCGCGGCGTTCGGATCCGTGGTGTTCGACGCCAACGAGGCCGAGCATTTGGGACGTATCGGCTCCAAGGTGATTCTGGTGCGTGTGGAGACGACGCCGGACGACATCCACGGCATCGTGCAGGCACAGGGCATCCTGACCAGCCGGGGAGGCATGACCAGCCACGCGGCGGTCGTGACCCGTGGCATGGGCAAGCCGTGCGTGTGCGGCTGCGAGGCCATCAAGGTCGATTATGAGCAACAGCTGTTCACGGTCGGTTCGACAGTCGTCAGGAAGGGTGAGCTTATTTCCATCGACGGGACCACGGGGCAGGTCATTTTGGGGGCCGTGCCGTTGAAGGACCCGGAACTTTCCAAGGAATACCAGACGATTCTGGAATGGGCGGACGAGGTGCGGACGTTACAGGTCCGGGCCAACGCGGACACGCCGGAAGACGCGGAAAAGTCCCGCAAGTTCGGTGCGCAGGGCATCGGCCTGACCCGTACCGAGCACATGTTTATGGCGCAGGAACGGCTTCCCTACGTCCAGAGGATGATTTTGGCGACGACCACCGAGGAGCGCATGGGCGCGCTCTTGCCGCTCAGGATCATGCAGGAGAACGATTTTTACAGCATCCTCAAGGCAATGCACGATTTGCCCGTGTGCATCCGGTTGCTGGACCCGCCGCTGCATGAATTCCTGCCGAGCTTGGAAAAGCTGCTGGTCGAGACGACCGAGCTTCGGATACGCAAGGACAATCCGCAACTTCTGGAAGAGAAGGAGCGCCTTCTCGCGCAGGTGGTCAAGCTGCACGAGGCCAACCCCATGATGGGGCATCGCGGCTGCCGCCTTGGGATCACCTATCCCGAAGTCTACGAGATGCAGATGCACGCCATCTTCAACGCGGCGTCCCGCCTGACGCGGGACGGGTACACCGTGTTGCCGGAAATCGAGATTCCGCTGACCATCAGCAAGGCGGAGATGGAGATCCTGAAGGGGCGGTGCGACCGGATCGCCAGGGAGTGCATGGAGCTGCACCGCGTTTCCTTCACCTACCTGTGCGGGAGCATGATCGAACTGCCGCGCGCGGCCCTGCTGGCCGGGGAAATCGCGGAGTCGGCGGAGTTCTTCAGCTTTGGGACCAACGACCTCACGCAGACATGTTTCGGGTTCAGCCGTGACGACGCCGAGGGCAAGTTCCTCCCGGCCTATATTCACCAGCATATCCTGAAGGACAACCCCTTTGCCGTGCTCGACCGCGAGGGCGTGGGCCGTTTGATGCGGATTGCGGTGGAAGAAGGCCGTAAGACGCGGCCGGATCTGATGATCGGTATTTGCGGCGAACACGGCGGCGACCCCAGTTCCGTTGAGTTCTGCCACGAAATCGGTTTGGATTTGGTAAGCTGCTCGCCGTACCGCATCCCCATCGCCCGCCTTGCCGCCGCGCAGGCGGCCTTGAAGCATCCCCGCCCGGTGGGGTGAGTGCGTTTTTGAAGGAACCGGCCGTCCGCAGCCAGTGCACTTTCGGCATTGACCGCAATGATGGCTACCGGATGCAGTGCTTTCTCCTCCAGTCTGGTTCCGTCGGTCAAAAAGACGCCGTCCCAGTGATCCTTCTGATCCTCGCAGTAGAATTTCTGGAATTTCTCTGCAATCTGCATCTGCCACGGGTCCTTGTCAAACCACAGATGGTCCATCGCGATATTTGCGATCGTACGATAGGCATCACTGTAATACCAGTCATGGCGGCCGAAGATCTCCTGATGCGCACTGTGCGGGGTTCCGTCATAATCCGCATACTCTGCAGACAATCCGGTATCCGGATGACAGGCTTTATGCAGGTAGGCCCGGCTTGCTTCGGCAGCGCCTTTCCAGAACTTACGATCCTCCTCATCGGCATATTCCGCAAAAAGCTCGTAAAAATGCGGCAGATGATACGATGGATCACTGAAATCCAGTCCCGGGACAAATTTGATCAGTTTGTTGGAAGGCTCCCACATCGGATCGCCCGGATGTCCCGGTTCTCCCTTATGCACACACTCATGCAGGATCGCTTTTGCCTCCCTGCTGTAATTAAAAATGCCCTCTCCGTCTCCCCATCTTCTTGATGCAAAGAACAATGCCATAGCAAAATACTCTTCCCCGTCCGGTGCCGGTCCGTCCGCATTTCTTGTGCCGTCCAAAGCGCAGGACCATGCAAAATAATTCTTTCCCGGTCCTTCATCCATATACATATAAGTTCTTGTCCACTTCCACAGACGGTCAAATTCCTCTTTCTTATCCAGCTGTACACAGACCATCATGCCATACGACATGCCCTCGGTCCGCGCATCATGATTGCCGGTATCTTCCATAAATCCCATATCCTCCCCGGCTTCATGGTAAAAGCGCTCCTCTTCGCTGCCATGAAAAATCGTCTCAAATGTCTCCTGTACTCTTTTTTCGATTTCTTCTTCCGAATAACCATACTCCGCAAATACATTGCGGTACTGTTTTGTTTCATAAGCTCCTGCCATATTTTTCTCCTTCCTCTTTCGGTCAGCCCATGCCATATTTCCTTTCCGCAAATGGACTGACATGCTCCTCACTGTATTGATATATGATCAGCTCCTGCACCGATACGTTTCTGTCGGTCCAAGATAGGCTTCTGCCGGTTTGTTTCCATGGGGATAGATCACGATCTTCTCAAGAACAAAGCCCGGTGTAACCGGAGTGACCCTGATCGTATTGATTCCCTGTTCCAGCTGCACCGGTACACTCCGGCGCCGGATCTGATCCAGCACACCGCGCGCCCACACAGGCTGACCTTCGGCGGCGAATCATT
>OGZN01000614.1_pt1 | contig 16511 bp, 10 predicted proteins | sample 1576801 | NCBI WGS metagenome assembly OGZN01 (sample SAMEA3541573, study PRJEB24748) | human gut metagenome | biome: human gut; feature: human-associated habitat; material: faeces | place: China | collected 2012 | reverse complement strand
TACAGAAACATAAACATAGAAAAGCTAAAAAAGAATTATGCATTGCGAAATTATATACCGGTGCGTTCATCGTCATTATCTACGGCATTATCCAGCAATACGGAGAGGCCGGGCTGATTGTCGCCACACTGATGGCGGGTGTCATCCTCATTCTTCTGGGAGTATTCAAACTGGGGGCAGTCATTAAGTTTATCCCCTATCCTATTATCGTAGGCTTTACAAGCGGTATCGCCGTTACTATCTTCACCACCCAGATTGCGGATGTATTCGGATTGAATTTCGGCGGAGAGAAAGTTCCGGGAGACTTCATCGGGAAATGGCTGGTTTATTTCCGTCATTTCGATACCGTCAACTGGTGGAATACGGTTGTCAGCATCGCCAGCATCGTTATCATTGCCATCACTCCGAAATTTTCGAAGAAAATTCCAGGCTCGCTCATCGCCATTACCGTAGTGACCGTAGCCGTGTACCTGATGAAGATGTATGGCGGCATCGACTGCATCGACACTATCGGCGACCGTTTCAGCATCAAAGCCGAACTGCCCGATGCCGTAATGCCCGCGCTGGACTGGGAAGCGATTAAAAACCTGTTTCCCGTTGCCATCACGATTGCCGTACTGGGAGCGATAGAGTCCTTGCTGTCCGCCACCGTAGCCGACGGTGTTATCGGTGACAAACACGACTCCAATACCGAACTGATAGCTCAGGGCGTTGCCAATATGGCTACTCCCCTTTTCGGCGGTATCCCCGCTACGGGCGCCATTGCCCGCACAATGGCGAATATCAACAACGGCGGCAAATCGCCCGTGGCCGGTATAGTACATGCGGTGGTGCTGCTCCTGATTCTTCTGCTGCTGATGCCGCTGGCGCAATACATTCCGATGGGCTGCCTGGCAGGCGTACTGGTGGTTGTGTCCTATAATATGAGCGGCTGGCGCGTGTTCAAGGCATTGTTGAAGAATCCGAAATCGGACGTTACCGTGTTACTGATAACCTTCTTCCTGACAGTTATCTTCGACCTGACAGTTGCCATCGAAGTGGGTCTGGTCATCGCCTGCGTGCTCTTCATGCGCCGTGTGATGGAGACGACCGAAATTTCGGTTATCAAGGATGAAATAGACCCGAACGCCGAAACGGACATCACAACGAATGAAGAGCATCTTATCATCCCGAAAGGCGTAGAGGTGTACGAAATCAACGGCCCTTACTTCTTCGGCATTGCAACGAAGTTCGAGGAAGTGATGGCACAGCTCGGCGACCGCCCCAAAGTACGCATCATCCGTATGCGCAAGGTTCCTTTCATCGACTCCACAGGTATCCATAACCTGGAAAGCCTTTGTAAAATGTCGCAGAAAGAAAAGATAACCGTCGTGCTCTCCGGCGTAAACACAAAGGTGCATCAGGTATTGGAAAAGGCGGATTTCTACACGCTTTTAGGCAAAGAGAATATCTGCCCCAACATCAACGTGGCACTGGAACGGGCACACAAATTGGTTGAATGACCCGGCAATTGCAAACCGCCTCTCTTTAATTACAGGAAAAGACAATCGTATCGTCATGGCAAAAAGAAAAAACAGCAAGAAGCAATCTCAAGGAGTGATTTACCTGATAGTGCTGGCATGTCTGGCACTCATCTGCCGTGAACCGATAGCCCATGCGCTGCAAGACAAGCTTCCTGTAATTAAAGAGAGGATAACGCAAAAAGCAACACCCGCCATCACCGGAAGCCCCCTGCTTCCCGCCCCCCTGAAAAACGTGCCCGAACAGATATTGCACCGCAAGGGCTATATCACTTCGTACAACCGCGAACACAAGATACCCAACTGGGTGGCATGGGAACTGACACCCGAAAAACTGATAGAGCGGGAAAGCCGTACCGACAAATTCCTGCCCGACCCCGACCTGCCCGAAAACCAGGCTGTGACTACCGACGACTATAAACGCTCCGGCATGGACCGCGGACACATGTGCCCCGCCGGCGACAACCGCTGGCACTGGAAAGCCATGCAGGAAAGTTTCTACATGACCAACATCTGCCCTCAAAACCACAATCTGAACCGGGGCGACTGGAAAGAACTGGAAGATGCCTGCCGCCTGTGGACAAAAAAAGAAGGAAAGCTATACATCGTATGCGGTCCTGTCCTTTACCGGCAAAAACACCGTACCATAGGCAGGAAACACAAAGTTACCGTGCCTGAAGCTTTCTTCAAAGTCATACTCAGTACCCGCAACGGGCATCCTAAGGCCATTGGCTTTATCTTTAAAAATTTATCAGGAAATCATCCGTTAAAAAACTATGTCAACAGCGTGGATGAAGTGGAACGCATCACTGGCATCGACTTTTTTCCTGCTCTGCCGGATGATGTTGAGAAAAAGGTTGAAGCCATGCAAGATTTAAATTTATGGAGCTTTCGCTAACTGTTAACCTTTTTTTAACCCTACGGATTTAAACATGAAGGTGTGTCGTAATGCACGATTCACCTTCATACATAATGACGGCATATAGTACCTTACGCCAACGGAAGGCAAGGTAGAAAGCCAGCCAGAAGAACAGAAAAAGGAACTCCAACGTATACAAGAAGAAAATAACCGATTGCATAACTAAATCAGAAACCTGCAAACCTATAAGGAAAAGGCGCACCGGGAACTGTGCCGGATGCGTGATAAATCTTTCTTCAGTGTTCCAATTAGTTCCTTCCATTACTAAAAAAGGGCTATGCCTTCACAGACATGCCCTCTAAACATTGTTAAACTTTAACAGTTCTTCTCTTAAAATAGAAAAGACTATGAAATTTATTTTGAGAATTTTATATTGTTAAACAGAGGTGTCAAAACATCTCTAAAAATCTCGGACTTCATTTTCTATTTCTTCGGGTACCTTATCGCAGCGTTCAAATTTTTGTACATCTGATGGAGTATCTTTTATAGTCCAAATCATGGAAGTGGCCAAAAGATTGGTTACGATATAGGAATTAGCCCATTCACCATTGCCGAAATCATAGTTCCCACTAATGATATAGCCTAAATCCTTTTCTTTCTCAATTTCAAAACTACCCGTCTTGAGATTAGAGTACATACTGCTAAACTTATCATACATTTTATAAGTCTTATCCTTGCGGCTGAATGTAATGTAGCAATAACTGCCTTCTTGCAAGGGGGCGCCGTTCCATTCCACTAACTTCCAGGTCCCGTCCAGATTAGCGGCTGTAACGTCCAATGTGGCCAGTACTTCCTCGTCATCGTCACAGCCTGCGAAACAGAAAATCGTCAAGAAAAGCGTCATTATTCTGAATAAGGTTTTCATATTTCTTGTTTTCATTTTTTTAGTTTTTAATAATTACTTCTATCGTTTTTTCCGAAGGTTTGCCTATCACACCATCTATAATGAGAGAAAGATGTTTCTCCTCAGTATGGAAGCTGGGCAATTTTGCCTTATCAAGTGTAATCACAAGATCACCTTCCTGTCCGGGAGCAAGTACCGCAGGCTCGGTATGGAATTTTAGGCATGAAGGCAGCAGTAAAGCATTCAGTTTGAGCGGATGATCTCCACTATTGGCACATGCTATGCGCTCAATGGTTGTCTTTCCTGCTCTGCTGAATGACACCTGCTTGCGTGTAAGCCGCAGATGTCCCATATTTTGAGGCAGGTGCTTCCATTCATCAGACGAACTGACATAGCCGCATAGAGACAATCGTGCCACAGGTGAAAAATCGGACAGATTGGTATATACCAATGCTTCTGCATCAATTGTGCCTGGTCTGTTCTTGGGATGAAAAGTCAGACTAATAATACTTTCCTCATTGGGCGCCAATGGCTTTTTGCTGAATCCGGCAGCAGTACAACCACACGTAGTAGTAACTTTGTTCAACGTAATGGTTTGCTGACTTACATTCTGAAAACGGAAGTATACGGTTTTGGGCTGACTTTTTTCATTTAGAGTACCTACCGACAGGCGGCACGTATCAAAATGAAGAAACTCCCCGGCTTGCTCCAACAAAACTGGATGTACCTTGGCTTCTATCTCCTCACGGGACATTAACCGCCATTCCTGCGCTTTTATTACAGGAATGGAACCGGTTAACCCGCTCACAAAGAGTGTCAGTATCATCAACTGTCGTTTCTTCATGTCTATTTAATCTCTCAATTATAACCAGCCATTCTCACCAGCATTTTTACGAACAGTAATGGTTATTGTCTGTGATTTACTGCCAGCCTGGATAGTCACAGTCGTACTACCGTCTGCAACGCCATTTACAGTCAATATTGTCTTGTCTACACTTATAGTTGCGATATTTTCATCGGCAACGGTACAACTGTAGCTCAGGCTTTCTCCATCTATAAAATAACGGGCCAGATCAATAGATGTACTTTTTCCCGTTGCCAGATATACATTTGGCACAATCATGTCTGAACCGTGATTACCAATAGCCTTGAGCAATGCACCGGCATCTACCAGCCTACCCATTTTTCCTTTACGCTCTACCAGATTCATCAAAGTTGGAGGAGCACCAAAAGTTGTGTGATTGTAATAATACAGTTTTTCCCCTTTTTCATCGTAGAAGTTATAGAACAGGTCATTGGCAGTTTCTTTCATCAGTTCAATGAACTCCGCTGCCTTGAAATGGCGACGCTCTTTCACTGCATACGACAGACCCAGGGCTGCTACACCCGATACGTGGGGACAAGCCATGGAAGTACCTTCCATATAGGCATAGTACGGTTGTCCGTTCTTGATACCTGTAGAGAGTATCAGACCTTGCGTTTTCCCTTCCCAGGCAAACTGGTCGTCGGATACTCCTGGCGTGCCGTAGTAATCGCCGTCACCGCCTGGTGCACAAAGAGTAATCTCTTCACCATAGTTGGTATAGCTAGACGGAGTATAGTCGGCAGCAATGGCGCTGACAGAAATACATTTCGAATAGCCTGCAGGGAATGAAGAAGAAGGCGCATATTCGTTACCTGAAGCAAAGATAGCCAAACCACCGTCTATCACTCCGTTGGGTGAACCGGCATTGTGGATGAAGTAATCCAGTGCTTCCTTTTCCAACGGATACTGGTTTACCCAGTCCTGCTCGTCTTTCGGTCCGGGAGTATAGCCCAACGCCTCGTTAGCATCCGGTGAGTTGTAACCCCAGCTACACTGCAGAATCACAGCACCATTGTCAGCAGCATACTTGATGGCTTTTGCTTCGGCTGCCAAGGTACATCCATACGTACCGTCGAACAGTTGGCAGGTCATAATCTTAACTCCTGAATTTTCTGTTCCGTCACCACCAGCAATACCTCCTACGCCTTCGTTGTTGTTATTTACTGCTGCAATGGTTCCTGCTACGTGAGTACCGTGACCGGTATCTTCTGCAGATGTCCAACTGATTATTCCGGTATTCTTCACAAAGTTATAGCCGTAGCGGTCGCCTTTATAGCCATTTCCGTCCTTGTCTTCAGTAGAACCGACTTCTTCGGCCTCATTGGTCCACATGTTGCCAATCAAATCCGGGTGGTTCCACATTACACCTTCATCGAGTACTGCTACAATGATGGATGGGTCTCCTTTACAAAGTTTCCAGGCTTCGCCGCAATTTACGTCTGCACCGGGAAAGGCTTCGGCACGTCCCTTTTTTTCAAAATCATAATCACCTGTATTCTGGTAATGCCATTGGTGTTTCAGTCCCGGGTCATTGAAGGTTAGTCCTTCGCTGGTTCGGGTCACATGTTGCAAATCGTTAGCCGAAAGATACAGAGGTTTTTTCTTCGGGTCGTAGGCACGTTGAATGGTAGGGTTACTTTGAATCTTGGAGATTTCACCCAGCTTTCTGAGTTTCCGGGCAGCTTCTTTCAAGTCGGTGTCTTTGTCAAAGCGAACGATATACCACAAGTGCATACCTGCTTCACGGGTACGTTTTTCAGTTTTAGGATCTACCGGGAACACTCTTTCAAAGTGATAGGCACCCAGAATGTTGAGCACCTCATCGGTCGAAGGAATACCCGACCGGGTGGATACCCCACCAGCACGCGTCAACGTCTGGTCCAGAATATCACTCATTTCAGGGACGAACTTGATAAGCAGTTCGCCGTCAGCAGCTCCCATGGGAATTTCAAGTTCAGGAACCTGAGAGGTGGCATTGTCTGCCACCCACTCATTGTCCTGACAAGAAATGACCGATAGAGCGCATGCTAATGCATAAATATATACTTTCTTCATAGGTTATTTCTTTTATTCTTCGGGGTCTGTAATTTCTTCATCGCCTTCCACCTCGTACTTGTTTCGGTAGAGTGGGAATGCTTCGAAGTAATATTCAAAGTTGGTAGGTACGTTACTGAATTTTACCGGTGCACCTTGAGAGTCGTAGCCCATCTCCTGCTGGTTGAAAATCAGTACTTCAGGAAACCATTCCATCAGTTTCGGGTGATAGAGCAACCATTTTGGCAGTTCTCCGGTGAAATAGTTCAGATTAAGAGAAAGCCTCTTCATGTTCGGCAGAATCTTTGGAATTTCCGGATGTTCACGCAGATAGTTTAGCGTATCGCCATATTGCTTCAGGTCTTCTTCTTGCCATCCGGGTCGTCCTTCGTAAGTAGGCAGTGTGCCTTCCAGATAGTTATAAGACAATACCAACTCTTCCAAATTTTCCCACAAGAACAACTGATCTATTTCAGTGGGGTTTTCGTTCATGTTGATGTGGAAGCCCAATTCGGTGTCCTTGTCATATTGCGAATCTTTCAGACTGTTAACTGTCCAACGACGGTTACCGTTGAATTTCAAGCTTTTCAGTTTTGTGAAATCATTTTTGTTTAGCACTTCGGGCACACGGGTAAAGTTGTTGGCACTCAAGTCGAGTACTTCCAGTGTGCTGCCCAGTCTTGAGAAGTCTTTGGGCAGGGCTACCAATCCATAGCCGCCAATTTGAAGGTTCTTCAGGTATTTCAGCTCACAGATGTCGCTACCCAACTCAATGTTCAGCAGCATAGTGTTTTCGTTACCATATACTTGAAATGTTTCCAGGTATTTCAGGTACTTCACTTCCTGCGGGAGTGATTCCTTCGTTCCCACGGTACCGAAATTCACAGCACGTACCCGTCCCACGGCTTCCGGTGCGGGCAAGCCTTCGGCATTGCGTTCCCACAGCTTCACGTTTTCCCAGTATATCATATTCTCACTGGAGTTAATGCTGATACCTGATGCCATACGTTCGCAAATGGTCAGGATGGCCAGCGAGTCTCCTGCGCGGTCATCGGTAATTTCGGGCGATGCCTCTTGGGTAATCAGGATGGGAGTGACAGTCACGTCATCAGGGTTTCCTCCGTCTTCCAGAATGGGCTGGAAGTTGACTCTGGCCTGACGTTCTATCCATTCCGGGTTCATGTTCCATTCAAAGCGTACCTTGTAGCTTTGAGGGCGTGCACTTTCTATGTTGAATGACGGCTCGTTCTTCTTGTCTACGTAAATCCAGTCTTCCAGTTTTGCGCCTTCTTCATTTTCCGTCAGCCATTCATAGGTTATCTTGAAAGAGACGTTTGCCGTGATGATGGCTTCAAAGTAACGTTTCTCCAGCACATCGGAAGCCTTTATCTTCACATCAGCTTCCTTTACATGAATCATTTTTCCGTATCCCAACTGGGTGACAGTAACGGTTTGCGGACTTTGTCCCTTGGGCATGAAACAGATTTCTGCTTCACGCGCATCATTTTGTAAAGCCTGGTCTATAGTTATTACACATTCTGTATTTCCGAATCCGTTGGCCGGTGAAATGCTTAGCCACGGCTCAGATGATTTAGCCACCCACTCTCCTTCCGAACTAATGGTGACTATCTCCTTTCCTCCTTCTGCATTGGCGGCTATTTCGGTCTTGCTTAGGCTGAATCCGCTGACAGCAACATTTTCGTCGTCGTCGCAAGCGGTGAACCCTCCCAGACAGAGCACCAATCCTAATGCTATTTTAAGTAACTGTTTCATTTTCTTTTTTATTTCATTTATTCTAATAAAATATCACACCCCTGGATGTTTTGTGTCTTATCGTAGATAAGCTGGTATTGTCCGGCTTGTATATAGGGACACACGGTAGTCAGGTCGATTGAAATGTTCGGGTTGTCCTTGATTTCAAAGATGCGGATATAGGGTGATATGGTATCTTCAATCTTGCGCAAGTCGTTTGAGCCGATGAAGAATGCCGACAGGCTGGGACACTTGTAAAGCCCTTCCGGCCATTGGCTAAGACAGCGTAATCCGCTTTCGTCACGCTGGTGGCGGATACCGAATACCGTCAGGCTGCTGCAGTTCAACGGAGCTACCGGGAATTGGGAGAACTGGTTGTAGCTGAATTCTATACCATAGACATAGGGCATGTTCTCAGGAAGGAAATCCTCGAAAGGTATCTCTTTCAGTTTGTTGAACTGGAAGTCCAGACTGGTCAGCAGGTATGAGTTCTTTCCCACCAGGTCTCCTTTCTTGATGGTGGTCATACCGTTGCCACTCATAATCAGTACGGTTAGCGGAGAACCTTTCTTAATCAATGTACCGGGGAACTCGGTCAGGTGATTGTACGAAAGGTCCAGGTTGCTGGTATTGATACCGCGGTGGCTATCTCCGTCCTCAAGACCCGTAATCTGGTTGTGCGAGAAGTTCACCGAACCGATGGTATATTTGGAAGCGGCGTTGAAGATATTGGGTACCTCTTTCAACTGGTTGTACGAGCAGGTGAAAGATTCCATGTCATAGTATCCGCAGTAATATCCGTCCACATCTTCTATCTTGTCAATCTGGTTGTAGTCCAGATAGACCTTGGACAGGTTGATTTCCTTACCGAAAGCATGTACGGTACTTATCTCATTGCTTGTCACGTCGAGCATACCCAGTTTCACCATCTTTTTCAGCTGGTCGTGTTCGGGGGTAGCTGTCAGTTTGTTGTAGCCCAGGTACAATACCTGAATCTTGTCACCGCTCTTACCGTCGATGAAGTCATTCCAGTTTTCCAACAGCACATCGCCTGGAATTTTTTGGTTGCAGGCCACATTCAGCATTTGGAGTTCAGGCAGTTCCGCCAATATATTCATCGGAAGGGTAGTCAGCTCCTTGCAGTTGTAAATCTCCATGTCGGTAAGCATGGTGAAGTTGTTCCAGCTCCATTCTTCCTCCTCTTCTTCAAATGCTTCGCGGTAAGCCGATAGACTGGCATCATCCACCAGTTTCGTGCAGAAGTTATCCGCCACAATCGGAGAATTGGCGATGAAGAAGTTCTCCAGCTTAGTACAGCGCATCAGAGCCTTGGAGATACCGGTAATCTTGTTGGTCAGATTTCCAAACTGCACGTCTTTCTTGTCGATGCGGTTGCTTTTCACGATAGGCTTGAAGTTGGGATTGGCGTTGATACCGTCAATCAGAATGTCGGACAAACCTTCGCGTACGTCACGATACAAGAACTTCTGCTCGTAGTCCATGCGGATTTTCAGGCGTTGCTCTTGCGTCATGTTGTAAGTTACGTCCTTGAACAGGTGTCCGCCCACCAGTTCGTCGTGTGCACCCAAGTTCAGGATGCGCAACTCGGTCAGCTGGCCGATGGCATCGGGCACTATGCCGTTAGCGCCGAAGCCCGAAATTACGATCGATGCTACCCGGCCGTTGTCCAGCAACTGTACTCCCGGCTGGTAACCCCACATATCGATTTCCTTGTCAAAATTCCAGTTACAGCCCATAGGTGCAGCTTCACCGTAGTATTTCCAGTTAGGACCGTCCAAAGCCTCCCAAATTTCTTTCAGAGCCATGTAGTCCTTCAAATATTCAGCCGTTGCAGCCAACTGGATAGGTACTGTGGCTTCTGATTCTTCGTTATCTTTCACAAAGAAGGTTTCTGAAGTAGGTACGGTAGCTATTTCCAGCAATTTGCTGGTTTCACATTTCTTGTCAGAGTAAGTAGAATAGGAACTAATCTGATAGCTACCTGCTTTCAACCATACGGTTGTGTCGCAGAGCGCATAACTGTCTTTCAGATTTTCCACATACTTCACCTGTACTTTTTCAATGGTAGTCACTTCTTGCGTAAAGAGGTTCTTTACCGTAATATTGATACCCTTGATATTAGCGAACGGGTAATCTTCATAGCCACTGTTGGCGCGAGATGCAGCTTCGGTTTCCGGCAGGCCGTGTTTGACCAGCTTGAAGTTGACCAACCCGCGGGCTACTGCATCGACAAACAACTCTTGTTCTTTAAGTCCGCCAGCCACTACACTGAATTGATAGTTACTGGGTGTACCGGCATAAATCTGCTTGTTCAGTTTGTCATACAGATAGTAGCCAATCAGTTTGTAGCTGCCTGCCAGCAGTTCCAGCTTGTCACTGCGCAGACCAAATTCAGCATTGTCAGCATTATAGCTGTTGAGCATCAAGGTTTGTTCAATGGTGTTTCCGTTGTAGAGCATCACCACCTTGATTTTCTTGGCATCGTCCAGCTTATCCAGCATGTCGGTGCCTCTCGTTTCTGCTCCCTTGGTAGCAGCCGATGCACTCTTATAGATTTTGAACTGCACATAGCCGAAGGCAGTCTGCTGCAATTCATCATCGTCATCGGAGCAACCGGTGAATACCGTTGTCATCAGTAAGAGCCCAATGACAAAGGGAATGAAGTGGAATAATTTATTTAGTTTCATTATCACTCAGATTATTGTTTAGGTGTTATAATCAATACTTTCTTGTTTTCCCTATTTTGGTCTTTGATAATAATGTGGATTTCCTGTTCCAAAGTGTATGATAGATGGTCAGTATCTTACCATCCTTACAAGTAATACTGTGCTCATCAGAGTCTTCAAATTTATCTCCTCCTTGGAGTACTTCGAAAGACCAGTCACTTCCGTTTTCACCTTCCATTAATACATCGCAGCTGAATCCCATTTTAGTATCTGGCAGCGGCATGGAATAGATAAGTTCCGTCTTATAGTTTTGTACCAAATCCTCTTCAGTCACTTTCGTTAATTCAGCTTCTACTGGATTCCACATTGCATCATAGTAGGTAACTTTGAAAGCTTCTTCCTCTTCAGTACCCTGCTCTTTCTTGTCCTTTTGGACAAAGTTCATCAACAGATTGTTTTCTGTATAGGCATATTTCAGTTCTTGAGTACCCGTTTCCGGATTCATTTCAAATAGACCATTATCTCCGAATGCATCTTCTGCAATCTTTTCATACAGAGCTTTTGGGAATACGAATACATAGCCCGTACGTTCTTCGCTACTTTCATCTACTGTGATACGAACTTTTCCGTTATCATACTTCTTCATATGCATCCAGTCTACCTCATCTTCTGAATCAGTGCTGACTTTATAACTACCTTCCTGATATTCTTCTACAAAAATAGGCTCGAAATCATCATTCAGAGCAGTAACTTTGTATTCTACAAAGTTTCGATATTCGCTGGTTGATTCTTCTGTACCCGATACACCGGTGCTGGTTTGCGTAAAGGTATGACCATCCAATGAAACATTCCAGTTCCATTGGCTAGGACCTGTGTAACTCATGGCTTCCGGATTCATACCTTTGTAATTTACCGGATAAGTAAAAATGCTCTTTCCTTCTTCATCCTGGAAGTTGATGTTGCCTGTCTGTTCATACTTGCTGAATTCAGGATGGCCATCCACTACTTTGATACCGAATTCCACTTCTTTGTTGGCTGCACCTACAAGTGCTCCTCCTTCAATATCCAGCCATTCCGGACGGTTGGTTGCTGCAAAGGGGAAGTTGGCTACAGCTTTATAAGTGATATAATTGCTATAACCGGCTTCGATAGCTTCGTCTTTATCTATTTCTACCCAGGCATCGCCTTCACCTTTTTTATAGAGTTTCAACGTACGTCCGGTTGCATTACGGGTTACTTCGGCCAACACGGCTTCCTGTCCGTTCATACTGATGGTAATGGAAGCAACGGTTGTATTATCATAGTCCTGACCTTCGTCAGAGATACCAATGGTTACGGTTTGTTTACCAGCCTTGCCCGAGATGGAATATTCCTTCACACCCTCTGCAGCTTTGGCAGCCGGAGTTTCTTCCGTAATAAAATAACACCATGTGCTGGAGGAAGTCAGCGTCCAATCGGCTACAGCATCAAATGTCAAGCTTTTAGTCTCACTGGCTGCACCGCCAATTGTTTGCTTTTCAGGGAAGGTTACAGTTGCTACGTTGTCATCCTCGTCGTCGCAAGCTGTTACGGCAAAAGCCATCAGCAGACTGATGAAGAACCATCCCAACGTAAATTTGTTCTTTTTCATCTTATTCTATGTTTTTTTGTTTCTAGTAAATTATTTCTTTTCAAAATCAGTTTTCACCGTTTCAGATACCTGCATGCTGCCTTCCAGATACAGCCTCTTGGCTTCATCGTTGCTTATCCATTCAATGGCGTTAGCAAAAGTTCCTACTACATTGTTGCCAGCCATGCCCGGTACATACAGTGTGAAGTACTGGAAGATGAACTGTTCGCAGGTACTGTAGTAAGATACACCGCTGCTAGGCTGATAAAGGTGAAGATAACCATCGCCGTAGTTGGTACCGAAAGCTTCGGCTGTAGAGGCAAAGGTCTGTTCATCCATTTCAATCAGCGGATTCAGGATGTCGTTTGTCGTGAAACGGATTTTCACATCGTAGCCATCGTAGAAGAAGTCCTTCATGATAATGGTATTTTCTTCTTCGGAGTCGATGATTGCCTTGATCAGACGGTTATCTACGTTGGGCATAAATTCCTGCATATACGTAGAAGTCAGCACGGCATATCCGTTGAAAAGATTGATGTCGAACGGACAGCATTTCTGTAGGATAACCTTGGCTTCATAGTTCTTTTCATACAAATCCCATTGGTCAGCTTGCTGCGTGAGCAAACGCAGGGTGAGACCCAGCGAGTCGGTAGCTGCAATGGCATCGTAATTACCGCGGATGCGTACGTTGGCAGCCCGTTCACCGGCCTTGATGGTAATGGTGTTTGATTCAATAGTGTAGTGTTTTCCCTCAATGGCGTTGCTCTTTTGGTCTATAACCTCTACGGCTACCGTGCGGTCATAGCTACAGGCTTCTGTAGCGGCTACAGGAATATCGAAGACTTCTTCGTTGTTCTGTACAGCCAGTACAGTGAGCGTATCCGAGAACAGGATATAGTTTGGACCGTCATAGCTGGGACGCTCTGCATCGCCGCAACTAGTGATGGCGCACATCAGCAGTGCCAGCATGCTCATCAGTCCGTAGTTTATCTTTCTCATTGTTATACTTATGCTTTATAAATGATGAATCTATTCTTATTTATTGCTCTCGTTAGGCTGAATCTGGCTACCCGGTGATTCCAGTTCGTGTTTCGGAATGGGCCATACAAAGCGTACATCATCCGCTTCAATCTTCAGCGAACTACCGTTGGTCAGTGATTGTTCCTGCGGTTTGCGTTCGAAGCCTTTGTGCCAGCGTTTCAGGTCTTGCAGGCGGAAGCCTTCCATATACAATTCGCGCACACGTTCTTCTTCGATAATTTCCAGCCAGTTTTGTTCGCTGACCGAGATACTTCCGTTACCGCCTTGAAAGCGGGCACGACGTAAATCACTGAGGTCTTTGCTGGCACCGCTGTAATTCTTCTGATTGGCGCGGGCTTCTGCACGAATCAGGTATTGCTCTGACAGACGGAATACTTTCGGCATACATATATGCAACATATTCTGAGCTATGAAAGATTCATTTCCGAAATATTTGGCTACCAATGGCCACTGCAGTCCGTGCGGATAACCGGTAGGCTGTGTCACGAAGTTGGCTGCAAAACGCAGGTCTTGTTCAGAATAGAGGTTCAGTACCCAAGTTGCCGGTACATAGTCAGGCTTAAAGCTTTGGAAATCGTAGTTGAAGAAGATCTGACCTAAAGCGCCGCCGTAGCTGCTGATTGTCATACCCACTTTCCAGATAATCTCGGTACTTTCGTCATTCGACCACATATACTGATAAGCGTTCTGTGAGCTGGTTATCATATCGTTCACATTGGACAGTTTGTAGTATTTGCTGTCAATCACCTTGGAAGCGTATTTCTCAGCGTCTTTCCAGTTCTGCATGTAGAGAGCCACACGTGCACGAAGTGCATAAATGGTGTATTCACAGAAGTAAGGTGTGCTGTAAAGAACTCCATCGAAATCATCTTCCAGCTTCAAGTACTCGGCTGCTCTTTCCAAATCATCCAGAACAAACTGATAAGAGGCTTCCAGTGATGAACGGATAGTAGGTTCGTTACCGTCGTAGTGCGACTTCAGTACCACACCCAGTTCGTTGGCTGCTGTAGCCGGGTCGTAAGCCTTGCAGAAGAGTTTAATCAATTCTGAATAAGCCAGTGCGCGGGCAAAGTATGCTTCTCCGCAGTATTGGTCCAGACGATCCAAGTCATCGTCATTAGTAGTATTCTGACGTACTCGGTCTACGTTGTCCAGCATAAAGTTACAGCGGGTAATAACGTTGTAGAGTCCGGCATATACCGATTCATATTCGGGTTCCGTAGCCAGAATATTCCAGCGCCATGTATTACCAAACTGGTTGGAGTAGCCGTTCACGGCATAAGCCAAATCCGCCTGGATATCCGGCAGTAGGGTCAGATAGCCACTGTATAACGCTCCGTTCAGCCAGGAAGCGTAGATACCAATTATGGCCTGGTCTACTTCATCCACAGTGGTGATGGCCTTGTCGGCAGGCACCATATCATCCGGATACTTGTCCAGACAAGCAGTGGTGCTGAATACCAGAGTGGCCATGAGCAGATATATTTTTATATTTTTCATTTTTCGTTGATTCGTTAATTAAAAATATTAGAAAGAGAGTTCCAAACCGAACGAGTATTGGCGCGACATGGGATATTGTGCCTGATACATGTTAGTAAATGCTTCCGGGTCAAGTCCGCTGAATTTGGTAAATGTAAGCAGGTTCTGACCTTGTGCATAGATACGTGCGTTAGTGAAAAAATTCGTCTTTTTCATCCATTCTTGCGGGAATGTATAGCTGATCATTAAATTCTTCAAACGCAGGAAAGAGGCATCTTCCAGGAAGCGCGAGTCCATCTGCGGAGTGACTCCCCAACGGGGAATGTCTGTCACGTCACCCGGTTTCTTCCAGCGGTCGTAGAGCAGACGCTTGGACTGATTGAATCCGGTGTACAGACCATTACTCTCTTCGAAGAAGCGGTCGTTGTTGAACATCCAGCGGTCAGCTACCCAACTGAACTGGGCATTCACTGAGATACCTTTCCATGTAAGGGTAGTACCGAAACCGCCTTGCCAGGGGGCCAGGTAGTTCTTACCCACCATCACCTTGTCCGATTCTCTGAATTCGGTGGTAAGATTACCCTCTTTGTCATACCACAGAGGATCACCGTTTGCAGGATTCACACCGGCATAGCGGTTGATGTAGAATTCTCCCAGCGGACGACCAACCACCCATTTGGTGGAAGTGTTGGGCAATTCATATTCCTGTACACCGTTATACAGTTCTTTGATTTCATTCTTGTTATAGGATACATTGGCACTGAGATTCCAAACAAAATCTCTCAAACGTAATACGTCTGCATTGATGGCCAGTTCCACACCCATGTTGGTCATCACACCGATGTTGTCCCAACGGAAACCGTTGTTTCCTTCAGAATAAGACTGTGGCACTTCCATCAGCATGTCACTGGTACGCTTGTGGTAGAGTTCCAAATCTACATTGAAACGCTCGAAGAATCCCAAATGAAATCCTAAGTTCGTGGTCCAGGTTGTCTCCCAGCTTAATTTTTCATTTCCTTTCTGTTGTGGAGCGATACCGGCCGCATCCATGTAAATCCAGCCACCGCTGGCCAGTGCCAAATGGTCGAAGTTTGGAATTTCAGAATTACCTGACGTACCTGTACTGAACGATACTTGTGCATTGTGCAGCCAGTCGTATTTTTGCAAGAAACGCTCTTTCTTGGCATTCCACATCAGACCTACTGACCAAAACTTGCCCCAACGGTGATCCTTACCGAAACGTGAAGAGGCATCAGTACGTAGACCAAGCTCCACATAATAACGGTCATCGTAATTATATTCCGCACGACCGAAGAAAGACAGGAATGAATAAGCTGTTGTATTATCCTGCCAGCTTGAGGCACGTGTACCTGAAGTTACGTTGGTCAGGAAGTCGTTATTTTGACCACGTGTTGTCACGTTGAAACCTTCAGCCTGGTAGTCCACCCCTTCCTGGCCCACCATTACATTGAAATGATGGTCGTGTCTTACATCGAAACGGTAGTTCAGCGTATTGGTCACTGTCAGGTTAAGAATATCGTTCGACTGACGACCGGCTACTCCCAGACCGTTGTTCAACTGATAGCTCGGGAATGATTGCATGAATCCGGTAGAGTGCGTATAGTCTGCACCGAACTGTACACGGTAAGTCATGTTCTCTATCGGCGTTACTTCAGCAAAAAGCACGCTCAATACCTTATACTTCTTGTTTGTCACCGGATTATTGTCCATCCATTCAATCGGATTAACCGTCGTACCGGT
>OGZN01000604.1_pt1 | contig 16605 bp, 10 predicted proteins | sample 1576801 | NCBI WGS metagenome assembly OGZN01 (sample SAMEA3541573, study PRJEB24748) | human gut metagenome | biome: human gut; feature: human-associated habitat; material: faeces | place: China | collected 2012 | reverse complement strand
ATATATCGCCCTTTATATTGATAGCAAGGATTGCTTACCTCCGTAAACAGGTTTTCCGGGTTCGAAGCCTCGGCCGGCAATTCCTCGATCGGGGCATCCTCGAAACTCTCGGACTCCAGTTGGGCAGCCACTCGATCGTTCTCAAACCCTTGATATAATTTAGACCAATCGAATTCCGGTTTTTTATAGGAAGTAGTGTCAAACGGATTATAACTGGAATCCACTTGCACTTTCGGGGCCTTATAAGTACTAGGCTCACTTTTCTTGACCGGGTTGTAAACAGGAATATCGATCGCATCCTCCACGTCGAAATCAATCGTAGGGATAGCACTCGATTTAGCCAACGCCTCCCGGGTAGCGGCCATCAAGATCTGCCAGATCGGTTGCTCGTTCTCAAACTTAATCTCCGTCTTTGTCGGATGGATATTGACATCGATCGAGGAGGGATCCAACGTGAAATAAACAAAATAATTCGGCATATCCCCGGCAGGAATCAATTGCTCATAGGCCTGCATGATCGCCTTATGGAAATAAGGATGCTTCATATAACGACCATTCACAAAAAAGAACTGCAATGCCCCTCGCTTCTTCGCCGAGTCCGGACGCCCCACGAAACCGGAAATAGTCACCATGGAACTTTGGGCATCCAGAGAGAGCAACTTCTGGTTTAAACTCTTACCATATATATTAATGATGCGCTGACGTAACCCCGACTCGGGCAGATTGAATATCTCCGCGTCATTATGATAAAGAGACATACCCACCTGCGGATTCACCAAGGCGATTCGCTCGAACTCATTGATGATATTCCGGAATTCCGTCTCATTCGACTTCAAGAATTTCCGGCGGGCGGGAACATTAAAGAAAAGATTCTTTACCGAGAAGATACTTCCCTCGTTACAAGCCTCCGGCTCGATACTCTCCAAATTGGAACCCGCGATGGATAGGCAAGTGCCAAGCTCGGTCCCTCTAGCCCGGGTACGCAACTCTATATGGGCGACAGCGGCGATAGAGGCCAATGCCTCACCTCGGAAACCCATCGTATGCAAAGAGAATAAATCCTCGGCCGTAGAAATCTTAGAAGTAGCGTGCCGCTCAAAAGCCATGCGAGCATCCGTCTCGGACATACCTTTCCCGTCATCGATCACCTGTATCAATGTCTTACCCGCATCCTTAATGTTCACTTGGATATTGGAAGCGCCAGCGTCCACCGCATTCTCGACCAACTCTTTAACGACAGAGGCCGGACGTTGAATCACCTCTCCCGCCGCGATTTGGTTCGCGATATGGTCCGGAAGTAAATGAATGATATCGCTCATTACCAGAACAAATACCAAAAGAAAGCAGCCAAGACCGCCAAGGCCACCGCCAGTTTCACATTCTTATACCTACGAGCCCGGGAATCCTCGCCTCGCCCCACGCTTTTCTTCAGATGCGAGGTACCTTCAATGAAGGTTCCCTTGATATGCGGCTTATATTCCTCCAACGATTCCTCTACACCCATTTCACGTTTGACCTTACTTATACGTTCCTCCAAGGCTTCCTTATGGGGGTCCCAATAAATAGGCTTATGATCATATTGACGCGGTTTACGCATGTTATAAAACGAGAAAAGTGCCATAGCTTTACCTATTAATTATGAATACGACGCTAATGTACGAATTTATTGCTTCTTTTCGGAGCATCTTGAGCTTTTCTTTTCACGACCTGATAAATATCATCCTTATCTTTCGGACGGATATAATCAAACCAATAAAAGTCTTTCAAGTATTTCTGGTCGGGCTTCAAATCAGGAATAGGGGTCATCATACCTGTTGGAGTCGGCCAGATTTTCAGTTTATCCAACTTATTGTCTTTTAGCCAGATCGTAAGGAAACCGCTCTTGGTCTCGTTCATGCCGACCATCGAACCGTCCTTCTCCAATGGGAAGAAAATCGATTCGGCGTTACCCGACACATCGATCTGATTCACGACCTGTCCCTCGAAATAAGCCTTCAAGTCATTTCCCTTTAATTGATTGAACGCGGTAGAATCGATTTGCTGTATCGCGAAAGCGAATTGCTTCACGTGAGCGAAATCAATCGAGCTATCATTCATAAATATCAAGATCGTATCCCCATAGATCTGATACTGTTCATTCCAAACGATAGGGTCCGTATACATATATAATATAGAGTCTCTTGTATTAAACTGCATCGAATCGCAAACACCTTGCATATCCGTCCGATAGAAACGGACGCCATAATAAGCTTTTACTTCCCGGTAAAGGGAGTCCACCGTAGTCATCTTCAAGGTATCACCATGCAGAAACAATGTATCCCCTTGGCTGAATTCCAAGAAACGGGCGCTATCCGTAGCGAAAGCATACTCGGTCTTCTCATTGTAAAAGCCATATTGGCCTTCCAGCATGACATGCTGCGCCGTGTCTTGCAGACTCATATTACCGAACGCTTCCCCAAAACCCAGTTCCCGGTTGTAGGCGATAGAGTCGCCCGTCAAGATACGGTCGCCGGAAACCACCTGAGAACGATCCAATAGCAAAGAGGTATTATTCACGGTATCGTACCAACCTCTGGAAGAATAGATCGTGCCGCTATCCGACACGATAATGGATGGTCCGAGGATCGTGGCGATCTTCGAGTCCGTATTATAATGCAAGGTATCGGAATACAACGTGAATTGCTCATTCTCCAAACGGACGCTATCATTGAAGATAGCCAATTTCGTACTAGGCGAATATTGTCCGTAAAAAGAAGAGAGCTGATTCAAGGAATCGACAATCAGACCTCCGTCGAAATAATATCCGATATCCGGGATTCGCTCATAGTTCAAGCTATCCGTAAACAGGGTAACCTGCCCATTCTCCATGCGGACATTCTCCCGCAAATAAGCGATCTGGGTATTTCCATCGTAAAACAGGTAATTTCCATACACGAACAAGGTATCCCCTTGTTCCATCCGGACATTACTAAACGCTTCCAAGGAATTGGTCTGCTCAAAGAAATATGCGCTATCGCAATACATATACGAACTATCATGGCGAAAACAAACATCACCATTCAGTACTTGAGCCTCGGCGTTCCTCTCCTTATCGAACGAAAGCGTATTCGCATGCTCCAAAAAGACCTTCGTCTTCTTGGGAGCGACACTATCTTTGGCGGCTACCACCGTGCTATCTTGCGTTTGCGCAAATACGCCAACCGATAAAGCACACGATAAGAGCGCTAGAAATAACCTGTTAATTAGTCTCATTCCTTAATCCAACCCGGATATTTGAAATCACAATTCCTCCAACCGTCACTAATACGCACGTAGGTTGATTTTTGTTTCTTCGTGATCCAGTCGTTCAATAATTCCTCACGTTTCTTAGCCTCTACGATCGCTTTCAAAGCTTGGAAGTCATCGGCCAAATTCGCCTTATGTCCTTCCGTCCGAGCTTTCAGCTTAACAATAGCTACTACCTCTTTCTGCTTGTTCGTCAACATGGTAAATGGCTTGGAGATCTCTCCGACTTTCATGCCATATACCACCTTACCGATTTCCTGCGGAAGTTCTTGCATCTCGAACTTAGGGGTTCCCATATTGCTGCTCTCGTAATCTTGGTTTACCATCAAACCCTTATTATTACGTGTATCCTTGTCATAAGAGACGAATGTAGCGGCTTCCTCAAACGTGAACTTATTCGCCTGCAAATCATTGTACAATGAATCCAGACGAGTGGTAGCATCCGCCAACTCCTTATCGGAAACCTTCGGTTTCAATAAGATATGGCGGCAGTTGATACGGTCTCCACGCTTCTCGATCAATTGGATGATATGGTAACCATACTCCGTCTGTACGATCTGGGAGACACGTTTCGGGTCTTTCAAGTTGAACGCAACGTTCGCGAACTCCGGCAACAGCTGTGTCTTGCTCATGAAACCTAACTCCCCTCCTCGAGACGCCGAACCCGGATCTTCCGAGTACAAACGAGCCAACGTAGAGAATTCCATCTTACCGGAATTAACTTGCTCCGTGAAATCACGTAAGCGGGCCTTGATAGCGTCTGTTTCCTCAAACGGAATCTTCGGTTCCAAGGTAACGATTTGCACCTCTACAGTCGTAGGGATGTTCGGCAGGCTATCCTGAGACAACTGGCTGAAATATTTACGCACCTCGGAAGGTGTCAGCTTGATCTCGCCGATCAATTGATGCTGCATCTGTTTCACTACCTGCTGCTCCCGCACCATCTCCTTACGCTCATCCTTGATCTGGGAAAATTTCTTACCGAAATATTCCTCCAATTTCTCGCGAGACCCGATTTGGTTCACAGCCATGTTCATCCATTGATCCACGCTCTGGATCACTTGGTTCTCGTTCACGGTAATACTATCGATCTTAGCTTGATTCAGATATAGTTTCTGTATCGCCATCTGCTCCGGGATCACGCAATACGGGTCACCATCCAAACGGACCCCCTCGTTTTGATTATACAAACGCTGCGTCTCAATATCCGAACGTAAAATAGCGTCATCTCCTACCACCCACACAATTTCATCGATCACATTGTCTTGCGCCATTACAATGCAAGAACAACAGGCAAGAAAGAATACACTTAAAATCTTTTTCATCATGTCTACCCATTTATAAAATTAGAGATCACGGCTCGGAATGGAATTCCACGTCACCGCTCCGGATCGCATCGTTATATAACTCGTCTTCAAATTTTTTCAAGAATTCAACTTTTCGTTGGTTGACCAGCATTTCCGTGACGTGCGGACTGGCATAATCATATGGCTCCACACTGCCGGAAGGCAAATATTCCTTGATATTCAACAGATAACAATAACTGCTATCCGCCACCTCAACATACTTATTCGCCTTCAAAAACGCATTCGGATTCGACACATGGATCGGTATATTATCCATTACCTCATCGAAATCAACCCATTTGTCGTAAAAGTACTCATAAATCGTGGCATTTTGCACACTATATTTCTCAATTTTTTCTAAAGAGGCCACATCTGTGGATTTGTACCACTTTTTGACGTCGGTAAGTCCCGGGGCATCAACCGGGATTTTCAAGAATAATCCCTTGATCAAGCCTTTATCCAAGATAAACTTTTTCTGGTTTTCCTCGTAATAGTTTAATTTATCACTTTCCCGGATATCAGTTTTCAGCTTCTCCTCCACCAATCGTTCCTGATAACGGTAACGAACCAAGGAACGCCTGTACTCCTCTACCAATTTATCGACCTCCTCTTTCTCATCCCCCAAGTTACGCAAAGCCACATCGTACACCAATACATCCTTTACCCATTTCTTGGTAAAGCTCTCGGCCAGCAACAGACTATCTGCGGAGGAAATCCCCCGGGGTATTAGCTTATTCACCTCCGAACGATTTAGGGTACGTCCTTTCACGCTAACCAAGACATCCGTAGTATCAGCTGGCTGAGAACCTTTACAGGCACCCAACAACACAACGAACGCTAGGAACATGAAGACTATCCTCATATCTATCTTTATTTTATTTCTTTAGTTTCTTCAATAATTTCCAGTTGACAGTCACCGGATATTTTTTATTCAAATCCGCGATCCACTTCGCTTCCAACACCTTCTGCTGGGCGGAGGGTTTGCTCCAGATCTCCCGGTTGCTGACCTCAAACAACAGAATCCCATCCCGGTACTCCTGCATCAAATGAGGGATCTCCGGATGTTTTGTCTCCAGATTCTTACGCTCGGCGGTCGTTACGATATCGCGGATAAACAAATCATAGACCTCTTGCATAAAATCACCCGCATACGTTTTTGTCGAGAACGGGCAACGTTGGATATAATAAGCGAACTCCGCTTGCGGGAAATCCTTTCCATCCAATTGCATAAGCGTCTTGTTCATATCCTTCGCTTTCTCATAAAACGCCTCGTCCGTGGGGAAACAATCATTACATAACGCTTGCAGCTCCGCATAGGCTTCCGGATAGAAAACGTATCCGTATTCTTTCTTCATACGATCGTCGAAAGCTTTATATAACTCGAAGTTACGTTCACCCTGCCCCATACGTCTCGACAAGGCTTTTTCCTCTTCCTCAAACGAAGGGCGTCCTTTCTTATCGATCAACTTAATGATATGGTAACCAAAACGAGTTTCCACCACCCCGGATAAATCACCCGGCTTGCTCAACGCAAAAGCGGCTTGCTCAAAAGGCTGGACCATCTCGCCGATCCCGAACCAAGGTAATACCCCCCCTTTTTTAGCGGAAGCCGCATCCCCCGAATACTCTTTCGCCAACTCACCGAAATCCGCACCCTCTTGTACTTGCTTATAGATAGCTTGCGCTTTTGCCAGAAAAGCCGATGAGTCCTGAATAGCGGAATCTTTCGGGAAGGCGATCAAGATATGAGCGACATGTACCCGCCCCGGATTGGGTTTACGACTATGGACTTTTATCAAATGAAATCCTAATTTCGTGCGAACCGGTTCAGACACCACGCCAATCGGCAAGGAATAGGCGGCATCCTCAAACACTTTTAGGGATTGCATCGGGAGCAAGCAACGTACATATTCGCAAGCGACATGCTCCTTATCCTTCTCGGCCAAAGCTTTTCCGACTGTTTCCATATCCTCTCCTTTCTGGAGACGTTCGTATACTCGCATGGCTTCTTGATATACAGCTACCGTATCTTTGGAGACCGTCTTCTCCGGCAAACGGAATAAGATGTGGGTCAACTCTACCGAGTGATCTCCCCGGTCATATACCGCACGAGCAGCCGCTTTCTCACCCTCCTTATCCGACATATAGCTATCGATCAACTGAGCCCGGTATCCATCTAGCTCACTTTTGAATGAGGATGTCTGGTCGATCCCTAAAGATTCCGCCTCCGCTACTTTTAGCTTAAAATTTTTAAATAGCTCGACATAGCTTTTGACGGACTTTGTACTCGATAAATCTACCTCTCCATTCTTCTCCGCGATAAAAATAAATTCAGATAAAGGCACTTGTTTTCCAGCGACCGTCATAACGACCGAATCGGATGCGATTTGAGCGTTAACTGTCACACAAGCGAATACCCCTAATGAAATAAGTAACTTTTTCATCAAAAATTCTTTTACCATAGCACGAATATACATTACAAAAATAACACTAATCTAACGGAGAGCCGACAAGAAAAGTATGCTATCCCATTAAATTAGTGTTTTTTATAAAACGTAAAACTTGTATTACTATTCACCGCGGCTATAATTCGGAGCCTCTTGCGTAATCGCTACGTCATGCGGATGGCTCTCTTGCACACCAGCGTTGGTGATTCGAGTAAAACGAGCTTTATGCAACTCCTCGATATTATGAGCCCCGCAATAACCCATTCCCGCACGTAAACCACCTACCATTTGGTAAATGACCTCATACAAAGAACCCTTAAACGGAACACGGGCAGCGATTCCCTCCGGAACCAGCTTCTTCACGTCATCCTCCACATCTTGGAAATACCGATCCTTGGACCCCTTTTGCATAGCTTCCAACGACCCCATTCCACGGTAAGACTTAAACTTTCGACCATTGAAGATAATCGTATCGCCCGGCGACTCCTCTACACCCGCCAACAGAGATCCCATCATCACGGAAGATCCACCAGCGGCGATCGCCTTCACGATATCACCGGAGTAACGCAAGCCACCGTCGGCGATCAAAGGCACACCAGTTCCTTCCAACGCCTTCGCCACATCGTAAATAGCCGACAACTGGGGAACACCCACACCAGCGATCACACGAGTTGTACAAATCGAACCCGGACCGATACCTACCTTCACGGCGTCCGCCCCGGCTTCCACTAAATATTTAGCAGCCTCGCCCGTAGCGATATTACCGACCACACAATCAATATGCGGATATTGCGCCTTAATCTGTTTCAAGACATCCACCACACCTTTTGAGTGACCATGTGCCGTGTCGATCACCAAAGCATCCACCCCGGCATCCACCAAAGCGGCTACACGCTCGAAGGTATTGAACGTAACGCCTACACCGGCAGCTACACGCAAACGACCTTTCGAATCCTTGCAAGCCTTCGGTTTATCTTTCGCTTTCGTTATATCTTTATAGGTAATCAAGCCGATCAACTTATTATGGCTATCGACCACCGGTAACTTCTCGATCTTATGTTCCTGAAGGATCTGAGCGGCGGCCTCCATATCCGTAGATTGTCCGGTTACGACCAAATTCTCTTTCGTCATCACCTCATCGATAGAGCGGTTCATATCCTTTTCGAAACGCAAGTCACGGTTCGTCACGATACCAACCAAATACCCGCCTTCATCCACCACGGGAATACCGCCAATCTTATATTCAGCCATCATTGCCAAGGCATCCGCCACACGTTTGCCCTTCGTGATAGTCACCGGATCATAGATCATTCCATTCTCCGCACGTTTAACGGTCTGGACCTGCTTTGCCTGCTCGGCGATCGTCATGTTTTTATGAATCACACCAATACCTCCCTCACGGGCGATAGCGATAGCCAACTTGGCCTCGGTAACCGTATCCATAGCGGCCGACACCATCGGTATATTCAATGTGATATTACGTGAAAACTTTGTCGTGAGATCGACATTACGAGGAAGAACTTCCGAATAAGCTGGGATTAACAATACATCGTCAAACGTTAACCCATCCATAACTACCCTGTCTGCAATAAATGACATAGAACTTATGCTTTAAAAATTATTGCGCGCAAATATACGACTTTTCACGCAATAAATCGATACGGGAGAAATTAAAAATTCGATTCGGAAGGAAATAAACTTTCATCCGAACGAAAACAAAATTCCTTCCGAAGGAAAAATAAATCTCTTTCGGAAGGAACAATAAGCTTCTTTATTTGTTTTTTCTTTAGAGTGGAACCGGGCCACCCTTCCATTAGTTTGCCATTTCAGACAAGAACTTGATACGGACCAAGCGAATCTCCTCTTCCGTATAGTCACCGCCTAATTCCTCGATGGCGTCTTCCAGACCGTCGGTCTCCGAATCCTTGAAATACTCGTAAATATCCTCGATATGATCCTCATCCATCACATCATTCAAGAAATAATCGATATTGATACGTGTACCGGAATATACGATCGCCTCGATCTCATCCAAAAGCTCGGTGAACTCAAGTCCGTTAGTCAACGCGATCTCGTCCAGCGCCACCTTACGGTCGATCCGCTGAATGATTGAGACCTTCAACTTGGACTTATTAGCGACCGTACGTACGCGCAAATCCTCCGGACGCTCAATCTCGTTCTCCTCTACATGTTTCTTGATCAACTCAATGAACTCCTTGCCATAACGTTTCGCCTTACCAGCGCCCACTCCCGGGATATTCTGCAACTCGTCCAACGTGATCGGATAAGTAGTAGCCATAGCCTCCAAAGAGGGATCTTGGAAAATCACGAAAGGCGGAACTTCCAACCGCTTGGATAATTTCTTACGCAAATCCTTCATCATGGAATAAAGAACCGGGTCTACCGCACAAGAGGCTCCCCCACGAACCGGAACTTCCTCTTCCTCTTCCTCGAATTCATTGTCCTCGGTAATCTTGAACGATACCGGCTTCTTTATGAACCCCTTACCTTTTTCCGTGATTTTCAGCAAACCATAATTCTCAATATCCTTCGCTAAATAGCCAGCGATTAAAGCCTGGCGAATAACGGCGTTCCAAGTTTTATCATCCTCGTCCTGTCCGGAACCGAAGACCTCTAATTCATTGTGCTTGTAATTTTGGATTTCGGAGGTTTCGTTACCTACCAAAATATTTACGATATAATCTGCCTTAAACTTTTCTTTCAACGTACTGATAACCTCCAGTACCGCACTTAACAATTCCTTCGCTTCCACCTGCTTCTTTGGGTTCAAACAATTATCACAATTACCACAATTATCTTCCAGGTATTCCTCACCGAAATAATGCAATAGCACTTTTCTCCGGCAGACGGAAGTCTCGGCATAGGCCGCAGTCTCTAAAAGCAACTGTTTGCCGATTTCCTGTTCGGCCACGGGCTTTCCTTGCATGAATTTCTCCAATTTTTGCAAGTCCTTATAAGCATAGAAAGCGATACATTGGCCTTCTCCGCCATCCCTACCGGCACGACCGGTTTCCTGGTAATAACCTTCTAGGCTCTTCGGGATATCGTAATGAATCACATAACGGACATCCGGCTTGTCGATACCCATACCGAAAGCGATCGTAGCCACGATCACATCCGCCTGTTCCATCAGGAAGGCATCCTGATTGGCGGAACGTACTTGCGAATCCATTCCCGCATGGTAAGGCAACGCCTTTATCCCGTTGGCTTTCAAGATGTCGGCAAATTCCTCCACCTTTTTACGGCTCAAACAATATACGATACCCGATTTACCCTCGTTGGCTTTAATATACTTAATGATCTCGCGGTCTATATTCGTTCCTTTCGGACGAACCTCATAATACAAATTAGAGCGGTTGAAGGATGATTTAAAGACTGTAGCGTCTATCATACCCAGATTCTTCTGGATATCGTGCTGCACCTTAGGTGTGGCGGTAGCGGTCAGAGCGATTAACGGACGTTTACCGATCTCATTGATAATCGGACGGATTCTTCGATATTCCGGACGGAAATCATGTCCCCATTCCGAGATACAATGCGCCTCGTCCACCGCATAGAAAGAGATCTTTACCTGACGCAGAAAATCCACGTTCTCTTCCTTGGTCAAGGACTCCGGTGCTACATACAGCAACTTGGTACGTCCTGATAATATATCCGATTTCACCTGGTCGATAGCCGACTTATTCAAAGAGGAATTGATAAAATGGGCGACCCCATCTTCCTCACTGAAATTCCGCATCGCGTCCACCTGATTCTTCATCAAAGCGATCAACGGAGATATCACGATCGCGGTTCCTTCCATTAGTATGGATGGTAATTGATAACAAAGGGATTTACCTCCCCCCGTCGGCATTAATACAAAAGTATCCTTCCCGGCCAGCACGTTCTCAATAATAGCCTTCTGGTTCCCCTTAAAGGTACCGAAGCCAAAGTGCCGATTTAGCTCTTCTGTTAAATGATCCTTCTTTGCCATACTTCGTATTATTTATAGTAAACCGCCTACGTTTACGCGACCTGTAAACGGTTCACGTCCGATTTTTCAAATTTCTCTTTCGCATACTCCAACGTTACATGGAGTTCCTTTACTTTTTGAGATGGCATACTGTACATAGCGTCCATCATCACGGCTTCTACGATTGAACGTAACCCACGGGCACCCAGCTTAAACTCAAGCGCCTTATCCACGATAAACTCATAGACTTTCTCATCGAACGTCAGCTTAATGCCATCCATCTCGAACAATTTGACATATTGCTTGATAATGGAGTTCTTCGGCTCGGTCAAGATGCTACGAAGCGTATCACGATCCAGCGGATTCAGATACGTGAGGATAGGTAAACGACCGATAATCTCCGGGATCAAGCCAAACGACTTCAAATCAGTCGGGGTGATGTATTTCAGTAAATTATTCCGGTCTACGGTAGCCGTACCCAAACTAGCCGAATAACCGACCACACGGGTATTTAAGCGTTGAGCAATCTTCTTTTCGATTCCATCGAAAGCACCACCGCAAACGAACAGGATATTCTTCGTATCCACCGCAATCATCTTTTGCTCCGGATGCTTACGTCCCCCCTGAGGAGGCACATTCACGATCGATCCTTCTAGAAGTTTCAGCAAACCTTGCTGTACACCCTCACCGCTGACATCCCGAGTGATAGACGGATTATCGCTCTTACGTGCGATCTTATCGATCTCATCGATGAAGACAATACCCCGTTGGGCCGCCTCCACATCATAATCCGCCGCTTGCAATAGCCGGGTCAAGATACTCTCGATATCCTCCCCCACGTAACCTGCCTCGGTAAGTACCGTAGCGTCCACGATAGCGAACGGGACATGCAATAACTTAGCGATCGTACGGGCTAACAAAGTCTTGCCCGTACCGGTAGCGCCCACCATGATAATATTAGATTTCTCAATCTCCACATCGTCGGCGGTAACCTTTTGAAGTAAACGCTTGTAATGGTTGTACACCGATACCGACAGATAACGCTTCGCGTCATCCTGCCCGATCACGTACTGATCCAAGAAAGTCTTGATATCTTCCGGTTTAGGCAGATCTTTCTGCTTCAAACCAAAAGAAGTTTTCTTACCTCCTGTCTGCTCCTTTACGATCTCATACGCCTGCCGGGCACAATCATCGCAAATACAACCAGAGATCCCATTGATAAGCAAATTAACATCACGGCTACTCCTGCCGCAAAACGTACATGTATCGCCTGTTGTTTTGGCCATAGTTTCTTATTGTTGTTTTTGTTATTTACGTGTTAAAACATCGTCGATCATGCCATACTTTTTCGCTTCCTCCGCAGTCATCCAGAAATCACGGTCGCCATCGCGCTCGATCTCCTCATAGGGTCTACCTGAATGATCCGAGATTATGGTGTACAGTTCTTTCTTAACCTTCAAGATCTCGCGAGCGGTAATCTCGATGTCTGAGGCCTGTCCTTGTACGCCGCCAAGCGGTTGATGGATCATTACACGGGAGTGCTTCAAGCCGAAACGTTTTCCCTTGGTTCCCGCCACCAATAAGACAGACGCCATAGAGGCGGCCATACCCGTACAAATCGTAGATACGTCGCTGGAAATAAACTGCATCGTGTCGTAAATGCCGTAGCCCGCATATACAGAGCCACCCGGCGAATTGATATAAATAGAGATGTCCTTTCCGGGATCACTGGAATCCAGATACAACAACTGCGCTTGAATCACGTTAGCGGTATAATCATCCACTTGCGTGCCCAAGAAAATAATACGGTCCATCATCAACCGAGAGAAGACATCCATTTGAGCGACATTCAGCTGTCGTTCCTCTATAATTGTCGGGGAGATATAGCTACTGGAGATGTTCATATAACTATCCAGAGCCGTACCACTCATACCTAAATGCTTTGTAGCATACTTTCTAAAATCTTCCATATTTTCTCCTATCTTTTATTTACCGAGAAGACGTAAAAAGGGATTTCCCTCTGTGACTTAACGGAAAAACAAAGTTATAAATAAATTTCTGAAAGAAACAATTTATTTCGCTATCCGCTAAGATATTTTTAGAGAGAAATCCCTTTTTTGATATAAAACAACCTCCTAAGAGGCCGAGTAAAGATCTTTTTATTCAAAAAGTTTGTTGAACTCGTCAGCGGTTACCTCCTTAACATCAAGTTCCACTTGCTCTTTCAACCAAGCAGCCAATTTCTCCTCAACCGCACGGTCGATGATGTTCTGAAGTGTTTGCTTATTTTTCAACATGTCTTTAGCGTAGTTGTCAAGTACATCTTCCGGTACAGACAACATGCCGTATTGAGCGAACTGAGCCTTAGCCACACGTTTAGCGAAGTTCTCGATGTCAGCGTCCTCAACCTTCAAGCCGTTCTTCTTAACCAAGTTCTCCTTGATCAACTGATATTTCAAATCCTGAAGGATCTGAGGGAAGTCCTCGTCGATCTTCTCTTTCGTATTCTTCTCGTTAGCGGCAAGCAACCAGCGTTTCAATAAATCGTCAGCGAAATTCAACTCGCCAGCTCTCTCAACCAACATATCACGAGTGTCTGTCAAGAACTTGAAGTCACTCTGAGGAGCGAATTGCTCAGCCAAAGCTTCCTTGATCTTGTTCTTGAACTCTTCCTCGCTAGTAACCACGTTCTCGCCAAATACCTTGTCGAACAACTCTTGGTTCATCTCAGCATCTTTATGACGGGTGATCTCCTTGATCTCGAAGCTGAAGTCGCCTGTAGTCTCAGCCACTTTCTCCTTATCGATCTTCAAGAAAGAAGCGATCTCTGCCTCAGCACCCTCATAAGCCTTATTCGGGTTGAATACCACTACGGCATTTACTTTAGCACCGATAAACTTAGCTTTTTCTTCCTCATCCTTGATATACATAGGCATCAAGACAGCGTCCTCCACAACGATACCACCTTCTTTCGGGGCACCATTCTCAAGCTCGGCTACCGTACCTTTTACCATATCTTTTTCCTCAACCTCGTCTACCTTGTCGTAAGAACCGAAGTTTGAGCGATAAGCGTTTACTTGGTTATTTAGCATTTCTTCATCGATAGCGACTTGATAGAACGGAAGTTTATCGTTCTTGCTCAACTCGATATTGATCTCCGGAGCCAAAGCCACGTCAAAACAGAATTCGAAATCCTCTTCCTTATCGAAATCCAACGGCTTTTGCTCTGTCTCGTTAGGCATCGGCTCGCCTAAGATATGCAAATCGTTCTCACGGATATACTTGAACAGATTCTCAGAAACTAATTTGTTTATCTCCTCTACCAGCACGTGCTTTCCGTACATTTTTTTAACCATGCCCATAGGAACCATGCCCTTACGGAAACCCGGTACATTGGCTTTCTGACGAAGGCTACGCAGGCTCTTGTCTACCTGATCAGCATAGTCAGCTTTCACTATTTCTAATTTCACGATACCGCTTACGGCATCATTGTTTTTAAGCGAAACGTTCATTCTGAATGATTTATTTAATTAATAGTCGTATCGAATTTTAGGTCGCAAAATTAGACTTATTCTTTTAATCGTGCAAATTTTGATCTGTTTTTATTCTTTTGTTTATATTTGGCGGCAATTATTTACCCTTTGAATGAATCATTATGAGAATAAAAGGAATATATGCTACCCGTCCGGCGGTAATCCAACTTTTGATCCTCCTGCTATTCTTATTGGCTGGAGCCGTTTTATCATCTATTATATCCACGGGCTTATTACTCGCGACCCACGGTTTACAGGCTGATATAACCCAAGACGCTAATTTAATGAGGCTCATTCAGTTCATCTCGGCGATCTGTACCTTTTTGCTACCATCTATCGCCATGGCTTGGACATGTAGTGACAATCCCCGCCATTATCTATCAGTCAAGAAAATCACAGACGGCAGGATCTGGATTCTCACCTTAGTTTGCATGTTCTTATTTTCTCCGGTTATCAATTTGCTAGGATTGCTCAACAAGCAGATGGAGTTACCCGCGTTTATGGCTCCTATCGAGGAATGGATGCGGGCGCAAGAAACCCTCGCCGAACAACTGACGACGATCCTGTTATCCAGCGATAGCGTTTGGGTAATCCTGGCCAACCTTATCGTTATCGCCGTTACGGCCGGGATAACCGAGGAGTTCCTGTTCAGAGGAGCCTTGCAACGAGTGATCGGGAAATGGACCTCCAACCCTCATACGATCATATGGGTCGCCGCCATACTATTTAGCGCCTTCCATTTACAATTTTACGGATTCTTGCCCCGGATGATACTCGGAGCCTATTTCGGCTATCTACTCTATTGGAGCAAAAGCATCTGGATACCGGTGTTCGCCCACTTTGTCAATAATGCTTTCGCCGTAATAGGGATGTCGGACAGTCGTCTCAAGGATAACGAGTTTATCACAGGCAATATTCCCGCCGAGCATCTTTTGGACTTTTGTCTTATCGCCGCCTTATCTTTCCTGCTGTTCATACTGGTAAACAGGCGATTGAAACGGCTGCTATAAGTCTTTCTTACGCAGCACGAAGTCTTTTCCCAAATATTTCTCGCGCACGATCTCGTTCTCGGCTAGTTGTTCGGCGGTTCCTTGGAAAAGGACTTTTCCCTCGAACAAAAGATAGGCCCGGTCACAAATACTCAATGTCTCGTATACATTGTGGTCGGTAATCAAGATTCCGATATTCTTATGTTTCAAGCGAGCCACGATTGTCTGGATATCTTGTACGGCGATCGGGTCTACACCGGCGAAAGGCTCATCCAACATAATGAACTTCGGATCGATCGCCAGACAGCGGGCAATTTCCGCACGACGCCGCTCTCCACCCGAAAGCTGGTCTCCCAAGTTTTTACGAACCTTATTCAAACCGAACTCTGAAATCAAACTTTCCAGTTTCTCTTTTTGGTACTCAACGCTACGTCCCGTCATCTCCAAGACCGAGCGGATATTATCTTCCACCGTCATTTTCCGGAAAATCGAAGCCTCTTGCGCCAGATAGCCAATGCCGTTGCGAGCCCGCTTATAGACCGGGAATTTCGTAATCTCCATGTCATTCAAGAAGATCTTACCCTCGTTAGGAGTGACCAAACCTACTGTCATATAAAAGGTGGTCGTCTTTCCCGCTCCGTTCGGACCAAGCAAACCAACGATCTCCCCTTGTTTCACGTTAATCGATACATGATTCACGACCGTACGAGTCCTATATTTCTTTACCAAGTCCTCCGTACGGAGCACCATTCGTTGTTCGTCTGACATAAGCTACTTAAAAATTTAACGCGAATGTACGTGATAATCCGCAGATCTACATCACATACATTCGCAAAAAAGCGATAAGAGAATTTAATAACTCCACTCAGATTGCCACTCGATCACGGGTTGCTCCCCCTCGAATCGGATAGGAAGCCAGATATAACGTCCGTCTATAGCGTTCTCCGGAGTCCAACGATCTCCCATATAAATAAAGCGATCCGCATGGCCGGGTACAGGCAATACGTACGTGCTCTGAGAATAAAACGACAC
>OGZN01000590.1_pt1 | contig 16803 bp, 18 predicted proteins | sample 1576801 | NCBI WGS metagenome assembly OGZN01 (sample SAMEA3541573, study PRJEB24748) | human gut metagenome | biome: human gut; feature: human-associated habitat; material: faeces | place: China | collected 2012 | reverse complement strand
GCATGGGGCGGATTACGCGTGAACGTCAATGCTTCGCTGATCGGACGCTACAACACCCTTTAATTACATCCCCCCTCACCCATTTCCCCCAGCCCACCCGCGCAGGTTCGCACTTTGTTAAAAAAATAACAAAAAATATTTTTGCGAAAAAACTGTTGACAAAAACGCGTACACATGATATACTATATACAGAGTTAAGGAAGAACACAAAAGAGAACAAAAGAAAAAATAAAAAATAGTTCAAATAGTTCTTGACAAACTCAGCAAACCATGATATAATAAAGGTACAAACAAAGAAAGAGAGGAAATGAAAAATGACAAAGTTTGAAAAGGTAGCTAAGAGAGCGGAATTATAATGCAATTCTTGATAAGTATAAGTGGGAGAACTATGAGAACCCATGGACTGATGAACCGACTTTAGACGAAAAACAAAACAGAGGAACATGAACTTTATCAATCAATCTTAAAAGAAATTGAAAATTTGCTTTAAGGTGAGCGGCACACAGCTGGGTTCAAGTCCCAGCGCACCCTTTAAAAAAAATAAAAAAGAAAAGGAGAAACAAAAAATGAGAGAATACAAGTTAAGCACAGCAAGAGGAAAACAGTTATTCGATATGGGCAACAAATGTTGCTGGAGTAGTTTGCACAACTTATATGAAAAATGGTCAGACGCAAAGGAACGCGCTTTCAATCGGTGCTGGGAGCTATATTGCAAAGGCGAAAATAGCACAGCTTTTGGTGTAGGAAACGCAAATTCATTTGGTTTCACAGCCAGTTGGTTAGAAACTAAAGACGGTGAGGACGTAATGCGTATAGAAACTAAAGATAATTCATACTTATTATGGTTAAATAGGTAGACCGGGAAGGGCGGTTCAACTCCGCCACTACCATTCAGCACACCTGTGCTAGATTATAATTAAATAAAAGGAGAAATAGTTATGGCAAGAGAAAGAATGGTTACAAGGACAGTTATTACTACAATGGTTGATGTTTTGGTTATTAACATTGAGACAGCAGAGACAGCTACAAAGAGTTTTGTGCTTACACAGAACATGGTAAAAGACGAAAAAACAATGCTTAACAATTCACAGGCTATGCTTGAAAAAGAGTGTGGCGAAATGTGGAAAGCCGTAGCAATCAAAAATGTAAAAGACGAAGAAACTTTATACGGTATGACTGAACAAGACTTCTTAAAATATGCAAAAGTGTTGCCGCCTAGATAAGCGGCAACATAACCAAAAAAAAAAAAAAAAAAAAAAAAAACAGAAAGGGTGAAAAAATAATGTTAAACATAATAGCAAAAAACGTTAAATCAAAACTTGTAAAAAAGGTAAATGGAACAGTATCTTGTCACATCATAGGTACATCAACATTAGTATGCGATATTATAAATAACGGAAACGTTTTTCGTTATACCGAAAAATACACACCGTTTGAAATAAGTAACGGAATAACAAGCACGCAAATAGCTGATAAAATCATATATGCTTATTTGTTACACATAAAGAAAAAATTCTTCAAATAATATTTACACTTTGTTCATAATTTGTTCATATTTATATACTACAATATAATTGTAGTTAAGAAACAGATACGTTAGTCATAGCGAAAAAGGGGCGGCGTAAAACTGCCCCAATTCACTCAATAAAGGTGGTGTAAGATTGTTAAAAGAAATATTTGAACAGCTTGTATACTTAGATAATTGGGACAAGTACCATATTGTTGATAGATATGTATACACAAATAATCGCTTGATGTTAATGGTTGAAGTAAATTCATCATATGTATATAGTTTTGAGCACATGGAACAGCTTATACATAATGATGTACTAAACGTGGTGTCATTGGTTATAACTGATAGAAGTAAGCTAGATAGGTGTAGGTAGGGTTCGATTCCTTACCCTAGCATTAGTGCAAATTTGCGCTAGGAAACAAAAATCAATAATAGCCATGAAAGGAGAAAAAACTATGGCAAGAGTACCAATGGTAACAAGAACAATTACAGCGACAAAAGTAACAGCACTTTGTCTCAATATTGAGACAGCAGAACCGTTCAACAAAACTGTGACGCTTTCTGGCACGTTTAAAGACGAAAAAGCTATGATGAAAGCGGCTGAAAAGGTTATCAATTCTGACACTGAAAAAGCGGTACATATCGTAGACAGTGAGGAAATTGAAACTCTTTACGGAATGACGGAACAGGAGTTTATTGAAAAGGCTAAGGTTTTACCGCCTAGAACAAAAAAGGAAGAGGAACATCAGTAAACAACAAGAACAAAAAAGGAGAATAAGCCATGAAAGGTTATGAAGTAAAAATCATTGAGACAAGCAAGGAATTATCGGCAAGGGAAAGAATTGCCCTCAAAAACTTTGACGATATGGTTCAGTTAGACAACACCATTACAGTAGATCAACCACGGTTACATATTGACATTGACGGTTATGCTGTAGCAGGAGTTCACAACGAAAAGTCTGATAATGTTGACTACGAAAAGTTCATCATTTTCGGAAAAGATGGGCAGAAGTACATCACAGGTTCACAGCCGTTTTTCAGTTCTTTCAAGGAAATCTGGGACGAAATGGAAGGTGAAAATGAGGATTGGGCTATCATCGCTTATAAGCGTGAATCCAATAACTACAAAGGTAAAGAGTTCCTTACTTGCACAATTTGTTAAAATAAAAAAAGCCCCCCCACTTAACGGTGGGCTGGGGCTTCTTTCTTTTTAGAAAGGCGTAAACTATGGCTAAGAAATCTACACAACTACAAATAGAATACAAAAAACAAGTAAAGCGGTTAAAACAGGCGGTAAGGAGAGCCGAAAAACGTGGATACCTAGTACCAGAAAATATATTACCAAAACAACCTAAAAAAGTAACAACAAAATCTGTTGAACGATTAAAGAAAATAACCCCAAAAGAAATTTACGCGAAATCTGAAAAACTAGACTTTGAAACAGGTGAACTGATTCCCGGTGAAGTAGCAAGAAAACAGGAAAAAAGTGAATCTGCTAAAAAAGCGGCAAAAACAAGAAAAGCTAAAAAAGAAAAAAGATATAACGCCGACAGGGGAGAAAGTGAAGATTATGTATATAACTACAACGATTTTCCAGATATGGCAGACATTATTATAAGCAATTTTAGATCTGAAATGACGCGGTTTCCTGAAATAGCGTATCCTATTGTAACTGAATGGCTTGACAGATTACTTAGAGATTATTCAAAAGAAGACATTTCTGAAATGCTAGAAAACGCTGCTTCACAGGGTTTAGGTGTTGATTATTCTATTGCTTATCGTGAAGATTTGCTTTTGGATAGGCTAACAGAAATTATGGACTTTTTGCCAGGTGCGTCTACTGGTAATAAAATGGACATAATGGATGCCTTGGAATATGAAGAAGATTGGGAAATGCCAGACTAAATGAAGACCAAAAAATACAGGTATTTCATGGGGGATTTTGAAACCACAGTATATAAGGGTCAGGTAAACACAGAAGTATGGGCTAGTGCAAGTGTTGAATTGTTCACAGAGGATGTAAAAATATTTCATTCTATTGGAGAACAATTTGAATATTTTAAATCACTAAAGGAAAATATAGTTGTTTACTATCACAACCTAAAATTTGATGGGGCGTTTTGGCTCTCATATTTAATGGTTGACTTAGGTTTCAAACAAGCCAGTGAATCTTTAGACGCCGAAAATCCGTTCAAAATAAGATGGTTACAAGAAAAGGAAATGACAAATAACACATTTAAATACAGTGTATCGGATAGAGGTCAATGGTACACCATAGTAATAAAAGTTGGAGGTCGTTTTATTGAGATAAGAGACAGTTTAAAGTTATTGCCTTTTAGCGTAGAAAGAATAGGCGAGAGTTTCGGAACAAAACACAAAAAACTAGATATGGAATACACGGGTTTTAGGTTCGCAGGTTGTGAAATAACTGAAAAAGAAAAGGAATACATAGCCAATGACGCTTTAGTGGTAAAAGAAGGTCTTGAAATAATGTTCAATGAAGGGCACACAGATTTAACAATAGGTTCATGCTGTTTAAATGAATATAAGAAGTCTGTTGGTAAAGAAGATTATGAAATGTTTTTTCCGAACCTATACGATATTAGTATAGATAAGTTAAAGCATGGGTATGACAACGTAGGTGAATATATAAGAAAATCATACAGGGGCGGATGGTGCTACTTAGTAAAGGGAAAAGAGAACACAATATATAAAAATGGGTGTACCTTTGATGTAAATTCGCTTTATCCTTCAATGATGTCAAGTGAAAGCGGAAATTATTACCCAGTAGGAATACCGCATATGTGGCAAGGCAATATAATTCCAGATGAAGCATTAAAACCGCACAGATATTATTTTGTTAGAGTAAAGACAAGGTTTTACATCAAAAAAAATATGTTGCCTTTCATACAAATTAAATCATCACATTTATACAAAGGTACAGAGTGCTTAGAAACATCAGACGTGTATAATAAAGAAACTAACACATATTCACCATATTACATAGGAATTGACGGAAATGTTAAATCCACCAGAGTAGAAATGGTTTTAACAATGACAGATTTCAAGTTATTAAAAGATCATTATGAACTAGTAGACTTTGAAATATTAGATGGTTGTTGGTTTTATGCTGAAATAGGTTTATTTGATTCTTACATGGAAAAGTACAAAACTATGAAAATGAATAACAAGGGTGCATTAAGAGAGTTAGCAAAACTTTTTCTAAATAATTTATACGGAAAAATGGCAAGTAGTACAGACAGTTCATTTAAAGTGGCATATATAAAAGACGATAAATCGTTAGGATTCATGACTTGCATGGAAAATGGTAAAAAGCCTGGGTATATTCCAGTGGGTTCAGCCATAACAAGTTATGCAAGAAATTTCACAATAAGAGCGGCCCAAAAGAATTATCACGGCAAGTATAAACCCGGTTTTATATATGCTGACACAGATAGCATACATTGTGATCTACCATGGAACACAGTATCAGGAGTGAAAATACACGATAAAAACTTTTGTTGCTGGAAACCAGAAAGCTGTTGGGATGTAGCTATTTTCACTAGACAAAAAACATATATAGAACACGTTGTACAAGAAGATTTGAAAGAGATTGATAAACCATATTACAACATAAAATGTGCTGGTATGCCAAAAAAGTGTAAAAATTTGTTCGAGTTATCTATGCAAGGGTTTACACCAGATGAAAATGACACAGATTACACAGAAGAAGAAAAAGAATTTTTAAGCCATAAAAGAAAACTAGAGGACTTCACAATAGGATTGAGTGTTCCGGGGAAATTAAGACCAAAAAGAATAAGGGGTGGAATACTGTTAGTAGAAACACCATACAAAATGAGATAACAGAAAGAGGGCTTAACGCCCCCTTTCTTTTTATATCTGTAACTTTTGGGTATTCAATGCGGTACGCTACCGATATGAATTGTGGCAGTATCTTTCACCTGTGCGTTCCACAATGTCACATTGAATATAGCAAAAGCAGATACCTTAATAACTTAAACTTTTCAACAATGCTTCTTTACATCTTAAATCTTTAAATCTAAAACACCCTTTCTCAAAATAAAATCTAAGTGTAGCAAGGAAAGCGTCATTTCTTTTTAACATAACATAGTTAATTTCATGATCATCAGTAGTTACTGTTATTTTAAGCCTAAAAGTATTATCACTTCTATCATCAATGTAAATAACACCTGAATCAGCAAATTCACGCACACCGTACTCAACTCCCTTGTATTTAATTGTGCATAAATATCTACCAACACCTTTCGGTTTTTCAATAAAAGCTTTGTTATCATTAAGATAAACGCACTCGCTACTATAAGCGACATAGCTGTTTTTAGAAAATGCCTTATTGAAACCACTATCTTTTTGTGCTCTGCTTGCAGTTTCAATAAAACCTTGTTCCAAAATAAAACCATCACCGCGTAAAAATTTTGTATCATCTTTTAACCTTTCGCTTATACCTAATTCAACAAAGTATGGGTTTATAATTGACACAGGATTACTTAACATAAAAACAGGGACATATCTACTCTGTTTTCCCTGACCCCTAGCAACACTTGTATGAACCGAAATAAACTTTCTTATTTCATCAGAACAATAGTGATTCGTTTCACTTTGAAATTCATCAAATATCATTCGCTCTACATCACTAAACAGGTGAGAATATTTCTTTAACTGGTCTGCACTATTTAATGAAATAGCGTATCCACATGGTTCATCATCTAAGAACAACTCATGGAATATACCAGAAGCCTTTCTTTTGCTTGTCATTATACTACCATTAAAAAATAATGTTGACAAGTCTTTAAAAAATTTTTCTGCACAATCATCAAGCTCATAATTGTATCTATATATGAGTGCAAATTTTTCACCTTTTTCTTTGAATCTATTTACACACAGCCTCCCAAAATAGGTTGTTTTTCCACCAGACCTATTACTTGTAATTAAATATAACTCAGGTTTGTTACCATTTATATCTAACATACTAAGTATCTTAGTACCGTCATAATATGCACCCTTCAAAAAAAACACATCCTTTCTTATTAAATTATAACATAAATATTGACTTTTTGCAAGCAAAATGATATAATATTAAAAAAGGAAGGAGTTCACATCATGGACGCTAACACTATTATTCAGCTTGTTGGTAGCTTAGGTTTTCCTATTGTAATGTGCGGTGCTTTGTTCTGGAGAATGGTAAAATCTGACGAACAGCATAAGGCAGAGATGGACAAATTAAGTGAGGCATTAAATAACAACACAATAGCCCTCACTAAATTGTCCGATAAACTTGAAAAGGGGGATTAAAATGGACGTTACAGCAATTAACTTACCACAAACTGTTTCCGTATCACTTTTAGTAATTGCTGGTGTGTTCGGTAATGGTGAAGAAAGAAAAAAGAAACTTACTGACAGCGGTTACAACTACAATACGATTCAGAAATGCGTAAATGAGTTGTTACCTATTATTGAAAAGTATGGTGAATGATATGCCCTCAATTCAAAACGCATATAACTGGGCTGTGGAAACTTGTGCCGCTGATAATGTTGGATATTCACAGCAATACAGAAATCAGCAAAGTGTAAATGGCATTACCTATTATGATTGCTCGTCATTTGTATGGTATGCCTTAGTCGCTGGTGGGTTTGATGTAAAGTCAGCTAATGGAGGTAGTTCATGGCCGTTTACCACCTCCACAGAAGCCGCTTGTTTGCGTGTATTAGGTTTTGTAAAGCACAGCCCAGACGAACCGTGGAAACCAGGTGACATTCTTATAAGAACAAGACACACTGAAATGGCTTTTGATGAAACTAGAACCATGGGAGCGCACACATCAAAAGTGCCATTAGCGGAACAGGTTTCTATCAATGCCAATGACAGTAGGGGAAATTGGCTTGAATTATGGCGGTGGGAAAATGGTGCAGTTAATGAGTGGATAAAAGGTAACAGGTGGCTGACTATTGGGGAAATGCAGAACAACGCGACAATCGTTTTCAATAATCTACTTAGTAATGGATTCACTGTTGAGAGTATTTGTGGAATATTGGGTAATGCTGGCGGGCCTTACACGTTAGGTGAAAGTTCTATCAACCCTGGAATATGGCAAAACTTAACACCAAACCCCCAATTAGGCTTTGGCTTATTCCAATGGACACCATCCACAAATTATACCGATTGGGCTGACGCTAATGGTTATGAGCGTGACGATGGCTATGGACAACTTGATTGGCTAGTTAATCAAACAGTACCGTCTGGACAGTGGATCCCTACTACATATTGTCCAGAGACATTTGAAGAATTTAAGACAAGCACAAAAGACCCTGAATACCTTGCATACGCTTTTCTTGTCAATTTTGAAAGGCCGGCAGACAAAAATCAACCAGCTAGACAGACTAATGCTAGATACTGGTATGAGTGGTACACAAATTCATATGTTCCACCAGAAAATCCACCACAAAACGGTGGTGAATGGAGTTCAAAAATGCCTATATGGTTTTACTTAAAAAGGAGGTTATAATATGCCGTTTAAAGATGGAATTTATCAGCACGAAAGCGGATTCACCGTCATGGTAAATAATGGTGTGGTTATGTTATCACCGAACCATCCATTAAGTATCAGGCTGTCTGAATTATTTGACACATCTAAGTGGAAGGAGGTGAAATAATGGCTGTTAAAGACAGGGATTCTATTTTATCGGCTGTTAAACAGATGATTGGTGATAACACATCAGACGAAGCTATTTCGTTGATGGAAGATATTGCCGATACAATGACAGATTATGAAACTAAGGTAGCAGACAAAACTGACTGGAAAGCTAAGTATGATGAAATGGACGCAAGCTGGCGTAAAAAATACGTTGAAAGGTTTTCCGGAAAAACAGGTGAGGAAATTAAAGACGAACAGGAAGAACAGATTAAAGATGACGGTGAAGTACGTTCTTTTGACGAATTGTTCACAGAAAGAGAGGGGAAATAAATATGGCAACTATTCCTAAAGTTGTAACATTAACCAATTCAAGCGTTGATATTCTTAACGCTATCAGAAACAACGCTACACAGAATTACCGGGATTATGTTCCGAAAGCTACGCCTGACGCTGATAGTATCAGACAGATTGGTGCTATCATTATGGATTATCCGGCATTACAGAACGAGTTTCTTAGTGCATTGGTGAACAGAATCGGGCGTGTTTTAATTACATCTAAGATGTATGATAATCCGTGGGCTTTCTTTAAAAAAGGGTTGCTGGAATTTGGTGAAACTGTTGAAGAGATTTTTGTAAATATCGCTAAACCGTTTCAGTTTGACCCGGCTGTTGCTGAAAGCAACGTATTCAAGCGTGAAATTCCTGATGTGAGAGCGGCATTTCACATTATGAATTATCAGAAGTATTACAAGGCTACAATCAGTAATGACCAGCTTAGGCAGGCTTTTCTTAGCTGGCAGGGTATCAGCGACCTAATTGCTAAGATTGTAGATTCCATGTACACAGGTGCAAACTATGACGAGTTCCAGACTATGAAATATATGCTGGCAAGGCATATTTTGGACGGTCATATGTACCCAGTTGAGATCCCCGAAGTAACAACTGCAAACATGAAAGGTATTGTTTCTGCAATCAAAGGTATCTCAAACAAGTACACATTTTTATCTACACAGTACAATCTGGCTGGAGTTGCTACTTACACAGCTAAAACAGACCAGTATATGCTTATTAACAGCACTTTTGATGCTACCATGGATGTGGAAGTTCTGGCCAGTGCTTTCAATATGGATAAGGCTGAATTTGCTGGGCGGCGTGTTCTGGTGGATAGCTTTGGATCGTTAGATACTGCTAGACTAGCAGAGCTTTTTGCTAATGACCCAACATATGAAGAAATCGGTTCAGACGAGTTAGAAGCATTAGACAAGATTCCTGCGGTATTAGTTGACAGAGATTGGTTTATGATTTTTGACAACTTTTACAACTTCACAGAGCAGTACAATGGTGAGGGATTATACTGGAATTACTGGTATCATGTGTGGAAAACTTTTTCCGTTTCTCCATTCGCAAACAACGCACTGTTTATTCCGGGAACGCCCGGTGTAACAAGCGTCACAATCAATCCGGCAAGTGCTACGGTATCGGCTGGACAAAGTGTACAGCTTACAGCTAGTGTAGAAACCACAAACTTTGCTCCTAAAAGTGTCACATGGAGTGTAGACAGCGAATACGCTACGGTGGATAACAGCGGCAAGGTTACTATGGCTAGTAACACCCCAGCTTCAACGAGTGTAACGGTAACGGCTACAAGCACATACGATACCAACAAAAAGAAAACGGCTACGGTGTCCACACCTGCTTAGTCCACAAATTTTACGAGTTATCCACAGTAAAATGTGGATAACTCTATTTGAAAGAGAGTTGAAGTGACTTATGTATATTGCTCCTAATTCAACAATAAAGATATTAAGAAATGTAAACATTGACAACACATACCAGCACACAATTCATTTCAATGGATCAGAAGAGCAGGCGGCATATTTTTCATCACGGGCCAAATACAGTGTTGCTAATTACACATACCAGAGAAAAGAAAGAATTTTGCGTGTTGGCATTTTAGCAGATAACCTATATGATTGTAATTACATCATGTTCCAAAACACATCTTTTGGGAATAAGTGGTTTTACGCTTTCATTACTAATGTTGAATACGTCAACAATGAAGCGTCAAATATCAGCTTTGAAATTGATGTAATGCAAACATGGTATTTTGATTATACTGTTAGACCATCATTTGTTGAAAGAGAACACACAGCTACCGACAACGTTGGAGACAATTTAGTTCCAGATGATTTGGAATTAGGTGAGTATATCATGGATGACTTTGATGGTACTAATATTTTAGGTCAAAAAAGTATTGTGGTTGCGGCTACATTCAATAAAGATTTAGATGATAACCCCGGAGGTATGTACAGCGGAATTTATTCCGGCTTATTTTTCAATGTGTTTGACAACTATTCCGATGTGAATGAGTTTATCAATGATGTTACTAACGCTAACAAAGCGTCTGGGATTGTTTCAGTATTTATGATGCCCAAAAACATGGTAGCGGATATTGGTGAAAGTGTACAAATATTTGAGGTAAATAAGTCTAAAAAAGTAACTGGTCAAATAGACGGCTATACACCTAAAAATAATAAGCTGTTTACTTACCCATACAATTTTTTGTATGTGTCAAACCTTAATGGCGTAGGTGTACCTTTCCCGTATGAGTATTTTAGTGACCCTGATAATTGTACATTTGGATTGGCTGGTGATATGTCATGCAATCCGCAAGTGGTTTTGTATCCAGAAAACTATAAAGGTGTTCCAGCTAATTATAACGAAAAAATGGTACTGGACGGATTTCCTCAATGCTCTTATAATGTTGACAGTTTTAAAGCGTGGTTAGCACAAACTGGTGCTTCACAGTTAGTCTCACTAGCTGGCGGTGGAGCGGCTATTGCTGGTGGCGTGGCTAAAGCTGGTGCTACTGTTGCCGCAGGCGGCACTGCCTTAGCTATTGGTGGTGTACCTATTGCCGCTGTTGCTGGTATTGCCGCTGTTGCTGGTGTTGTTGCCGGTGTTATACAGCATGCTACATTACCCATGCAAGCACAAAACTCACAAGGTAGTTCAGCTATGACAGCATTAGGGCTAAAAGATTTTGCGTTTTGCCATATGCACATAAGAGGGGAATTTGCTAGAATCATTGATGAATACTGGAATGTTTATGGTTATCCAGTTCATAGGGTGAAACAGCCTAATATTTCAACTAGGCCGTATTGGAATTACATAAAAACGATAGGTGTTAATATCGTAGGTAACGTACCAGTTGATGATTTAGCAAAAATAAAATCATGCTATAATAACGGTATTACTTTCTGGAAGAATGGCGCTGATATTGGTAGTTATAATTTAGATAATAGCGTATAAGGAGGTGAATATATGGCTAAAAGAAAACGTATACCGTGGGCTTCATTTGACTTGAATAATAGAACGTACACACACTATTATAACAGGCTTGCTGAATTGGCTATCAGTATGTTTGAGTGGAGCGGTTTGCCAGACAGCGTTGATCCTAGATTTCTGGAATTAACTTTATTCAGTGACGGGATGGCTGTATTTTTTAAAGATGATGTAATGGACAAGTATTTAGCACTTCAAACAATGATTGGTGGAAATCTTGACGTTTACAGAATCCCTAAAATAAGAACGGCATATGCGGCTAATGGCTATAACATGAAACTTGATGAAAGCAATTCTGTTATCATTTTCAACAATATGTTGCATACTAATTGTTTATCGGATATAGAGTTGTTTGCTTACAAGTTGTATGAATGTGATAGAACAATGGTTGTAAACATTAAGGCACAAAAAACACCTGTTATGATAACTTGTGATGAAAACCAGAGATTGACCATGAAAAATCTTTATGCACAATATGACGGAAATGAGCCGTTTATATTTGGTGGAAAAGATATTGACATGAAAAAAATTCAGGCTATCATAACAGGAGCACCATATGTAGCAGACAAAGTATATGAAACAAAAACGCAGATTTGGAATGAAGCTATGACGTACTTAGGTATCAGCAACGTATCTATGATTAAGAAAGAGCGCATGGTTACTGATGAAGTTAGTAGAAACATGGGTTCTACGGTAGCTTCACGCTATACGCGTTTAGAAATGCGTAAACAGGCGTGCAAACAGATTAACAAAATGTTTGGACTTAATATTGATGTAGAATATCGAGCTGACGTTCAAACTTATACTGATGAAGATATGGGTAAGTATGTCAACGAAACTGATACAGAAAGTGAGGGTAATGACAATGAGTAAATACACAACTGAATTACGTTATATTTGTGAAACCCTTGCTGGTTTGAGCGAAAGTGTTGGTTATGCAGACATTGAACAGGTGATAAAAAATTGCTTGCCAAAAGTGTTTGATTTTAACTTTCCTATATTTGATGAAAATTATAGGAGCGTTTTGGAAACAAAAATATTACGTCATTATTATACAAGAGAGATCGGGTTAGAGACGGTTGGACTGTGGAAATTAAAACTTTCTACAAAGTTAAATGAAATTATGCCGTACTATAATAAGTTATACAAAAGTGAACTTATTGAATTTAACCCACTCTATGACGTAGAACTAACTAGAGAAAGAAAAATAGATGGAAAAGGGACTAAGGACACGCAAAACAGTGAAAATAGGAGCGGTAGTAATAATACAGAAACCACACAGAACAATGATTCAACTGTAAAGGAAACTGGTGGTGATAAAAATACTACAAACGGAACAGCTAACGGCACACAAAATCAGACTACTAATGGTAATGGTACAAATATGTATTCTGATACACCGCAGGGTGCTATAACCGATTTACAAGCTGGTAGATACTTAACTAATGCAACTATTGACAGCGCTACAAACACATTTGCTGGTGCTTCTAGTGATACAACAACACAGACAACAGAAAACACAAATAATTCCACAGTAGATTCAAGTGGAAGTGTTGACGGTACAACTGATTCAGATTTTAACTCAAAAATGGATGGATTCAGTAATACTACTTTAAGCAACACAGAGGATTATCTTGAACGCGTTATCGGTTCTAATGGCGGAGAAAATTTCAGCAAAAGATTAAATGATTATCGATCAACATTTATTAACATTGATATGATGGTAATAAATGAATTGGAAGATTTGTTTTTTGGGTTGTGGTAAGAAAGGAGACTAATTATGAGTTTTAATTGGAACAATGTAAAACCTGCTTGTTGTGCAAGATGGCTGGTTCTTCCTACTGTATATTCAGACGCTTTATCTTATGGCGAACAGCTTGATAAGTTCTGTTACCAGTTAAACCAGTTAATTGAAAACAACAATATTCTTCCTGATTTTATCGCTGAAATGATTAAAGAATATATCAATAGCGGTGCAATCGGTGAAGTAGTTAGAGACATTTTAGCCGACTACATCTTAAATGTAAAATATCCGCCTAATGGCATTAAACCTGCGGTTGGTGACGGAAGTGCTGATGATACAGAAGCTATTCAAGGGTGTATTGACTATGCAAGTGCTAACGGTGGAGTTGTATACTTCCCTTATGGTTCTTATCTTACACAGCCGCTTACAATGAAAGATGGTGTTAGTCTGTTTGGTTTTGACAGATATAGCACTAAGATTGTGTTAAAGGGTGGAGCGACTAAACCGCTTATTGGTGGAACTGTTGCTGATTTCTCTATTGCTAATCTTACGCTCGATGGTAATAGTGGTATTCAGGTTAATGACGTAAATGTTGTTACAATTATGGCAACTAATGTTATGTTCACTAACTTGATTATTAAAGACGGCTACACACTGGTAAACTATGTTGGAACTGGTGGTCATTTCCAGATTAGTGACGTTGTGTTTGGTAACGCTGTTGAAAAGTGCTTGCTTACTACTGGAAACGCTGATGTTCAGTGTGAAAATGTGGTGTTCAATCAGTTATCTGCGGTTGGCGGAGTTTCTGTTATGGACATTGGTACTGATGCTGGTTTCTTTAATGTGAAAAGCCTTGCAAGGTGTAACCAGTGTATTGTTATTAGCGGAAACAATAACAAAATTTCTGCTATTGTGGAAAATGCTGCTATCCCTGTTGTTGATAACGGTTTACAGAATAACATTGAAATCTTTGGGATCAGTAATAAAGAGTTTTACTCTGGAGATACCGCTAAAGAGGTGAGCGGTAGTTATTCTAAACACGTTGGTGGCACTTACACGAAAGCGGTTGACGGCAATGCTAATGAAAGTGTTGACGGAAATCTTAGTTCTATTGTAACAGGTGTTACTACTGAAACATACTCAGGTGATAGAAATGTATCTGACAACAATGTAACTGAAACTGTTAAAAATAAAACTATTGACGGCGATAATCTTATACTTAAACTAAAAAATCCGTTAACGTATAATACACCTATTGATGGGACATATTTTAATTATGTAAAGTTTAAAGACAAAACGAGTGATTATAATGTGCTAGTTGAGAACAAAAACACGAAGTTGCTTAACTTCAATAATGCTAAAACATTTGGTGTAATTGGTGATGGTGTTACAGATGATTCAGACAGCATTCAAAAAGCACTTAATTGTTCTAGGGGAAAATCAATTTATTTTCCAGCTGGTGTGTATTTAATTAGTAAAACTATCACACTACCATCTGATACGTTTATGTTTGGAGATGGTACTAATACTGTATTTAAAGCAAATTTAAATGCCTTTGATATGTTTGTGTCTGAAAACTTTTATGATTTAACAGGAAAAGACGCACATGATATGACAGTTAAAAATATTTATCTTAAGGATTTTACTATTGACGGTAATTATCTTTCAGACTTAAATTCAAACACTAAAACTGGTAGAATATCAGGGCGTGGGTTGTGTATGTACTGCAACAATTATTACCTTAATAATGTGACAGTGTGCAACAACCCAGATGAGGGTGTTTGGTTGGAGAATACAACATATAATGACCCACCTCTGAATTTAATGTATTCCAGTGAATGGTATTTAGCTAATTGCTGTATTAAATTTAACGGTAAACACGGTATCTATTCTGTTAATACATTTGACTTCGTGTTGATAAATACCACAGTTGCGTCAAATTCAAGAGCTGGTGATAACACTTATGATAATTTGCATATTAAAAGCGGAAACGCTAAAATTATTGGCTGTCACATGTTTAATAACTATGGTGAGATTAAAACTAGGTCGTCCATTTATTTAGCTACTGACGTTGGTCTTACTACGGTTGATAGTTGTCACGTTGAAGGCTCATATACGCCGTTAATTACGCTTGCTCCTAGATGTGTATTTACTAATAGCATTTTCTATGCATCATTTGGTGTTAATGATGTAGAAGTCGGTGCTAACGGTAATACTTTTATTGGGTGTGTTTTCAATAATCAAAATACAGATCCTACACACCAGTATAAAACTTGGAAAGGTGCGTTCAGATTTTCAAATAATGCTAGAAACGTTGTTGTTGAAAAATGTATTATGAACAATACGCCTTTTAGCACAGATTTAGATGGATTAGGTGAGTTAAACAGCTTTGATATTTACGGGTATAATAACACAGGTGTTGACGGAAATTATTGCATGGTAAACCCAGCGGAAAAAGCTAACGTAACCATTAGAGGTGATTTTGGTAAACAAAGCGAATTTTATAGACGGTCACTTGAATATTCTGTAAATTACAGTAGAGTTATTGTTATTGGTGATTCGTTTACGGCTGGTGACGGTGTGTCATATAAATGGTATCAACTTGTTAAAGATTTAATTGTTATACCACAATTAGAGGTTTTTGCTTATGGTGGTGCTGGATTTATCAACAAAGCTACTTCTGAACAGGTGACGTTTAAAGAAGCTATTCAAAATTTAATTTTGCCAGCTATTGATAAACCTGACGAAGTTACTCTGGTTATCTTACAGGGTGGGCTGAATGACGCTGTGCAGAAATACGAAGATGAAAAAAACGCTGTGGGTGAAACACTGTATGTAGCTAAAACGGCATTCCCTAATGCTAAAGTTGTTGGTTTAACATCGTTAAATTATGATGTTATGGATTCAAACACTTTACTTGGTATAAACGACGGGTTCATGGAGCAAGATTGCTATAACACTGTAAATGGAAATGCCTGGCTGGCGTTAGGTGATAACTTAGTTGGAGAAGATAATAAACACCCTAATCAAAATGGACATAAGTATATTGCAAAAATGTTCTGTAACTGGTTGTTTAACGGTGACGCTAGACCTTATAGAAAAAAAGTGTTTGGGGATGAAAATAACAAAGTTGTTTTCACGGTTAATAATGATGTTGTGTCAATGTGCGGAACTGGCAACTTTAATGGATTGGCTAAAAGTGATAATTATTATAAGTTGTTTGATTTGCCTAATGGTGGAATTTATTGGGCAAATGACCAGAAATTCCCTATTTATACTGATACAGGTTTATCTTACCTTTGGATGTATAATAAAGAAGTAAGAATTTTAGTGCAAAATGAAAGTACACCTACTAACTTTGTTTTTAACATAACAACTCAGATACCTACATTTACACCGTTTAATTAAAGTTGATGTGGCTCATTTTCACCAATTATTTGGTGAGGGTGAGCCGCTTTAACGTGTAAATGAGTGACTCCGATCAGACGGGATACAGAGTGTTTCTCCTGATATTCGCTCATGTCGATACG
>OGZN01000517.1_pt1 | contig 17656 bp, 9 predicted proteins | sample 1576801 | NCBI WGS metagenome assembly OGZN01 (sample SAMEA3541573, study PRJEB24748) | human gut metagenome | biome: human gut; feature: human-associated habitat; material: faeces | place: China | collected 2012 | reverse complement strand
TATATTTCTTTATCTTGAGGTTGTATTTTCGTTGAATCAGTTCGGAGATACGCTTGTGCTTGTCGGGAATGGCGTCCGGGATATAGATTTTGTATTCCACCCAGTCGGCGTCTTTCTCGAAGCCGAGTTTCTCCATGTGTACGGGATAGTAGGGGTGGTTGTAGATAGTGGCCATGGTGCTGAGTTGGTCGAAACCTTCAATCAGCATACCTTCCGCATCGAAATCGGTGAATCCGAGAGGTCCGGCAATGTGAGTCATGCCCCGTTCCTTTCCCCAGTCTTCTACTGTTTTGATGAGAGCGGAGGATACTTCAGGGTCGTCAATGAAGTCTATCCACCCGAAACGGACGTTCTTGCAACCCCATTTCTCGTTGGCACGGTTGTTGATAATAGCGGCTACACGTCCTACGATCTTGTCATCCTGGTATGCCAGAAAATAATCTGCTTCACAGAATTCGAATGCTGCATTCTTACGCTTGTTAAATGTATTGAGCATATCGTCGTAAAGGTCGGGGACGGAGTACGGATTGCCCTTGTACATTCTGTAATTGAAACGGATAAATTTCTTAAGTTCTCTCTTTGTAGAGACTTTCTTGATTGTAATAGCCATATCTCGTATTTATGATTGAGGAAGCAAAGATACGTGATAATCTTCAAAGTACAACGCAGAGGGTGGCAAAAACTGTGTGAGAGGCAGGTCGGTTTTGGAAAATAAAAAGCAATTAGTAGTTGTTTAAACTGAATTTAGGGCTACCTTTGTTCGAAATACTATAACACATATCATGGAACTACAAATTATTCAGAATAAGATATATGAGATTCGGGGACAGAAGGTAATGCTTGATTTTGATTTGGCGGAACTCTATGGAACAGAAACACGGTTATTGAAGCGTGCTGTGAGGCGTAATATGGAACGTTTTCCAGATGATTTCATGTTTGAATTGACAAATGAAGAGGCTAACTGCTTGTTGTCCAGTAGGGTATCCCAAATTGGGATACCCCAATATAATTTTAGTGCTTACACTCCATTTGCGTTTACGGAACAGGGGGTAGCCATGCTTTCAAGCGTTCTGCATTCAACAGTTGCTATTAAGGTCAATATTAATATTATGCGTGCCTTTGTCAGTATTCGTCAATATGTCTTGGCCAGTGATACCAAGAATCAAGAAATAGACGAACTGAGACAGCGCATACAAGAACTGGAAAGTCAAGGAAGTAAAGCATTCGCAATGATTAACCAAATCGGCGAGGAGACTTTGGAAGCCATAAACGACCTCAGTGAAGATACCCGGAAGGAATTGGATAGTATTTATCTGGCTTTATCAGAATTGGCCGATAAAGAAAAAGCGGAATCTCTGAAATCAAAGCATCGACGACCGATTGGGTTTATACATTACGATAATGAGGAATAAGTTTATTTTGATATAAAGCAATAAACATTTCCTGCAAAGTCACAGACAATCATCCGGTTTCCTGATACGGCTACGGTTGAGAATATCGGTGCTCCGAGATTATATTTGTCTTTTATAATTCCCGTTGTCCGGTCGATAGCATATAGATAACCATCGGAAGCTCCGATGTAAATAACTCCTTGTGATGCCACTGGGCTTGTTTCTACTCCGGCTTGCGGAGTGGTGGAATAAGGAGCTGTGTATACCAGCGAAGGCAAAGTCTCTGCTCTCCATTTATTGAAAAGCGTAGCTTTGTCCAGTGCGAAAACTCCGCGGTCGGCAGTGCCGAAGATAATTTCCTGTTCGGTAATAAGTGGTGTGGATGTTACGTCCAGGTTGGCTGACAACTCTTTCTGTTGGAGTACTTTTCCGGTTTGCGGTTCTATGACGAAGAAGCTTTTGGAGGAGATGATCCATAATTTCCCGTCTTTATAGACCGGAGAGGCTCCCCGGTTACGAAGTCCGTTATCGGAGAGTTTCCAGAGTTGTTTTCCGGTGTGAATGTCGTTACCGTATAATCCTCCCCATTGAGTTCCGCTGACTAATACATTTCCGGCAACAGTTAGCGTTGTAGTAGCACCTTCCCGTTGTCTCCAGTCCTTGTTAATCCATATTGTTTGTCCTGTCTTTAAGTCATAGGCGGATAGTCCGGCACCAATTCCGGCGTAGACTACTCCTTTATCTATTGTTATTCCTTCCGTTAAGTAAGGATAGCTGTTCAGTTTGATATATTGTTTCCAGAGTAATTTTCCGGATTCTGCATCCAAAGCGTACAGATTGCAGGCAGCGTCCTGTGCTATTACAATTCCGTTTTCATAGGCGATTGTGTTCTTCACCGAGTTTGCCGTGCGGAATTTCCATAACAGTTTGCCGGAATTGAAATCGAATGCACAGACAAATGTGTTCAGTGGTATATTGTCATCGGTGGTAGCGATAAATACTTTCTGTCCGGCGATAATAGGGGAAGCCATGAAGATGTTGCTGCCTGTGTTGGCTGTCCATTGCAGTTGCAGGGGGAGCTTGATTTGAGAATTATTGATTCCTCCGGAGTGTGCGGCATTTTGAAGCAGGGTATTCCAGTCCTCGCCCGGGATTGTAGCCGGCTTGAAGTCTTTTTGATAAGTGAATCGGCTGGTGGCGGTTGCTTTCTTGCCGTCATTAAAGAATGAAGTTACTGTGAGTTGTAGCTTTCTTCCGTTTTCATTCGCAGGCATTTGAATGTCTCTGCTCCAGTTCCAGTCGGTGAGGGAGATAAGGTTGCCTTTGGCTATCTCCTGATTATTCTCTATATCGCTTAGGATGTAGGAGACGTGTGATGTTTTAGCCTGTGCATGATAGGTATTGACAGAAACAGGAAGCCGGTCTCCGGTAGCTGCGGAAATTTGATTGTTCATCGGGGAGACTATGGCAATCTGCGGCTCGATGAAGGTATACCGTAGTTGCGTTGTGATATTGTCATTGCCGTCTACTTTTATTTCTCTGAAAGAAGAAGGAGAATGGTCGATACCGCCTTTATCCAATGTACCGGTACAGATTGTATAGATTCCGTTTTGATTGCGGACATAGTTGTAGTGCATGTGTCCGTAGATTTGGGCTTTTGTATTGAAAGCACGTAGGTCAAGTGTATGCTCTTTATCGGCTTTGAATACGAATGTGTCACTTGCGGTAAACAGGTCATGGTTGAAGAGGATCAATGCCTGTTCTTTCTTCATCATGGCAAGGTCATTCTTCAGCCAGTTGTATACATCTTTTTGAGTATAATTAGTCGGGTGGTCTCCGTGGTCGATTGGGGTGACTACATAATGAACGTTACCCATATCAAATGAGTACCACGTCGGACCATAGAGAGATTCATAAAGCTCTTCGCCATAGCTACCTTTCACTAAGTCGTGATTGCCGATGCAGTAGTAAACGGGGCAATCCATTGTCTGTGCGTTCACTATTTGGTTATGCATTGTCAGCCCCGGTTCGTAACAGATGTCTCCGGTATGAATCAGGAAAGCGGGCTTTTCATTCTTTACATATTGCTGAAGGTCAGTTACCCAACGTCCCATTCCACCGGTCACTTCGGTATCGGTGATTTGAACGAAAGAATGTTCCCTGGCTTTTGTCCGTTCACTTTCAGTTAAGATAAAGTCGTAGCTTTTTCTATTCTCTTTGGTGGAAAGATAGAATTGCTCCGTTTCAAATCCGGCGGGAGTTGTAATGCTGATAAATCTTGTTTTATCGAATCCGGGTAAAGAGAACCGACCTTTCTTATCTGTTTTTACTACGTTCAAGCCGTCTGTTACCATAACTCCCGCCAGCGGTTTATCACCTTTATTAAATAGTCCTGATTGGTCGGTGTCGACATAGACTGTTCCTTTAAATTGAGCGCTTAGTGGCAGATATAGTAAAAATGATACTAGGATAACAGATAATCTTTTCATGGTCAGTCCTCCGGTTTTTAGTGTGTTAAGCTAATTATTTCTTTTTATTTCACTTGTTTCATTTCTTCATTGTAACGTGCTTCTTCTTTGCACAAAGGTTTGTACCAAGTCTTCCTTAGTATAAGTGTGGTGACTAAAAGCAAAGTGATAGAGCTCCAGAGCCCCAGTTGCTCACGGACAACGAGATACATCGGAATGATAGTAAGCGCACATTGCCAGATGATACCGATTGCTACGTTGAAAGCATCCCTTTTGAAGTTCTTGTTCGGCTGGATATGAGGATAACGCGCCAATGCTTTTTCTTCTACCGGTTTCCACCAGCCCCATGGGCGGACACGGGTGTAGAAGTTGATCAGTGTCTCTTCGTCAGTCGGAGGTGCGCTATACGTTCCGGCGATACATCCTATCAGGGAAACCCCGAACAGAACGGGGAAGAAATACAATACCCATGCGTCGGGAACAGTGAATTTCATGACGATTGCCGCTATTACTCCGGCAGTCATTCCCCAGAAATAGCCTTCACCGTTGAAACGCCACCAATGCCATTTGAGTACGTTGGCTGCGATGTATCCACCAAAGAGTGCGCCTACAATCCATTGGAAGATTTCATTAATATCTTTCAGAAAGAATCCGATAACGGTGCTGACCACTACCACTGCAACAGAAATCACATAACTGCTGCGTATCTGCGTTTTTACACTCGCTTTCGGATTGATGTATTTCAGATAAATGTCATTCACTATATATGCAGGAGCCGCATTCACCGTTGAAGCGAAAGTAGACATGAACGCTGCCAGTAGTCCCGCCAATAACAGACCGGCTAATCCGGAAGGTACATAACGGGTAATCAAGTGAGGAAGAATCGTCTCAAAGTCCGTTCGTGTAACTTCCATTTGTGTCATTCCGCCGTCTTCCTTGAAGAAGTAAATAGCCAGCAATGCGAATCCCATAATCATCAGGTAGCGAGGGATTAATAACACCACAGATACAGAACCACTCATCATTGCCGCTTCTTTCGGAGACTTGCAGGACAGAATCTTCTGCATATCATAGTTAGGAGCGGGACCAGCCATGCTCATAAAGATTCCTTTCAGCAACGCCATCATAACAAATATGCTTATCAGACTGTAAGGCTCGTTGGCCATTCGCTCGGTAAGGAGATTCATCCGGCTGCTCCAGTCGATATCAAGTGTCCAGCCGAAGAAGGGCGAATCCCAGCCGGCAGGAACAAATGAGTGAATCATGTCCGGTGCCACCATCTGCATACCAATGACGACAATAACGATGCCTGCCACGGTCATTATCAGAAACTGAACGACATCTGTCCATACGATACTCAGCATTCCGCCGAGCATCACATAGAATGTGGCGATGGTAGTAAAGAAAATACCATATACATGAGGAACATATTCTGCAGGAACATTGAAAGGAATAAATGGAGATACTACTTCCCAAGGGATGAATATCTCCATAAATTTACCAATACCTATGAACCCGTAACTTAAAAAACCGAGTACGCTAAGTAATGCGAATACGATAACAATCGTATGTGAAAGAGTAGAACCTTTCCCTTTTCCGAAACGGGTTTTAATCCATTCGGCACCGGTGAGAACGTTCGAACGGCGCAGCCACACGGATAAGTAAACCATTAGGAATATCTGGTTGAACACCGGCCATAACCAGGGAATCCAAAGACTTTTGAAACCATAAGCGAATGCCCAGTATACCATAAGCATTGTGCCCGTAATATCGAACATTCCGGAGGCGTTGGATAATCCCAACATATAGAAAGGCAATGATTTTCCACCTAAGAAGTAGGAGTCCATATTCTGGGCTGCCCGTTTTTTAAGAATGAGACCGATGACAATCATAGCGATAAGATAGGCGCATATGATAAGAAGGTCGGTAGTGTGTAATTTCATATTATTATTTTGAATCGATTTATATATTGTATCTTCTTTGCTGCAAAGGTAGGGGGAAAGTCTTGGGCAAACAAATATTATTTTAGCACATACTGATACTAAACCAATAAATGTTTCTTATTCCTTATGGTAAATTAGTTCATTCCTAAGATTCCATGCTTGTATATGTTTTATGCCATTGTGAGACGGTAAGACCATATCATCAATTGATACTACCACTTTCGGAAAGTTATCATTAATGGTTTCCAATGGAGAAAATTCTCTTTTTATGGTACTTTGATCTGACATTATATAAGAGCATTGTATATAAATTGTTTCTCCTGTTTTTTGAGCCACGAAGTCGATCTCTTTACCTTTGGCATTGCCAGTGTAAACTTCATATCCCATACGAAGTAACTCCAAGTAAACTGCGTTTTCTATCAGGTAGCCAAAGCCATAACCGTAGCCGGGATAGAGATAATTTTTATAAGCAAGGTCATTAATGTAGAACTTACTTGTCCCAGCAAGGGTTTCTTTTCCCTTGATGTCATAACGTTCGCAACGATGGATTAAGAATGTGTCTTCGATATATCCTATATAAGCAGCTACAATATCATAACTAATGTTTCTCCCTGAATTTTTAAAGTATTTCACTATGCTATTGACCGATATCAGGTTGGAAGCGTTGTTTACTAAAAAGATAAAAATATCTTCCAGTAATTTGGGGTCACGTATATTGTAACGTTGGATAATGTCACGCAACAAAATGGAGTCCTTAATAGTAGACATATAGTTTTGTCTGATTTCCAGTTTATTCGGGAGAGAAAACAACTCCGGCAGACCACCACTATTTATATAATCAAGATAACTTTGTTTCATTTGCTCTTTTCCGGTTACCATAAGATATTCCTGATAACTGAAAGGAAAAACATTGAAACATACATAACGACCGGATAATAACGTAGCCAGTTCTCCTGAAAGTAATTTAGAGTTAGAACCGCTTATGAATAGTTCGTATTCAGCTGTATAGTCTTGTGAATAAGAATTTATTGTCTTTTCCCAATCTTTGATGAGTTGAATCTCATCGATGAAAATATAAACTTTTCCTGTTGGTTGTATAATTGCCTGATACAGCTTGATGATTTCATCTAAGTCTTTGTAGGTCTTTATGAAATCCAGATCTGTCATTTCTCTGTTGATGAATAGTGTATTTGCGGCAGGCACGCCATTTTCTATCAGTTGCCTGGCAGTCTGTCGCAATAGATAACTTTTTCCTGCTCTACGCTGACCTGTAAGGATTTTCACAAGTCTGTTTCCTGTAAAGTCCATAATCTTTTCATTGTATTCACTACGCCTGAATCCAAAATCAAATGCAGTGTCTCCCCAAAGATTATACTTTCTTAGAATGTTTATCCTTTCGTCCATATCCTAAAGTTTTTAGCAAAAATACAAAAGTTTCGGATATATCCGAAACTTTTCTTGCTTTTGTTTGCGATTTCGAATATATCCGAAATTATTTGTTTTAAAGATAAACTTGTTCTGTTTCTACTGTAACGGCTTTGTTAGCTTCTATGAGATTGCAAATATTTTCTACGGAAGCAGCAGAACGTAAACCGTCTGCCGGTGTGTGAAAACAATAATCGATCAGTCTATCAATGGTGGAAGTTGCTACATGCATACGAGTATCCGAGGATGCATAATAGATATATACTGTTCCATCTTCATCCGCAATCCAGCCATTCGAGAAAAGTACATTAGATACGTCACCTATTCTTTCTTCATCTATCGGAGCCAGCAAATATCCACCCGGTTCGGCAATTGTCTTTGTCGGATCTTCCAGAGAGGTCATATACAGATAGAGTACATAACGCAGTCCGGCAGCACAAGCCCGTACACCGTGGGCGAGGTGTAACCATCCCTTGGAGGTTTTGATAGGATGAGGTCCCTCTCCATTCTTCACCTCTTTTATAGTGTGATAGTGACGGTGGTTGATGATAGTTTCTTCTTTCACTTCTGCATGAGTCATATCATCAATGAGTGCCCAACCGATACCTCCGCCGTTTCCGGCATCAATAAAGCTATCTTGCGGACGGGTGTACAAAGCGTACTTACCGTTAACAAATTCCGGATGTAGAACGACATTACGTTGTTGGCTTTTGGAAATCAGGTTGGGTAGGCGTTCCCAATTCTTCAAATCTTTGGTGCGGACGATACCTGCTTTGGCAACGGCGGAAGATAAGTCACCCGGTGCAGCGTTGGGGTCAAGGCTTTCGCTACAGAAGATACCATATATCCAGCCGTCTTCATGTGCTGTCAGGCGCATGTCGTAGACGTTTGTTTCTGTCGGATCAGTATCCGGTAGTTGTATCGGGTATTCCCAAAAACGAAAGTTATCTATTCCGTTTGGACTTTCGGCAATGGCAAAGAATGACTTACGGTCGTTCCCTTCCACACGTACTGCCAACAAGTATTTGCCGTTCCATTTGATAGCTCCCGAATTCATGGTGGCATTCACTCCGATACGTTCCATAAGCCAAGGGTTTGTTTCCGGATTCAAGTCATAACGCCATTCCAAAGGAATGTGTTTTGCAGTGATGACAGGATATAGGTAGCGTTGGATGATTCCGTTATAATGACTATTATCTTCTTTATTCTTGCGAGTGAGAAGCTGGAAATATAACTCTTTGAATTGTTTAAATTTTTGCTTATTATAACTTGACATAAGGTTTTTCTTTTTAACAGATCCTACAAATGGGCGATTATAAGTGGACTTTTCCAACCAATGTAACAATACTAAATTGTGGTATTGTCAGATTGTAGTATTTATTGCTTACGGGAACGATATTTGTTTTATTCCATCTATTGTCTTTATTAGTAATAAATTGCTTTAATGCTCCTTTTATATTTGCTCCGTCTAGGCGAATGTTGGTCGATATTGTTTTTTCAGATAGGTTGATTGCAACTAAGATATATTTATCGTTCTTTTTATATGCTGATACTAAAAGGTCTTTGTTCTTAGGTTGGGTTACCTGTATTCGTGTACTTCCTTCAGAAATATATCGAGAGTAATTGCCTAAGATATCATACCTTTTTGATAATGTATAATCTTTTCTATTTTTGTTCAAAATGATAAGACTTTCATTGTTGGATGTCGGCATAGCTCCTCCCCACCATATAATTGCATTTACATTTGCCTTAGTCAGATAATTGTGGAATGTAACTGCCCACTTAAGTCCATCTTGAATTGAAGTATCGAGTGGGGTTACATCACTTATTTCTGTAATCCATACCGGTATGTGCGCTTTTTCTGCTGCGTCAAATGGAATGATAGGAGTTTTAAGATATTCTTTATCTACTTTTATTGGCATTATGTCAGGAGATAAGCTATAGCCATGTCCTGCTGCAATGAGATTGAATTTCTTGATTTCAGGATAGTCCTGAAGAATTGTATCTGTGAAGTCTTTGGATGAGACCATCTTTAGTTGAGGCATGACTACTGACCATAAAGGATTCTCTCCAAATATGATTTTTGCAGGAATATTTTCTTTCTGAAAGGTGGGACCAAGATTGGAAGTGATAAATTTCCCCATTTCGTCTGCTGTCCATAAAGAAGAATTCCAGGGGGCGGCATAACCAGGCTCGTTTGAGGGTGATATGGCATAAGGTGTAATTCCTTTGGATTTGTAAGCTTTGTAAAAAGCTGCAAGATAATTAGCGAAATCCTGATAACACTCCGGTTTGAGTTTTCCGTTTGATACTTTTCCGTTGCTTTTCATCCATGCAGGAGCGCTCCATGTAGAAAAAACTAATTTGTTGATATGATATTTATTTTTAGCCTCTAAAGTAAGCCATAATTGTCCGCGTCTCAACAAATCATCGGATTTATTGTTAAAATCAGAATCGCATAACTCGATGTTAATATCATCGTTAAGATTGAAGTCTTTATCTTCTTTATTCTCCCAATAATGTGGGAAAATCTCTCCTCTTAGGATGTTTAAACGCAATCCATCGTTACCGAACATTTTATCCATGACTTGTTTTCTGTTTTTGAAAGCGAACAGTTCTTTAGCCCAGCCAGCTTGGGCTATTCCAAATCCGTCTATTGTTTGTTCGCAATCGTTCCATCTGATTACGATGCCGGAGCTTGGCGAATTATCTGAAATTTTAGTAGCAGGGTTGCTGAAACAAACTAGACTAGTAAATAGTGCACTTAAAATGGGGATGCAATGTAGTTTCATATTTTCAGAATCTGATATAAGGGAGGTAGCTTTTTCTTTGGTAAGACACCACCTCCCTAATTTTATTAATATCTATTTACCGATCACGCTTATGTTAGTCGATATCCCACCATATATGTGTGGTAACTTTGTCTGCTCCTTGTTGCTGATTCGCAGTATCTACATTTGCTCTGTTAATACTATATTCATCGGTAGGATAAGGGAGTCTCGTAGGGATAACTCCTGGGCTCATACTACCTGAATAATTGGTTGGAATAAGTTTGGGGTATCCGGTACGACGCCAGTTGGCATAACTTTCGTAACCGTTGATGAAAGTTGCTACCCAGTATTGCTCTCCGATAATTTGCAGTTTTTCCGTATTGTTTGCAGTACTGAGTAGGTTCTGGGCTAAGTAAGTCTCGATTTCTTCATCTGTGATTTTACCTTGCGTTCCGTAAGCAATCTCCTGTTCTTTCATGGATGATGTGATGGCTTCTTTATAAAGAACCTCCGCGTTTCCGTTTGTCCAGTTTCTCAATACAGCTTCGGCTAGCAACAATTTCGTCTCAGATGGCATTAGGAAGATGGTAGGGGCATCCAATCTCAAAATTGTATTGATATTGAAGTTGGAAGTATTTTCTAAGCCGACAAAGCTTCCACTTGGGGCGTCTGCAATGGTATGACTATCGTAACCGTTAGGTAAACCAAATTGTTTGTCAAATTCAGTATTTCCGTCTTTCAAAGAGCAATATACATGAATACGAGGATCTTTTGTTTTTTTGAGATAATCCATGAATGTTTTACCAATTTTGACTGCATCACTTTCGATGAAGTTGTCATCTAGATAACGGAAACTCAATGGATTTTTAAATGCATTTTTCCCGCTTCCGTCATGTCTCAGAAGGCATATATCTTCCGGTTGGCTCATTACGCCGATAGTTACGGCGTCGGCTACTGTCTGTTTTGCCAGGTCTGGAGCCACTTCTGACAGACGCATTCCTATACGAAGTAATAAGGAACCTCCAAACTTTTTCCACTTATTGATGTCGCCATCGTAGAATAAGTCACCGTCTATTGCCGGATTATTGGCATTTAGCAGGTTGACCCCGTCTTTGACTTGCTGAATCATATCTTTATAGATGGTCTCCTGATTATCATATTTCGGCTTATAGATTTGCTGATAGTATCCTAATCCTGCTTCAGAATAGGGAACATTGCCGTATATATCTGTCAAACGCTGGAACAGATAAGCGCCCCAGATTTTTGTTGCACCGAGGATATTGGAATATTTTGCATCTGACGAGGCTTTTTCTTCCAATTCGCGCCAGTTTTTTATCAGATCGCTATAAGTGTCGGTAAAGAAGGTGTTGGCGTAAGATTCCATCTGGTAATATTTGTCACCTGGCATATCGTTATTTAAGGAAGCGGCTTGCTGTACAAGCATCATGCAGGTTCCTACCTGAATGTTTTTAGCAATACCACCGGTAGTCGTATGTAATTGAGTATAGGTCAACAGAGGACCGGGCTCTATCGAGGTAGGACTGTTGGGGTCTATATTTTTCTCGGTGAAATCACAGGCATAAACCATACAAGTTAGCGTGGATGCCATCATTAGTTTTATTATATTGATCACTGACATAATATTTTTATTTAAAATTTGACATTCAGATTAAAACCTATGCTACGTGAGGCGGGTAGTCCGTAAGATTCGAATCCCTGTCCATTGTCGATATTGAAAGAAGATTCGGGATCTACCAAAGGTACTTTATCGTAGATATTCCACAAATTCCGTCCTACGACTGAGAGAGACAAGGCTGACAAACCTATTTTACGGATCCATTTTGTCGGGAAGTTATATCCGAAAGAAAGTTCGCGCAACTTAATGAAAGAAGCGTCATATATACAGTTCTCGGTAATACCTGACAATGCCATATAATATTTCATCGCTGTCACTTTTACATCATTTGGAGTTACACCGTCTTCTTTTACTCCCTGAGCGATAATACCTTCTTCGCGTCCTGGTAGCGTGTCTGCATGGCGTCCGAACATAATCATGTGTGCATTTGTTTGAGAATACATCTTTCCTCCGAATTTGCCATCAAGTAAGAAACTCAATGTGAATCCGTGACATTCAAATGAGTTGCTGAATCCTAATGTGTATGGATGCACGCTTTCGCCTAATTTCTCGATTTCTCCTTTCATAGGAAGTCCATTTTCGTACATGATTTCACCTTTGTCGTTGCGTTTGAAAGTTACGCCTCGGATAATCCCATAAGGTTGTCCTACTTGCTGGTAAATCCAAGCTGGGCCACAGTTGTCGCTATCGTGGCCAGTACGAGACTTTGCCAGTTCGAATTCGGTGACATCATCTGTTATGCGTTTAATTTCACTCTTGTTGTAAGCGAAGTTGAAGGAAGTGTCCCAACGAAAGTGAGATGAAAGAATTGGAGTGCCGGTAAGTAACAGTTCAATACCATGATTATTCACTTTACCCGCGTTTATTTTGACATTTCCATATCCTGACGCGGTTGATATACCTGCGTTTACTATATCGTCTTTAGTATTTCGTACATAGTATGTGAAATCAATGCCGAAGCGATTGTTAAAGAACCTGGCTTCAAATCCTCCTTCATACGAAATAGAAGTCAGAGGTTTTAAATTTAAGTTCGGAATAGTGCCATTGTCAATGGATCCAACAGAATATTTGCGATATGCATCCGCATAACTGTATGTCAATCCCAGTTGATAGGCTCCAACGGCGCCGCCGGACTGTGCCCATGAACCGCGTAGCTTGAGGTATGGGAACCAAGACGGCATCTGAATAGCTTCACTAAGGATAAATCCTAATCCGACGGAGGGATAAAAAATATGATTGGGAGAGGTTTTCCCTTTGTAAGAAAGTGCGGAAAACCAGTCGTTACGTCCTGTTAAGGTCAAATATATCATGCTTTTATAAGACATTTCGGCTTGTCCGAAGAGGGAGTTGATGTAACTTTCAGAAGTAGAATGACCACCGGATTTTGTTTTTGTATTATTAATGGTGTTGAATCCTGGTACAACAAATTGGTCACCGTACGAACTTGTTGCATCTGACCAACTTGCCATTGTGTTCCAGCCAATAAATGCATCGACACTTACAAGGCCGTCTTTGAATGAGTTGGTATATCCGGCAATGGCTTCTGTGTTGAATTCACCGTGATATTCGGCACTATTGGATATATTACCTTCTTTTACAGCTCCGCGGGCTGTGCCCCAAGGGGTGACATTTTCGGCACGACGGTTAATCATATCACCGCCGGCACGTCCGCGTAGATACCAGTTTGGTGTAAAGTTGTATTGAACTTCGACGGAGCCAATAATACGGTCTTTAGCATCTTTTTGACTATTCTTGTAAACAACAAATAAAGGATTGATTACATAGCCTTGAGCGTTTACTTCATATTCCGTACCATCGTCGTTTGTAATCTTCATATCAGAAAGGCCGTAATTAGGTGCTAGTTGCCATAAAGAAGCATTTGCATTGGAGGTAATATCACCCAGGTTTGGACGGTTTTTGGCACGTTCGCGTACGTACATAATATTGGCCTTTAGTGAGAAGTGCTCGTTCATTCTAGAAGTCAGATTCAATGTAATATTGTTACGTTCCAGTTTGGAATTCGGTTGCATATCATGAAAACGTTGATCACCTGCACCAACACGGAACTGAATTTTTTCATTTCCGCCGGATACAGCGATGTTGTTAGTCACTGACCATGCATTGTCGTAGAAATCTTTGAAATTATTTCTTGCGGTTGGTGAATATGGGCGGGAAATTCCGTCATATTGCGTTACATTTGATCCGTCCATTTTGCTACCGAAGCTCATTACACTCATTTGCTTGGCTAATGTTGGAGCCAATTGGCTTATAGCCTGTTCTGGTGTCATTCCATATCCAGCTCCTGTCGCTATAGCCAGTTGATCAGGATTCATCCCATTTGCACCACAACCATATTCCCATTGGAGGTCATTATTCTTTAGGATGGGAGAGTCTTTAGTATAAGACATATTGTATTCTACTCTGACTTTTCCTGCTGTTCCTTTTTTAGTAGTAATGACAATTGCACCATTTGCTGCACGGGAACCGTACAATGCAGCAGCGGTACCTCCTTTCAGCACACTCATACTTTCAATGTCTTCACTATTGATAGATGAAATTCCGTCACCAGCATCAAAACCACCCCATTCTCCGGCTTGACCATAGTTTCCGTTATTCATAGGCACGCCGTCGATAACGTATAAAGGTTGGTTACTACCGTTCAAAGAACCGTTACCACGAATTGTTATACGGCTTGAACCCATGACGCCGGATGCTGGTTTCACTACATTTACACCTGCTACTTTTCCTACCAGACTGTTAGCTATATTGGAAACCTTGACACGATTCAACTCTTCGCTCTTGACTTCCGTTACGGAGTAAGCTAATGCTTTTTTCTCTTTTTTAATACCTAAGGCAGTGACAACTACTTCATCTACTTGGACAGAACTCTCCTGTAGAGTGACTTTCATGGGGGTATCTGTAGCTTTTTGTTCTACTGTCTGATATCCAATAAATGAAAAAATTAGGGTATTTCCTTTCTTTGCACGAATGGTGAACTGGCCGTCCATATTTGTGATTGTTCCAAAGGTTGTGCCTTTTATACTAATGCTGACTCCGGGCAGAGGCTCGCCGGAAGAGTCGGATACTATTCCTTTAATATCCGTTTGTTGGGCATGAAGTGAACTGCATATAAATAGTAGGCAGCACAATAATAAATAAGTAATGTTTTTCATTGCGAATATGATTTTAGTTGTTAAACTCTGGGAGCAAAGGTAGGGTAGTTTGCGGTGGAGGACAAATATGATTTTATCAAATACTAATACAAAATTAACAAAAAGCATAAAAATGAGTAAAAATAGGGGTTTAAACTCTTTGATATAATACCAGAATTCTGAAACCGATATGTTTATTAGTGAGTATCGTTCTGTTTTGTAAAATCTAAAGTGGCATTTTAAGGGTGTAAAGCATAGCTTTGTATTGCTTAAAACGACGCTTTTCAAAAGCTAAAAAGTTTGTTTCATTTTATTATTGATTATCTTAATGTCTGACTATTTACTTATAAGAAATAAAATGAATAAGCCGGAATATTATAAAAATTTTCTGAAACGGATATTATCTATATCAATAAAGAGTTTGCGGAAAATACCTGCGATACTTATTGTACCGGGAGTAATGTTGCTATGCTTTCGAGCGAATTAGCCACTTTTCTGAGTGGTAGATATATAGAATTTAAGGTATATAGTCTTACATATGCCGAAAATTTCTGGAGTTTCATAAATTAGAAGATTCTGTTGTAGAACGCAATGGAGAAAAATTATATGTTCAGGTAGTATATTCAGTTATTGACTCTAAAACACATGAGTGGGAATTTGGAAATTTGTTGGCATACAAGATAATTATCCGAAAATAGTTGTTACAATGGATGAAATTGAGGGCGTTTCTTATCAGGGTATCAAACAGATCCCTATCCGTCAGTTTTTACTTTGTTGGAGATAATTTTTCTATTAAAGAAAAAAAGAGAGAAAAATAAAAGGAGAAGCAAAACATCATTAGCTTCTCCTTTCCCTTTCCAGTATATAATCTCAAAGCGATTATTTGAAAACAATCTTCATTGGTCTACCTATCCAGACTTGTGGTTGTTCGAGGTTGAAAATGTGAGCTATTGTAGAAGCTACATCATATTGCATCATGCTTACATCATCAAAACGAAGTCCTTTTTTAATATTCTTACCGGAAATGATGAAAGCTGTTTCCATTTCTTGCATTGTTTTGCCGCCGTGACCCTTCTTGATGCCTCCATGGTCGGAAGTCAATATGAAAATAGTGTCATCAAGGATGCCTGCATCTTTTACGGCCTGGACAATCTGGCCGACATAAGTATCCAACTCCTTGAGTTTCTCATAATATGCGGGAGTGTCATGTCCTTCAGTGTGTCCGGTATGGTCGGGACTATCATAGCAGATAGCAACAAGAGTCGGATGTTTCTCCTTTATGTAAGCAGATGCCATATTGCCTAACTCTTTGGGAGTCTTGTTGTAATCGGCCACATGATAATGATAGCTTAGAGAAAGTGTATCTACTAAATACTTGATTCCGTTCCATTCATACAGGCAGCCGATTTCTGCTTTCGGACGGGCATCACGCAGTAATTGGAAGATAGTGGGGAAGATTCCATTCTTGTTTAAAACACGTGACGGAAGTTCCGGAGTTTTAGATCCCCATTCGGTGTATCCGTGAAGTTCGGGACCGGCTCCCATAAACATGGATGCCCAGTTGATAGCACTGGACGAAGGAAGTGCCGAGCGTTTTTTGAGCGTGTAAGCTCCGTCTTCCATTAGTTTCTTGACATTGGGCATGTCTGCTTTAGGCAAGCTGTAAGCTCCCCAACCGTCCAGTCCGATGAGAACAACATGTTTGGCTTTGTCTTTTCCTTTGGCATTGCAGGAGAATGTGAAACAAAAAAGTAGTGCGAATGTAGCAAGTAGCGTAAAAGCGTTTTGTCTATTCATGATATTTTCCATTAAGTAATTAATATTGTTGATTTAATGAATTAAGTTTTCTCATGTATTATTTTATTAGACAAAGGTAGAGTTATTCTGTTGGTGGAACAAATACAATCTTAGCATTAACTCATACTTTTGCATTTTTTATTTCAAACTCAGCCGGAAGCTTTTTTATCTATGTATTATAAATCAATACCACGGTATATGCTACATAGCAGAGTATCATAATGCTTCCTTCTATCCGTGTGATTGTCCGTTTGGCGAAGAACAATCCGAACAGCCAGAGCAGGATGCACGAGCCGACCAGTGTGAGCAAGTCGAAGTTGGTGATTCCGCTAAGGTGGAGGGGAGTAATGCTGGCGCTGCATCCCAATACAAAGAAGATATTGAAGAGGTTACTGCCGATTACGTTTCCGATAGCTATTTCCGGATTCTTCTTTAGTGCGGCAACGATAGAGGTGGCAAGTTCCGGCAGAGAAGTTCCCCCGGCCACCAGTGTCAGGCCGATGATTGACTCGCTGACGCCCAGATTGCGGGCGATACCCGTAGCCCCGTTAACAAATAATTGTCCTCCGTAAATTAGGCAAGCTGGGCGGCGTGGTCGTGGTGGCCAGCGAGGGTCTCCACGACGACGAGGGCAAGCCCATCGTGCCCCCCATCTTCCAGACCGGGCGCTCCACGTACTTCGGAGATGTGTCCTCCCATCTGGCGCAGCTGGTGGTGCGGCGGCTGGGCATCAAGGCCCGCAGCGAGAAGCCGGGCATCCTGGCCCGGGCCTCCATCGCCTGGCAGTCCCCGGTGGATGCCGCCGAAGCAGAGGAGGCGGGCCGCGCGGCCTGCCGGGCGGTGCTGGCCGGGGAGACGGGGCAGATGGTGGCCTTCCGCCGCGTGTCCTCCGCGCCCTACCGCTGCGAGACCTTCCTGGTGCCCATTGAGGAGGTCATGCTGGGCGAGCGGGTGCTCCCGGCGGAGTACCTCACCGCCGGCGGCACCGACGTGACCGAAGCCTTCTGCGGCTGGTGCCGGCCCCTGCTGGGGCACGCACTGGTGCAGGCTATCAGGCTCACCGGTATCACTCC
>OGZN01000503.1_pt1 | contig 17870 bp, 14 predicted proteins | sample 1576801 | NCBI WGS metagenome assembly OGZN01 (sample SAMEA3541573, study PRJEB24748) | human gut metagenome | biome: human gut; feature: human-associated habitat; material: faeces | place: China | collected 2012 | reverse complement strand
GAAAACCTTAGAATCAAATATTCTGAGCTGTCCCCTGCCGAGGAAAAGGAATTAAACGATATATTGGGAAAAATAGCTTTATTGGAGAATCAGAAGAACAACTGATTCTTCCCATGTGATCTGCAACCACTCACCAAAATCGATTATGAAGCCACATCTGCCTACAATACTTCTAGCGGCCGTGCTTGCCTGCATTTCGCAACCGGTCATTGCCACGGAAACAATCAATCTGAATACCCATGACTGGGATCAATATGTCGGAAAAACTCCCGAATTTGATAACGTCAATCTGAGCCTTGATGGCAATTGGTCTGTTAATCTTGATAAATTTCACGACCCATGCTGGGGATCAACGGATAACGGTTCCTATACGTTGACAGGACAAGGCACTATGGATTTCAAAAATGACAACTTTATTATATGTGGAGGATCTTCCGATTGGCCTGATTCAGCTAATCCTCCTACTGGCAATGCCCAATACACCATCAGTTCTGGCATCGTTTTAAAAAATGTATCGTTAGATGCACAATTAGGAGCGCAAGTGAAATTCAATGGTTCCCTCGAAACAAGCAGCAAGGAGTCCTCCTGCTCATTCTTTGTTGATTCTACTGTTGATGGCCCATTATCTATCATTGATTTGAGAAACGCGACGATTAAAGATAACGACTTTGTTAATTTGGAATTTTGTCGAGGAACTATTATCAAAGATCAATATACTGTATCAACTACTCATGGACTTAAGATCTGGAATTACACTTCATTTGAAGGGAGTGGAATTCTACAAGGGAATCTCATTCTTTCGGACGGAGGAGAGGTTGCTCTATTGGACTATGGTCGTAATAAATATTCTAATATAACTGTAACTGGAACTTTATCTATTACAGGGAATACAACAATTGATTTCCACTGTATTGGTCCAGAAGACAGTCTCCTTAGTCCGGAGACGGGGACGATTGTATTTTACTGTAAAGATATTACTGGTGAAACTAGTCTTTTGAAGATTACTGAAAGTTATGGTGGAACCACCACAGTTTCCCGGGACATTGCTGACAAGAAGTTCGTTTCCATTGCTCAAACAGATGGACGTTATGCCCTGACGCTGGTTGACAATGGGTACGATCCCGGGGAACCTGAACAACCGGGAACCATTATTACCGACGGCAAGGCCCCCGATACCCTTTCCAAGGATGTTGTCGTTTCCTTGGCGAACGGCGGCAATGTTGATGCGACGGAAGTTACAAGCGGACTCAGCAATTCCTATGTCCAAGGAACGGGAGGAACATTGGTCACCAGTAGTTCACAAACATTTACGATGTCGGGATCGGATACACTCGGTTTCAACATGGTGGGAACCGATAGAAATGCAGGCGCAGACATTCAAGTTGGTCAGGCAGGAGGAAGTATTACCGATGCCGCCATTGTTTTGACGGGGGACGAATACGAATCCAATCGGATCAATGTTCAGAGCGGTCTTCTGGAAATCGGTCAAAACACTGTTCTTGGAACAACTGATTCCGTGCTTACTGTTGGAACTCCCAATGGTTCCGAGGATGCAGTTACTGCTTCCGTCAACAACAGGGGAACAATCAACAATGACGTTGCCATTAATTCCGGTGCATCCCTGGACAACAGGAATACCATCAATGGAGACGTACTCGTTAATGGATCATCCATCTTGAGCAATAACGGGGTGGTAAAAGGGATCGTAACGGTATCGGAAAACGGCTCTGTCAATGGCAGCGGCACCTTTGGTTCAACCATCCTCCAATCAAATGCACTACTCTATGTCGGTAACAGCCCGGGATTCCAAAAGCATAACAATCTGACTTTGAATAACGGTTCGAGGCTCGGTTTCTATCTGGACGGAATCACAGCCGCTACGTCGTCCAATCACGGTTCCGGAACCTATTCCAATCTTTCCGTGACCAATTCCCTTGTGGTTAATGGAACGGTGAATACCGAAGTGGAAGTAGGCCTTGGAATCCTGGCCGCAGGGACGGAAGCGTTTACTCTTAACCTCATCAAAGCCAATGGGACGGGGTCGGTCAGCGGTAATTTTGCCCTTTCCCTGAATGATGAACACCATCTCCTTAAGGAAGGCCATCTTTTCTGGGATTCTACTACCGGGACATTAAGTTTCACTGGACAAGTTGACGAATCCGTTGCCGCCCTGTTGAGCGGAAAAGACGGTTCCAATATCGCCAACATGCTTTGGTCCAGTACGAACGTCGTCAAGAGCTTCGGACAAACAGCTGCATCCCAGCTCAAAACTGTTCAACCAGGAGATACCAATGCATGGGTAAGCGGTCTTGGTGATTTTATCAATATGAACTCAACCTCGCACGCAGGAGGATTCCAATACAACGGAGGAGGTTATGCTATCGGTATTGATCACGCGTGGACGGAAAAATTCCGTGCAGGCATCACTTTGGGGCAGACGTTCGGCGTTTTCAAGACGGATGAATACCAGGCAGGATCCAAGCAGAACAGCATCATGGGCGGCCTGTATGCCAATTACCTTGCCCCCCTGTGTGACAGGCAGAATCTGGAATGGAGCGGTTATTTCGCTTACGGTTCCGTTGAAAACAGAGGTTACACGCTCGTAGGAGGCTCCAATAATCTTCTAGGCCAGTCCAAATGGAACGACGACGTATTTACTTTCGGACTCAAAGCCGATTGGAATATCAAGGTCACCGAGAAGACAACGCTGACTCCGTTTGTTGGAATCGATTATGTTCATGGAGCGCAGGAAAGCTTCACGGAAACGTATACCGGCGGCAACCGCCAGTACAGGGACGGCAACATGCAAGTGTGGAGCGTACCCGCAGGTGTTACCGCCAAAACACAAGTAGCCTTGGGAGGAAACCAATATCTTATTCCCGAGCTGACTGTCTCCTATGTGGGAGATGTCTCCCGGACGAATCCTTCCGTAAAATCCTCCATTTATGGAGTTGAAGTTAAATCGGAAGGAAGCAATCCGGGCAGAAGCGCTTTCATGTTGAACGCAGGCGCCAACTGGATCATCAACCAAAACTGGAGCCTGGGAGCATTCTACACTCTGGAAGCCAGAAGCAGCCAGGTGAATCAATCCGCCTCACTTTCGGCAAGGTACAGCTTCTAATTAGACAAATAACAGTTACCCAAGGATGGGATCAGCAATGGTTCCATCCTTTTTCATTTTACACCAATACGGAATCCCCTTCCATACAGGGTACAGCAAATGGCAAGGCACCCCCATCTAATCAAATACACTCCCCCAATAACTGCCTATCCCCATTCTTCATCAACATATACAGAGAGACTTCCACCTGAAGGGGGTACTTTCCCAAATGCTTCGGAAATGTTTTTCTCAAAAAATGAAAAATTTTTCTTCATTAGGAAATGTATCAATTGGGAAAAGAGGAAAGTCCATTTAGCCCTTTGTAAGGCAAAATTATTTTTTACGGTAATTTTTCAGATTTACGTAGGTTAATACCCATCATTCCTCTGGAATCCTTACAAATGATCCTAGAGACATTCAGAATAAATTACCCTCCACGGACAAGGAAAACAACGTACAATTGAGCGGAAACACAGCACCATCCCTCAATGAAGATTTTGTACGAAGCCGTTTTTAATTAACCATTTCCCTGTATTCACTTAAACTATCCTCATCACTTGGAATCAAAGGAATACAGGATAATTAATTCTAAATTGATTCCTACGGAAATTATTCAGGAAGGAATGTAATTGGTAAGGGGAAGTGGTTACAAATTCGAATAATCAATTCTGGGGATATTCAGAATAAAATAACCTGCGTATAGATGATCCTCCATATACTGCCATCTGCATTTTCCAAGACATGTATTCTTCAAATGATCCTGTACAATGGTGTAATGAAGGAATATAAAACATGTTTAAAATTTACAAATATATCGTAATGAGCAAGTTATGAAAATATGACCTCATACGATGTATACTAAAGATAAAAGAGAGAGTTTTCAAATGTATACCTAGTATTACTCCCAGGGAAATTTTTCAAATTCACAATCATAAGAAAATTAATAAATTATAAGAAAAAATCTCACTCAATGTGTGAATATAATAAATGATAGAATTCCCAAATTCATAATGATGTAGACAAAATTCCAAGATTTCCAAAGTCAATTAACTTTGTACGAAGGTGTTTTTAATTAAAATCATTCCAAATAATTAATCCTAAAATAATTCCTGAGGGAATTTCTCAGAATATAGAGGAAAAACTTAGAGATTGCTGAGAGAGTCCTAGATGGGTCGAGAAGAAGAACAGTCAGCTATGGACAGTGATTCAGAAGCAGAGAATCCTAATTGGAGCAAATTTTGGAGCCCCGATTCTAGTCCAAATGATCCTCATGAGTTTGGAGAATGCATGGAGGATTGCACGATTATGAATGGAGAAAGGAACAGAAGGAGATGGATTGTAGAAGGAAAGAGGAAGAGTGGGAGAGATCAATTGAAGAGGTAGCTTCTAATCAGTGATATCAGTTATTTCTTTCTCTAGCAATTGAAATCTATTTTTAACATTTTCTCCCATATAAAAATCAAGTAAATCTTTTTTATTTAAAGTGCCTTGTTGTAGAAATTTTTTCATATATTCCTGATTAAATTCCATCAATAATATAGATTTTTCTAATTGTTTCAAAATGGTTTTATTGTTTTCTATATTTTTATATACAAGTGATTTTATAGATAGAATTTCATTGATATCTTTGATAATTCTGCTTACAAGAATCGCTAGCAAATTTTTATCCAAGTCGATTTGTCTTGCATTTAATACAATATCACGAGCCAGCATATATGCAATGGCTAAATTTGAATAATCCCCCTTTTGAGAATCTACAATAACAGTAAATCCAATATTTGAGATGTAACCAACGTTTTCTGAAAATTTAAGTATTGAATTATCTACTAACGATCGATCAAAGACGATAATACTCACCTTACCATCTCTATTTGCTTCTGATTCAATTAGTTGACTCCATGCGGCATCTGTTTTTCGAGTAAAAATATCTTTGGAAGTAATATCTCCTAAGCGAGTGCTTTTGTCAAATTTACACTCAATAATAATTTTCAAGTTATCATTGCCATTGATTTCACAAACAAAATCCCCTGTTTTATTTTTAGAAATATTTCCTATTGTATTTCCAGTGAAGAGAACCCTATCATCCAACTGTTTCTCTTGAAAATAATTACTCAAAAAATCAGCTATTTCTTCCTCTGCTAAGACACCCTTTATACTAGATTTATAGAAAATTTCTTTTTTCATTTCAAAAATCATCTTAAGGCTCTCTAATTCTGTGCCCAATTCATTAGATGTTTTTGAAAGGAAGGCGGATAAACGATCTTCCATTAGCGCTAATACACCTATATACAGTGCTTTCAAAAATTTTTCGCTTCTTTCTGTATATGGAAGCGTATCAAAATATTTGAAAACTATTTCATTTTGTATTTCAAAATCTTCAATCTCTACCCTTTTTAGTTGTTGATTAATTTCTACCGATGCCATTATATTCTTGAATATCTATACCTTCCTTTTATCTGAGAAACAAAATACTTACCATGAGAAGGGGCATTCATTAATCCTTCGTATTCATGTTGAGGAACATCATAGTATTGATATATGCCTCCATGTTTAAATTCAACTTCTAGCGTTTGACTAGAGGCATCATAGCCTATAGAAGAAATATTCGATGATGTAACTGATTGTCTATCCATTTTTATTATCGTGTTGAGTTCTTAGGTGTGGGTTTTGCGATCTCCATACTGCTAAAAAATCTTTGAAGTCAGATGCTTGTTCCTTAGAAGCTCCCCATCCCTGAGGTTTTGACAAACCATCTGCGCTTTCTACTTCATCATATATAACAGGATCTTGACTATCTGGCCAATGATTTCTAGGAGGAGGCTCTATAAATACCCTCATAGGAAGTTTTACACTTTCTCCTAAAATAATTGCCTCACCAGTTTTCAGAATAGGGAGCATGCTTGTAAGACTCTCCAAATTATCACTTACAGCGGAGCAGATATGTCCTCTGTCTGCTCTATTTGATAGTCTGAGAGAAATAAAAGTGCCACATTGAGATAATACTGTTTCACTGATTTCGGAAGGTCGTTGACTTACTATCATTACTCCTATTCCATATTTTCGACCTTCTTTAACTATTCTTTGAACGATATGGGATGCAGAATTCTTTGTATTACTACTTAGGTAATTATGTGCCTCTTCCATAATTATAAGAAGGGGTCTATGCCTGCCTCCTTGCGATAAATCTCGAGTCCAAAACAAGGCATCATATAAAATTCGCAATAATACTCCAATTATTGTATTAAGGATAGTAGTAGGAATTCCTGATAAATCGAATATTGTCACTGGTCTTTCATTACCAATCCAACCTTTAAATAACTCATCTAAATCTAATTTTGTATTTCCATCAAGACTAGGTTCCCAATCTCCAGGAGAAAATAAAAAATTATATTGAGGAATTCTAAATTTTGCTCCGAGAGAAATTAATTGACTACTTAAGTTAGCGCCATTAGGCATGTAATAGATTTTTTCTGGATCATTTGCATTATTTTTAATTCTCTTAAATGTGGGAGGAATACCTATTTGAGGGTCTCCTTTCATTTCCTTGCCATTATCATCCAGTTCATATGCCAAATTATCTATCGGAGCCCCTTGATTTCTACTATAATAGGTACCCAATGTTTCCTGATATAAGTTATACCATATTTTTTTTATACTAAAAGGAATGGGTGTATCTGCATTAATTAATTCTTCTGAAATTACACTCTTTCGATATAGCTTGAAAACATTTTTTTTCTCTCTCAATATACTTTCTAGAATCAATGTTTTTGATTTTTCATCTACTACTCCAAAACAAATTTCTATTAATTCGTCTGCATTTAATGCCCAAAACGGTAAATTTAATTCTTTTTCATTTGTCTTTATGCAATTTGAATTTATTTTGAATATATTTGCCCTATCCCCTAAGGCATTTGCGTATTCTCCATGAATATCAAGTACAATTATTCTAGCAGATGGATATCTAATATCATTAGATAGAGCATTAAGGAGTCCTGCTACAGTTGTGGATTTTCCTGCTCCCGTCGTTCCAACCACAGCAGAATGCCTGATAATTAACTTATTTATGTCGAGTAGTGCAGGGATAGATTCAGCTCCAGCAATATGACCTACTTTTACGAAATGGGGTTTTTCCAATCTGCCATAGATGCATTTTAAGTCTTTCTCAGAGACTAAGTGAACCTCATCGCCTATCGTTGGATATTGAGAAATGCCGCGATCAAAACCAGTTTTATGATAGCTTTCACCAATTAATTGAATAGTCATCCAACGGTTTCCATGAGGTTGGCTTTCTATTTGATTATCCGGAGCTGCATTAGCTCCCACTTTTGATACTATTCCAAATAAGTCATTATAACCTATAGGAATTCTTACAAAACTTCCAACTTGTCCTATTTTATATACTTCTCCATTAACATATGTTAATCCCGAGGCACAGTCCATTGACAGAATTGCGCTAACTGTCGCTCCTTCAACATTTTGAACTTCACCTATATAAGTAGCAACTTTAGTCATTTTATATTTCTTCTGAAGATCTGCCTATTAAGGATCTTAAATAATTGGAAAATGTAATAAAATCACCCATTTTGAAATATATTTTTTCATTTTCCTCTTCAATAAATTCTTCAAATTCATAATTTATATCATTCGCTTTTCTCCATTTACCCCTGTGTGTTCCTATTATGGCTTCATTTTCAGCCCATATAATTAAATTATGTCTCCTATTTGCTATTTCAATGCTTTTAGGATAATATTCTATATTCCCGTATAGGAGAGTAATTACTAGAGCAGATGGGTTTGAAATGAGTGCGTTGGTAATTGTATCATTTATATGTTCATCATTGAATGAATATCCGCAAACGATTAATGCAGAAGATGTTTTTTTTAAGAAGCAATTCAATTGATCAGATAGAGCTAAAAAAGGCATCTTTCTACTTTGATCATATTTTAAATGAGAGGGATAGATGAGGTAAGAGGATTCAGAGTTGTCATATTTATCAGATCTAAAAATCTTTCCATTTTCTTTTTTAAACCAATTTATTGATCCATGCATTTTCCACAGCCTTGTCCAATGCCTAGGAATAAGATTATCTTCCAAAGACCTCAAATCAAAAAAAGCTTCCCTTGATCCTACAAAACCATCAAAATAAGGTATATTTGTGTCTTCTAAGGCTTGCTCCATCAATAAATCATAATTTGTTGTAAATATTTCTATGGGTTGTTCTCTATCAATAGAACTAATCCAATTCGCTAACTTATGATACGGAGTATTTTTTGTCGGTAAATTTACTTTTATTTTTTCTACGATATGCTTACATATTTCCTTTTCAAGTGTTATTAATTCTTCTTCCTTAAAATTATTTATTAGGTTCCCTTTCGATACACTTATGAGAGATCTAATAAAACTAAGTATTTTCTCCAAATTTGGAGAATCTCCTTCATTAATTGGATTTATTTTTTTAAAAACCTCAATAAATCTATCATAAACACTTGGATTAGAGTCGTCATTTGATGTTAAATTTTGCTGAACATATTCTTGCAATCCCTTCATATCGGGAATAAGTGGAATCTTATTTTCAATTTCTCCACATTTTATCGATAAAGGACAGCCAGCCGATATGAAAAAACCAATTGGGTTTTTATCTTGAGACAGAATTTGAGTTAGGGCTTTTAAGTGTCTTATCGGATCATGAAAATATTCATTTTGAAGGAATCCCATAGCTCATTATCAATTATCAATTTTATAAAGCAAGCATATAGTTATGCTATTTTCCCCATTTCTTCCTATGTTCAAGCAAACACAAGTCTCGATATACTCATGATGAATATATTACAGTAGAATATTGATGGCGGACAGGAATATCCTGAAATATCATAATGCGTTTTCAGAGAAATAATTTCCTGCGTATCACCGAAACCCTGTAGATTATCCTGTGTCTCTGAGTAATGTTCTTGGAATGCCACCCAAATAGATTATGCTTTAGGGTTTCTCATTGTCAATACCTCCTGTAGGATTTCTGATGGAGACAGCAATAAAAGGATTACTCGTTTTCCCAATATTTTCCCCATACTCCTGCAAACAAAAACCGCAATATATCCATTACGAATATATTGCGGTGGAAAATTGATGGCGGACAGGGAGGGATTCGAACCCTCGGTACCGGTTTGCGGTACACACACTTTCCAGGCGTGCTCATTCGACCACTCTGACACCTGCCCGTTGGAGATTGTGCTAGATAGGAAAGCAAGGGCAGAATAATGGCAGAAGAGAGGTTTGGCAATCTTTTTTTCATCCGGAAGGAATTTTCCCGTCTTCCTCGAGTTTTTCACGTTTCCGGTTGTTGCTCGAAAAGGATGAAAAGCGCCCCGACAGCGCCCCGACAACACGAGGAAGTCTTCAACAGGCATAAGCAGAAACAAAGCGTATTTTGAGAAGTTTGGAAAGGGACAGGTTTCCGTGGTTCACAAAAATCCTCCATGAGAGTATGGCAGAGTTCCTCCCGTCCTGCCCTGTTTTTCCCGCGGAGCAAACAAGAATTTTTCTCTTTCTCCACCTTTACGGCTTCCGGGCAATCGGGCAAGGTTCAGGTAAGAACCTCTATTGATAAGCTTGCTTCCGTCCGGAATCAAGAATTGATCATAAAACGTTTAGGAAGTTTCAAAAACGAGACAGGAAGAGAAGATTGACGGATTCCGGAAGCCCAAGGTTCCGGGAAAACGCGGCAGAAATGAGAACCCACGCTGTAAGGAGAGAAGGCGGGACATGCCGTTCACCGAGTATCATCATTTCCGCGGCTCCGCATTCCTCCCGTCCTCAAAAAAGGTCAAAGGCTTCCGGCATGTCCCGGAAAAGGCGTTTCCCGACCGCACTTCCCCCTTGACGGATGCCCCAAAGACGGGTTTGCTAGTCCTGCGCATGGGAGAGTCCTTTTACACACGCACCACGGAGGCCCCCTCCTCCGCCTTCGATTTGTCCCTCAGACCGCCCGCTTTCAGCGAGTTCTGCGGCCAGGAGAAGATTAAGGACCGCCTGATGCTGATGGTGGAAGCCGCCAGACAGCGCGACGACGTGCTGGACCATATCCTGTTGAGCGGCCCGCCGGGCCTAGGGAAGACGACGCTTGCCAATATTATCGCGAATGCCGTCGGCTGCCGCATTCATACGACTTCCGGCCCCCAGATTGAAAAGGCGGGAGACCTGGCCGGCGTGCTGACCAATCTGGAAAAGGGGGATATTCTGTTTATTGACGAGATCCACCGCCTGCACCCGGCCATTGAGGAGTATCTGTACCCGGCCATGGAGGATTTCCGGCTGGATATTATCATCGACCAAGGGCCGAACGCCCGCTCCATCCAGCTCAACCTGCCCAAGTTCACCCTGGTGGGGGCCACCACCCGCGCCGGGATGCTGACCAGCCCGTTGCGTTCCCGCTTCGGCCTGGTGAACCGGCTGGATTATTATACGCGGGAGGAGCTGTGCGCCATTATCGAACGATCCGCGGGGCTGCTGAACGTGCCCGTGGACCCGGAGGGCGCCCTGCAGATCGCGCTGCGCTCCCGCGGCACGCCCCGCGTGGCCAATTCCCTGCTGCGCTGGGTGCGGGATTACGCCCAGGTGCGCGGCGACGGCGTGATTACGGAGCAGTTGGCGCACGATGCCCTGACCATGATTGAGATTGACGACGACGGCCTGGACGAGATGGACAAGCGCCTGCTGGAAGCGATGATTTACAAGTTCAACGGCGGCCCGGTGGGCCTTTCCTCCCTGGCGGTGGCCGTAGGGGAGGACGCTTCCACGCTGGAGGACGTGCACGAGCCTTTCCTGATTATGCAGGGGTATATCAGCCGCACCCCCAGGGGGCGCGTGGCGATGCCCTCCGCCTATCTCAAGATGGGAGCCGCGCCGCCCGCCAACGGCCAGGGGTGGCTGTTGTAAGCCATTCATTTACGACATGAAAGGAGTCCTGCGTTTTATGCTGGTCATCAGGCCCTCTTTCTTTTAGACTGTTTCCACATAAAACGTCAGGACGTTTTCTGTTCATCATACGCCCAAAGCTATGGCCGCACATTCTGATATTCCCTTTAAAAGACTGCCCGTCAAGATTATCGGTACGGGTTCCTATGTTCCGGAACGCCGCCTGACCAATGCGGATCTGGAGAAGATGGTGGACACTTCCCACGAATGGATTATTGAACGCACGGGCATTGTGGAACGCCGCATCGCCGCCCCTGACGAGTACACTTCCCATATGGGGACGAAGGCCGCCCAGCGCGCTCTGGAATCCTGCGGGCTGAAGCCGGAGGATATTGACCTGATTATCGTCGCCACCATCACGCCGGATACGTTCACCCCTTCCACTTCCTGCTACATCCAGGATGCCCTTGGCGCCAAGAATGCCGCCGCCTTTGACATTTCCGCCGCCTGCTCCGGCTTCCTGTTCGCCATGAAGACCGCCGTTCAGTACATCGGCACCGGCCAGATGAAAACGGCTCTCATCATCGCCGCGGAAAAACTTTCCACCGTCGTCAACTGGGAGGACCGCAGCACCTGCGTCCTGTTCGGGGACGGCGCCGGGGCAGCCGTGCTCCAGGCCTCCACGGGGGAAGAGGGGGAAGGCTCCGTCCTTGCCACGGATATCGGTTCGGACGGCTCCCTGCATGACCTGCTCCAGATTCCGGGCGGCGGCTCCCGCTGCCCCACCACAGCGGAAAACGCCCATGAACGCCTGGCTACCCTGGCCATGCGCGGCAATGAGACCTTCCGCCATGCCGTCACGCGCATGAAGGCTTCCGCCGCCAGCGTCATTGAACGCGCCGGCCTCACGGCGGACGATATCCAGCTGATTATTCCCCACCAGGCCAATCTCCGCATCATTAACGCCGTAGCGCAGCGCCTCTCCATTCCTGAAGATAAGGTGTTCGTGAACATTGAGAAGTACGGCAACACGTCCGCGGCCGCCGTCGCCATCGCCTTTGACGAAGCGCGCCGTTCCGGCAGATTCGGCAAGGGAGACAACGTTGTCCTGGTCACATTCGGCGCCGGGCTTACCTGGTCCGCCGCCGTTATCCGCTGGTAATATTCTTTTTCACCCCCCCTCCATCATCATGACCACTGAACCATACGGCAAAAAAAATCCGTTTCCCGCTCCCGTCCTCTCCGTCAGGCATATCACCGGGGAAGGCAGCCCCAAGGAAACCATCCACATTGAATACAGCCTGGACGGTTCCGGGATGAACTATATTGCCGGGGACGCCCTGGCCGTTATTCCCGCCAATGACCCCTCCCTGGCGGACGCCCTGATTGACAAGCTCGGCCTCAGCCCGGATTCCCAGGTTCCCACGCCCGAAGGGGAAACCGCAAGCCTGAAAGACGCCCTGGTTCACTGCTATGACATTACCAATGTCAACAAAGCCCTGCTGATCAAGTGGGCCGCCGCCTCCGGCAGCCAGGAGCTGGACACGCTTCTGGCCGGGGATAAGGACGCCCTCAGCGATTTCCTGTGGGGCCGGGACGTGCTGGATCTGGCCACGGAATACCCCGCTTCCTTCGAATCCGCGGAGGCTTTCGTCGGCATCCTGAAAAAGATCATGCCGCGCCTTTATTCCATCGCCTCCAGCCCGAACGCCCATCCCGAACAGGTTCACCTGTGCGTGGGCGCGGTGCGCTATACGGCCCGTGACCGCAAGCGCGGCGGCGTTTGCTCCACCTATATGGCGGACCGCCTCCAGCCGGGCCATACGGCCAGGGTATTCGTACATACCAACAAGAATTTCCGCCTTCCGGAAGACGGGGACACCCCCATCATCATGGTGGGCCCCGGCACCGGCATCGCCCCTTTCCGGGCATTCTGGGAGGAACGCGCCGCTTCCGGCGCCAAGGGCGGCAACTGGCTGTTCTTCGGCAATCCGTACAAGGCCACCGACTTCTGTTATGAAGACGAGCTGAACCAGTTGACCGGCACCGGCAAACTGAAGTTGTCCGTGGCCTGGTCCCGCGACCAGGAAAAGAAGGTGTATGTGCAGCACCTCATGGTCCAGGAAGGCGAAGAGCTCTGGAAATGGCTGGAAGCCGGCGCCTGCTTCTACGTCTGCGGGGATGCCTCCCGCATGGCGAAGGATGTGGACAACGCCCTTCATGAAGTCATCCAGACCTGGGGCCATAAAACTCCGGAGGAAGCCGCGGCATATGTGGCGGATATGAAACAGCACCGCCGTTACCAGCGGGACGTATACTAATTCAGGGCCTCGCCCCTGAACCTGTCACCGCGCCTTTCCATCTTTTCTGGAAAGGCGCTTTTTCTTTTTCCGGAGAAAAACCGCCACGTATCAATCCAGCTTCTTTCGAGCCGGAGAAGCCATCTTCCGCCCCCCTCTCCATCAAAAACAACGCCGGACCGGAGAGAACCCGTCCGAGCAAAAGTTCCCCTCCTTCTTCAAGCGTTTCCTTACCCTTATTCCAAATCCTGCCGGGCGCCGCAAACGGCCCGTTTCACTTTCCTAAGCTTGAAAAAGAAGACCATGCAAAATAAATACAGCTTTTGCGGCAAACAACGGGCTATACCCCTTTTTCCTGGTCCTTTTAAGGACCATCTTTGAGAAAAGGAATAATTCCACCAATTCTGCAACTGATCAATATAGCTTATCTTTTTTCTCCTCTCCTCTATTTCAGCAAGCAATTCTTTCCGCGAACGAAAGACCAGAACAAAGCTCTCCAGCAACTCACCGCACAGTTTCATCCCCGCTTCTACGCTTTCTTTCAACTGCTCCAACATTACTAAGTCCTTCCTTTCAAAAGCCTCTGCCGTCTGCATGTCGGCAAACCGGAATGCGCTACTGACAGCGGAGATATTTTGTGCTGCAAAACGGTAATAACACAGAGCCGTATCCGGCAATTCATAAATATTACCCTGCAACCATGCGTGAAATGCCATTAGATCATCCTCAAAATTAGCCGTTATCGGAAAAGCATTTCCCCACTCGTATGCACTTTTTCTGATGATCATAGCAGATCCATAATGAGCTGAAGAAGAAAAAGCCCCTTGTTGGAGCACGACAGCCGGCATTTCCCGTGGAACGGAGGGAAATGCCGGGAATTCAAACGCAACTCCCGGTTCCTCATAGACGTTAATCATCTGGCTGACTACAGCCACAGCATCCGGATACTCCATCACTGCCCAGGCAAAAAACCTGCATCTCCAGGGGAAGGAACAATCGTCCCCATCCTGACGGAGAATCCATTCATGGGAAGCCAGACCAACCGCCTGCCGGATATGAGGCCCGCGCCCCAGCGGCGTTTCATTCCGGTTCAAGATTACCCGGTACGGCCCCCTGTATTGAGCCGCCATTTCCTGCATGACGGCGAAGGTTCCGTCGGAAGATCCGTCATCCGAAAGGATGATTTCAACCGGCCCTTCATAATCCTGCCCGAATACGCTCCGGATGGCATCCCGGATGCAATGCTCCTGATTATGCCCGGTCAGGATAATGCTGATGGAAGGGAGTCGCGAAGAATTCATGAAAAAAAGTGCAGAAAAGGAAGTGAAAAAAACGAAAGGAATATTGCTCTTCCCCGTTTACATATAAGACATCATGTTCATACCGGATTCCAAATCCGGGGTCAAGGGTTGATTTTTACACCAAGGAACTTATGTTGCGCGGACGTTTTGTGATCAAGAATCTCCCCCCTTGCGGGCGGGAACCCGAAGCCGGTAAAACAGGACGAAAGATTCTGCTTTCCCTTACTGCTCCCAACACACACATTTTTTCATAAGCAATTATTTTTTAGAATCATAGAACTCTTAGAACCAGACCCAGCCGGAATACCTCCACACCCCACCGGTTCCATGAGGTCTTGGGACAATTCTCTGTCCATTCATGCTGAACCCGGAATTTCCCAATCGGATTTGGAATTCGCTATGACAGGTTCATTCGCGCGCTGATGAATCATGGGAGGAACAATGGATTCGTCCCCTTGCCATTCACCGGTTGCGATAGTTACAACCCCATCAGAATCATGTTCTCCATATCCTGGTTCCCGTTCTATTCACGAAGCAGTTCATCATTCCCCTTACATGCAGAAACCGTTCTTCAGCATTATTATCCCGGCCTATAATCTGGAGAATTATATTGCTGCCGCCCTTCAGTCAGTACTGGTTCAAACATTTCAGGATTTTGAGATCATCATCGTGGATGACGGTTCTTCCGATGAGACCGTTTCCATCATCCAATCTTTTCATGACCCCAGAATCCGCCTGGTTTCCCAAGTTAACGGCGGCGTGTCTCGGGCGCGAAACGCAGGGATGAAGAAGGCCGTGGGGGCTTACATCGCTTTCATGGACGGAGACGATTACTGGTATCCCGAGCATCTGGAGCTGGCAGCCGATTTTTTCAACCGTCATCCGGAGATATTGGCCTATGCCAACCGCTACATGAGGGATGAACTGGAGGCCATCCCGCCACGCCCTCCATCTTATCCCGAATCTATCCGGAGGCTGGGGATCCGGGGAGTGCTTTTCATGAATTCCAGCAATGTAATCCTGAATTCGTCTCTTGCGTCCCGGCTTCCCCCCTGGGAAGAAACGATGCCCTATGGGGAAGACGGCCTGTACTGGACACGGTGCATGCGGGGGACAGGACTGATCGGGCTGGGAGGCTCCGTCACCTCCATTTACAGGCAGAGAGCTTCTTCCGCCATGCATGATGAACATTATCAGCATGTCTCCCTCCACTCACTCATTGCGCCTCTGCTGAATGAGCTTGAAGCCATGAAAAATCCCAAATGGCAATTTGCCGTTCATTATCTGGTCATCAGGGAATTGCATCCCAAAAGACTGTTATCGCTCAACGTAGAAGAACGGATTTCCCTGACGGGCAGAATCAGGAAAATCATGCACCCATGCCTGAACCGGCCGTTTTTGGACTCCTATATGAAAGCGTGTTCCGCAAGAGCAGGCATGGAACAATCATTTTCCGCTCTCATGGACAGAACCATGTTCTCCTGCAAATGGCTGGACCGCCTGGAAAGGATGGGACGCTTCCTGTTTTTCCGGTTGCAAACCAATAACGGAACAGAGAGCAAACACCAAGATCCAGTCCGTTCACGATCATGAATATCGTATATGCTACAGACGATAACGGCGCGCTGGGAACGGGCGTGAGCATTGTGTCCCTCATGGAGAATTTGCCGCTCGGCGTTCATGCCGATATTTACATCATGACTGACGGGTTAAGCGGGGATAATACGGCCCGTTTCCATTCCCTGCAACAGGACTACAATCTCCATTTGCACTTCATTGACATGAAGGATAAATATACGGATTTCCCCGTCGGTTCCAAATGGTCGGCGGCGACGTATTACCGTCTTGGCCTCGCAGGGGAACTTCCCGCCACGGTAGAACGCGCCCTTTACGTGGATATTGATACCATTTTCAACAGGGACATAAGCCCCATGTATGAATCCGAATTCGGAGATTGCCTCATTGCCGGCGTTTTCACCACGGAAGATTTATCCGAGGAATCTTTTTCACGCTGGAAGAGAGAAATGAATCTGGACCGGGACTCCATTTACATCAATGCCGGCGTCATTCTTTACCATATTGGAAGAATACGCGAAGAACGTTTTGAATCCCAGGTTTTCTCCTGGGCGAAAAACAATATTCACCGCCTTTCCTGGCAGGATCAGGATATTCTGAATGTATGCTATCAGCAGCGTATCTTGTTGCTTCACCCCATGTGGAACATTTGCGACGGGGCTATCTGGTCCATTCGCTGGGAAGGCGTGACAAGCTTCAGAAATAATCCCCTGAAGCCGGCAGACCTGCTGGAAGCCGCCAGGCGGCCGGGCATTATCCACTACTGGGGCCATCCCAAACCCTGGCATCCCAACAGTATTCGCCAGGATTACGGATTGTTCTACAAGTATTGGAAGAAATCTCCGTGGAAAGATGACATCAGGGATTTCCGGAAGCAAAACGATCCCGGACGGATGTTCATCTCCAAAATGAGATGCCTCCTGGGAAAGGGAAAACGGCTTTTACAGGGCAAGCATCAATAGAAATACGGAGGGGGGGCTTTATATTTTCCTGATGCCCAGCCTATTTACTGCGCCGCCTTTTATGGGGAAATGCCAGAGCCGGCTATTTTTTAACAAGCCGACTTAACTCCCCTCCGGAATTTTCCCGAATCCGGGAGAAACCGTCCGCATATGCCTTCAGGAACGCCTCAACGTTTTATGCCTGATGATTTTCCCGGAGTTTTATCAATAGTAAAAAAATCATTCATTTATGAAAGTTGATACCATTAAGGGAAGTTCCTATGTCATGACCTGTACAAAAGCTTGTACTGTAAGCGCCATTTTCAATTCCGGAGAGACGTCCATGCTTATTCTGGAAGCAGGGGAAAAAGGGCAATACGGTTTTGCGGCCCCGACGGACGCCATAGAAGTATCCGATGAAGACGCTTTGATCACCCAGGTTTTCAAAACAGCCGTTCCAGGGCTGCCGGGCCAGAACGGCATCAGGCAAGGAGAAAATGCCGAATTAAAAAATCTGACGGCTGAGTCCGGGACTTTTGCAGGGGCCGTCAACGCCAACGGAGGCATCAATATCCCGCTGACCGTGGGGGCGGCAACGGATACGTCAGCGGTCAACCGCCTGTACGCCGCCGGGTTGGCCGCCGTGACGGACGCTTTTTCCGTCAGGTGTTATCCGCTCCCGGCGGATTGCTCGTCTTCCAACGGGACGGTTTTCAAAACAGACAAGGAACCCAATTCCCT
>OGZN01000490.1_pt1 | contig 18055 bp, 20 predicted proteins | sample 1576801 | NCBI WGS metagenome assembly OGZN01 (sample SAMEA3541573, study PRJEB24748) | human gut metagenome | biome: human gut; feature: human-associated habitat; material: faeces | place: China | collected 2012 | reverse complement strand
AATTGATATCGGGAGGTAGAGTTCTTTTGTTACTTTTCTTGCTCATGAAAGAAAAGTAAATCTAAATAGCGTCTATATCATATGTTCATTTCTTTTATAGTAAAGAAACAAACAACACCATAGATAAAATTTTATAATCACCTTTATATTACTAATAAAAATAAAATCAATATCTCAAAATATTTTCTTTTTGATTTATTTTTCTTTTAATAAAAGAAAAATAAACACTATTATAAGGAGGAAAAATTTTTTATGAATATTTTACTAGCTATTGCTGTTATGATTATTATCATTATTGCTAGTTATTTAGCTGATAGAAAATACCCTACAAAGAGAATATTTATTATTCCTTGTGGCATTATTTTACTTTGTTTTGTAGCTGTCTATAGTTCTTTAGTGATGCCATCTTCTTCAAATTCTATCTCCACTGAGCAACGTTTGGCTATTTTAAATGAACAACCTTATTTTATAACATGGTACAATGATTATAAAGAAGATATCAATCAGCTAGATAGATTTGCTACAGTTTATCACAAAATCATTTCTAATTATGAAAATCAATCCATATCTGCAACTGAAGCTTTAAGTCAATTGCAAAGATTATATGATGAAACAAATGCTTTTAATAATTCACTGCAAGATGCTTTACCGCCAAATGAATTATCACAAAATAATTATACATTAGTTTATAATATTTTGGAAAAAACTCGTGTTTATAGTTATAAATTAAATGAAACGGTTCGTCAAAGCATTGTAATCATCAATGAAGGAACTTACAATCAAATTGAACATAAAGATATTGTAAATAATTTAAATCGCATTTATGCTATTGAAGCTCCTATAATGTTAGATATCAATAGCGAAGTATCGCAAATTAAAGATAATCTAACTATCCCAGAAAATTAATCACAAATATAATATATAGATAAAATAAAAGGTGATACTTTTAGTATCACCTTTTTTATTATAATTATCATTATAAATCTTTTACAATTGTTTTGAGATATTCCGCAAAGTCACCAGATAAATCATCACGACGGAGAGCAAATTCTACGGTAGCTTTCAAAAAGCCTAATTTATCGCCTACATCATAACGTTTACCAGTGAAATTATAAGCATAAACATTTTCACGTTTTGCCATAACTTTGAGTGCATCTGTTAACTGTATTTCTCCACCTTTGCCTGGCTTAGTATTTTGTAATACTTCAAATACATCTGGAGTGATGATATATCTGCCAAGCACTGCCATTTGACTTGGAGCTTCTTCAATACTTGGTTTTTCAATCATATCATTGACTTTCATCAATTGCTCATTGATAGTTGGCACGCCTGCTACAATACCATAAGAAGAAACTTTTTCTTTTGGTACTTGCTGGCAACCTAAAATAGTAGCACCTGTTTGTGTGTACATATCCATCAATTGTTTTAAAGCTGGCATTTCAGGATTATAAACTATATCGTCACCTAATAATACAGCAAATGGTTCATTATCAATGAATGCTCTAGCACATAAAATGGCATCACCTAAACCACGCATATGTTTTTGACGAATGTAATGCACATTGATTTCTGATGTTTCCTGTACCATTTCCAATAATTTAGTTTTACCTTTAGCTTTTAATTCAGCTTCTAAAATTGGCGCGCTATCAAAATGGTCTTCAATTGCACGTTTAGCATGACCACTGATGATCAAAATATCTTCAATACCGCTAGCAATAGCTTCTTCTACTATGTACTGAATTGTAGGCTTATCTACTATTGGTAACATTTCTTTAGGTGTTGCTTTTGTCGCTGGCAAAAAACGAGTACCAAAACCAGCAGCAGGTATAACAGCTTTGCGAATACGTTTCATAACAATCTACTCCCTATAATCTACTCAAATAAATAAAATACTTTAAATTGTGATAATTTTATACAATTAAAATTTATTATAGCATAAAAAAAGATTTTCTTCATGAAATTATTTATTCAATCTATCATGAAGAAAATCTCTGTTTTTATTTTTATTAATGATTGACCTGTTTAGCTAAAGTTTCATTCATATGTCTTATACCTTCTTCTAAATTAGCCAAGTGTTTATCCATGCGAAATAACAAAAAACTTGCTACTACCATAGGAAAACCATAATTTGCTATATACGTAAAAATATATTCCATATTATCACCTTAATTCTTTATTTCTCTAGAGATTTATTAATAAAAGCTAATGCTTTACGATAATTTTTGCTTACAGCTTGTACAGATATATGCAATAGTTTTGCTACTTGTTTATATTTTAATCCTTTAAACACTATTAATATAAAAACTTTATATTGTTTGGGTGGCAATTGATGAATAAGTTTCATTATATCTAATCTAGAAGAAATACTATCTGCTAAATCCTCATCTACTGCCAATAAATCCCCAAATTCTTTTACTTCATCTTCATCATCTGTATTCATTTGAGCAGATAATGACACTTCATTTTGCCAAATACGCAAATATCTACGAAATAAAGTATGCACACCTTGATATACTTTTACTTTAGCATAACCGGCAAAAGGCACACCTAAAGACTCATTAAAATCTTTAATTGCCTGATAAAAACTAATCACGGCTTCTTCATATGCCTCTTCTTGAATAGATATTAAATGATGTTGTCTAGAAGCACTATTTAATAAATTCTTATACTTATTTAATAATAACTGTATAGCATAATTATCTCCAGCTTTAGCTTTTATTAATAGTCTTTCCATCTAATCGTCTTCTTTCTATCATCAAGAGAATAATTTAAAAGAAAAAGGGGTGACACGCACCCCTTTTTCCTTATTCCGCAGCGATTTCTGCTGTGTCCTGACGATTTACACTACCTAAATTATATTTTTGTAAGCCCGCTATTTTTTGACCGATATCTAAAATATCATCTTCTGATAAAGAAGGATTGATATAGCCGAAACTACGACTGCTATAACTAGCTTTACCTGTAGAAGTAGTACCTGTTTCCACTTTAATGATGATTTCACATTCTGCATTTTTCTTAACTGCCATAATACATTCCTCCTAATAAACTATAAAATAAAATTATAAATTAACCTTAAGCTAAAACATCTTGTGTAGTAGTTGTGATATATGCTTCTTTAATCGCTGTTGCTTTATGATTATCTTTGATAATAGCCTGTGTATCAATCATTTTCTGCATGACTACATCGACTTCACTCTTTGTCAATTCATCTTTCGGGTCTGCTAAATTATATTTAAAATCGTCTCCATTATCTAAAGTAAATACCATTGTTAATTTGCGTGTATCTGCCATTAAAAATCACTCCTTAATTTTAAAATTTAAAAATACATCATAGCTTTGATTGATAACATCTTTTGCTGCCGTTTCTTATTCATCTTATCAACTCCTTACACTTATTTACTTGCAACTTAGATGGCAAAAATCAACCCCTAAATCAAAAATTTTTTCTTAGCAAATAAAAAAAGACAAACTATTATCCAAAATTACATAATAGTTTGCCTTTCGCTATATGTGCAGTTATGAATTTAAACTTTATATATTTTCTGCGAAGTATTTTCTAAACTTATATTTTTAAGGTCAAATAAATTCGAGGCGTAAAATTTATCCATTCTCATACCAAAACCAATACAAATTTTAAAAATAGTATCTTCTGTAGGATTACGACTTTTTTCACTTAATAAGCTAGCCACAGTTGAAGGTGGCATTCCTGCTTTATTTGCCAAGCCATTTATGCTCAAATTATAAGCTTTACATAATTCCAAAATCCTATAATCTACTGCCTTTATAAGTAGCATTATAATCAACCCTTTTCTTTCAAAGATTAACTATATTATACTCTTATAAAAATAAAATGTATTCGACATGTCGTAAATTTTTATAAAAATAACAAAAATTTTTCCTAATTTACTAAAAAGGTTTATTTTCTTCATTTAAACTGCAAGTAAATCATTAAAGGAGTGATTACTTATGCAAAATTTTCAAGTAGTAGATATCTCAGCTTGGCAAGAAAAACTCAATTGGCAAAAACTAAAAGCAAATAATATTCAAGGTGTTATCATCAAAATAGGTGAGTACACTCATCTAGATGAAATGTTTATCTCACATGTAAATAATGCTGTAACTTATAATCTACCCTATGGCATATATTATTATGCTCATGCTTCAACAATTAATGAAGCTATAGCAGAAGCTAATTGGGTAGATAAACAAATCAAAACATATCTCAATGGACAAAATCCGTCACTTGGCATTTGGTATGATGCAGAAGATAAATCCATGCTCAAAAACAAGATTAATGTAGCCTATATGATTGGCAACTTCATCAACCGATTAAACGAACTAGATTATAATTATGTAGGTCTATATAGTTCCTATAATTGGCTCATTAATATCATTGACTTAAATCTCCTAGCCGATTATATTCCCATCTGGTCTGCCCAATATTACCATGAAAACAGCTTTAAATTAGAATATCCTAATCGCATTTGTAAGATATGGCAATATACAGATTGCAAGCAAATAGATGATATGATACTTGATTGCAATATTTATTATGAATACTACTAAATCATAGATAAAAATTAAACTGCACCCTAAAAATTGGATATAAAACAACTTTTAGAGGTGCAGTTTTCTTACTAAATATTTAATTTTTATAAAAATAATAATCTCTTATTACTTTTTATTCCCATTTATATATTCTACATTTAATTTTATCTTATTTCCTACTAAAATTATAAATTAAACTCTATCTTTATTTTTTCAATATCTTGAATAGATACCTTAGTTATCTTAGCAATAATATTAATATCAATACCTTCTTTTAATCCATTAACCACATTTTGAATTTTATTTTCCTGTAAGCCTTTTTTCAATCCTTGCTCTAAACCTTGTTCTAAACCTTGTTTTAAACCTTGTTCTAAACCTTGTTTTAAACCTTGTTCTAGACCTTCCTTCATTCCTTGCTCTAATCCTTCTTCTTTAAATGCACTCATATATGAATAATAATCTCTTATTGCTTTTTCTCTTTGTTCATACGCTCTACGTTCTATTTTATCCTGTAGAAATGTATCTTCAAATTCTACTGCTTCTTTAATTGCTGGAGTTGTCATCGCTATTTCCTCCAATTCTTCTTTATTATATTTTCCTGAAAAATAGGCAAGCCATGCTTCTGATGCTCTTATTTTGCGCATATCCTTCAAAGTAAATTTCGGCAATTCTAGAAAATGTATCTCTATATGGTCTGTAAGCTTATTATGCGATTTCACATTTAATAGATTATAGATATTATGCCATTCTTGCTCATCTTCCAAATAATCAAATGCCAATAGATTTATAGCTATAGCCTTTTTTAACTTCTTATATTCAGCACCTTTTTCTAATTGCTCTGAATACATCTTTGACCAATAATATAATGAACGCTCCGCCATAAACTTAAACGGGCAAACCTGTACTTCAATATCCACTTGTGTACCATCATTTAAATCTGCTCTAATATCTAATTTAGACAATTTACCGTCTAAGGTTAAAGGTTCATTATCTTTATCTAAAAAACTTATATCTGTAAAATAATTTTCATCATCTTTATTTAAAACTCCATTTAAAAAGCTAAGCGTTAAATTCTTTCTTTTTTTATCTCCTAAAAGCTTTTTGAAGTATAAATCATTTAATCTATTAAAAGTCTCCATGATATATCCCTCCATCATTGATTATCTATATTATAACATATAAAAACAGCCACAAATTACAACAAAAAAGATAGGTAGATAAAAAATCCACCTATCTTTTTAACTCCAATATTTAACAAAAAACTTCTATATCTACATATTCAATTCTTGCAAATATCTTACTAAAGCATCCTGTCATATTGGCAATCTATTAAATCCTGCTTCATCTAAACATTTTTTGCTCATTCTTGAATTATATGGTCGTGTAGCCTTTGTTGGAAATGATGTTGATGGTACTACTGGCTCAACATCTATCTTTATACCTGCTTGTTTAAATATTTCACAAGCAAAATCATACCATGAGCATACACCTTCATTTGTAGCATGGTAAACACCATATTTATCAGATAATGACATATCACAAAGTAATTTTGCTAAATCCACTGTATAAGTTGGTGAACCTATTTGGTCATTAACTACAGTTAATTTATCATGATTTTTAGCTAAGTTAAGCATGGTTTTAATAAAATTCTTACCATTACTGCCAAATACCCAAGAAATACGCACAATAAAATATTTATCTAAAATCTCTTGTACAGCTAACTCTCCATCAAGTTTAGATTTCCCATAAACATTTTGTGGTGCTTTTTCATCATTTACTTCATAAAAATCTTCGCCACTACCTGCAAATACATAATCTGTACTGACATAAATCATTTTAGCATCAATCTCTTTACATACTTTTGCTAATTCTTTAGTTGCTAAATGATTTATTTGATCACAAAGTTCTACTTCATCTTCTGCCTTATCTACTGCTGTATAAGCTGCACAATGAATTACTACATCTGGTTTATATGCTTTAACAAAAGCTTGCATTTTTTCTATATCTATCAAAGAAAACTCATTTCTTGTTGTACCAATACATTCTATATTTCTAGTTTTTAATTCACGTATTACATCAAAACCTAATTGACCTGTATAACCTGTTACTAAGACCTTCACTAAAAATCACTCCTTACAAAGAAAGAGAGCCTAAGCTCTCTTTTTATTTATCTATTTTTATACATCTTATCATAATAGTCTTTGTATTCACCACTGATGATTTTTTCCCACCAAGATTTATGTGTTAAATACCAATCAATAGTTTTCTTAATTCCATCATCAAATTTAGTAGCAGGAAGCCAACCAAGTTCATTATGAATTTTTGTAGGATCAATAGCATATCTACGATCATGACCTGGTCTATCTGTTACAAATTCAATCAGATCTTCACTTTTACCAAGTTCTTTAATAATTGTTTTTACTACTTCTAAATTAGTGCGTTCATTATGACCACCAATATTATATACTTCACCAATTTTTCCTTTGCGAATGATCAAATCTATAGCAGAGCAATGATCTTCTACATAGAGCCAATCACGTACATTTTCACCTTTACCATACACTGGTAATTTTTTATCATTTAAAGCATTAGCTATCATAAGTGGAATTAATTTTTCAGGGAAATGATATGGTCCATAGTTATTAGAACAGCGAGAAATAGTCACAGGTAATTTATAAGTACGATAATATGCTTGCACTAATAAATCTGCTGAAGCTTTCGAAGCTGAATATGGACTAGAGGTATGCAGTGGTGTCATTTCCGTAAAGAATAAATCTGGTCGATCAAGTGGCAAATCTCCATAAACTTCATCTGTAGATACTTGATGATAGCGAATATTACCATATTTACGACAAGCATCCATAAGTACACTTGTACCGATTACATTTGTCTGTAAAAAGATTTCTGGATTTTCAATAGATCTATCTACATGAGATTCTGCTGCAAAATTTACTACAACATCAGGCTTTTCATTTGCAAATAATTCATCAACAAAAGCTCTATCAGCAATATCTCCTTTAACAAATTTAAATTTAGGATTTTTCATTGCTACTTCTAATGTTTCTAAATTACCAGCATAAGTCAGTTTATCTAAACAGATTACTTCATCATTTGGATAATTATCTAATTCATAATATACAAAATTACTACCAATAAATCCTGCTCCACCAGTTACTAATATTTTCATTATTTATCTTCTCCATATATAGCTATTTTTCTCTTTACCTCTCTAAAAACAAATAAAAAAGATAGGTAGATAACAATCTACCTATTCTAACATTCACAAAATAACTATTCCTTCAGATTTTCTTTTGCTAAAAAAATATTATACTATATTATTTTTTTATTAATCTATATATCCCTTTCATTTTTCCTAATAAATATTTTGGTATATATTTTTTTATTTCTTTTTTTATAGCAATTTTCCTTAATACTTTATTATAATAATATTCATCTACTTTATTAAATCTACCTATTTTATATTCTTCCATTATTTTATCTCTATATTTACCATATTTACTTGGTTCTCTCAATTGGGTATTAACAATAGCTACCTTTTCATAGGTGGTGTTAAAATATATTATTTCTTGACCTAATCGTTCTACTTCTAATTTACCTTTTTCTGTATTAATTATTATTGCTGATATGCCTTTTTTAGTATCTAGTAATCCACCATTTATCTTCAGTAATTCTGGATGTTCTTTTTCTATTCCCCAATAATCACCTATTGTAATATCACCAGTTCTATGTCTATTTGTATATTTACATTTATAACAATTTTGTCTATAGTTTTGAGAATCTAAAAACATATGATAATATGTTGATTCTTCCACTAACAAATACTCTGTTTTTCTTTTATTATTAATCAATAAATCAATTTTACTATTTAATCCCCATCCACTTGTTTTATCTCTAAATTTAAAATCTAAAATTTTTCCATTAAATTTTTTCTCTAATATTTCTAAATAACCTTTAAAAAATTCTGCATTAGGTACACCATGACAAATTATATCTATTGTAAATAAATTATCATACTCTTTTCCTAAAAAAGCCTTAAGTCCTGCAACCTGACAAGGTGTTCCTGAAAACAAAATTTGTTTTTTATCATTTAATAATGTTCTAATTTCCTTATATACATTGCCAATATCACTTTGTACATATTTTGAACCTAATAATTTATCTAAATTCTCCAAGCTATTAATACCTATATGTTTAGGCACTAAAGTATCATTCTCATTTACTAATGCAGATCCATAAACTATGCCACCTATAGATAAAAAATATTCAGCAAAAACAGCGAAAATCCCACCAGAAGCTGACTTCATTATTTTATTTTCATCTTTTCTTGCAGCCGCAACCACTTGTAATGGTTCATTTTTTTCTATCACATTTTGAAAAGCACATACTTTTTTACAAGCACCACAACCAATACATTTATCATAGTTTATTTTAGGATACTTAAAACCATATTCATCCACTATCATTTCAATTGCATTTCTAGGACAAATATTATAACATGCTCCACAAGCACAACAATTTTCTTTTTTATCAAATAATATTATATCTTTTTTCATAAAAATTCCCTTAAATATAAAACTTATCTATTAGCTAATTTATTTTTCATCAATTTTAATATTTCATAATTCATACTTACAAAATAAATTATTGATATTAATATACCTATCATTTGTAAATTAATATTCATCGAATAAAATAAAAGAAAAATTATTCCCGTCATTATCCAGTCAAAAATTATTTTTTTTCTATTTTCTATCAATATAACATATTTTTTAACTTTAATTTTTCTATATTGATAAACTACTATATTGGCTATTAAAGCTGAAATCGCAACTGCATACAATCCCCAAAAGTTAATAATTATGAACATCAATACTAAATTAATTAATGCTGCAACAATTGTAGAAGTTCCCATTATCTTAGTATCTTTATATGCTGTAAATATCCCACCATAGAATCCAGATATATTAGAAAAATATGTTGCTAATAATAAAATTGGTACATATAAAATAGCTTCTGAATATGTATCAGCTATCAAAAATTTAAATATTATCGGCATAAAGCTAGTGATTAATAAAACTATAGAATACATAAAACCTTTTAAATATTTATAAACCAAATTATAAAAATCATCTCTATCATTACTTTGTAAAACTCTAGCCGAACTTTCTTTCCATGATTGATAGAAAAAACCATATATCATATCCATTAAATTAGCAAATTTAGAAGATATTGCATATATACCCAAAGCTCCGCTAGTCATTATATTCATAATGACTATTCTACTTGATAAATTTATAATAAGCCAAGATACTCTATTAGGTATTAATGGTATTGCATATTTCAACATTTCTTTTATTTTTGGTATATTTATCCTTTTTAAATCTATATATTGCCATAACTTCAAACAAATAATATATACAAAAGTTGCAACAACACGACCAATTATCATTGCTGAAAGCATACCTTCTATACCCCAATAAAATACAGCTATAAATATCACATTAAGACTAATTTGTATTGTACTTGAAATAAAATTATATACAGCGAAAGCATCAGTTCTTCCAATACCCCTTAATAATGCAGATATCATTGTAGCAATAATATCTGATATAACAAATAAAATTAAATACCACGTATATTCATATTTAATATAATTTAAGATAGGATATATAATAACTAAAAATGCCACTACACCTATAAATACCATAATAAAAGAATTAGATATCATTACCGATTTTTCTTCTTTATTTTTACAATCAATTAAAAATCTAAAAATAGCTTCATCCATTAAAAAAGAAATACATGGTACACAAAACATTGATAAAGTAATAATATAATCTATAACACCATATTCATGCGTTGATAAAATAGCTGTATATAAAGGTAATAAGAAAAAAGATATTGCCTTTGTACTCAAATTGCCAATCGCTATAATTCCTGTATTTTTTAATAAACGATTTGTTTCTTTCATAACTATTTATTCTCTCTTCAAGGCTTTACTAAGATATTCTAATGAAATTTTCCTCATATCTATCAAATTTTCTTGTACCATATCATAATCAATATCTTTATCAATATTAAATTTTTCATTATAAATACGTTCAGATATTCCTAAACTATCCAATAAGTCTACCATTCTTGAAGAACTACGTTTTGTAGTAAATGTCACAAATTTTTTATTAAAAATAATTGAAAAAACTGTCGCATGAAAAGAATTAGTAATAATATATTTTGCTTCTTTTATATATTTTAAAAATTTATCTGGTCCAATACCAAAAGCATTTTTCCCTTTTATTCCGCTAAATTTATTACTGGCAATATATATTACTTTTATTCCTTTTTTACTACTAAATTCATTACAATATTTTACTAATTCAGCACTATATTCTAACATATAAACAAAAATATACTCTGACTCATTTTTATTTTGACTAATAATTAATTCATAATCCTTTTGATCTAACAATAACGTAGGATCCAATACTACACTTACCTTTTTTTCTGTTAATGGTTGAATTAATGGCAATGTACTTTCTTCACGAACAGAAATATAATCTAAATCTTTAATAGCTTCCTTTAAATCTGCATCATAATTTTTAGCAAATTTTACATGTGCTAAACTAGGTGCATAAGCTATTTTCAATTTATCTTTATTGGCAAATTTTAAAAAATATGCTGGTTCAACACCCTGTGTACAATCTAAATTCCAAATTTGATCACTACCACAAATAAATATATCAAATTCATTATTCAATTCTTTCATATCTTTATAATTATAATATTTTTTCTTAGTCAAATTAAAATATTTTTTAGCAAATATTTCAAAATTCCGTTTACGTTTATAATTTTTTTTCAAAAATAAAATATCGCCTATAAAAGATTTTGGATTTTTTAAATATACACTTGTTCTAAATAAACGATACTGTTCAAAATCTTTTTTATGAATAAAATCTATTACGTCAACTACATATTTTTTCTTTTCTAATAAAGCCTTTAAGGCAAATGTTTGTAATGCCGATCCATAATTATATGAACAATGAAATGTTATTGTTCCCACATTTATTTGTTTCATTAAACTACCTCATTATTATATACTATAATATAAAAATTATAATCAAACCTATTCATCTTTTAAAAATTATTTTTTATTAACTTTATAAATGATAATAATTTAAAAAATTTTATTTTACATAGTAAAAATTTTATTTTTATTTTAATATTACATCTTTTATAATTAAATATATATATTATATTTTCGTTTATTTCATTTATACATTCATCATATATTTTTTTATCTTTTTCTCCTTTATTTACTTTATTATATTGAATACATACATTCAATGCCTTAATTAAATAACCAAATTTAGGAATATTTTTTTTTCTATTTAATAAATATCTATAACGTTCTTTTGCTATTAAATATGACATATAGCTTTTTTCCAAAGTAGCACTTGTTACCAAACTATTGCTTCTTATTCTATAAAAATATAACGACTTTGACAAATAATATATTTTACTTGCTTTTAGTACAATTTTATGTAAAACAGCATAATCTTCCATAGTTTTAACATTCTCAGGAAATACTATACCTTCTAATAATGTTCTTTTAAATACTTTTTGCCATAATTGATTTTCAATTTTTTGATCTATTACTAATTCTTCCAAAAATAAATCTACATCTATAAATTGAGATTTATTACTATACTTTTTTACTACTTGTTTTTTCTCTTTTAATAAAATATAATCAAAAAAAATAATATCTATATCACTATTCAATAATGGCTTTATATTATAAAACCAATCATCACTTATATAATCATCTGGATCTATCCATGCTATATATTTTCCCTTCGCATTTTTTAATCCTAAATTTCGGGCTGATGACACCCCTCCATTCTTTTTATGAAAAACTTTAAATCGTTTATCTCTTTTAGCATATTCTTCACAAATATTACCACTTTTATCTGTAGAACCATCATCTATACACAAGACTTCCATACATTTTTTTGTATCTTGTTTTTCTATAGAATCTAAACATTCCCTTATATACTGCTCAACATTGTAAACAGGAATTACAATAGATATTATTGGTTGCATATTTCCACCTTTAACTTTTCCATATTATTATAAACATCATTATCAAACTTATAACTTACCTTTAAATTCATAATAATATCTTTTTCTTCTTTTCCCATCATAAAAATATCTTAATAATTTTATTATACTAAAACATCTACTACCAAAAATATATAATGGACTATATTTATGCTTTTTTAATACATATATTCTTCCTTTCGTATAACTATAAATCTTTTTATAAATATCTGGATTGTTCCATTGCTCATCTGGATGATATACTAATATTTTATTTGTATTACAAAAAGGTATTTTTTTTTCTATAACTCTAAGCATATAATCTGTTTCTTCTCCAGAACCAAAAGGCGTTCCACTTCCTACACCTAAAACCTCATCAAACTGACCAATTTGATCAATTACACTTTTTCTAAAAAACATAGTAAAAGATATTCCTTTTTTCCATATACTATATTTATCAACAAAAACTACTTTATTTCCTTTTTTTTCATCAATATTCCTAATAACAGTACCAGTTACTGCTCCAACTTTTTTATTGTCATAAAAAAATTTTATGACACCTTCTAATGTATCTGCTTGATATTGACAATCATCATCTGGAAAGCCAACAATTTCTCCATTAATGTATTTTAATCCTATATTTCTAGCTAAAGATAACCCTTTCTTTTTTATTCTTATATGTTTTATATCTAAATCATTAAAAGAATCTATAATTTCTTCTAAAAAATTATCTTCATTTTGATCAACAATAATAACTTCAAAATTCTTATATGTTTGCTTAGATAAACTATTCAACATTTTTTTTACTTCTATTTTTCTATTTAATGTAGCCATTATTAAAGATATTTTTAAATTCATTTTTTATTTTCCCTCAAAAAAATTTATTAATATTGTCTAATATTATTATTTTTACTAATAGCTAAAAATATCCAAAAAGATAAATAGCTAAATTCTGGAACAGCAACCATAGATATTACGAACAAAACGAGAATAATACTATTATTTCCTTGTTTAATAAAATTCTGTGCTTTTAAACTAAAATCTTTTAAATAAAAATAAGAAAAACTTAATACTCCTATAATTCCTGTATTTACTAATAACGTAGTAAATAAATTACTCGAACGTATATATCCAAAACCTATACCAAATAAACTATGCATTATATCAAGTTCCATAAAATAATTAATATCTCCCCAAAAATCATTACTACGTGTCATGCCAGAAACACTATCCATTTTATTAAATATTACCATGTCCATGATAACATCTATATATTCAGAAAAAATCATATACAATATTAAACAACTAACTATTAATCCTATTATTAAATAAAAAAAATTCTTCTTTTTTTTACTAATTAAAGTCATATATACTACATATATCACTAATCCTAAATATGCCGTTGATGATACTGATAATAATATAGATAACCCCATAATAATAATAATATTATTATTAGCTTTACGATGAATAGCAAAAATAAAATAAGGCAACATAGTAAAAGCAAACATAGAAGGTTCCCCTGTTAAACTTTGAAATCTTTGCAATGACATCCCTGCTAGCATTATTCCTTGATATTGATATAATACAGTATCACTATCACCAAAAGTCCTATTGGTAAGAAAATCTATATCTGCTCCTGTAATTAAAAATCCTAACCATTTATAAAAACCATATAAGACAAAAACTAAACCACCATATATAATCCATTTATCCCAAGATGGCTTATATAAATACTTTACATATAAAAAAGTTAATATAACTGGTATAAGATACATATTTTGCGTTATTAAACTATTTCTAAAAATTTTATTATCAAAATCTCCTGGATTTACTAATAAAGTACCATATAAGCTAATATTATATATTGCATTCGCTAACTGTGAAATTAATGCAAATAAAAGCAAAACTAATATTATCTCTATCATATCTAAAAAATATTTCTTAGCTATGTTTTTTTGAAAACATATAATAATTAAAGGAGATAAAAATGCTAATAAATATGATATTAATGAACCTTTTATTGTAGGATCTATTACCCATGAAGATATTGGTATAAAAAAAGCCCATAATATAAAATATTTATCGGCAATGCTATACTTATTATTCAAAATATTTTCCTCCTTATATTTTAACTTATAAAATATTATTTAATATTTTTTTTGCAGCTATTTGCCAATTAAACTTTTCTAAAACATACTTCTTATTATTTTCTGTTTCTAATACATTTATTTTCTTTATTTGCTTTGCTAATATATCTTCATCATTTATATCACAATACAAAGCATGATTCCCTATTATTTCATGAAAAACAACTATATCTGATACTATAACAGGACAATTAAAATACATTGCTTCTAATGGTGGTATTCCAAAGCCTTCATAAATAGATGGATATACAAAACAACTTGCATATTTATATAAAGCTACTAATTCTTCGTCATTTACATATCCAATAAATTTTACATTTGAAGTTATTTCAAATCCCTGTTCTTTGAAAACAGTAGAATTTGTACCACCTGCTATAATAAAATTATATTCTGGTAAAACTTTAGCAGTTTTCAATATTAATTTAAAATTTTTAGATGGATTTAAACTGCTTACAGCTAAAATATAATTATTTTTTTCTATACTATATTTATAAAAAATATTATCATTAGGATTAATATAACTCATATGATTAATTCCATTATAGGTAATTTCTATTTTTTCAAGTGGAATATTAAAATATTTATTTAATTCTTTTTTAGAAAACTCCGATACTGTAAATATCTTTTTAGCTTGTTTTCCCACTACATAAAACATTAATTTATACCAACTTCTAAATAAAAATGAAAACGACTCTGGCATTACACAAACAGCAGCATCATGAATTGTAGTCATTTGATTTTTTTTCAAAATAGGCGCACAACCACAAAAATTTAATAGTATACCATCTTTACTATAAAAAGGTAACTCTATTTGTTCCCACAAATGCCCTTTTAAATATCCTACCTTTTTTACTTCTATATTTTCTAAATTTAAATTCCTTATTATATTTTTGGGTACTAACAATATCCATTTGTAATTTTTTTTATCACTAATCTGACTATCTAATGCTTTTACTATTTCTTCTGCATATCTTTGAACACCTGTTGTTTTTTGAGTTAAAAATCTTCCATTTATATATATTTTTTTCATTTTCACACCACTAAAATAAACTTAACTTATTATACAACTTCAAATAATTTATAGCCATATTTTTCAAATTAAAATATTCTTTAAAAAACTTTTTAGAATATTTTCCCTGATTATCACATAAAATCTTATTATTTAACAATTTTTTTATACTAATTATACACTCTTTTTTATTTTTATATAAAAATCCATTATCTTCTGCTAAATCTCTATTTCCTACACAATCAGATAATACAACTGGTAATCCTATAGACATAGCTTCTAGTACAGACAAAGGTAGCCCTTCCCATAACGAAGTAGATAAATATATATCTGCATTAGCTAAATAATTTTCTAACTTTTTTCTCTCTATCCAACCTGTACATTTTATATTAGGTGATGTCAATTCTGATTTTAATTCACCATCTCCACACCATATAAATTGCACATTACTATTATTAATAAATTCTAATGCTATATCATTAAAAAGTTTAGGATTTTTTTGTATAGATAATCTACCTACAGAAATTATTATTATTTTATCACTTGTATTTACATTTTTTTCTACTTGTAACGGTTTTATTCCATTATTAATAAAGGTAACATTTTTAATACCTTGCTCTTCAATAGCTTCTTTTTCAGATTGAGAACAAGCTACTATCTTACCACCAAAAAGACTAGCAAATTTCTCCATCCAGATAAAAATCTTTCTTTTTTTAGGACTTACATCTAATCGTAAAAAAGATATTGCATGAGGAGTATATATTGTTTTTTTCGACTTACCTAATAAAAAACTCACTATACGACCAAGAAAACCAGCTTTACTAGAATGTAAATGAATTATATCTATATCATCTATTTTTTTCAATATAGTATATAACTCCCATAAAGCTTTTATATCTTTTAAAGGTTTCATCTCTCTTTGAGCTGTTTCCCACTTAAAAAATTTAACATTTTTATTAAATAAATTTTTAAAGTTTTTAGGTGTATTTTCTCTATTAGTACCATAAATTACTATATGTTCTTCATTAGACAATTCATTAGTTAAATCAACTAAAAAATTGAAAGTTCCTCCTGCAAAACATTCCATTACATGTACAATTTTCATCTATTAATCCTCAAAAACCACAATATCATCATCATTAATATATTTACCAGATTGCACCTCTATTATCACCAACGGTATTTTCCCTGGATTAGATAATTTATGTTTAACCCCCATAGGAATATATGTGCTTTGATTTTCAGTAAATATACTTTCTTTATCATCAATAGTTATTTTTCCTGTACCAGATATAACAGTCCAATGCTCACTTCTATGATAATGCATCTGCATCGTTAAACTTTTACCTGGGTTCATTTCCACTTTTCGAACTCTATAATCTTTTCCTTCAGTCAAAAGTGTATATTTGCCCCAACTGCGATACATCGTCACATTTTCACGTGCTTCCTTACGGTCAGCTTTTTTTAATTTACTAACCACATCTTTAACCTTTTGTGACTGCCCTTTTTGTGCTACAAGCAAAGCATCTGGTGTATCAACTATTACAAGATTATTTAAATCAATACCAGCAACCAATCTATCTTCAGCGATTATCATGGTATTAGTACAATTATCTGTTAAAGTATCGCCGATAAAAGCATTATTGTTTTCATCTGATAAAACTTCTGCTATAGCATCAAAGCTACCAATATCATTCCAATAAATATCATGCATCGGCATCATCATCATTTTTTGAGATTTTTCTGCTACAGCATAGTCAATAGAAATATCAGGCATTTGCATAAAATTATCTACTGTATATTCATAGCCTTTATCTTCTATTTCCACTATTTTAGGAACGAATGTTTTAAATTCCTCTTGCATGGTTTTTATGCTGAACATAAACATTCCACTATTCCAGAAATAATTACCTGCTTTTAAATATTTTTCAGCTGTTTTTATATCTGGTTTTTCTTTAAAGGACAATACCTTGACAGACTTATTTTCTTTATTTCCAGCAGCTTCTATATAGCCATAACCCGTTTCAGGTTTTGTAGGTTTTATACCAAGTGTTACTATACTGCCCAGTTTTGCTGTCTGTTCTGCCTGCATTATTAACTTCTGAAAATCTTCTATTGGCTTAATTAAATGGTCAGAAGGACTGATAAATAATACCTCATCATTATTACATTTTAATTTATCTTTACAGTAAATCTGTGCTAAAGCTATTGCTGGTGCTGTATTTCTGCCCAC
>OGZN01000486.1_pt1 | contig 18114 bp, 15 predicted proteins | sample 1576801 | NCBI WGS metagenome assembly OGZN01 (sample SAMEA3541573, study PRJEB24748) | human gut metagenome | biome: human gut; feature: human-associated habitat; material: faeces | place: China | collected 2012 | reverse complement strand
CCAGCACGGTTGTGACCTACGAAGTAGTCATCTCCGCCCACAACCCGGACCTGAAACTGAAACCACGCCTGACAGCCAACGTCACCATCTTCACCCTCGACCGCAAAGACGTACTGTGCGCTCCTGCCCGTGCCCTGCGCTTCAACCCCGAAAAACCGCTTATCGGCGACAATGATATCGTGAAGGATTGCGAAGGGGAACATAAACTCTGGACCCGCGAAGGCAACACCTTTACCGCCCATCCGGTGAAGATAGGTATCTCCAACGGAGTCAACACGGAAATTATCAGCGGCATTAACGAAGGTACCGTAGTGGTGACCGAAGCCACCATCGGCAGCATGCCCGGCAGCGGCGCTCCGGACATGAGCCAGGAAGCTCCCGGAGGTGAGAAGAGTCCGTTCATGCCTGGCCCTCCGGGAAGTAAGAAGAAGAGCGGAAAATAATACAAAAAAAGAATTATGAATAAAGCAGTCATTGAACTTCAAAATATCAAACGCAACTTCCAGGTGGGGGACGAAACCGTGCATGCCCTGCGCGGCGTCTCGTTCACCATCCGTGAAGGCGAGTTTGTCACCATCATGGGTACATCGGGCTCCGGAAAGTCGACTTTGCTGAATACCCTCGGCTGCCTGGACACGCCCACCAGCGGCGAATACCTGCTGGACGGTATCTCCGTACGCACCATGAGCAAGCCTCAACGCGCCGTACTACGCAACCGTAAAATCGGCTTCGTATTCCAGAGTTACAACCTGCTGCCCAAAACCACTGCCGTGGAAAATGTGGAGCTACCGCTGATGTATAACTCCTCCGTCTCGGCTTCCGAAAGGCGGAGACGTGCCATCGAAGCCCTGCAAGCCGTGGGGCTGGGCGACCGACTGGAACATAAGTCCAATCAGATGTCCGGCGGTCAGATGCAACGCGTAGCCATCGCCCGCGCCTTGGTGAACAATCCCGCCGTTATCCTGGCAGACGAAGCTACGGGTAACCTGGACACCCGTACTTCTTTCGAGATTCTGGTACTGTTCCAAAAGCTGCATGCCGAAGGACGCACCATCATCTTCGTCACCCACAACCCCGAAATAGCCCAGTACAGCAGCCGCAACATCGTGCTGCGCGACGGACAAATCAAGGACGATACCATCAACACCCAAATCCAGAATGCAGCCGAAGCCCTGGCAGCATTGCCTAAGCAGGAGGAGGAATGAGGGATAAGGGATTAAGGATTAGGGATTAATTTTAAACTTTCCATTAAAACGATATGAACGGAACAAACCTTTTCAAAATAGCCTTGCGAGCCTTGAACAACAACAAGCTGCGCGCATTCCTCACCATGCTGGGCATCATCATCGGCGTGGCGTCCGTCATCACGATGCTTGCCATCGGACAAGGTTCGAAGAAAAGCATCCAGGCGCAAATCTCCGAGATGGGCTCCAACATGATTATGATTCACCCCGGTGCCGACATGCGCGGCGGTGTCCGCCAAGACCCCAGCGCCATGCAGACCTTGAAGCTGACCGACTACGAAGCCCTGCGCAACGAAACCAACTTCCTGGCTGCCGTCAGCCCCAATGTCTCCTCCAGCGGGCAGCTCATCGCGGGCAACAACAACTACCCCTCCTCCGTGAGCGGCGTGGGCACGGACTATCTCGAAATCCGGCAGCTCAGCGTGGAGAACGGCGAGATGTTTACCGAAGCCGACATACAGACCTCTGCCAAGGTGTGCGTCATCGGAAAGACCATCCAAGACAACCTCTTTCCCGGAGGAGAGGACCCCGTGGGACGTATCATCCGTTTCAACCAAGTGCCCTTCCGCGTGGTGGGCGTGCTGAAGTCCAAAGGCTACAACTCCATGGGCATGGACCAAGACGACGTAGTGCTTGCCCCCTACAGCACCGTGATGAAACGCCTGCTGGCACAGACCTACCTTAGCGGTATCTTCGCCTCCGCCCTCACCGAGGACATGACGGACAATGCCACCAACGAAATCACCGAGATACTGCGCCGCAACCACAAGCTGAAGGAGAGTGACGACGACGACTTCACCATTCGCAGCCAGCAGGAACTCAGCACCATGCTGAATTCCACCACCGACCTGATGACCACGCTGCTTGCCTGCATAGCCGGCATTTCGCTCGTAGTGGGCGGCATCGGCATTATGAACATCATGTACGTATCGGTGACGGAACGCACGCGCGAAATCGGCCTGCGCATGAGTGTAGGCGCCCGCGGTGTCGACATCTTGAGCCAGTTCCTCATCGAAGCTATCCTCATCAGCATCACCGGAGGCATCATCGGCGTCATCATCGGATGCGGAGCCAGCTGGATAGTGAAGAGCGTTGCCCACTGGCCCATCTTCATCCAGCCGTGGAGTGTATTCCTCTCCTTCGCCGTATGTACCGTCACCGGAGTGTTCTTCGGTTGGTATCCCGCCAAGAAAGCTGCGGACCTCGACCCGATAGAGGCCATACGCTACGAATAACCTTTTCTCCCTTGCCGGAAGTTAGCCAAATAGTTCTTAAGTATTAGGAAAAAAGTTTCCGGCAATAGGGAAAAAAGTTATGCGAAACCAAGGATAATCTCTATCCCAAGCCTTGGGATAGACATCCGCAAGCTTGGGATACATATCCGCAACCTGGAAACGCTTATCCGCAACCTGCGAACAGAGATTTGCTTCGCAGGCAGCGGATATTTCCAATATCCACCTAAAATCCGTATCTTTGTATCATGATGAAACAACAGCTCCCTAACCCACGCCGCCGCGGCATCGAAACCCTGATACACATCATTGTCTGGGGTATCGTCATCGGTTTCCCCTTTCTGATGATGACACGCAGCGGCTTCAATATCAGCCTTGCGGACTATCTGCGCCACGGTAGCAGCAGTACCCTCTCATTCTTCCTTGTATTCTACATCAACTACTGCCTCCTCATTCCCCGCTACTTGTTCGAGGGACGCATCCGGCAGTATCTCCTGCTGAACACACTGCTCATCATCTGCATTACCACCGGCGCCCACCTTTGGCAAGAATACACATTCCAAAACCATATGCGCGGCGATGATGACGGTCAGCACATGGGGCCTCCCAAATGGATATTCATCTTGCGCGACGTCTCGACCATGATTCTCACCGCCGGCCTCAGCGCTGCCATCAAGCTGAGCCGCCGCTGGGCGCAGATGGACGCCGCCCGCCGCGAAGCCGAGAAAAGCCGCACGGAATCCGAGTTGAAGAACCTGCGCAACCAGCTCAACCCGCACTTCCTGCTCAATACGCTGAACAACATCTACGCCCTCATCGCCTTCGATGCCGACAAGGCACAGACTGCCGTGCAGGAACTGAGCCGACTGCTGCGCCATGTGCTGTATGACAATCAGCAGAACTTCGTCACCCTGGACAAGGAGATGGACTTCATCCGCAACTACATCGAACTGATGCGCATCCGTCTCTCCGCCAACGTCCATGTGGAAACAAAGATAGACGTCCGACCGGACAGCCGTACGGAAATAGCTCCGCTCATCTTTATTTCCCTCATAGAGAATGCCTTCAAGCATGGCATCTCCCCCACCGAGCCCAGCTTTATCCGTATCCACTTCAGTGAAAGCCCCGGAGAGATACATTGCGAAATAACCAACAGCTATCATCCCAAAAGCGTGGCAGACAAGAGTGGAAGCGGCATCGGGTTGGAACAAGTGCGCAAGCGTCTGGAGCTGACCTATCCCGGCCATTACGACTGGCAGCAAGGAGTGAGTGAGGACATGAAAGAGTATAAATCTATTTTAATTATAAAGATATGAATCTGAAGTGCGCCATTGTAGACGACGAGCCCCTCGCCCTGGGGTTGCTGGAAAGCTACGTCAACAAGACCCCGTTTCTAGAGTTGGTCGGTAAATACTCCAGTGCCGTACAAGCCATCAAGGAGTTGCCCGAGAAGCACATCGACCTGCTTTTCCTCGACATCCAGATGCCCGAACTGAACGGACTGGAATTTTCGAAGATGGTCGATTCCGGCACCCGCATTGTCTTTACCACCGCCTTCGACCAGTATGCCATAGACGGCTACAAAGTCAATGCGCTGGACTACCTGCTGAAACCCATCTCCTACGTCGACTTTCTGCAGGCTGCCAACAAGGCTGTGCAATGGTTCGAATTGCTGCAACAGTCCAAGGAAGAGATTCAGAGCATCTTCGTAAAGAGCGAGTATAAGCTGGTGCAAATCGAATTGAGTAAAATTCTGTACATAGAGGGGCTAAAAGACTATCTCAAAATCTACGAGGAGGATTCTCCCAAGCCTATCCTGTCTCTCATGAGCATGAAGGCAATGGAGGAACTTCTGCCTGCCTCGCGTTTCATGCGCGTCCACCGTTCCTACATTGTTCAGAAGAATAAAATACGTATTATAGACCGTGGCCGCATCGTGTTCGGAAAGAATTACATCCCGATAAGTGACAGCTATAAACAAGCTTTTCAAGAATTTTTAGACCAAAGAAGCTAAAAAAATCGACTAATCCGTCGATAAAATCGGAAAAAACGTCGATTTATTATAGAATCCTTTTGCATATTAAAATATGTTTTTTTATCTTTGCACCGAACAGATAGGAGTTGTGAAACTCCCCCAATAGAATAGTTTAGTTAAGTCTAGTTTAGTTTTTGTGTGAAGCACTTCCTCCGTAAGCGAACGTTGGAAGTGCTTTTTACATATCAACACTATTTAATCCACAAGCAGAAAAATTATCAAAGCAAATTTAAAAAACTATATATAACTACATATCAAACACCAACATAACATTCATTTTCTTATCTTTAATACAGAAACAAGTGGGCACGCATGTTTTATGATTTTACTAATCACATCTGTATAATGTTAGTTTCGCGACAACCATTATACGGTAATAATCTTGTAAATTATGGAAATCAAGAAAACATCCAAAGCAAGCCTGGAAAACAAGAAGTCAAGTTGGCTACTTGTAGGTTATGTAATTGTGCTGGTCTTCATGTTCGTTGCATTTGAATGGTCGAAGCGTGATGTTAGGATTGACATGAGCGGTGCTATTACCGAGAACGTATTTGAGCAGGAAATTGAAATTCCTATCACGGAGCAACCCGAATTAGTAGCTCCGCCACCCCCTCAAGCTCCTGCAATTGCCGAGGTATTGACAATTGTGGATGATAATGACAATGTGAAAGAAACAGCCATTGCCTCTTCCGAAGAAATCGGTGAAGCTGTAATCATCAAACCCATATCTCCAACCGTAGATGAAGAGATTCCGGTAGAGGATGAGATTTTTGAAGTTGTAGAGAAGAATCCCGAGTTTTCTTATAATGGCATGAGTCTGATGCAATATCTGGGTAAGAGTATAAAATACCCGACTATTGCACAAGAGACCGGAACCCAGGGGCGCGTAATAGTACAATTCGTTGTCAACAAAGACGGCAGCATCGTAGATGTAAAAGTAGTAAGAGGCGTAGATCCCTATCTGGACAAAGAAGCTATCCGTGTGATTTCCACCATGCCCAAATGGAAACCCGGTGAGCAACGAGGCAAACCGGTCCGTTGTAAATTCACAGTTCCCGTAATGTTTAAATTACAATAGCAGACATGCCAGTGTCCACTTTCCACTTGTCTTCATAAGGTAATCTCCAATATCCGAGGGTGTGTCGAAACTGGTATTCACCACAGATTACACAGATTTGCACAGATAAGCATCTTTGATTATCAGTAGATTAAGCTCATTCTGTGTTAATCCGTGTAATCTGTGGTGAATTTTGACACACCCCCATTTTTTTAAGTATCAACACAGCCATTTCCTTCTTCCATATTTTTCTTTCCGCAGAAAAACAAAAACATTCAGCCCTCTCAGACTGTTACATAGAAAAACAATATATCACTCCTGATAAAACCACACGATAATGAAATCACAACTCTTTGACATCAGAAGAGAATATAAGAAAGGCAGGCTGACACCGGGTAACCTCAACGACAATCCCCTTGAGCAATTCGACCATTGGCTGAACGATGCTATCCATAGTGATGAGTACGAGCCCACCGCCATGACGGTAGCTACAGTCTCGTCAGACGGACATCCCTCTACACGCACAGTGTTGCTGAAAGGGGTGGAAAATGGCCGGTTCATCTTCTTCACCAACTACGAAAGCAGAAAAGGCCGGCAACTGACTGCAAATCCGTATATATCCTTATCTTTCGTATGGCACAAACTGGAAAGGCAAATACACATTGAAGGAAAAGCTGAAAGATGCGCTCCTGCCGATTCTGACGCCTATTTTGCAAGCAGGCCTTACAAAAGTAAAATCGGGGCGAGGATTTCACCCCAAAGTCACGTCATCGGCAGCCGTATGGAGATAATGCGCGCGTTCGTCCGCGAAGCGGCAACATGGATAGGGCAAAGTATCAAACGTCCCGACAACTGGGGAGGTTTTGCCGTCACCCCTTTCCGTTTTGAATTCTGGCAAGGACGGGAAAGCAGGCTACACGACCGTTTCCTCTATTCCCAACAAGCGGATGGCAGCTGGAAAAAGGAGAGGCTGGCTCCCTAAATACGGACAGGGAAACACTTCTCATCACAAATAAATCTTAAAAGGAGGAACAAAGCCACAGAAACGCTGTTTGAAGGGGAAACTCTAAAAACAACAGTTATGAATTACGGTATCAGTATTCTTTTCAGGGCTATACCCTTGTTGATGGCCCTTTTCTGTTTCGGCTACGGAGCCTTTGTGCTCCACGAAGGACTGGATTCGGCAAAATTTGTGGCCGGTCCGGTAGTATTTTCCTTAGGGATGATTTGCATTGCCTTGTTCGCCACAGCGGCAACAATCATTAGACAAATTATTCATACCTACAATCCGATAGCCAGATACGCACTTCCGGTTATTGGTTACCTGGCAGCCGTACTCACAGTAATCTATGGTTGGAATTATATGCACGAAGCTGCCACGGCAAGCAATTTCGTGGCAGGACACGTGATTTGCGGAGTCGGTTTCATCACAGCTTGTGTAGCTACCACAGCCACAGCCTCCACCCGCTTCACCCTCATTCCCGCCAACTCGGAACGTACCGACCAGCTACAACCTGCCGATGCATTCAATTCCTCCCAGGGATATATCCTGATAGCAGTTGCCACCCTTATGGCAGTAATGGCATGGATATGGGCCTTCTGGCTATTGTCAAAAAGCAGCGAGCACAATGCATATTATGTAGCAGGCCATGTCATGGCAGGACTTGCTTGTATCTGTTCCAGCTTGGTGGCGCTGGTTGCAACCATCGTCCGCCAGATACGCAACAACTATACAAAGTCTGAACGGAAACAATGGCCGGCCCTTGTTTTGATAATGGGCAGCATCAGCATTCTCTGGGGACTTCTGGTCTTGGCCAACAGCAATCCGGCACTCTCCTCCACAGGATATATTATGATAGGCCTGGGACTGGTATGCTACAGCATTTCCAGCAAAGTCATACTACTTGCCGCCATCTGGCGGAACACTTTCAAGCTGGCCAACCGCATCCCGCTGATTCCGGTCTTCACGGCCCTGGCTTGTCTGTTTCTCTCCGCCTTTCTGTTTGAGATGGCAAGCCTGCACAATGCCTATTTTGTCCCTGCACGCGTACTGGCAGGTTTGGGAGGCATCTGCTTTACATTATTCTCCATCGTAAGCATTCTGGAGAGCGGTACATCTAAGTAGACATTTTCCCGCCATTGGCCTGAGCATCGAGGAACAATTCCACACGCTCGGCATGGTGGGCCACATAAGCTGCCGGACCGGTATCCCCGGAATCAAGAATATCGCGGACCACATCCGCCTTATTCTTGCCGGTAACAAAGAAAATAAGATTCTTCGCAGCAAACAAAAGGCAGCCGGTCATGGCTATGCGTTTCTGCCCATTATAGGGATTGACACTCACCTCATAAGGATGAAAGGAAGAAAGCAGATATTCCTGCCCCGGAAAGATAGAGGAGGTATGCCCGTCGTCTCCAGCACCGAGCAAAACGACATCGAAGGCCGGGAAGCCACCCCAAAGCGGAACCGTGCGGCAAACCAGCGTCGAATAGTTCTTTGCTTCAATCTCCGGGCGGTTCACTCCATAAATAGGATAAACGTATTCATCGGGCATGCCTACTTCATCCAACAGCAAACGGCGCATGGTACCATAATTGCTCTCATAATCCTCTGCCGGCACACACCGTTCATCCACCCAATAAATCCGCATCCGCATCCAAGGAGTCACCTCCTTGTACTCGTTGGCCCAAATGTCAAACATCAGCGAAGGAGTACTTCCCCCACTGAATGCAAAATAAAAGGTCTTTTCCGGCTCACGCTCCATCATCGCAATCAAATGTTCAATCAACGCATGTGCCGTAGCTGTAGCCGAATGGTAAACATAACTTTTCATAACTCGCAATATTCATCTGTATTAGTCAAATTCTTACACGGATTAGTCCACTCAGCACCATGTTCGTGCATCATCGCTTCACTTTCCAAAGGTCCCCACGTACCTACGGGATACCCATATAAAGGAGCATCCGTATGCTCTTTCCAATAACGCAACACGGGATCGAAAAAGCGCCATGAAGCCTCTACCGCGTCGCTGCGGGTAAAGAGTGTAGGGTCACCTTGTATGCAGTCCTCTATCAGACGGGCATAGGCATCGCCGGTAGGCAACCCGCCCAACTGGTCATAACTGAAGTCCATCATCACCTGCTTCACGTCAAATCCGGGTCCGGGAGTCTTCATGCCGAATTTCAGCACAATACCTTCATTGGGTTGCAGGCGGAGAATCAGCTTATTCGCGCGGGGACAATGTCCACCCTCGCAACGGAACATCTGATGGGGCGTCTCACGGAAATGTACAACAATCTCAGTCACCTTTGTCGGCATTTGTTTGCCGGTACGGATATAGAAAGGAACACCCTTCCACCGCCAGTTGTTAATACCGATTTTCATGGCAATATACGTTTCGGTACGCGAATCAGGTGCCACGTTCTTCTCTTCCCTATACCCGGCTTTCGAGCCCGAAGCCGTATATTGTCCGCGGACAATGTGTTCCTCCAAATCCTCCTCTGTCAAGGGAGCCAATGACTCATAGACCTTCACCACCTCGTTGCGGAAATTATCGGCATTGAAAACGGCAGGCGGTTCCAATGCTGTGAGCGCCACAAGCTGTATGAGGTGGTTTTGTACCATATCGCGCAGGGCTCCGGCACCTTCATAGAATCCGCCACGTCCTTCGATACCCAGATTCTCTACGGCTGTAATCTCCACATAGTCTATATAATTACGGTTCCATAGCGGTTCGAAGATTCCGTTGGCAAAACGGAAGGCGAGAATGTTCTGCGCCGTTTCCTTACCCAGAAAATGGTCGATGCGGTAAATCTGATGCTCCTTGAAAACGGAAGCATAAATGCTATTCAGCTTTCTGGCTGACTCCAAATCGTAACCGAACGGCTTTTCAACGATGATACGCGTATCAGGACGGTTCAGACCGGCCGCCTTCAAGTGCAAGGGAATGACACCGTACAAGGAAGGTGGAGTAGCCAGATAGAACAGCAGGTTGTCCGGTTTCTGCTCACCGGTAAACTCTTGTAAACGTCCGTCCAGCAGATGATAGCCTTCAACCTCGGCGGGATCCAATGTCTGGTAATGCAGATGGCTGCAAAAATCCCTCATTTTATCTTCCACCTGCTCTCTGGAAGCTACGAACTTACTCAATTCACTCATTATATATTCTTGGTAACGGGCATCCGTATACTCGGTGCGTCCTATCCCCAGAATGGAGAATCCTTCCGGCAACCGCCCGCCACTATACAAAGTATAGAGCGCCGGCATCAGTTTGCGCTTCGTCAAGTCACCCGAAGCGCCGAATATAACAATCACTAATTTCTTCATCATCTTCTCCCCCTTTCTCACACATTGTACGTACCCGATTTCGTATCTCCTCCGTGTCCCGTCCAATTTTCATGGAAAAACTGTCCACGCAACTCGTCTGTCCTTTCAAAGGTATGCGCACCAAAATAGTCACGTTGCGCCTGAATCATATTGGCAGGCAACTTGGCAGACACCAGCGAATAGAAATAATTCAAGGCGGACGAGAATGCAGGCACCGGAAGTTCCTCTTTCATGGATTGTGCCACCAGATGTTTCCAGCCGGAAAGCAACAGCTGCATTTCATTTTTGAAATAAGGAGCCAACAGCAGATGTTTGGGCTTGTCTTTTGCCTCGAAAGCCGTAGCTATGTCGTTCAGGAAAATACTACGGATAATGCAGCCGCCCCGCCACATGCGTGCGATGGATGCCAAATCGAGGTTCCAGGCAAAAGCGTCGGATGCACGCTGCAACACGGCGAATCCCTGAGCATATGACACTAATTTGGAAGCATAGAGTGCGGAATAGATATCCTTCACCATCTCCGACTTGTTGTACACCGCCTGCGAGCGTCGGCATACAAATTGCTTGGAAGCCGTTTCACGCAAGCTCTTCTGTGCCGACAAACTACGTTCGAACACAGCCGTAGCAATCAGCCCCAACGGCATGCCCAGCTCCATCGCATTGATAACGGACCACTTGCCCGTACCTTTCTGTCCGGCGGTATCCAATATCTTATCTATCAGGTAACCTCCTGATTTGTCCTTATGACGTAGTATGTTGGCGGTAATTTCAATGAGATAGCTACGCAACTTGCCCTCATTCCAATCGGCAAAGATTTCCGCCATCTGTCCATTGTCCAGACCAAGCAGATTCTTCATCACCCAATAAGCTTCGGCAATAAGCTGCATATCTCCATATTCGATACCGTTATGTATCATCTTGACGAAATGACCGGAACCGGCAGGACCAATCCACTGGCAGCACGGGGTACCGTCAGATGCTTTTGCCGCAATACTCTGCAGGATAGGCTTCACCTCAGGCCAGGCACTTTCAGATCCTCCGGGCATGATAGACGCGCCGTTCAGCGCTCCTTCCTCTCCACCGGAAACTCCAGCTCCCACAAAACGGAAGCCTTTCTTTTCGGCCAATGCCACACGCCGGTTGGTGTCCTCATAATTGGAATTGCCACCGTCAATCAGGATATCCCCTTCGGACAAATGGGGAAACAGCTGTTCCATCAGTTCATCCACCGCACTGCCGGCACGAACCATCATCATTATTTTGCGGGGTATGGCAATGGAAGTTACAAATTCGGCTATATCTGTATAGCCTTCAATTTTTTTCCCTTTGGCGCGGCCGTTCACAAAACGTTCCACCACCCCTTCTTCCACTCCCGGAACCGTACGATTATATACCGAAACATTCCATCCCTTATCTGCCATATTGAGGGCCAAATTCTCGCCCATAACTGCCAGACCGATAAGTCCAATGTCTGTTTTATTTAAATTCTTCATATTCATGTAAATTTTGTCTTTATATGGAAACAAAATGCTAACAGCATTTGTTCGTATGAATTACGAAAATAAAATAGTACTTTTGTCAGCGAAAGCCTATTTTTCAACCAGACAGAAAACCAATGCTCATGAAGAACTTCCACATCGGACTATTGCCACGCATCATCATTGCCATTATCTTAGGTATACTTTTCGGAAATTTCCTACCGGCTTCGCTGGTACGGCTGTTCGTAACATTCAATGCCATTTTCAGTGAATTCCTGAACTTCTCCATCCCCCTCATCATTGTGGGACTGGTCACGATTGCCATTGCCGACATCGGCAAAGGAGCCGGACGGATGCTGGTCGTCACAGCGCTCATTGCTTACGGAGCTACCTTATTCTCCGGCTTTCTCTCCTACTTCACCGGTATGGCGGTATTTCCTTCCCTCATAGAAACCGGGGTGCCGTTAGAAGAAGTCAGTGAGTCTCAAGGTATTCTTCCCTATTTTTCCGTGGGTATCCCGCCATTGATGAATGTTATGACCGCACTCGTACTTGCCTTCACACTGGGGCTGGGCCTGGCTCATCTGAAAAGTGAGGTACTGAAAAATGCGGCACGCGATTTTCAAGAGATTGTCATCCGCATGATCAGTGCAGTGATATTGCCGCTGCTTCCCATCTATATTTTCGGCATTTTCCTCAACATGACGCACAGTGGACAAGTATTCGGCATCCTGATGGTCTTTATTAAGATTATCGGTGTAATCTTCCTGCTTCACATCTTTCTCCTGGTATTCCAATACAGCATTGCGGCACTGTTTGTCCGCAAGAACCCTCTCAAACTACTGGGACGAATGATGCCTGCCTACTTCACGGCTCTAGGCACTCAATCCAGTGCCGCCACTATCCCCGTAACATTGGAGCAAAGTCGGAAGAACGGCGTCTCTGCCGATATTGCCGGATTCGTCATCCCACTTTGCGCCACCATCCATCTGTCGGGCAGCACATTGAAGATTGTGGCATGCGCCCTGGCACTGATGATAATGCAAGGCATGCCCCATGATTTCCCTCTATTTGCAGGATTCATCTTCATGCTGGGCATCACTATGGTAGCCGCTCCCGGGGTACCGGGAGGCGCCATCATGGCATCACTGGGCATCCTGCAATCCATGCTGGGCTTCGACGAGTCGGCACAAGCGCTGATGATTGCACTATACATAGCGATGGACAGCTTCGGTACTGCCTGCAATGTGACGGGCGACGGGGCAATCGCACTGATTATCGACAAAGTGATGGGAAAGAAATAGTTTATATTTTGCCATCTCGTGGAAAATAACGAATATTGCAGTCCGAAAAGACATAATAACAAGAAGCATACATTATGAAGAAAGCCCTTATCTCCGGCATTACCGGGCAGGACGGCTCGTTCCTTGCCGAATTCCTCCTGCAGAAAGGATATGAAGTGCACGGTATCCTGCGTCGCTCTTCCTCTTTCAACACCGGCCGCATCGAACACCTCTACTTCGATGAGTGGGTACGCGACATGAAACAGAAACGTACCATTAACCTGCACTATGGAGACATGACAGACTCCAGCTCTCTCATCCGTATCATCCAGAGTGTGCAGCCGGACGAAATATATAACCTTGCCGCCCAAAGCCATGTCAAAGTATCCTTCGACGTGCCCGAATATACCGCCGAAACCGATGCCGTAGGCACCCTACGCATGCTCGAAGCCGTACGCATTCTCGGTATGGAAAAGAAGACACGCATCTACCAGGCCTCCACTTCCGAGCTCTTCGGAAAAGTGCAGGAAGTGCCGCAAAGCGAAACGACCCCGTTCTATCCCCGCAGCCCCTATGGCGTAGCCAAACAGTATGGCTTTTGGATTACAAAGAACTACCGCGAAAGCTATGGCATGTTTGCTGTAAACGGCATACTCTTCAACCACGAGAGCGAACGCCGAGGTGAAACCTTCGTGACAAGAAAAATCACACTGGCGGCTGCCCGCATCGCCCAAGGCTTCCAGGACAAGCTGTATCTGGGCAATCTGGATGCCCGGCGCGACTGGGGATATGCCAAAGACTACATCGAGTGCATGTGGCTCATCCTGCAGCACGACACCCCCGAAGACTTCGTCATTGCCACCGGAGAAATGCATACCGTACGCGAATTTGCGACACTGGCATTCCGAGAGGTAGGCATCACTCTGTGCTGGGAAGGCCAGGGAGTGGATGAGAAGGGTATCGACACACAGACCGGAAAAGTCCTCGTGGAAGTCGACCCCAAATATTTCCGGCCTGCCGAAGTGGAACAATTGCTGGGCGACCCCACCAAAGCAAAAACACTGCTGGGATGGAATCCGAGGCAGACCAGTTTTGAAGAGTTGGTACGCATCATGGCAGAGCACGACATGAAATTTGTGAAGAAACTGTATTTAAGAAGCAAAGAGCTTTGAATGAACTATTAAACTTTCAGACAACAATGTTAGACAAAAATGCCAAAATATATGTAGCAGGCCACCGGGGACTGGTAGGTTCTGCCATCTGGAAAAATCTTGAGGAGAAAGGATACACCAATCTCATCGGCAAGACCCACACAGAACTCGATCTGCTCGACGGAGTTGCCGTACGCCGCTTCTTCGACGAGGAACAGCCCGAATATGTATTCCTTGCCGCCGCCTTTGTGGGTGGCATCATGGCCAACAGTATCTACCGTGCCGACTTCATCTACAAGAACTTGCAGATACAGCAGAACGTCATCGGCGAAAGCTTCCGCCACGGAGTGAAAAAACTTCTCTTTCTGGGCAGCACCTGCATCTATCCCCGTGATGCCGAACAGCCGATGAAAGAAGACGCACTCCTCACTTCTCCGCTGGAATACACGAACGAGCCCTATGCCATCGCCAAAATAGCCGGACTGAAAATGTGCGAAAGCTTCAATCTTCAATACGGTACGAACTACATTGCCGTGATGCCCACCAACCTTTACGGTCCCAACGACAACTTCGACCTGGAACGCAGCCACGTGCTCCCTGCCATGATACGCAAGATACACCTCGCCCACTGCCTGAAACAAGGCGACTGGGATGCCGTACGCCACGACATGAACCTGCGTCCGGTGGAAGGCATCAACGGCGACAGCAGCAAAGAGGACATTCTGAATATCCTCCGGAAATACGGCATCAGCGAAGAAGAAGTGAGATTATGGGGTACCGGCACCCCCTTGCGCGAATTCCTCTGGAGCGAGGAGATGGCAGATGCCAGCGTCTTCGTCATGGAACACGTCGACTTCAAAGATACCTTCAAGCCGGGCGACAAGGAAATCCGCAACTGTCACATCAATATCGGTACGGGCAAGGAAATCATGCGTCCAGCAGTTATCGCCATGATCGCAGCTGCCGGTGCCAGCATCCTGGTCAATGCTTTCTGGGGAGAATCGATTGCCTCCCTGACCGCAAGACAACTTTTACCAAATATCAGCATTCAGGCCGTAGGCATTTTTACCGGCTCCCTGATCCTATTGGCCCGCTTTAAAATGAATCCCATCCATGTAATGCTTTTGTCGGGAGTGACGGAAGTGGTGCTGCAGGTTATAGGTAACATATTTAATATTTAATTGAGAATTTTATTACATAATTTTCCCTCATTTTGTGGTATGATATAAGTGCTATAAGATTAAATGATCAAAATCAGATACAAGGAGGTTTTTCATATGGCACTTACACATTTAACATCTGAAACATTTGACCAGGCAGTAAACGCTGGTGATGATTTGGTAGTAGTGGATTTCTTCGCTACATGGTGCGGTCCCTGTAAAATGCTGGCTCCAACTGTAGAAAAAATGGCAGAACTCCACCCGGAAGTTCATTTCTATAAAGTTGACATTGACGAAGACATGGATCTTGCAACCCGTTTTAAGGTAATGAGCGTACCAACTCTTCTCTATTTCAGAAGAGGTGTGGTTGCCAATAAGACCATTGGCGTTATCTCTGCTTCTGAAATGGAACAGGCGATTGCTGAGGCGAAGTAACAAAACCAGTTTTTAGCAGAGCTGTATAAAAGCAGCTCTGTTTTTTTCTGCGTAAAACCGCTGTCACTCTTTTTCCACAATCGAAAAAAATTCCAGAAACTCCCAGAATATGATATACTTATATTCAGATATCAAGCCCAAAAACATGAGTAGGAAACCTGAAAACCAACAAGAAAAGCACCAACATTGAAGGAGGTTCCCGTATTTATGAAGAAAACACCCAAACTGCTTATACTGGCCGGAACTGTTTTGGCATTTCTTTTTCTTTTCGGGATTATTTTTTACAACAATTTTATCAAAAAAAGTATCTATGAGGAAAATTCCCAGCATCTGCTGTCTACTTATGAGCAGGTAGACAAAACCTTTACTATGTTTGTCCAGCACAACTGGAATGCACTTTCTGACTGGAGCAATAATTTACAATACCTGGATGATACCGAAAATATGAAAACTCTCTGGTATGAATTTGCCAGACGCAAGGATGCCTGGCAATATCAGGATTTTTATATGTTTAATGAGAACTGTGATTTTATAACTGCTGCAGGACGGGACGGAAATGCCCCAAATATACAGGGGATCTTTCTGGATATGTATGAAACCGGCCAGCCTGTTATTTCCAGCTATATTGCAAGTGATTCCAACCGCCGGATCGTATTTGCACTTCCCATGGAGGTTCCATATACCATAAATGGCATAACCTATTCCGGACTTGCTGTCAGCTATAATAATGATGTGGTGGAAAAGCTGATTGCAGGTAATATTTATCAGGGACAAAGTGACTGCTACATCCTTACATCTGATGGCAACGTTCTCCTTTCCCTTGAACCCAAAACAGAATTTCTCCAGCACATATCTAATCTCTTTGATTTTTTAAATAACTATACGGATATGACAGAAACTGAGATAACTGATCTGAAAAAGAATATTAAAAATGTTTCTACCGGAAGTCTCCAGTGCCGTTACAACAAAAAAACTTATTATCTGGTATACGAGCCCACCGGGATCAATGACTGGACCATAGTGGGCATTATCCATAATGATGTTGTGGATGCCAGTATGCGCCGTATACAGTTCATTACCATTGTCCTGATCCTGATTCTGAACGGATGTATCGCCCTGCTTCTTATAGGTACTGTTTTTGTCCTGATGGATTCCAGGCTGCGCATGAAAGAACATGAGCAAATGATCCTGCTAAAGCGCAAAGAACTTACGGAACAGATGTTTTCAGGACTTGGAAGGATCGTTGACCGCTTTGCTGTAGGAGATTTAAAAAACAACCGCTATGAATATCACGAAAACCTGCTGAAGCATCCCATATATCCAGAAACCGGATACTATGATGATCTGGTTAAAAATATTTCCCATCAGTATCTGGTAATGACTGATACGGAAAATAAAAAGATGAACCATCTCCTTACACCAGATTATCTGCGCTGTGTACTGAAAAAAGAGGATGATATCTTTAAAATTGAATACTACAACCGTTCCATTGATACATACCTGGTCATGCATGTTGTCCCCGTTGAATGGAGTCCTGAACATGAACTGGAGAAGGTTATGCTTATCACCCAGGATATTGGACAGAAGCATGCCTTAGAGAACCTTGCCAATACAGACGGCCTTACTGGTTTATTTAACGAGCGTTATTTTAACTCCATACTGCATAAAAAGGAGCTTCAAAAGCTCCCTTTCATACTTTTCTATCTGGATCTGGACCATTTTAAACCTGTTAATGACACCTATGGTCATGACATGGGTGATAAGCTTTTAAAAGAAGCTGCCAAACGCCTTCAGTCCTGTATCCGCAGCAATGACTATGCTTTCCGCATCGGCGGTGATGAATTCAGCCTGGTAGTGTGTACTGAATTTGATGAAAGTCTCTGCTTCAGGATCAAGGAACAGATACAAAACCGGCTCTGCGCTCCTTTTGATATTGACGGAAAAACTCTGTATGTTGGTTCCAGCTGCGGATATGCCGCCTATCCCAATGATGCATCTACTGCTAATGAGATCCGTATCCTTGCAGACCAGCGTATGTATGCGGAAAAGGAAAAACATCACATGTTCAGCAGTTTAAGCAGCTCATCCACTGGAAGTGGTCTGGAAAAATAATATCCCTGGATCATATCTACACCCCAGCTGCTTAACAGACTCATTTCCTCTTCTGTCTCTACTCCTTCTGAAACTATGCTGTAACCCATCCGGTGAAAGGTTTCAACAATACTCTGATAGAACATGGCACGTTTTTTATCATTACATATATCAAAAAGAAGGGTTCTGTCTATCTTGATGGCAGAAAATGGCAGTCTCATGACTGTATTCAGGTTTGCATATCCAGAACCAAAATCGTCCAGACACAGTCTGACCCCGGCAGCCATAAACCCATCTATTACCATTCCTAATCCTGCGTTATATTCTGTAGCAACCGTTTCTGTGATCTCAAACTGTATCCAGTCATGGTGGATATCCATATCATCCATCATACGGATAAAATGGCTGCTGCAGTCACTGCGCATCAGATCCAGGGAAGACAAATTTACTTTTATATTAAAGAGCTTCTTCATCAGATCCCGGTGTTCATTTATAAACATGCAGACGCGTTTAAATTGCAGATCTGTGATCTGTTCGATCATATGATTTTTTTCTGCGATCTGTATAAAAACATCCGGTGCGATCCAGCCTAACTCCGGATGATGAAGACGTCGACGCCAC
>OGZN01000447.1_pt1 | contig 18751 bp, 10 predicted proteins | sample 1576801 | NCBI WGS metagenome assembly OGZN01 (sample SAMEA3541573, study PRJEB24748) | human gut metagenome | biome: human gut; feature: human-associated habitat; material: faeces | place: China | collected 2012 | reverse complement strand
CGAGCATTTCGACGAAATGGGCTTCCGCGAAGGCCCCAAGAACACCCTCGCCCGCAACCCCAATTACCGCCCCACGCAGCCCGAGGGCATGGGTGACTGGATGCACATCAATTCCATGTCCGTGCTCGGCCCGAACAAATGGTATGACGCGGGCGACGAGCGTTTCCATCCCGACAATATCATCGTGGACGGCCGCGAAGCCAACATTATTTTCATCATTTCCAAAGCCACCGGCAAAATCACTTGGAAGCTTGGCCCGGATTACGACAACAGTCCTGAGGCCAAAGCTATCGGCTGGATCATCGGGCAGCATCATGCGCACATGATTCCTCACACCCTGCCTGGCGGCGGCAACATCCTCGTGTTCGACAACGGCGGCTGGGGCGGCTACGACGTGCCGAACCCCGGTGCTCCTACCGGCGTGAAGGCGGCCTTGCGCGACTATTCCCGCGTGTTGGAAATCGACCCCGTGGCCATGAAGATCGTGTGGCAGTACACGCCCACTGAAGCCGGGTTCCTCGCCCCGATGGACAGCAACCGCTTCTACAGCCCCTTCATCAGCGGTATGCAGCGTTTGCCCAACGGCAACACCCTGATCACCGAAGGTTCCGACGGCCGCGTGTTTGAAGTGACGCCCGACCACAAGATCGTGTGGGAATTCGTTTCCCCGTACAAGGGCAAGTTCGTGCCCATGAACATGACGTACCGCGCTTACCGTGTGCCCTACGAATGGGTGCCGCAGGTCGCCAAGCCCGTTGAAACGGCCATCGAGCCTCTGGACGTTTCCACCTTCCGCGTGCCCGGTGCGGCGGCGTTCGGCGATCGGGCCAAGGAAGTGAGCGTTGAAGGCTGCGTGCCCTATGAAGGCAGCAACGCCCTGTGCGTCGCTTCCGTCGAAGATCCAGAAGACAAGTAAGCGGGAGAAAGAGGGGTTTGGGGATTGCCGCCTTGCATGAAGGGCAGGGCGGCATCCCTGGAGTTCCTTTTCCTTCGAGAGAAAGTACCGTTCGCCTGTTGCGTTGGGGAAATGGGATTCGCCCTGCTGTACCGTGGGGCCGGGTTTTGTTTGCGCCGGGCGGAAACGGGAAAGGCCGGAATGTTCCGGCCTTTTTTCGTGTCCTGTGTGGAAAGCGCAAAGGGATGGGGTTGGTTGTACGTGGAGAAGGTGGCTTCTGGCAAACATCTATTTGTACTTAAAAGGCATTTTTATGAAAGGTGCGCCCTTGCGAAAAAGGGCAGGTATGCTATTCCCGGAAGGAAGAACCTCAAGGAGGCAATCATGATTGATTTCAAGGTGGATGAGTCCCTGTGCGTTTCGTGCGGGGCTTGCGTCAAAGATTGTCTGCATCAGGCTCTCCGCATGGACACGTACCCCGTGATGGTCGATGAAGGGCACTGTATCCGCTGTCAGCACTGCCTTGCGGTCTGCCCTACGGGGGCTGTTTCCATTATGGGGGCGGCAGCCTCTGATTGCACGCCGCTTGCGGGCAATATCCCGGAGCCCCGCCAACTGGATACGCTATTCAAGGGGCGCCGCTCCGTACGGCACTATAAGCGCGAAAACGTTTCGCCCGGGTTGCTTCAAGAGCTTCTCGACAGTGCGGCCTACGCGCCTACCGGCAGCAATGCGCAGAATCTGCTGGTTTCGGTTGTCGACGACATTGCGGCGATGGATGCCCTCCGGGAGGCTGTCTACCTGCGTCTGGACGAGCTGGCGGAAACGGGTGCCATGCCGGACTGCCAGCGCCGCGCGTTTTTCCTTTCCGCCGGAAAGCTCTGGAAGGCCGGGGGATGGGACGGCATTTTCCGCTCCGCTCCGCATTGCGTGATCGTGGCCAACGCGAAGAATGCGACCTGCGTCGAGCAGGACCCGCTCATCTATCTGTCGTACTTCGAGCTGATGGCACAGGCGCGCGGGATAGGCACGCTCTGGTGCGGCCTGCTGTACTGGTGCCTGCGGGACGTGCTGCCTGACTTCCTGCCCCGTTTGGGTATTCCGGATACGCACCAACTGGGATACGCAATGTTGTTCGGCTATCCCTCCATCAATTATCGGCGTACGGTTGAAACCCGTTCCGCGCTCGTCAGGCACATCGGCTGGAACTGACTCAACGGTTGATCCGGACGGCGGGCCCTTGGCTATTCGGGGGACCGCCGTCTTTTTTCGACGGAAAAGCGGCAGCGCTGGCTGCGGCCGTCCGGGAGACGTTGGAAAATCGTCTGCGTACGCACCTTGAGCAGCTTAAGAAACAGTCCTCATACCCCGAATGCGCGGAGAAGAGATGAAAACCGGAGCCGTTTCGAGCCAGTGGTATGCCTTCGCCACCGTAGTCCTGTGGTCGTCCGCATTCGTATTCACGAAAGTGGCGTTGCTGTCTTTTTCGTCAACCGCGCTCGGGTTCCTGCGTTGCGCCATCGCGTCCGTGGTGCTCTATGCCGTGCTGCGCTGCAAGGGGGTGAGGATGCTCAGCTGGCGCGAGTTGCCCCGGTTCACGCTTTCCGGCGCGCTCGGGTTTTCCATCTATCTGTTCATCTTCAATAAAGGCTCCGAGACGCTGACGGCGGCCACGGGATGTATCCTCATTGCCACCGCGCCCATCATTACGGCGCTGATGGCGTCCGTCGTATTCCGGGAACGTTTGACGCGGCTTGCGTGGATTGCGCTGTGGCTTGCGTTCCTCGGGGTGCTCGTCCTCATGCTGTGGAACGGGAGCGTTTCAATCAACGCCGGGGTATTCTGGATGCTCGGGGCCGCCCTTGCCATCAGTGCGTACAACGTGATCCAGCGGCTCTATGCAAACGGGTATACGTCGCTCCAGATAACGGCCTACAGTTTTTTTACGGCAACGGTGATGCTTGCGGGCTTTTTGCCGGAATCCATACGCCAGATCGAGTCGGCCCCTCTTTCCCATGTGATCGCGGTGATCTTTCTGGGCGTTTTCCCGAGTGCGCTGGCGTATCTGTTATGGGCGAAGGCGCTTTCTTTTGCTGCGACCACCAGTGACGTGACCAAGTTCATGTTTTTGACCCCGCTGCTTTCGTTTGTGCTCGGCTATGTGGTGATCAGCGAGCTGCCCGGCGTGGAAACATGGATCGGCGGCGCGCTCATCCTCTCCGGGCTGGCATTGTTTCACATCTCAGGCCAGCGGGCCGAGAGGGCCCGGCGGGCGGCAATGCGGCACTGACGGACTGGCGCTTGCGCGTGGTTCCCTATATGCGGAGAATGATGGGCTGAATGTGCGCTGATTGCCGAGAAAAGCAAGGAAGGGAGGAAACCCTAGGCTTCCTCCCTTCCTCTCTCTCTCTCTCTCTCTCTCTATATATATATATAAGTTACCAGCGCGATTACTTGATTTTCGAGAGGAGATCGTTCAAGGCTTCCGTCATGGAAGGATGGGTATAGATCATATCCCGCAGGAAGGTGTAGCCTTTACCCGCACGGATGGCCGTTTCCACGACATTGATCATCTCTCCGGCATCGGCGCAATGCAGGGCGCAACCCAATATGGTTCCGGTTTTTGCGTCCACTACGGCCTTGAGCATACCCGTGGTTTCACCCATCAACCGGGCGCGGGGGATGGCTGCCGCAGGAAGGACGGCAACCTTGATGTCGAGGTTTTTGTCGCGGGCGGCCTGTTCCGTGAGCCCCACGCGACCGAGAGGGGGGTCCATGAATACGGTATACGCGGGATCGCGGTCGCTGGCGACGCGCTTGCCCTCTCCGTAAAGGGCATCCCGGACGATGCGGAAGTCGTCCAGCGAAATGTACGTGAACTGCAGGCCGCCTTTGACGTCGCCGAGAGCCCAGATATGCGGAACGGAGGTTTGCAGGCGTTCGTCCACGGCAATCGCGCCTTGTTCCGTTGTCTTCACGCCAGCGGCTTCAAGGTTGAGCCCCGCCGTGAGCGGGCGGCGGCCCGTCGCGAGCAGGATGGCATCCGCGGGCAACGCCTGTTCCGTGCCGTCGAGAATGAAACGGACCTCGGCTTCATCCCCGGCGTCGCGTACGGCACTGGCGGATGCACCGGTTATGATCGTTACACCCTTGTTTTCCAGCGCCTTGCGGACGCTGTCGGCCACATCGGCGTCTTCGCGGGCAAGGAAGCGGGAACCGCGTTCCAGTATGGTGACCCGTGAACCGAATTCCGCGTAGAACGAGGCGAATTCCAGCGCGATATACCCGCCGCCGAGGATGACCAGACGGCGGGGCAGGTCTTCCAGCTCCAGCATGGTGGTGCTGGTGTAGACTCGCGGGTTTTCGCGGACGCCTTCAATGGGCGGGATGACGGTTTCGCCGCCGGTGTTGATGAAGATGCGTTCGCCGGAGAGGAGCAGGGTTTTGTCCGCCGTTTTGACTTCGACTTCATGCGGGGAAACGAACGAGGCCGTCCCCGTGATGACGTCCACATTGTCCCGGTCGGCAAGCATGGCGTAGTTTTTACCGCGCAGGAAACCGGTCACTTCGTTCTTGCGGGCGATGGCGCGCCGATAATCGGCGGCCTTTTCCTCAAAGCTGCGCTCTCCGCGGCACAGGCTCTTATGCGCTTCGTAGACCAGCGTCTTGGTGGGGATGCAGGCGATGTTGATGCAGGTGCCGCCGTACATTTTGTCCGAGCGTTCGACGATGGCAACGGATTGTCCTTGATCCGCGAGATAGGCGGCCAGCGTCTTGCCTCCTTTCCCGAATCCGATAATGATGGCGTTATAGCGCTGTTGCATGGCATATTCTCCTTGTCGGCAGTTGCGGGCTTTTCAGAAGGTCTTACTTGAAAGTAAATGAGCCGTCATTGCCGTATACGGGTATTCCTTTGAGAAACCATAGATTCTTCTTCTGAGGGTACGCTTCCCGGATCATGTCGTAGGCCGTTTCAGCCCGGCGTCCGGTCCGGCAGAGGAGCAGGACGGAGCCGTCGGCGGGGACTTGACCCATATGTTCGCGCAGTGTCTGGATCGGAAGGAGCAGAGCGCCGGGGACGTGGCCTTGGGCGTATTCCTGCTCGGTACGGACATCGATGACGGTCAGCTTGTCGCCAAGCGTGTCCATCAGCTGCAGGGCTTCAGCCGGGGCGAGCGCGCCGGTCTGCGGGTGTTCGGCGGCGGGGGAGTGGCCGTATGCCGCGAACATGAAAACGCAAGCCAAGAGTACGGCAAACCATTTGGAACGAAGAGAATGCATAGCGACCTCCAGGGGTATGCGGCTGTGGGCAAAATGCCTCTGTTGCTTTTTTATTTAACGATCATTAAAATACTCGGGTGACCGTTTCTGTCAAGCGGTTTTTGATGCCAAGCGATGAAGGAGTTTGCAATGGGAAGGCCATCATCCTATGATCATACGATGTTACTGCGTGAAATCATTGATTGCCTATGGGAGCGCGGGTACGCGGCGACGCCCATCAGCGTCATCGTCCAGGAGACGGGAGTCAACGCGGCAAGCCTCTATGCCCGGTTCGGCAGCAAAAAAGGGATCATGCTTGCGGCGCTGGACCTGTATGCCAAGGAGACAATCGACGCGCTTGAAGCCTTGCTGGCCGCGACGCAGCCGGGAGCCGGACAAGTACGCGCCATCTTGGAACATGCCATGGGCAGTTTTGAGGACCCGCGTGCGCGAGGGTGCTTTCTGGTAAACACCGTCACCAACATTTCGACGGATACGCCGGATTTCGCAATGGCGGTAGCGGATTATATGGAGCAGATACGCGGCAGAATCAAGGACGCGCTCAAGCGTGCGCCGGGCTTGCGGCCAGAGGTGACGCCGGAAGATGCGGCACTGTACGTGCAAGTGCAGGTTTGGGGCCTCAAAGTCATGGCCCGGATGCGCCCTGACAAAGCCGCTGGAAAGGTTGTTGTCAGGCAGACGCTGACAGCGTTGTTTACGGATGAAGCCGTAGCCTCCCTAGAGGCATAAGACGCTCCGCCAGCCTGCAGAATACGGAAAAATTTAATTGAAATAATTTATTTTTTACTCTTTTGGCAAAAGAAATTTTGGGAAGAAGGCACGAATGTTCATATATTCGTGCCTTCTCGTTTTATAGAGTCTTTATCGCCTTATTTAACGTGCATCACTTGTTTTTATAAACTGGTTTTGTCTTTATAACATGTTTTTTGTTTTAATAAGATTTTCATACCTCTTCACTTTTGTTGAGCCGAATCTTGTAAAGAAAAATATGCGGGTATATAATGTAGTTACTGTCAGCGGAATAGGGGAAGGGAGGCCAAAATGAAGATTATCCGGTGTTGCCGTTCCGGCTCTCTCTCTCTCTCTCTCTCTCTCTCTCTCTCTCTCTCTCGTAGTGTATTCGGTTCCGCTCGGTGAAAGCCCGCGCCTCTCGGCGTGGGCTTTTTTCATCGGGAAATAACTACATCTTTAACGCCGTAAGTTTCAAATTCATCCTGAGGAGGATGTAATCATGACCTTATCGAGAGGAGCTATCGGGAACCTGGTCAACAGGTACCGTGCCGTCCTGCGGAAGTGTCGCATGATGAACGTATTCGGGTCATTAGCAGTGGCCGGCATGCTTGTCGCGGGAAACGCGGGGTTTGCCGGCGCGGAGGAATTATCAGGCGACATTTCTCCGATATCTTTATCAGGAGATACCCGAAATATTATTGGGGTTGGGGATATAAGTCTCCGGTCGACCGAGCCTGCGCTGCGGTATCTCATCAATGTGTCGGGGCAAGGGCAACTTGATATTTCCATGTCCAACGGCAGTTCGATGGCTGTTGGACATGCTGATGGGATCTATTTAAAGGATTATTCTGACTATGATCAATACGCGTCGGCTTTCCATGTAGCTGGTTCGGGAAGTTCCGGTTCTTTTGTGGGGACAGGAACCTTCTCAATGGTGGGCGGCGGAAAGCTGTTGGGCGTGTGCGCTTTTTTGAGTGAAAGTAAAGGAACGCTGACTCTTTCTGGGGATATTACTGGTGAAGCCGAAGCCGTGATGAACGGCTCCAATGGGTATGCCTCCTTTGCTGCTGCAGCGGCAGGGGGAAATCTGGTTTTTGGAGGGGACAGGACGACATTACGGGCGAAAGCGTCTACAGGGAACAATGCCAATGGGGCCTTCGTCAAGTATGGAGGTATGATTGGCTTTGCCAGTAAGTCCGTATTGATTGAATCAAAAAATACGGATTCCAACAGCGTGGGTATCAACTGTGCTGATGGTACGGTCAAAACAAGTGCTGATACGGATCTGGATATCGTGGTGGAGGGAAACAAGGCTACAACGGGTATCCAGCTTACGGCGAGTTCCTCCGATGTGCAGCTTGCCGGGAATCTTGATCTGACGGCAACGCAGACAGGGCAAGATTCTTTTGCTTCAGTACTTGGTATATCAAATGACTCAGGCAAAATGGTCGTCTCTGGCCCTACCTCGTTACGTTTGGTTACCAATGCCCCCTTTGATGCCAAGGGTATTACCGCTTCCGGCAAAGCTGATATGAGCTTTCTTGGGGATGTCGAGATTGCGGTTACGGGTAGCGCATCCGGTAGTGCTCTTTATACGACCTACCGTTATGATTATTCGACTCAAGCCGGTATCTGCCCGGTTATCTCCCTAGGTACCGACGGGAAGGCCGTAACGCTGAATTCTTCAGGTTATGGCATAAATAATCAGGGAGGAAGCGTTTCCCTCACGGGACAGCGAATCAATATAACGGGAAGCACGGGCGTCTTTGTTGAGGGGGGCGGCAATGAGAATGTTTTCGCAGACGTCCGGTTTGATGGGCCTACGACTATAAATGCGGACAAGGCGATTGTCACGAGTATCAAGGCCGGAGAGCAGGTCGGCGCTTCCGTGACCTTTGCCTATAACCCTACGCCGATCAATGTCCCCGTCACGAAGGAAAGCGCGGATTCAAAGGTGAGGGGGAGTGTCACCGGTTCCTCCGGTACAATCAACAAGGAGAACGCAGGTTCTCTTGCATTCTATGGCGATATTTCCAATTTTAGCGGAGTGTTTAATCAAAAGGGCGGAACGACGTTCTTGAGTGAAGGTGCAGCCGGGTATTTTGGCAAGGCGCAGTTAGCCGTGACGGGTGGCGCACTTGTCGCTCCTACCTTGTCCTTCCAAAAGACAGGCAAGCTTACTCTTGCGGGCGGTACGCTGGAAACGGGAACGGGACAGATCTTTACGAGCGCTTTGAACGCGGACGGGGATATGAAGGACCCCGGCGCGGTGAAGCTGAGCGACAGCAATTGGAAGTTTGACTCAGGGGTGATCGCGTTTGATGACGCCAAGTACAACATTGTATACGCCCAGACAGCGGCCGGTCTGCTGGGGGCTGGTAATGTTGCGGCGGACAATGTGTCCGGCTCGGGCTCCGCAAAGGAGATCACGTTCACCGGAACGCTTGTCGAGTTGCCCCCTGGAGATCCTGACAGCTTTGAAACGCTGCAAAAGGCCGTTTTGGATACCGGAATCGACAGCATCAAGCTGGGAAGCGATATCGTTTTATCCAAGCGCTTGCAGGGAACCACACCCGTCGCTCGCTCATTGGCCATCGACGGCAACGGGCACACGATAAGCGGAGCCTACCCGGGCCTGTGGTTCAAGGGGATGGATTCCGGGACTGTTTCCATCCAGAATATTGCCTTTGACGGCTTGAAGACGTCTTCTGGCGACAGATACGAAGGGCCCGTGTCCTTCGGCCCGGCCATTTTCTTTGATATGGGGTACTTTGCCGATAACTGGAAGAGTACCGCAAAGCTGATTATCGGTGACGGCGTCCAATTCAGGAATACGGAAAGCGTAGGTGACGGCGCCGGCGGAGCCGTCAGGACTGCTCACGGCATTGTGGAAATAGGAAACAACGTCGGTTTTATCAACTGTACGGGAGGTTCTGGAGGCGGCCTCTACAGCGAATCGTTTACCACGATCGGCGACAACGTTGTCTTTGAAGGCAACAAGGGCCGCAGAGGCGGCGCGCTGAATGTGGTTGACGATTATGGAGGCTATCTCACTGATCCCGACTATGCGTCCGGCGCGCGCCGCGTAAAGTATGTACACATCGGGAAGAACGCCCTTTTCAAAAACAACAGCGTTGAATTGCTGGGTTCCGGAGGGAACGGCGGGGCCATCGAAGTGCAGTCGGGAGAGCTGAGTATCGATGACGGCGCCACGTTTACGGGAAATACCTCCAAGTCCACAGGCGGCGCCATAGCCGTATGCGATTGGAGCCCCCAACTGCCCGCCAAGGCGGTATTGGGATCCGCGACGTTCACTCAAAACAGCGCGGGAAGCTATGGCGGAGCGATCATCAACGAAGGCGACGTGCGCTTCAACGGTCCTGTCTCGTTTGTTGAGAACACGGCCGGCAAGATCGGGGGTGCCGTTTGCAACCTGAATACGCTGAATATGGCGGCGGAATCCACGTTTTTCAAGAATACGGCTGGAGTGGGCGGAGGGCTTTATAACGAAGGGATTGCTTCTCTGGGCAAGGCTTCCTTTATTGAAAACGCCGCTGCCGACGGTGGCGGAGCCGTATTCAACGTGCACCAGCTGACGTTTGCCGACGGAGCCGTTTTCTCCGGGAACAGCGCGACGGACGGCGGCGCCGTTTATAACGATTTCTCCGAGGATAAGGACGGCAACGCCGTGAGTGCGGGTTCCCTCGCATTCAACGGCGGAGCGCGCTTCACCGGCAATACGGCCAGCGGGCTTGGCGGGGCCATTTACAACACCCGTTCCATTACCCTCAATCCCGGCGCGGGGCAGGAGATCGTGTTCAGCGGGAATACGGACTCCACGGGCTCGAACGCGATCTTCATGGGCGACGGTTCCAGTCTGGACATCACGGGAGACGGCAAGGTCGTCTTTGATGATGCGCTGTCGTCTCAAAGCGCAACGCCGGCCCTGAAGAAGACGGGGAGCGGTACATTGCTGTTCAATGCCTCGATGGATGGTTTTCTGGGAACGGCTGCCTTTGAGGACGGGCGCACGGAAATTGCTCAGAAGTGGCTCATCAAGAATACGGTGACCATTACGGGCGGCAGATTGAAGATGCCTGCGTTTTCCTTTGTTGCCCAAGGTGAAGGGAACAATGTCGCTGGCGGCAAGCTGATCCTTGCTGGTGGCATCCTGGAGACCGGAACGGGACAGATCTTCATAAACGGATTGAACGCGGAGGGGGATAACAAGGATCCCGGTGCCGTAAAGCTGAGTGGAGACAATTGGAGCTTTGATTCTGGACTGATAGCGTTCAATGACGCTCTGTACAACCTTACGTACGCTCAGGCAGCGGCTGATTCATTGGGAGCGAACAACGTAGAAGCGGGTGAGGGGGCTGGCTCCACCTCCGCGAAGGAGATCACATTCATCGGAACGGGGTATGTAGATCCTGACCCAGATCCGGTTCCTCCTGTGGATCCTGGCCCAGATCCGGTTCCCCCTGTGGAGCCTGACCCGACTCCCCCCGCTCCTGAACCGAAGCCCGATGAAGATCGCACGGGAAAGGTCTCCGTTGACGAATTGAACAACAACCACGCCAACAACATTGTTCTTGGCAATGTGACCATCACTACCGGCACAAGTTCGGATTCGGGCAAGGATTTCGTTGTCGGCGCGAGTGCGAAGGACGACAAGACGGACTCGATAAGCGGCAGCATTGGTGGGAAGAACATCGATCTCGGTTCCTCCGGTCGGAATATCTCCGTAGTGGGCGGCCATTATCTGACATTGGTTGGAGGTTCCTCCGATACGCCTTTGGTCACGGCAGGGGGAAATCCCGTCAATGTTTATGTAGGAGGTACTGGGGAAGGGGCATCCGGTGTGCTGAACCTCGGCACGCCGGTCATGGATTCCGGCGGCACGCTCTCGGGAAATATAGAAATCGCCGCGGCGAGCACCGTCAATGTCCGTGCGGGAACGCACGTCATCACGGGTGAAGCCAATGAAACCACCGGCACGGCGGACGTCGCCGGGATGAACAACAACGGCGGCACGATCAACATTGCCGAGGGGGCACATCTCCAATCGACGATACGTCAGGCCGATGGGCAGACGAATGTTTCCGGCAAGCTGACTTCCGCTTCTGTCGAACTTTCCGGAGGTGCCCTGAATGTCTCCGGCGCTGTGGATTCTTCGTCCGTCACAGCCTCCAAGGGAGATATCAAGGTTGCGGGAACGCTGGCGGCGGACGTCTTGACCACATCTTCCGATGTCCAGCTCAACATCGGCGATCAAGGGAGCGCCGGTAGAGTGGTCGCCCGTCAGGCTCAGTTGCAGGGCGGCAGGGTATTCCTTGATCCCGCGTGGAAGGGCAATGATGCATTGGCTGATGCGTCGCACGGCGTCTTCACCTTTGTGAACAATGAAATAGACGGGTTGCTCACGGCGGGGCAGAATTCCCTGCTCGTGTTGGGTGACACGGATACCGGTTGGGCGCTGGACGCGTTCGGCAGATCCAGCCTCCAGTGGGGACAGAACGGCGTAACCGCCGCGCTGGCTATCCGGAAGCCGCAGACGTTGAACGGTACGCTAGGCGCGGTGATGGTGGACGGAACCAAGACCAGCGCTCCGGTATTGATTCCGAATACGGCGACTTTCGCTGACGGTTCTTTGCTGCTCGTTGACGGGAGCGGTCTCAACGGCGCCGCGGCGTTGACGTCCCAGGGCGGGACGCTGAATGTGGATGCGGGCGCCAAGCTGCTTATCGACAACATCACGCAGGGCGAATACGCGATTACGTCCGGATTCTCGGTCAGCAACGTGCAGGGCTGGAACGGAGACAACCTTTCCACGCCGGATAATCTCATTGGGCTTGTGCTGGGCAAGGATGCCGACGGTTCGATGAAGGTACAGGCCACAGCCCGGCGCTCGTCCGATGTTTTCCGGGGGCTTTCCCTCGTCAACACGATGGATGCCATCTGGGGCAAGGGGCTGAACGACACCGAAAGCGGCAACATGGGCATCCGGTTCCTCTCTCGGGCGGTCAATGAAAACCATCTGCCCAAGGCGGACACGGTGCATACTGTTGACGGCGCGGCGCAGATCGCCGTGGCCGGAGGCGTGCAGGGTATGGCCGTCGCGGCGGCGGATGCCCCGGTTCGGGCGATTCAGGATCACGCGTCGCTTTCACATATGACCACCACGCGTGAAGGGGCCATTCGTAAGGACGGATTGAACCTCTGGATCAATGCCCTGTATGGAGCGGAACACGCGCGCAATTTGGGCGCGGGCTCTCTTGATGGCGGCTATAATGCCGATTTCGGCGGCATCGTCTTTGGCGGCGACTACGCGTTCGGCGATTTCCGGGTCGGCATGGCCCTGAACGCCGGAAGCGGTACGGCCCGTTCCCGTGGGGATTTCAACGCGACCAAGAATGATTTCGATTTCTGGGGCATGAACCTGTACGGGAGCTGGTCGCGGGATCAGTTCAATATCGTGGGCGATCTCGGTTATTCCGCCAACAAGAACGAGGTGAAGCAGGATCTGCCCGCAACCATGCAGCTCGGCCAGCTCAGGGCCGATGTGGATACGGGCGTGCTGACGGCGGGTCTGCGCGGCGAATGCCGGTTCGAAACGGATTGGGCCGATGTGACGCCGCATGTCGGGGTACGATACTACAACCTGCGGACGGATGGGTTCACATCTCGGATCGACGATCACGACGTGTTCCGCGTGGGACGCGATACGCAGGAGATCTGGACATTCCCGATCGGCGTGAGCTTCAGCCGCGACTTTGAAACGTCGTCCGGCTGGAAGGTGAAGCCGAGGGCCGACCTTTCCGTAGCGCCCGCTGCGGGTGATCTCAAGGCGAAGGCCAAGGCCCGGGTGCCGGGCGTCGCGGCTTCCGATACGATCAAGGCCCGGATGATGGACAGCGTATCCTTTGACGGCACGCTCGGGCTTGAGGTGCAGAAGGACAACATCTCGTTCGGCCTCGACTACGGCATCCGCGCTTCGGAGCATAAGGCGGGACATGGCGTGAACGTGAGCTTCACCTACAAGTTCTAACCTCCCAATCAGAAACAGAAAGCCCGGCGGTCGGAGAATATTCCGGTCGCCGGGCTTTCTGTTTCGGTGAGTGGGGGGAAGGAGGAACCTCCCGGCCTTTGGGAAGCCGGGAGGCCCGCTTTTTGGGGAGGAGGGAGAATCAGAAGCGTCCGCGCAGGGCCTTTTCCATCCGGTCCATGGCGATGCTCAGGTTTTCATACGAATTGGCGTAGGAGATGCGGAGGTGCTCCTCATCCCACGGCACGATGGCAAGCCCCGCGTCAAGCAGAAATTCGGCGGCCTGCATGGGCGTTCCCAGACCGGGGATGCTTACCATGATGTAAAACGCTCCCTTGGGGCGCACGAAGGAAACGCCGGGCATGGCGGCCAGCCGGTCGAGCAGCATGAGCCGCCTGCGATCCAGTTCTTTTACCATATCCGCAATGTGTCCCTGCGGGCCGCGCAAAGCGGCGACGGCCCCCCACTGCGCATAGGTGCAGGGGCACATGGCGGAATACTGATGCGCGCAATAGATGGGGGCTATGAGCCGTTCCGGACCCGCCGCGTACCCGATGCGCGAGCCTGTCATGGCATAGGCTTTGGAAAAGCCGTTCAGGACGACGGTACGTTCGCGCATACCGGGCAACGAGGCGATGCTGATGTGTTCCTCGCCGTCAAAGATGATCTTCTCATTGATTTCGTCGCTGACGACGATGAGATCATGCCTGATCGCCAGATCCGCGATGCCTTGCAGCGTTTCGCGCGGATAAACCGTTCCTGTGGGGTTTTGGGGTGAGTTGATGAGGATGAGCTTGGTCTTCGGGGTGATATGACGCTCCAGAACATCGGGTTCGGGCTGGAAGCCCTTGGCCTGTTCCGTGGGCACGAATACCGGGACGCCGCTCGCCATGTGTACGCAACTGCCGTAGCTCAGAAACGCGGGGGCGGGTATGAGCGCCTCGTCGCCGGGATTGAGCAGGGCGGCCATGCTCAGGTGCAGCGCTTCGGAGACGCCCGCCGTGATGACGATTTCGGTTTCCGGGGCGTAGCCGAGCCCGTTTTCGCCTTTCAGCTTGCGGGCCACTTCCTGCCGCAGTTCAAGGAGGCCGTAATTGGAGGTGTAGTGAACCTGCCCGTCGTCGACGGCCTTCTTGACGGCTTCGTTGATGTGCGGCGCGGGGAGGAAGTCCGGGCGGCCCATGACCATGTTGATGATGTCCTGCCCGGCGCGCTGTCGGGCTTCCGCCGCGTCGAAAAAGGCGCAGAGGCTGGAAAAGGGGATGTGTTCCGTGCGAAGTGCGAGTTGCATTGCGGTCTCCTTGAAGCGTGAGGAAGGGCTAGGCCGTCTGCCGGAATCCGGCGGGACAGTAGTAGCGTTGCAGACAGTAGACGATGGTGAAGAGGCCGATGCCCGCGAAGTCCCAGATATGGCCGGGAATGAACAGCAGGAGCGCGCCGCCCAGAAGCAGGAGGCGTTCGAGCAGCGTGGTCCGGCGCATCAGGTAGTTCTCCCAGACCGCCGCGAAAGCGATGAGGCCGAGCATGACGGTAACGAAGGTGAGCGCGATGTCGAACAGGCTCGAGTGAAGCAGCAGCGCGGGGCGGTAGTAGAAGAGAATAGGAAGGATATACAACGCCTTTGCGTATTTGAAGGCCGTAAACATGGTCTTCATGGGGTCGGCGTTGGCGATGCCTGCGCCCACGATGGAGGCGAGGCCCACCGGAGGCGTGATTTCCGAGTCGATGCTGAACCACATCATGATGAAGTGGGCGGTCATCAGCGGAAAGCCCATATCCGCCAGCGCGGGGCCTACGGCAATGGCGGTGACGATGTAGGCCGGTCCGCTGGCAAGGCCCATGCCGAGGATCATGGAAATGAGGCCCACGAGCAGGATGGCGACGAGAGGGCTGCCGTTGGCGAGAGTCGTGAACAGCCACGAGAGCTTGAGCCCGACGCCCGTCAGGCCGACGAGCGAGAGGATGATGCCGATGCAACCCACGAGGCTGCCGATGCCGAGCGAGTAGCGCCCGCCGAGCACCATCGCTTCATACAGCATCTTGAAGTCGACCTTACGGCTCTTGATGCTGTGGATCACGATGAGGGTGATGATCCCGCCGAGCGCGGACATGCCCGGCGAATACCCGAAGGCCATGATCACGATGATGACCATGATGGCGACGAAGAAGTGCCACCCCTCGCTGCAGACGGTCCGGGCGGAGGGGATGTGATGATCCTTCATTTGCCCGATGTTGTGCTTTTTGGCTTCAAAATGGATGAAGGCCATCAGCGTGATGTAATACAGGATGATCGGGCCGGTGGCGACGGTCACGATGGTAAGGTAGGGGATCTGCGTGAATTCGGCCATAAGGAAGGCCACGGCGCCCATGATGGGGGGCATGATCTGCCCGCCCGTGGAGGCGGCGGCTTCGATGGCGCCCGCCACATGAGGCCGGTAGCCGACCTTCTTCATCATAGGGATGGTCAGCACGCCGGTGGAAGAGACGTTGGCCACGGCGCTGCCGGAGATGGAGCCGAGGAGCGCGCTGCCGATGACGGCGGCCTTGGCCGGTCCGCCCACGGTATTGCGGGTGAGCGCGAAGGCCAGACGGATGAAGAAATCCCCGGCTCCGGACTTTTCCAGAAAAGCGCCCATGAGGATGAACGGGGCCACGTACTGGATCATCATCTTGGCGGAAAGCCCGTAGTAGCCTTCCATGCCCGCATAGACCTGCGTGACCACCGCTTCGAGATCGAAGCCGCCGTGCCCGAAGTGCCCGGGGATGACGAATCCGTACAGCGAATAGAGGATGAGGACGATGGACACCAGCGTCAGCGACCAGCCGATGACCCTGCGCCCGACCTCAAGGCCGAGGAACAGCATCAGGCAGCCGAAGAAGATATCCATTTCCGTCAACATGCCCAGCCGCATGAAGCGATCCAGATATTCCCAGATGGCGTAGGCCGAACCGGCGATGCTGCCGATGATGAGCAGCCAGTCCACAAGGGAGACGTGGTTGACCTTCGGCTTTTTTTCGAAGGGGTAAATGACCAGCGTCATGCAGAAGACGGTCATGATGTAGAGGCCGTGCTTCCACATCACGTCGGCGCTGACGTAGACGGTCCAATAGATTATAAGCGCGGATATGGACGCAAGGCAGATATTGACGATCCGTTCCGGGGTGCCGGTAAAGACGCGTTCCTTTTCCTTGCCTTCTTCGGCAATAAGCGGCTCATGGAGAGGCGTTTCGTTCATGGTATTCCTCGGCAGGCTTTCCGTAAGGGAAGGGGGAAGGCGCCTCCGAGGCTCCCCGGAGGCGCCGAACGAATGTAAATCAATCCTTGATGAGGCCTATTTCGCGGAAATAACGTTCCGCGCCGGGATGCAGGGGGATGGGCTTGTAGCTGACGGCAAGGTTGGGGCTCATGCTCTTGAGCGCGGCGATGACGTTGCCCAGATAGTCGACGCCTTCCTGGCTGTAGACGGTCTTGACGATTTCATAGACAAGGTCGTCCGGCAGGTCGGCCCGGCAGGCGAACATGGCGCCCGTGCCCACGGTTTCGATGGGCTGGTCGATGCCGTTGTAGGCTCCCTTTTCGATGGTGGTAGGCAGGTATTGGGGGTACTTCTGCATCATGTCGGCGCGTGCTCCCGGCAGGAATTCGAGGATATGCACGGGACGCAGGATGGAGAGTTCGGAGATCTGCGGCGAGGGGATGGACGACAGTTCCACGGCGACGTCCACCTGTCCGGTCTTGACCGCTTCCATGGCTTCGCTGGCGGGCAGGAACAGCACCTTGCCGAAATCCTTCTTGGGATCAAGCCCATTGGCTTCGACCCAGCGGAAGAAGTCGAGATGCATGGTGCCGCCGGGAGCGCCCACGCTGAGGGTCTTGCCCTTGAGATCCTTGAAGGTGCGGATGCCCGAGGACTTGAGGGTGTAGGGCTGGGCGGCCTGCATGTACAGGATGCCCATGCCGCGCATGTTCCGGTACTGCTTCTTGTAGGGGGCCTTGCCTTCCCACGCCAGTGGCGGGTCCTGCGTATTGAGCATGGCGAAATCGGCCTTGCCCTGCTCCAGCCTGTTGATGCTCTCCACGACGCCGGCGGCGGAGATCGCGGTAATGCTGATGCCGGGGATCTTTTGCGAGGCGAAACCCGCGATGCCGCTGCCTACGGCGAAAAAGCCTCCGCCCACGGAGCCGGTGGAGAAGGTGAGCTTGAGAGGCCCGGCCTGTGCCGTTCCGCCGCAGAAGGCGGTCAGGGCAACGATGAGAGCTGCCAGTGTACGCTTGAGCATGATGATCCTCCTGAGAAACGCGGTTTGACGTGAATGAGAAAACCGGGTGGCTGCCTTGGCCTGCTGGAGGTGGACGAAATCTCGCCCTTCATGAATCTTTAAGTGTATACTACTGATAATATCACAAGGCTGTAAAGGTTTTTTAGCTACTTTTTATTCAGTTTTTTCAAAAAGATATATTCTTATATTCGGCAATGGGAGAAGACCCCGGCCGATATTCCGGCGGGTTCCCGAAAAGCTTGGGAGATGGTGCGTCAGCCCTTTAGGATGGGCCCGCGGGGAGGAAGCGGCCGGGAATGGCTCCCGTGATTTCGCCGCGTTTGCGGATGATTTCCCCCGGCGGAGGACGGTCACGGGACCGCCGAGGCATTGTCTGCCCATAAAGATGCTGGAACCCACCGCGAGATGGGGATTGCGCTCGGGTACGGTCCGGGGCCATCCCGGATCGACAAGAACCATATCGGCGTCGGAACCGGGCCGCAGTGTTCCTTTTTTCGGGTAAAGTCCGAAGGTTTTCGCCGGATTCTGGCTCATGTTCCTGACGAAATCCGTGACGGCGATGCGCCCCCCTGCTGATGCCCTCATCCCATGTCACGCCGAACGGGGTTTCCACGCCGGGCGTGCCGTGCGGAGCCCTGTCCCCGGCGATGAGTATGCCCAGCGCCCTGAGTGCGCCGGAATCAACGATGATACCGTTTTTGACAAGCACTGTTCGCATGGGATCCCCCGCTTGTTGCAGAACCGGTTCAAGGCCGGGAAACGTCAACACCCCATGCCGCCTTGATCCAACAATCCGAAGTGCGCGGATCGGAAAACCTTTTTGGGAACCAACCGCCTTGGCTCCGCCTTTCGGAAACCGCCTCGAGAGGGCCACTCCCTGATCGCCCTGCCGGGCCCCGTACCCGTCATGACGCCGTTTCCGACGACAAACGCCCCGTTCTCCAGAACATGGGGCATCCCGGCGGGATGGACGCGGGGATTGTCGCAGCCGTTGGTGTCCAGCACGGTCCGCTCGTTGAAGGCCACGAGATCCGCGTCAAATCCGGGCAGGGTGACGCCCTTGTGCGCCAGCCGGATCTTGCGGGCCGGTTAGCGAAGTCATCTTGCGGATGGCCTCTTCCTGCGACAGCACACCCAGTTCGCGCGCGTACCTCCCCAGAATATGGGGATAGGTCGCATAGGGGCGGGGGACATGCCGTCCAGCCCGAGGTTTTCGGTGGCCACGCCCTGCATGGTTTTGCAGTCGGCGGGTTCGCCGGAAAGCAGCGGACGTTCGGAATGGCTGTGCCCGTCGACGAAGCCGGGGCAGAGGATGCCGCCTTCCAGATCGATCGTGTGCCGGGAGAGTGGCTTGGTGGTGCGGGGGAGCACGGCGGCGACGAAGCCGTGCACACCGAGGGAGCCCCAGAACCACGGGGTGCCCGTGCCGTCCACGATCCGGGCGTTGCAAAAGAGCGTATCAAACATGGGATGCCTCGCAGAAAGAAGGGGAAACGGCCCGGAGCGGCGGGGGGAGC
>OGZN01000441.1_pt1 | contig 18857 bp, 13 predicted proteins | sample 1576801 | NCBI WGS metagenome assembly OGZN01 (sample SAMEA3541573, study PRJEB24748) | human gut metagenome | biome: human gut; feature: human-associated habitat; material: faeces | place: China | collected 2012 | reverse complement strand
CGCCGACCCTCTGCTTGTAAGGCAGATGCTCTGAACCAGCTGAGCTAAACGCCCGTACACTTCCGTTTCAAAAGCGATGCAAAGGTACAGCTTATTTTGACATTACCAAAACTTTTGCATAATATTTTTCGATATTTTTTTAGTCATTTAGCGACACACTCTGTTTTTCAAGCATTTAGTACGTTCACTTTTTTGCCTCATTTTTCCGGATAACCTTTGCCGGATTGCCAACGGCTATGCTATCGGATGGAATATCTTTCGTCACCACACTACCCGCACCGATGATACAACGGTCGCCGATGGTGACGCCTGGACACAAAATGGCACCGCCGCCAATCCAGCAATCCTCTCCTATCGTCACCGGATAGGCATATTCCTTTTCCGTACGACGCTCGATATAATCCATCGGATGATGGGGAGTGTATATCTGTACGCATGGACCGACCAACGTATGGGCACCAATCGTGATATATCCCCCGTCCAGGAAAGTGCAATTGGCATTGACAAAGACATGTTCACCCAGCCGGATACCATCCCCATGGTCGCAATGGAACGGTGGACAGATGACGGACGTGGCGGGAATGCCCGGTACCAGCTCCTCCAGCAAGCTCCGGTAATCCTCATCGTAAGTACTCATCACACGCATTTTTGCCAGCAAGCGCTTGGCATGCTTGAACTTCACCTGTATCTCCGGAACGGACATATCCGCCAACTGGGAGCTACGCATTTTTTCCACTTCATTCATATTATTTCTTCTTTTGATTCATACAGAGACTCAGCCCCGAACAAAAATACGGAAATAAACGCAGTATACCAAAAGAGCGGAAAACCTTTCGGCTTTCCGCTCCTGCAATCGTTTACAGAGCAAACAAATTATTTGTACTCCTGCCAGCTCTTAATCTGGATACCTTCCAGATTCATTTCGCAGAATGCCTCGATAAAGGCACTTGCCAGGCGGGCATTGGTAATCAACGGGATATTGTGGTCGATGGCACCGCGACGAATCTTGTAGCCATTGGTCAGCTCACGTTTCGTATGGTTCTTCGGAATGTTGACAATCAGGTCGAAAGCATGGTCGGCAATCATCGTCATCACATTATTTTCCGCATCCGGACGTTCATCCGGCCAGTAAACGGCTTCCGTCGTCACGCCGTGAGCGTTGAGGAAAGCGGCTGTACCTGCCGTAGCATAAATCTTATAGCCTTTGGCAAAAAGCATGCGGCTGGCATCCAGCAAATCTACCTTGGACTTCATGGCTCCGGAGGAGAACATCACGCCCTTTTCGGCACGGGGGATTCTGAATCCGGTAGCAATCATGGCATTCAGCAAAGCTTCGGAGAAGTCGTCACCAATGCAGCCCACCTCACCGGTAGACGACATGTCTACACCCAACACCGGGTCTGCCTTATGCAGACGGGAGAAAGAGAACTGGCTTGCCTTTACACCGATGCGGTCGATGTCGAATGCCGACTTGTCCGGTTGTGTATAAGGAGCGTCGAGCATGATGCGGGTAGCAGTCTCGATGAAGTTGCGCTTCAGCACTTTCGATACGAACGGGAAGCTACGCGATGCACGGAGGTTACACTCTATAACCTTCACCTCGTTGTTGCGAGCCAGGAACTGGATGTTGAAAGGACCGGAGATATTGAGTTCCTTTGCAATCTGACGGCTGATTTTCTTGATGCGGCGTGCCGTTGCAAAGTAAATCTTCTGTGCCGGGAATACCAGCGTAGCGTCACCGGAGTGTACACCGGCAAACTCTACGTGCTCGGAGATGGCGTATTCCACCACTTCACCGTTTTGGGCAACAGCGTCGAACTCGATTTCCTTGGTGTTCTGCAAGAACTGGGATACAACAACCGGATATTCCTTAGATACTTCGGCAGCCATCTTCAAGAAGTTTTCCAGTTCTTCTTCGTCGTAGCATACGTTCATCGCAGCACCGGAGAGTACGTAAGACGGACGCACCAGTACCGGATAGCCCACCTTCTCTACAAAGCCTTTCACATCTTCCAGGCTGGTGAGTTCCTGCCAAGCCGGCTGGTCGATGCCCAGCTGGTCGAGCATAGCGGAGAATTTGTTACGGTTTTCTGCACGGTCGATGGAGATGGGTGAAGTACCCAGCACGGGAACTGACTGGCGGTGAAGCTTCATAGCCAAATTGTTCGGAATCTGTCCACCCACTGAGACGATGACACCGCGCGGCTGCTCCAAGTCGATAACGTCGAGCACGCGCTCGAAGGAGAGTTCGTCGAAGTACAGACGGTCGCACATGTCGTAGTCCGTAGAAACGGTTTCGGGGTTATAGTTAATCATGATGGACTTATAACCCAGCTTACGGGCAGTCTGGATGGCGTTCACCGAGCACCAGTCAAACTCAACGGACGAACCGATGCGGTAAGCGCCCGAGCCAAGTACAACCACTGATTTTTCATTCTTGTAATAGTTCACATCGTAACCCTGAACGGCGTACGTCATGTAGAGGTAGTTCGTCAGTTCCGGATGTTCGGAAGCCACCGTATTGATGCGCTTCACGGCAGGCAGGATGCCCAATTCCTTACGACGGGCACGTACGGCAAGGTTTTCCTTCTCCATATTGCCTTGCGGATTCAGTACGAAACGGGCAATCTGGAAGTCGGAGAAGCCAAACACTTTTGCTTCGCGCAGCACGTCGGCGGGGATATCTTCTACCTTATTATATTGAGAAAGTTTCTGCTTGTAGTCTACGATGTTCTTCAGCTTGCCCAAGAACCAGGGGTCAATCTTGGTCAGTTCGAAGATACGGTCGATGGTATATCCTTTTTCCAAAGCTTCGGCAATGGCAAAGACACGCAGGTCGGTGGGGTGAGACAGTTCATAATCCAGGTCCTCGAATTCCACGTCCTCATTACCTACAAAGCCGTGCATTCCCTGACCAATCATACGCAGACCTTTCTGAATGATTTCTTCGAAAGAGCGGCCGATGGACATGATTTCGCCCACGGACTTCATGCTCGAACCGATTTCGCGGCTGACGCCTACGAACTTCGTCAAGTCCCAACGCGGAATCTTGCAAATCAAGTAGTCCAGCTGCGGAGCGGCGTATGCAGAGTTGGGAGTTCCCATCTCGCCAATCTGGTCGAGCGTATAGCCCAACGCAATCTTGGCAGCCACGAATGCCAGCGGATAACCGGTAGCCTTGGAAGCCAAAGCGGAGGAACGGGACAGACGTGCGTTCACCTCGATGACGCGATAGTCGTTTGTCTCGGCGTTGAACGCATACTGGATGTTACACTCGCCCACGATGCCCAGGTGACGGATACATTTGGTGGAGAGTTCCTGACCACTGGTTACCTGCTCGTCAGACAGCGAGCAAGTGGGAGCCACTACGATAGACTCACCCGTATGGATGCCCAGCGGGTCGAAGTTTTCCATGCTTGCCACGGTGAAGCAGTGGTCGTTGGCGTCGCGGATTACCTCGAATTCAATTTCTTTCCAGCCTTTCAGCGACTCTTCTACCAAAATCTGCTTGGAGAAGGTGAAAGAGCTTTCGGCCAACTTGATGAAAGTTTCCTCGTCCGGACAGATACCGCTTCCCAGCCCGCCCAAGGCGTAAGCCGAACGCACCATCACCGGGTAGCCGATTTCACGGGCTGCCTTCAGTGCATCTTCCATGCTTTCTACAGCCTGGCTTTGCGGGGTTTTCATCGGAATTTCGTCCAGCTTCTTCACAAAGAGGTCGCGGTCTTCGGTGTACATAATCGCCTCAACGGAGGTACCCAGCACGCGCACGCCATATTTCTGAAGAATTCCGTTCTGGTAGAGTTCCGTACCGCAGTTCAGTGCCGTCTGTCCGCCGAATGCCAGCAAAATGCCGTCGGGACGTTCTTTCTTGATGATTTCTTCCACAAAATAGGGAGTCACCGGCAGGAAATAAACTTGATCGGCGATACCTTCCGATGTCTGGATAGTAGCAATGTTCGGGTTTACCAAAACAGAACCGATACCTTCTTCGCGCAACGCCTTCAGCGCCTGCGAACCGGAATAGTCAAACTCTCCGGCCTGACCAATCTTGAGCGCACCAGAGCCCAAGACAAGCACTTTCTTTAAATTCTTTTCCATATTCTCTTGTTGTCTATTAAGTTACGAGTTACAAGCTACGAATTACGAGTTGCAGCTATTTCACAAAAAAAATGCGTCACCCAATAAAGGATTAACGCATTACCAAAGAACTAAAAATATCTTTCTCAAAAAAAGAGAAACTGACGGCTCCCGAATGAAATTCATTCGAACGGAGGTTATATTTGCTTCTCATTTCCTGCGATTGCATAGTCTCTTTAAAATTTGTGCAAAGTAACGACTTATTTACGAAAAGAGCAAATTGTGGCATGTTTTTTTCCGAAAAATCCGATTCCATATAAAAATACTACCGGATAGTGAATCAGACAGACGAATATTGCCGTTATCGGCAAATAATGCGCATTTTTGCAGCATAACTAATAAAGAAACTTGCCGATAAATGGAAAAGAAAGACTATATCTCAGTAAAGGCATTTGCGGATAAATATGAAGATTCTCCCCACCAAAACTTGCTTTTCTCGCCACGGAAACTTACCTTTGTGCCTATACAAAAATAGAACAAGGATTCTGTTTCTACAAACAAAGCCTTTATTCTTAAAAATAAAATTTCTATTCCTTGGAATAAAGGCTTTATTCTAAGATTTCTCCGCCACCAAAAGAACTTTGCTCCGCAGGGAAAAGGACTTTGCAACGAAGGAAAGAAAAGAAAGGAGAACGCAACAATGACCACACGCTACCAAATGAAAGAAATGCCCGACTTGCAAGGCACGGGCGAACCAATCACCTACCCCAAGATGGTGATGACCGGACAGACCAGCACGCGCGAACTGGCGGAATACATCGCCATGACCTCGGGATTCTCGAAAGGCGTAACCGAAGGAATTATCTGCGAGCTGGGCGAAGCCCTGGCCCACGAAATGGGAATGGGACGCTCGGTGAAGATAGAAGGATTGGGCGTATTCACCCCCGCACTGTCCATCTACCCCGACAAGGAACGCGAACAGCCCCAAGAAAGCACCACGAAGCGAAACGCGCGGAGCATCTACGTAAGTGGCGTGAACTTCCGCACAGACAAGGCCTTGATTAGAGAAACCAACCATTGGTGCGAACTGGAACGTGCCTCCTGGAAACCCGCACGTTCGTCGAAGAAATACACTCCCGAACAACGTCTGGCTCTGGCGCATCAGTATCTGGACAAGCATGCCTTCCTTACTGTCAGCATCTACCGGCAACTGACCGGACTCGTCCGCTCCACCGCCACCGTGGAACTGCGCAAATGGGCACATACTCCCGGCAGCGGAATCGATACAAGCGGCATCGGAAGCCATAAGGTATACGTGAAAAGGAAAGAAAGCGTCATCCCTTGAGGTTTCGATAATTATAGGTATCTTTGCCGGTCCTAATGGCTTTTATACAATGAAGAAACTAAAAAATACATAATATGGCAAAAGAAAAAATCATCCTTACGGGCGACCGCCCCACAGGACGCCTGCACATAGGACACTATGTAGGCTCATTGAGAAGAAGAGTGGAAGTGCAAAACTCCGGCTTGTACGACAAGATTTTCATCTTCATCGCCGACGCACAAGCGCTGACGGACAATATGGAGAATCCGGAAAAGGTGCGCCAGAACGTCATCGAGGTGGCACTGGACTACCTGGCTTGCGGACTGGACCCGACGAAGAGTACCATCTTCATCCAATCGCAGATACCGGAACTCTGCGAGCTGACCTTCTACTACATGGACCTGGTGACCGTGAGCCGCCTGCAACGCAACCCGACGGTAAAGACCGAAATCCAGATGCGTAACTTCGAGACAAGCATCCCCGTAGGCTTCTTCACCTACCCCATCAGCCAGGCAGCGGACATTACCGCTTTCCGCGCCACCACCGTGCCCGTGGGCGAAGACCAGGAACCGATGATTGAACAAGCTCGTGAAATCGTACGCCGTTTCAACTATATATATGGTGAAACCCTCGTGGAACCGGAAATCCTGTTGCCCGACAATGCCGCCTGCCTGCGCCTGCCGGGAACGGACGGCAAAGCCAAGATGAGCAAGAGCCTCGGCAACTGTATCTATCTTTCGGACTCTGCCGACGAAGTGCAGAAGAAAGTGAAGAGCATGTATACCGACCCCGACCACCTGCGTGTGCAAGACCCCGGAAAATTGGAAGGCAACACCGTATTCACTTACCTGGACGCTTTCTGCCGCCCGGAACACTTCGGACTCTATCTGCCCGAATATCCGAATCTGGACGAACTGAAAGCCCACTATCAGCGCGGTGGTCTAGGCGATATGAAAGTGAAGAAGTTCCTCAACGAAATTATGCAGGAGACACTGGAGCCTATCCGCAACCGCCGCAAGGAGTTTGAAAAAGACATCCCTGCCATCTACGACATGCTGAAGAAAGGTTGCGAAACTGCCAGAGAAACTGCCGCCGCAACTTTGGATGATGTACGCAAGGCAATGAAAATAAACTACTTTGATGATGCGGAACTGATTGCAGAGCAAGTAAAGAAATTCAGCGGAGAATAAGGGATAGGAGATACGAGTTACAGAAGTTACGAGTTACAAGGAGCTACCTGTTACAAGTTACTGGTTACAAAAAATGAGGGGCATGCGTCATAATAACGCATGCCCCTTCTCATTTCTATAACTCGTAACTCCTTGTAGCTTGTAGCTCGTAGCTTTCTAATTGGCAGATTTCACCAATACCACACGGTTCAGAATCGGCTGTCCGAACTTATCGACACCACCACCGGCATCCACCTTCAGGCGGTCAGCAGGAATTCCGTATTGTTTTACCAATACATCGACCACGGCTTGTGCACGCTTCAAACTCAACTCTTTGTTGAATGCCGGTGTACCGGTTGCAGAGTCAGCATATCCGTTTACGGTGTAAGTGGCGTTCGGGAATTGCTTCATCTGGTCTGCCAGATAAGACAAGTTCATTGCTTCACGTGGAGAAACTTCGGCAGAACCGATATTGAAGAATACGGTACGCGGTGCTATATCCGGATCGGGAACAATCACTTCGGTTTCCGTAACTTCGGCCACCGGCTGGTTCTGTGCAGCCACCAATGCATTCTGCAGCTGCTGGTTGGCAGCTCCCATCTCTGCAAGCTGTGCCTGCATGGCATCCAGCTCTACCTGAGAAATCAACTGAGGCATCGGGCGACGGAATCCACGGGCGGGGAAACGGTATGTCAACCCTACCGTTGCACTCAGCACGCCATCATATCCATGATCGCCGCCAACTTCGCCATCGAACTTATCTTCAACACCCATTGCGCTCAGCTCCAGGTTAATATCTATCGCATTCGAAATACGGAAGCGATTGATGATACCCGCGTTTACAGACAGAGCTTCGCGGTGAGGCTTTGTGTAGTTGTGAGTGAAGCCAGCACCTACATAAGGAATGATTTCATACACACGGTGCTGGTTGTATCCTCCAAACAGCGCATTCAGATTGAACATCACATCTCCGTGCAGATTCATATAGTCGAAACGCTGTTTGTAGTAGCCGTCATCCATCTGAGTGCCTTTCACGTAGTCAGCACCTGCATCATACGTATATCCTCTTGCCTGAAGGCCGCTATATTGCAGACGTACTCCCAGTCCCGGGGTGAACCATTTGCCGATGGCAAAATTCAGCGTCGGACTGATACGCTTGCCAAAACTTCCTGCCTTATCATTATCTCCAAAAGTTGCTTCGGCACCACCGCCTATAGAGAAAAACCAATTACTCCAGAACGGATTAGTGATTACCTGATATTTATCCTGAACCTGGATAACACCAAATTCTTCCACAACTTCAGTCTTTTGCTGCGCCATGGCAACAGAAGACACACCAGCTAAAGCCAGTAACATTAGAATCTTTTTCATATACCTTAAAATAGTTAAGTGGTTAATTAAACTCTTTATCATTCAAACTGTCTAATTAACGCCAACAGAACTAAAAGGTTCTGAATATTTGTACTTTTTTTGCCTTGATGCAAAAGAAAGCACTCTTCCTTATTTGGAGAAAAGCTTTTCTATGTCGTCTTCTTTAATGGTCGCCAGCACCGTCTTTCCGTCCGGAGTATAATTCGGGGATGGGCATGCAAACAGATTGTCCACGAGATTGGACATTTCCTCGTTGCTCAGCACTTGTCCATAGACGATGGCCGCAGCACGTGCCAAGGTCGATGCAAGAATTGTCTGCACCTCTTCCTTAACGTCATTCCCTTTTTCCATAGCAGTATGTACCATATTCCGAACCAATTCTACCGGGTTCAACCCCTCTATGCCCGAAGGTATGCCGTTGATGGCATAGCTGCCGCCACCCAGCGGGCTCAAATCGAAGCCTACTGCCGACAAATCTTCCAATATACTTTCCAGTACGGCAGCTTCCGAAGCCGGCAACTGGATAATCTCCGGAAACAATACCCCCTGCGATACGCCTTGTTTCTGTCGAATCTGGCTCATATAGCGGTCGAACAATACCCGGACATGTGCCCGGTGCTGGTCTATCAGCATCAGACCCGATTTAACGGAAGTCAGAATAAAACGCCCCTTGAACTGGAAGTGTTGCGCCCCTTTCTCTACCGTTGCCTCATTGCCGTAGAAAGAGGCGCTTGCCCCGGAAGGAACCGTTTCCTGGAAATAAGGAACCCTCTCCTCCTCTCTTGGATCCGTACCGGTAACCGTATCCTCTGCAAAAGGTTCTTCCTCCATCGGCTCGTTCATCCTGCTGGCTTTTTCCAAACCGGAATAAAGCCCCTCCCACTCCACTTTGGGACGCGAATAATTACCACCGCCTCCATAGGAAGAAGCGGAAGACGTCTTGAAGGGATTGAAATCCGTGTTATAGTGTACCTTCGGAGGCTCTATCGGACGAGCCTGCTCGAATGCAGGAATATCCGGCATGTCCTCGGTATCAAAATCGATAGTAGGTATAGCGCTGAACTTGCCCAAGGATTCCTTGACCGCAGCCGACAGAATCTGCCAGATAGCCTGCTCATTCTCGAACTTAATCTCTGTCTTCGTCGGATGGATGTTCACATCGATATTGGCAGGGTCTACCTCGAAATAAATAAAGTAGGAGATTTGCTCACCGGCAGGAATCAGCTGTTCATAAGCGTCCATCACCGCTTTGTGGAAATAGGGGTGACGCATATAGCGCCCGTTCACAAAAAAGTATTGGTGCGCTCCTTTCTTGCGCGACGTTTCCGGCTTGGCTACAAAACCGGAAATCTTTATCATGGTCGTATTGACGTCTACGGACAGCAACTGCTGATTCAGCTTCTTTCCGAAGACTGCCATGATGCGTTGCCGCAAAGGCATTACCGGAAGATTGAACAATTCCGTATCATTACTATACAGATAGAAGGCTACCTCAGGATGCACCAACGCTATACGCTCGAATTCCGTAAGGATGTTGCTCAACTCCGTAGAGTTCGCTTTCAGGAATTTGCGCCGGGCAGGAATATTGAAAAATAGGTTCTTGATGGAAAAATTGCTTCCCTTAGGGCAGGAAACGGCTTCCTGGCTCTCGACTTTAGAGCCGGCAATCAACAGCCGCGTCCCCAGCTCCTCGCTGGCCGGACGTGTTTTCAACTCCACTTCAGCTACCGCTGCTATAGAAGCCAACGCCTCTCCACGGAAGCCCATAGTGCGTAGGGCAAACAAATCGGCAGCCTCGCGTATCTTTGAAGTTGCATGACGTTCAAAAGAAAGGCGCGCATCCGTTTCGGACATACCCTTCCCGTCATCAATCACCTGAATGCAGGTCTTGCCCGCATCGGTAATCAGCACATGTATTTCCCCTGCTTCGGCATCAATTGCATTTTCCACCAATTCTTTCACAACAGATGCCGGACGCTGAATCACCTCTCCGGCAGCAATCTGATTGGCAACCGAATCGGGCAGCAAATGAATGATATCGCTCATTACAATTAAAAATTAAGAATTAAAAATTAAAGAAGCCAAACTCTTCATTCATTATTCTTCACTTTATATGATTCCGTTGCTGATGGCATACCACAGATAAATCAGCACAGCCATGACAACAAGGATTATGCCCAAATGCATCGGCTTACGTCCGCTCTCCTTGCGCCGCTTCAGGTGAGTTGTTCCTTCTATGAATTTGCCCCGTATATCCTCGGGTGAGAATTCCTTTTCCGGCAGCATACCCAGGTCACGCTTGGCGTTTTCTTCCATCTTCGCCAACTTCTCTTTCCGCTCATCCACATAGATATAGCTATGATTGAAGCCACGAGGCTTCCGCATTGCAAACATTCCCATGACGCTACTTATTATTTCGTTTAATATGCATATTCCTTGGCGAAGTTACGGGTTTCCGGTCACTTTTCTTCAATACTTCACCTGCTTTTTTAGCCCTCCACTCGAAGATGTCCTCCTTGTTGAGCGGACGGATGTAGTCGAACCAGACAAAAGAAGGCAGCTTGCTCTTATCTGGTGGAATCTGGTCCAGAGGATAGGCTGTACCGGTAGTCTTTCCAACAAAGACTCCGCGCTCCATTCTTCTCTCCTTCAAGTACATTTTCAAAAGTCCGCCTTCCGAATAGTTCATCATAATCAGCGAACTGTCCTTCTCCTCTACCGGATAATACACCACCAGTACATTGCCGTTTACCTCCACCAGACGCATGTCTCCATCTATGAAGAAAGCTTTCATCTCCTTACCGGAAACTTGGTTATAGTGAATACTGTCCTTTTTCTCTACCGTCAGGGCCTGATTGATGATATGTGCCCAGTCGATGGTACTATCGTTCATGTAAATTTTAATTTCCTCGCCCAACAACTGTTGTTCCCCGTGCCACAAGATAGGGTCGGTGTACATCGTCATGCAAGAGTCCTTGGAATTATACACCAACGAATCGCATACGGCCTGCACATCCGTGCGATAAGCACGCACCTTATGATAGGCACGCATCTCCCGGTACATGGAATCGGTATTCATATGGTAGGTAATCAGCCGCAAAGTATCACCGTGCATAAACAGACTGTCGCCCTGCGAATAGTCGATAGCTACGGCACGTTTGGTGGCAACGGCGCTTCCGGTCAGTTCGTTGTAGAAACAGTAGTCGCCAGTCAACATGTTCCGGTTGACCGTATCATTCATCTGTACATTGTCAAAAGCCTCACCGTATCCCAAGATGCGGTCGTAGAAAAGGCTGTCACCGGTCAATTTCTTGCCGTCGTTGGTCAGTACGGAACGGTCGAGTAGTTCTGCCTGCTCAGTAGTCGTATTGTACACGCCACGTTCGGAATAAATATGATTTTGATCACTCACAATGTCGGAGGGACCTAGAATGGTAGCAATCTTGGTAGCTGTACTATACTTCAAGGTATCCGAAGTCAAGACAAACTTCGGGTTGACCAGCTTCACGTCGTGGTTGAAGACAGCCAACTTGGTGGCAGGGCTATATTCTCCCCACTCGGAAGTCAGCACATTATCCTCGTCGGTCAGCGTACCGCCTTCGAAGTAATAACCCAAATCGTACAGACGGTCATAGTTCAAACTGTCGGTTGTCAGCACCGTATTACGATTTATCATACGTACATTCTCACGCAGCATGGCCAGCTGCGACATGCCGTCATAATACAGATAGTCTCCATAGATAAACAAGGTGTCACCCTGCTCCATACGCACATTGCCGAATGCCTCCACAGAATTTATCTTTTCGAATATCAGCGCACTATCACAGAACATGTACATACTGTCATGCTTCATCCTCACCGAACCGATGAGTACCTGCACATCAGGACGCAACTGTTTGTCTGCCTGCGCCTCATCTGCGTACAACAAATCGACGCGCGTCTTCTTCTTTTCCGACGTCTCCGTCTTTTTCTGTTCAATCGAGTCCACTTTCCTCTTCTCCGGTGCACCAGTACTCTTCTTTTTGTCCTGCGCACTCAGCAGACAGATGCCAAACAAGCATAGAATGCCTACCAGGAGGTATCTATGCTTGTTCAGGAAATGATTTTTTGTATTCTTCTTTTGCATACAAATCCATGTAAATCCTTCCGGATTATTCTTTGATCCAGCCCGGATACTTGAACGTACAGTTATTCTTCCAATTATCCTTGATACGGACATACGTGTGCTTCTGCTTCTCACGAATCCACTTGTCTAGCACTTCGTCGCGGCGTTTCTCCAACACAATCTCTTTCAAGTTCTGATAGTCATCGGCAATGGTAGCCTTGTGTCCCGTCGTACGGCTCTTCAGTTTCACAATCACACACTCTTCTTTTCCGGTCTTTTGCGGAATCATGGTGAAGGCTTCGGAGATTTCGCCCACTTTCATCTTATCCACCACCTTGGCTATTTCAGGGGGAAGTTCCTGCATCTCAAAACGGGAAGTGTTCGTATTGGGATTCGGCAACAAACCATGATTGTTACGCGTATCCTTATCCTGCGAAAGCACTGAGGCAGCCTCTTCAAAAGAGAACTTGTTATTGCGGATATCATCGGCAATAGAATCCAAACGGGCACAACCGGCAGCCAGAGCTTCTTCCGGAATATGCGGTTTCAACAGAATGTGGCGCGTTTTAATACGGTCACCGCGCTTCTCTATCAACTGAATGATATGGAAACCATATTCAGACTCTACAATCTTGGAAACCTTGCTGGGGTCTTGTAAGTTGAAAGCTACATTGGCATAAGCGGGGTCCAGCATACCGCGTCCCGAAAACTCTATTTCACCGCCACGCATGGCCGAGCCACGGTCCTCGGAGTACAGACGAGCCAACATGGAAAAGCTTTCGCCCTTATTGACACGGTCGGTATACTCACGCAGACGCCTCTTTACATCTTCTATTTCCTCCAAAGGGACCTTAGGCTGCTGAGTGATAATCTGCACCTCCACCTGGGTAGGGATATAAGGAATGCTGTCCTGCGGCAAATCCTTGAAGTAACGGCGCACCTCAGCCGGAGTTATCTTAATCTCACCAACCAGTTTCTGCTGCATCTTCTGAACCTTCAATCCCTCGCGGGCATTCTCGCGCAGCGTTTCACGAATCTGACTGGAAGTCTTATTGAAGTATTCCTCCATTTTCTCTCGTGAACCGATGTTGGCGATATACATGTTCGTCATATAGTCCACACGCTGGATAACTTCACTCTCGGATACCTCGATACTGTCAAGGGCCGCCTGGTGAAGATACAGCTTCTGCACGGCTATCTCCTCCGGTATCACGCAATAAGGGTCACGGTCAAATTTGCGTCCTTCATACAATGCACTCATGCGTGCTTCTTCCACTTCGGACTTCAGTATAGCCTCGTCACCTACTACCCACACTACCTCGTCAATCACGTTGTCTTGTCCATAAACGGCAGAACCGACTAATAGCGTCAAGGCAAATAAAATTACAAACTTAAAGTTCATACACTGTTTCATTCTTGGTGTCTTATTCTAAATAATATTTAATCTTGTCTCTTTTCACTGCCCGTTGGTACAAATCATCCTTCACTTGCCTCATGAATTCCACCTGCTTCACGTTCAGCAACATATCCTTCACTTGGCTACGGGCAAACTCGTAGGGTTCCTGCTCTCCTATCGAGCGATAATCGCTCACATTCAAGAAATAATGGAAAGCCGTATCCTTCAATTCTACATGACGGTTCTTGTCCAGATACTCGTCCACATCGGGAACCTTCAAGGGCAGCATGTCCAGCATTTCCAATACCGGCACCCATTTATCATAAAAATACTCATACTTCACAGCATTCTGCAAACTGTACTTTTCCAGATGTTCCACCGCTTCACGGGTTTCCGTCTTGTACCAGCGACGAACATTGCCCAGCTGCGGGGCTGTCAAAGGAACTTTGATGAACAAACCTTTCATCAACGGACGTTCCACTTTGAAGAGCGCCTGGTTCTTCTCATAATACTCCGTCAAGTCTTGTTCTGAAATCTCCTCTGATAGTCGCTGATGTATTAAAGCCTGCTGATAGGTATGCATTATCAATGCTTTACGATAATTCTCCACAAGTTTATCAATCTCACCGTTATTGGGAATGTTGCTCTGCGCTTTATCGTACAGCAAAATATCTTCCACCCAATTACGGATATAGTGTTCTGCAAACAACAGGCTGTCGTCTTTGGACAAACCGGCCGGAAGTACCGATTGCAAATCTTCCCGGTAAAGGAAATTGCCGTCCAACTCCACTAACGGCGTCCGCCCCTTATGGTCGTGCTGCTCGCTGCACGCCGCACAGAGAAGGAAAATTAAAAGTCCAAAGCAGGTTGTTCGCATCACCAACTGATATTTACTTCGTTTTGAGGTACGAAGATAGTGTTTTAATCGGTTGCATCAGTGATTATTAACGGTTTTTAAAACCTCTTGGTCAATTTCAACCTTACCGGCAGTACGCAACTTTGCCACCCAATGCGTTTCCAAATAGTTCCGATAAGCGGTTACGAGCGGCTCTCGCACCTCTTGCCAACTATCTGGTCCCTTCTGCTTGCGACCTTGTACAGCAGTAAAGGGAAATGACAAAACCGGGGTTGCATTCTTCCCTTTGAACACCAATTCATCCACATATGCATTATCACCGAGAGCAAATAATCCTTGCTCTGCCCGCACCTTGGGAGTATCGCCGGCATTGAAAGTGAGACGGATGGCATCCATCCACTCCTCTTCCGGAATCTGTTTCAGAAATTTCCGTACTTGCTTCGCCACCCGCTTGGTAGTACAATGCAGCACAATACCCTTATAACGCGGTTCGTCCCAATGGAAGTCCGAACGGTGCGCCTCAAAATATGCTTTCAATCCCGCTTCATCCACCACACTCCTCTTTCCCACTTCACGGTCAGTGATTTCGGCAAGCAACATGCTGTCACGATGCCCCTGCACCAACGCACAGAATTCGGGATGCTTCAATTCCAGACGGGAGTTTTCATAGTCCAGAATCGTTTTTACTGTAAAAGCCTCCAACTGTCTGCGCGTCCCTGCCGGATAAACAGCGGCAAATCCGGCAAACTCTTTTCCACCGTATGCCTTGCCATCCAGTGTAAACAATACACGGGAAGTGCTTCCTTTGGCCAGTAGTTCGTCGATACCGGCTTTATCCGGCATATAGTGATATTCTTTCTTCAGTTTATCCACAAAAGCCCGCGTTCCTTTATCCATTCCATGACGACGGGTTTGACAACGGATTATCTTGTCCTTCATCCTCTCAAAAGGAAGGATTTCCTGCTGTTCGAGTACTTTCACGATATGAATGCCTTGAGGAGTGAGGAACGGACGGGAAATCTCTCCGGCATTCAACCCGAATACAATATCCTCAAACTCCACCGGCATCTGCAGCCAACCCACCCAAAACGCTTTCTTCTCATCGGAAAATTGCTCGACGCAAGCATCGAAAGACGGCACAGCTCCCCCTTCCTTTGCAAGAGCCCTGTAGATAGAATCCATCCTGGACTCCATCTCACGCAAGGTATGACCGGAAATATTCTGGGGGAGATATTTAAAAATATGCTTCACATATACCCGGCCCGCACGCCGGCCGGATTTCATCTTGTCATAATACTGCCGTGCCTCCTGCTCTGCCGTCTCCTCATCTGTCAAGTATGATTTAATCAGACAGCGGCGATACTCATCCTGCTCCTTCTGGAAGACACGGGAAGTATCCAATCCCACAACTTCGGCAGCCTCTATTTTCAGCCTGAAGTCTATAAACTTATTCACATATGCATCCAATGCCTTCCGGCCTGCACCGACAGAGGTACCGCCCTTATTATAGCTACGTTCGAATTCAGAACGGAGGACCTCCTTTCCATTGATACGCATCAGTACCGGATCGTCCTGGGCCGAAACAGCCAATCCGAACCCGAGGAAGAAAAACACCCAAAACAATCTAACCATAAGCACCATCCGTTCTTTTTATACGGCTGCAAATATAAACAAAATGCCCGGAAAGCGGCAATCTCTCTCCGGGCATTCACTATTATTTTGTTATTATCTTACTCAGGACGGCTATAGTTCGGTGCCTCACTGGTTATAGACACATCGTGCGGATGACTTTCCAGTACACCTGCATTAGTAATGCGGGTAAACTTGGCATCGTGCAGTTTCTCTATATTGGCTGCACCGCAATATCCCATACCGGCACGCAGACCGCCAACCAACTGATAAATCACTTCATACAAAGTACCTTTATAAGGAACGCGGGCAGCAATGCCCTCTGGAACCAATTTCTTCACGTCACTGGTACCGCTTTGGAAGTAGCGGTCCTTGGAACCATTTTCCATAGCTTCCAGCGACCCCATACCCCGATAGGACTTGAACTTACGACCGTTGAAAATAATCGTATCGCCCGGAGACTCTTCCGTTCCGGCAACCAGCGAACCGATCATCACGCTGTAACCACCGGCAGCCAACGCCTTCACCACATCGCCCGAGTAACGCAAACCGCCATCGGCAATCAAAGGAATACCCGTGCCCTTCAGTGCCTTTGCCACATCATAAACCGCAGACAACTGAGGAACACCCACACCGGCAACTACACGGGTAGTGCAGATGGAACCCGGACCGATGCCCACCTTTACTCCATCAGCACCAGCCTCGACCAATGCCTTCGCAGCTTCACCGGTAGCAATATTACCAACAACAATATCAATATGAGGGAAGTTAGCCTTGGCTTCTTTCAATTTTTCAATAACCCCCTTGGAATGTCCGTGAGCCGTATCAATGACAATGGCATCCGCCCCTGCATCCACCAAAGCCCGCATGCGCTCCAAAGTGTCATTCGTCACTCCCACTCCGGCAGCAACGCGCAGACGACCTTTGCTATCCTTGCACGCCATAGGTTTATCCTTTGCCTTGGTAATATCCTTATAGGTAATCAGACCTACCAATTTGTTGTCTTTATCTACTACCGGCAACTTCTCGATTCTATGTTCTTGCAGAATTTGAGAAACAGCCTCCATATCCGTCGTAGGATTGGTAGTAATGATGTTCTCCTTAGTCATTACCTCATCGATACGCTTATTCATATCTTTCTCAAAACGAAGGTCACGATTGGTAACAATGCCTACCAAATATCTTTCATCATCTACCACCGGAATACCACCAATCTTGTATTCAGCCATCAAAGCCAGCGCATCAGCTACCGTAGAACCTCTCTTGATAGTCACCGGGTCATAAATCATACCGTTTTCGGCACGCTTCACAATAGCTACCTGACGTGCCTGCTCCTCAATGGACATATTCTTATGAATAACTCCGATACCACCTTCGCGGGCAATGGCAATAGCCATCTTCGCTTCGGTAACCGTATCCATGGCAGCAGTTACAAACGGGATTTTTAACTCAATGTTTCGTGAAAACTTAGTCGAGAGTTCGACTGTTTTGGGCAAGACTTCAGAATAAGCGGGGATTAACAGTACGTCGTCATAAGTTAATCCATCCATTACAATCTTATCAGCAATAAATGACATAGGGCTATGCGTTTAAAATTTATTGCGTGCAAATATACGGTTTTTATTCCATTCCGTATACTTGCACGCAACATTTTTTTTCTTTTTTATCAACTAAAACCAATCAGTTTGCCATCTCTGAAATAAACTTGATGCGTACCAAACGTACCTCTTCTTCCGTAAAGTCATCACCCAACTCATCCAGAGCATCGTCAATCTTATCAGTGGTAGATTCCTTGAAATAATCATAGATATCCAGCAAGTGGTCTTCATCCATAATATCCTCCAAGAAATAGTCGATATTCAATTTCGTTCCGGAGTAGACGATAGCTTCTATCTCATCCAGCAGCTCTTCAAACTCAATGCCCTTTGACATGGCAATGTCATCCAATGCCACCTTACGGTCAATGGCCTGAATGATGGCCACCTTCATTTTTGACTTATTGGCCACAGTACGCACACGCAAGTCCTCGGGACGTTCAATCTCATTCTCCTCACAGTGCCGCTTAATGAGTTTACAGAATTCCTCGCCGTAGCGTTTTGCCTTTCCGGCTCCTACACCCGGTATGTTCTGCAACTCGTCCAAAGTCACCGGATATATGGTCGCCATCGCTTCCAAAGACGGGTCTTGGAAAATGACATAAGGAGGCACTTCCAACTTCTTGGACAACTTCTTTCGTAAGTCCTTCAACATGGAGTACAATGCCGGGTCTACCGCACACGCACCGCCTCCACGTGCAGGTGCTTCCTCTTCCACATCCTCAAAGTCATTGTCTTCCACTATTTTGAATGATTTGGGATGTTTAAGGAACTTCTTACCGTCATCTGTCACTTTCAGCAAGCCATAGTTTTCGACATCCTTACTCAGGTAACCGGCAATAAGTGCCTGACGGATCACAGCATTCCACGTTTTGTCTTCTTCGCCCATACCAGAGCCGAACACTTCGAGATCTTCATGCAGATGCGCCTGCACTTCTGAAGTTTCCTTACCTTGTATTATGTCTATAATATAGTCCGCTTTAAAATTTTCTTTCACCGCGAGAATAGCTTCAATCACGGTACACAATAATTCTTGAGCTTCCACTTGTTTTTTCGGATTTAAACAATTGTCACAATTACCACAATTTTCTTCTATATATTCTTCGCCGAAGTAATGAAGCAATGCTTTTCGGCGGCATACGGAAGATTCGGCATACGCAGCAGTCTCCAGCAGAAGCTGCTTGCCAATTTCCTGCTCTGCTACAGGTTTGCCTTGCATAAACTTCTCGAGCTTCTGCAAGTCTTTATTGGTATAGAAAGTAATACACTGCCCTTCTCCTCCATCTCTTCCGGCACGTCCGGTTTCCTGATAATACCCCTCCAGGCTTTTCG
>OGZN01000434.1_pt1 | contig 19002 bp, 29 predicted proteins | sample 1576801 | NCBI WGS metagenome assembly OGZN01 (sample SAMEA3541573, study PRJEB24748) | human gut metagenome | biome: human gut; feature: human-associated habitat; material: faeces | place: China | collected 2012 | reverse complement strand
TTAATTCCGGCGGACGTTCCCGTCTGCGTGGTAATGTGCTTTGTCCGGGCTCCCCCGCATCATTTTTTTCCCGACAAGGATACCCAATGCGAAAATCAGCTGAATTCACGATGGAAAACGACAAGGGCACCCTGAGCGTGCGCCTTCAGGAACTGACGGTGCGCGAAGTGCTGGATATGTGCGAGCAGTTCGGCAAGGGCCCGCTGGTCCACGATTTGGAGCGGCTGCTGCCGAGGATGTCCAACCTCACTACCAATGACCTCATGGACATGACGCCCGGCGAGCTTGAGATGCTGTGGGAGCAGGTCAAGGAGGTCAACGCGGCTTTTTTCAGGATAGCCGGGGCGTTGGGCTTCGGCAGGGTGCTGGAGGCGTTCCGGGCTCAGTTGCGCAGCGATCTGATGGAGGCGGCTCTGAACGGGAACTCCTCCGTACGGTGATGCGGCTGGCGGGGGCCGGGCACAGGGACGTATTCGAGTATGGGTGGAGCGCGTTCGTCGAAGCGCTTGAGGCCGAGGCGCAGCGCCGGGACGAACGCATGAAGGACGCCGCCCTTGCCCTGCGCGTAGCGCTGCATACGGACGGGCGGCAGTTCAAAGCCTTTCTGGAAGCATAGGAGGGGGACATGGGACATGGCGGCTATACGCTGGAACTCAGCCTCAAGGATTCGGTTTCCGCGGGGTTGAAGGATATGGGCCGGGCGCTCTCGAATGTGCGGGAACTGGTGGGCTCGCTCCGGGCTGATGTCTCCGCGCTGAACAAGGAGTCCGGGCAGGCCGTTTCCGGGCTGGATCTGGGGAAGCTGGCGGAAGGGGCCGCCGATCAGCTGGAAGGCCTGTCCAAGGGGGCGCTTCAGGAGTTGGATGCGGCATTCCGGGACAGCGGCAAGACGATGGCGGGTTACTATGCCGAGCGGCGGCGTCAGGCGGGAGAAACCGCTGACATGGAGCGGGAAAACGCTTCGGAACAGGCCGAGCGGATGGCGCAGGAGCTGGAAGCCCGGAAGGACGCGTATCAGGCCGAGCTGGAAGCTTTTGTGGCGCATGGGCAGAACTGGGCTGAGGCGCAGCAGGCACAGGCGGATCGGGAAGTGTCCATCAAGGCCGAGCAGGCGGAGCGCGAGAAGGCGATCGACGCCCAACGGCTTGAAGGGGCGTTGTCGCTGGCTGGCGGCATGGCGGACGCCATGAAGCAGGTCTACGAGTCCGGCCTTGCCCAGAGCAAGGGCGTGTACCAGCTGTATCAGGCACTGGCCATCGCCGAGGCCACCATCAGTACCTACAAGGCCGCTCAGGCCGCGTACGCGCAGGGCATGGAGTGGGGCGGCCCGGTGGTGGGCGCAATCATGGCCGCCACCGCCGTCGCCGCGGGCATGGCCCGTGTTGCCGCCATCAAGAGCACGCCGCTGAAAGGGTTCGCGTTCGGCGGGCTCATCGGCGGGCAGGATAAAGGCGAGCGGGCGGACAACGTGCTGATCCGCGCCACGCCCGGCGAATATATGCTCGATAGGCCCACGGTACGCCATTACGGGGTATCGGCTTTGGAGGCGCTGCGGCGCAGGAGTGTCCCCCGCGAACTGCTGGAGCCGTTCGCGTCGCCGCGTCTCCCTGCATCGGGAGGCAAGCGCACGGCCTATGCCCTCGGCGGCGAGATCGGAAACGGTTCCCTGACGGAAGGCGGCAAGGCGTCCGGCAATGAGGGGCTGACCGTGATCAACGTTATGGATTTTCAACGTGAATTCGATCGGGCGCTGGCTTCGACGCGGGGGCGGCGCGTGCTCATCAATATTTTGGGCGAGGAAGGGATTGCGTCCTGACGCCCTGTGCGGGCCGTGCGCCTGAGGAGGAAAGCAATGGCATTCAGCGGCAAGATAACGGCGGCCAACCATGCCGACCTTTTGGCCAAAGTGACGAACTTCATCACGGGCGATCCGGGCACGCCGGGCCGCGACTGGACGGTGGCGCGTCAGGATTCGCTGACGTGGGGCCCGGCGACGGTCTTCCGCAATACCGGGCTGTCCGGTTCGGAAGAGGTATACGTGGGGCTTTGCGCCGCCACGTATACCGACGGCGTGAAGGGGGGGCTTGTCTGCAAGGTCTACAAGGCCTTCGACAGCGCGCCGGGCGGAACGGGGTTTCTGGATACGGCCTACGGCAACGGGACGGGGCAGAACGGGACCCATGCCTTCCTGCCTTGCTGGAATGCCGCCATGAACGTCTGGATCTGGAGCAACAAGGCGCGCGTCGTGATCGTGGCTGAGTGCAACGGGGTATACGCCAACGCCTATCTGGGGCAGCTCCGGCGTTTTTCGCTGCCGAGCGAGAACCCGTGGCCTTTGGCCTGCCTGACGGACGGCTACACGAGCCTGTGGCAATACACGACATGGCACGACGCCATCACGAGCACGGGCTCGCGCGATGCGGATCTGCACAGGCGGAATCTGGCATTCGTACGGCGGGGCTCTTTCCCCTTGGCAACGACCTTTTCTTATTATCACGCCTGTCACCAGATTTGCAGGCCGGACGGCGTATGGACCTCGCACTTCGCCATTTGCCCCACGACCAGCCTGCTGGGCTCGTCGAGCGGCTATGAGACGGACATGAAGATAGACACGCAGGGGACGGGGATCGTGTTCCCGGAAGGGACGCCGCGCCTGCTCCTGCCCATGTACGTCATCCAGCTTGAGAACACGGGCGACTACACCGGGGCGTCGGCCATAGGCGAGATGTACGGGGTGCGCTGGGCTCCCGACTCGCTGGCCGGCATTGAAAGCGACGTGGACGGCTACATCCTCTTCCCCGACGTCAACCGGGTGGAGTGGCATAGCTTTATGGCCATAGGAGATGAATGATGGCGCAGCCCTGCAAGGTTTTCAGCTACACGAACGTAGGGACGGAGAAAGGCGTGCTCGCCAACATCGCCAGTGCCGCCCAGGCCGGGGGGTGGACGGTGGACAAAAACGCCGTGGACGCCGACGGCGAACTGTACCTGCACAGTGCGGGCGGCGGGAACCGGCGGCTCTTTTTTTCGCTGCGGCTCTTGCAGGCGCACGACAACGCGGAGCGCTTTCTGCTGGCCGTGCACGGCAATACGGGGTTCGACGCTTCCGCGGCATGGGACGCGCAGCCGGGCCGGTTCACCGAAAGGCTGGCGCACGGCTATTGCTCGCGGACGACCGGGAAACCCATCTGGCTCAGGACCCCGGGGAAATACAGCATCACGTCCACGGGCTGGTGGATCCTGCCGCCGGTCGCCGAACAGATCGTGCTGGTCTGCCCGACATTGGTCATGACGGCGATGCGGGTGGTCTACACGTTTTCCGACGGGGCCAATACGCCGTATTCGGGCTGGGTGCCTCTGATGTTCGGAGCGGCGGACGGCTTCGATGCCGAGACGGAACTCAACATGGTGCTGTGGTCGGCGTGGAGCGCGAACAGCGCGATGGGGCTCATGCTTTCCGCGCTGTACGTGGCCCAGCGGGACGTCAACAACGAGTATTATTTTTGCAACAACAACTACTACTACGGCAACGTGGGGCTGCTCTGGAAGGGGGCCAATGCCGAGAAATTCCCGCCCGAGGGGACCTACGGCTACAGGACGAGCCCGCTTGCGTCCAGCGTGGTCCGCACCAGCGTCACCGTACGCAATGTCATCGGGCGGGTGAACACAGACTACTGCCTGACAGGGACCGTCAACGCGGGCGGGAAAACCATAAACTATACGCATAAGGGCGGGGTCTGCGCATCGGTCCCCCAGTACAACGCGGCGCTCCTCCAGAACAGCGGGACGCTCCGGCACATGCTGATCAAACCGCTGCTGTATGTCTGCAACGGCGCGGACGTGCGCCTCGCGGGCGAGCTCCCGTATTGGGCGGTCAACCTGCATGGGCTCAAGCCCAAGGATCGCATCAGCATCGGGAGCCGGGTGTTCATGGTCCTGCCAGACATCTCGGACTCGGATGAGATCGGCCTCGCCGTTGAGGTGGAGGCATGATTTTCGAGGTGCTGTGGCCGCGCGCGGGCGGCGTCCCGGAGTGCTCGTACAGCGTCCCCGGCACGTCGGGCGCGTGGATCGGCGACGCCCCGCACCGGGGGGACGAAGTGCGGCATGAGGCCACGCCGCTCCCCCGGCCCTCGGGGCACCGCATGGCCGAGAGCGTTGCGGACCTCATTTACGGGCAGATCCATCTGTATCCCTCGGAAGTCCATCTGGGGCTGCTCTCGGGGATGGAGGCGCTCGACGTGGTGCTCTGGAACGCGACGTTCGCCCCCGTGCAGCTCGTCGGCGTCAACAGCGCATCGTCCGCGGGCACGACGCTTTCGGGGTTCCGTCCGGGGGTGCTGCCGCCTACCGGCGCGCTCAAGGGCCTTCTCACCGTGTTGTCTTCCGGCCCGGCGCAGCAGGATACGACGTATACGTTCGTTACCGGCATCGGGGAGCGGAGCCTGACGATCACGGCGTCGCGCGTGCTTCTGTTTCCGTTCTGGCCCGATTGGTCGGATGGTTTGGAGATCGATTACGCGTTCGACACCGTGCTGACGCGGGGTGAGAACGGCGACGAGCAGCGCCGCCCGTTGGCGAAGCGCCCCCTGCGGACGCTCCGTGCCACGATCTGGGGCGACGGCGTGAACGGGCAGCGGCTCCACCACCTTGTCCAGCACGGGAAAGATCGCGTGTTCGGCGTCCCTTTGTGGCAGGAGGCGCTGGACGTGACGGGGATCGACGCCACCCGGCAGGTGCTCATGCTTGGGAGGGATTTCAGCGACTGCTGGAATCTGACGCGGCTGTGCGATTTGATCATGCTGCATGAGCGCCGGAGCGGTACATTCATGGCTTGCTCCCTGCTTTCAAGGGACCCGGCGGGCCGGACGCTTTCCGTGACCGCGCCGGTTTCCGATGTGTTCGCGGGGGGCGCCACGCGGCTGGTCCCGCTGTTTACGGGTATCCTGACGAGCGCGGAGCCTGCCGTGGTTTCCGACGGGATGGAAACGTGGTCGGTTGATGATCAATGGCATGAAAACTAGTGGGAAAAAACGAGATAACTTGGGAAGTATCGGGAAGAGTTTTAGGCGGGGGTGTAATTCTATTGCAGAATCTGCAACAAAAAAGGAGGGGAATCAACCCTCCTTTTTTGTTGGCGGATAAGCTGTATCTTTATCGGTTCATAGCGTCTTTAAGCCGCTTCGCCGCCGTGAACTTGATTGCGTTACAAGCGGGAAGGGAGAGTTCTTCCCCTGTCTTTGGATTACGTCCTTTTCGAGCGGCCCGTGCCACGGGCGCGAACGTCCCGAAACCGGGGAGGAAAATCCGTTCCCCTTCCGCCAGCGCTTCCGTGAATGTGTCGAGCGCGGCCTTGATGAGCTTTTCCGCTTCGGCTTCCGTTAGACTGCATTCCTTCCTCAACCGCTTTACAAGATTATACTTGTTCATGTGATTCTCCGTTTATTTTGATGTGATTCACGCGGTCCCGCAGTTCCGCGCGCTTAGCGTTGTTCCATCTGTCGGTGGTGCCGACGAGGTAGCCGGAAATCCGGCGTATCCTCTCGAATTTGACGCCTTGCCCTATCTTGCCTTCCACAATGGGAAGGTGGCTGTATTCATCGCGCTGTACGTCCATTAGTGCCCCCTTCCCCGGCATACCGGGCGGACGCCGCATTCAAGGCGTCCATGCAGACCTTCATCATGGCCAGACGTTTCTCGGGTTCCTTTTTATCAGCAAAGAAACAGCAGACGAGCGATCCGTCCCGTGTATCCTTTATAGACGGAATACCAGAACCGGATACGACGGAAATAAATCTAGGCATCTTTTTCCCTACTGCACCACCGCCGTAGCGGGCTGCTGCTCTGAGAAGAACCGTTGCAGATGCTCCCGTACCGCCGGTTCCTCGATTCTGTCTACCCAGTTTTTTAGGGTTTCGATGACGAGCTGGAGCTGTTCCACAGAGCACCATTCGATTTTTTGCGCCCGCGTGATGCGCCGGATGTACGTCTCGATAGCCTGATCGCTCCGGTTTCTGACGATTCCGAGATCGTGCATTTCATACCAGAGGCTTTTGATCTTCCTGAGCTGCGGGTCCGCCGTTGTGCGAAAGCCCGCCTTTCTGAGCGCGGCCAACGCCCGGACCAGTTCTTCGCCGGAAAGTTCCTTGCTTGAAGTCGTCCGGCCGCCCGTGACGCTGGAAAGGAGCCCGCGATACTCTTCATCCTTCATGCCGAGCTTGCGGCGTCCGGTCTGGAGCGCCTTGATGAGCTTCTTGGGATCGGTTGGGGTACGCATGTTCTATCCTTATATATGGAGCCGGGCGGATTACTCCGCCCGGTGCTACGTTTCTATAACGCCGCCATGTCCAGAGGAATGGCGTGGTACTTGCCGAACTCGTCCCGCTCGTACACACGGATATAGGGCTTGGTGTCGGCCACGGTAAGGCTGTCGCCGATGGCCTGCATGGCGTTCATCCAGCGTTCATCGGAAATATTGAGCTTGCGCAGGGCGAGGACGGCGTTCGTGTTGATCCGGCCTTCCTTGTTCACGCGGAAAGCCTGTTCGACCACGGCCCGAAGTTCTCCGGGAGCCTGTTCGCACCAGTCCGAGAGGCATTCGTCAATAAGCGCCTTCGCCGCCATGAGTCCTTCGTCAAAGGCGAGCGTTTCGGACACCTGACGGACAAGGCGAAGCTTCCGATCATAGGTTTCGAGGGTGACGTTACCCTTTTCACCGCCGATCTTCGCGCCGTAGCGTTCGGCGGAAAGCTGCACAAAGGCGGAAATGCCGGACATGGATTCCCTCTTGAAATCCCTGATTATCCGTTGCACTTCACGGGCCTTCGCTACCGTTTCCTTCACAAATTCGTCACGGGCCTTGTCGATCGGCCTTACCTGAGCGACGGGGACGAGATGCCCTTGCGCATTTTCCATATATCCTTCGGGAATGTTCATTTCATAGCTTCCTTCTGTTCCTGATTGTCTCTTTCCGTGGATTCAGGGCCGGGTTCGCGTTCTTCTTTCTGCCCGGGGAGCAGGCATTTTATCTTGCTTTCGGTGATGCCCGCCTGCAATTCCATTTGGTAGGTTTTCAGGGCTTCCATGATGATGCGTTCCTGGACTTGCTCGGGGTGCACCAATATTGCCCATATGAGATAGAGCGCCGCGATAGTCATAAGTAACGGCATAATTATGGCCGCACCATCTTGACCACATCCGCCGTCACCTGCTTTTCCCCGGCACTTGCCGCGAGGTTCAGGGCGGCGATGGTCATGTTGGCGATCATGAGGGGATAGCCCATGTACACGCCATTGCCGGAACGGTCCTGCGCCACGGTGAGGCTTTCCTTGATCGCGTCGACGCCGTCCTCGGTGAATATTTTGCCGAAGTCGATCCCGGCTCGGGCAAACCGGAAGCGGAGAAAATCCGCTACGTCTTCGATTGGGGTGATATTCAGCACGTCGCACCGCTGCACGACCTCACGCATCCACGGGTCGGCGGGATTCAGCTTTTCCCCGAGCTCCGTCTGCCCGATCAGGATGATGGAAAGGAGCGGGTGCCGTCCTTCCTTCAACTCAAGAAAACGCTTCAAGCTCTTCAAGGTGTGCCTGTTCAGATCGTGCGCTTCTTCGATGATCACGCAGTAGTGCGTACCGGCGGCGTAGGCGCTTCTCAAAAGCCGATGGAGCTTTTGCGACTGCTTTTCGGGGCTTGATGGAATGGATTCGCCGGGGGCGACGGCGCTCATGACGGCTTCCGTGATATGGCGGGCGAGCATGGGCTTTCCGTTCGACTCCTTTTCGGCCATTGTCAGAACATAGGGTTCCACAATGATGGTCTTGCCGTTTTCGGCGTTGATCAGGTCGACGAGCTCTTCCCGGAGCGTGGACTTTCCAGAGCCCGATTCCCCGACAACGGCAAGGAAACCGCCGTTCGTCGCAACGTCGAACATGGTATCCCGCACATGCCGGATTTCAGGCGAAAGATAGACGTCCTCGGCTTCCCGTGGGGGTGTGAAGGGGTTTCTCACCATGTTGAACGCCTGTCTGGCCTTCATCGTGAGCGTCTGCTTCTTCAAGATCATGGGTTCCTCGCTTTCCGCCGTATCCCCGGCGGGGGTATCTTCATCCCCGGCAAGTTTTTCCAGTTTGCCGAGGGCATAGTCGACAAGGGCGGCCTGTGCGCCGCGCTCTTCAAGCAAAGAGGCGAGCCCTTTTTTGAGTCCGGCCCATCCCGTTTTCGGGAGGGTTCCCCGGTTCAAAAGCTGATTAACGAGCGCCGGGGAGACGCCGAGCCTTGCGGCGGCCTCGCGCTGGCTGAGCTCCGTCTCTTCAAAGAGCGCCTTTACCGTCGGATCGTAGGGGGTTATCCGGCACATGCCGCCCTCCCTTCGTTTGGCCGGAACTCAAGCCGCCGGGCTGGCTTCGGCGCGAACTTCCCGCGCATCCGTTCCACCACGGCCTCGATCTCGTTTCCGGGTACGGTGTCGGGATACCGTGTCCGCAGCCATTCCGCGCATTCGTCGGTGTTGTCGTCGCGCCAGACATCCGGATGATCCCGGCGCATCATCAAAGCGAAGGAGAGCCGCTTCATCGGCGGCACGTCGGCCTTTTTCTCTTCGAGAGGCAGAGGCGTCCCGGCCTTCTTCAAGTAGACGGGCGCTTCCTTCACGTCGGCCATGATGTCGATCCCGGCGTAGGCGGGCTTTCCGGCCCGGCGCATCTTCTCGGCCTCCTCCACGGACTGGACGCCGTAGGCTTCCTTTTTGATCGCTTCGAGGGTCTTTTCCGCGCGCGTCTTCGGCATGGCCTTGAAGCCCTCCCCGAAGGCCGGAGCGCCGAGATCGAACCCTGCGCCGTCGAACTGCATGGGAGGCACCTCGAAGGAAAGTTTTTCCCCGTCGGGCTTTTCGATGACGGCAATGATGCTCGGGGCCTTGTATGGATTGAGGCGGACGGATACGGAGTCCCTGACTTGCAGCCCGTGGTAGCCGAGTTCACGCAGATCGTAGCGCCGGACGCCGTAATGCGTCCGGGTGTCGGCGCTTATCGTGAAGTCGTCCTTTACCTGACACCGTACCTCGCCCCACGCCGCGATGGAGTGCATGACGTCGGCCTCAGCCGTGCGGAGTTTCTCCGCAGGAATGGAAAGCCACACGTCGTTGCGGGTCTTTTTCGTCCGGGTGTGGATCGCCGTGGCGCAAAAATACCTGCGCCAGCGATCCGCAAGCGCCTGCAACTGCGCGACGTCAGGCACTTCCAGAAAGCGCAGGCGGCTCTCGAATTTGCATTCGACGATGTCCTGACACTTTTCGACCGAACCGGTGGCGCGGGCTCTTCCTGGCACATGCTGCGCCGGAGTGATCCCCATTTGCCCGCAAAAGCCTGTGACGAGCGAAGAGGCCGGGCCGGGGCCGGGATCGGTGTAGAGGATTTCCGGGACGCCGTGCATGACGTCCTGCGGCCCCCGGTCGGTAATGGCATCAATCAGCGTATCGAGAAACCCCTTGGCGTCTTCTCCGGCGGCCTGCTCATAGCGCAGGTAGAAGTTGCCGGAACAGTGATCGACCACGATATAGCGCACGATGCGCGTATTTCTGATCTTGATGAGGTTTTCGGGCTTCTTTTCGTTGTAGCTCTCTTCCTTCATGAGCCCGATATTTCCGGTGCCCCGGATGCGGTACAGGACGCATACCGAGGCGTCGGCCTGCCAGAGCCTGTTGGGGTACCCCGTCCGCATACGGACAGACGGACTCGCCACCCTGAGCTGATCCGGGTGGCACCCGTAGCGCCGCATGGCGCGGCTGATGGTTTCAACCGACGGCATGGTGACTTCTCCTGTTTCCGGGTCCGCGATGCCTTCCCCGTTCGCCTCCCAGCGCTTCACGGCGTCCTTGATGCACATGGGCCTTTTGCCGTTGGCGCGGTCGCCGCAGATGACGAGTCCCGCGATCTTCCGGCAAAGCGCCTCGGGGACGCACGTCTCGCCCTTGCCCTTGCGGGGCTTTTTGCCGCTCTCCCACCCGCCGTATTTTTTAAGGTATTGGTAGGTGGTGTTCAGGGAGCGATTCAGCGTTTCGGCAAGCCGCGCCACGATGCGCCCGCGATCCCCGTTGCATGGGTCCGCCTTTTCGAGCGCGCGGGCCGCGTCGCTTATGAGGCGAAGCTGTTCGGTTGAAGGTGTGGAAGGCATGACGGCTCCCTAGTCGGTTGGTTCCTGATCGTCCGCTCCGGGGAACGGTTCTCCATCCAGATCCTCGCCGAAGTCCGGGCCGAAATCCGGCACAAGCTCCGCAGTAAGGTCCACGTCGATCCCGGCGGAGAGAATATGCGCGGCCATGCCCCGCACGGCGGAAGAAATCCGCTCGTGGACATAGGCCGCCGTCTCTTCCGAATTTTCATCGTCGGCGAGAACCGAAGCTCCGAACGCCGCGAGGTTCGCCACGGCGAAAACGGCGTCCCTGCACTTTTCGTCGATGATCTCCCGGTTCTTGACGTTCTTCTTCATCTTTTTGACTTCAACGTCCGCAATGGCCGAGGAGGTGGCGACGATGAGCTCTTCTTTCAGCGTCGCGATCTGGTCGTTTCGCTCCTGCGCCACCTTTTGCTGGGCTTCCTTGTCCTTTTCGAGCGCTTCGACCTTTTCCTTGAGCTTTTCGGCTTCCTTTTCGAGCTTCTTGTTGTCGGCCTGCGCCTTGGCGTGCTGTGCGCAGATGACGTCGATGGTGACGCGCAGGTCTTCCGGCGTGGAACTCTTGAGCTCCCGGAAGATTTCCTTTTTCGTGTCCTCGTCCACATCCTTGATGGCCTTGCGGATTTTGCGGGTGTCACGAACCGTAAGCCCGAGGTTGCGGATTTCCGTCAGGCGTTCCTCGCCGAACGTGGCGTAGTTTTGGAGGGATTCGTAGACAGTTCTACGGGAAAACCCCATTGCTTCGCACAGATCATCAAACGTCTGTGGCTGGTGGATACTGCCCCGCTGATCCGTAAAACTCCGGCCCTTGTAGTCTCCACTGGCCTTCATGGCCGAAAACCACTGAATGACGGAAAGGCTCAGGCCAGAAGCCGCAGCCTGAAAGCCTTGAACGCGGCCCACCTGCTGCTGAAATGCGAGATCGCGGGCGTAGTCTTCCGCATGAACGGAGACGGTGCCGGTGCGGACGGCCTCAAGTTCCTTTACCGGATCGGGTTGTTCGGAAACGGCGGGGGTGGAAGCGGGGAGTTCTTCGGGGGTGACGGTGGTGTCGTTCATCGGGGGGCTCCTAATCCTCTTCGTAGGCGTTGAATATGGTTTCGGGTTCGACGCGCCAGTGACTGATTTCGCCCGTGGCCTTGTTGCGGACAACGACGATTTCCTCGTCCGTAAACTCTTCACGCCCGGCGTAGTCTTCCGCAGCACCTTGCGCGCTGTGGCATTTCGTCGTGTAGGCGTCCTCCCAATCGACATCGGAAAAATCATCGCCCATTTCCCACTCACTGATGCACTGGTATTCGGAAATCTCTCTCATATTGCTCACCCCAAAAGCCGGTAGGCTCCGGTTTCAATGTTGCGTTTGAAGTCGTCTTGCCGCTGCTGCTGGTTGCGAAGGGCTATGTCGTAGGCCCGGTAGGCCCGAAGCGGCCTTGCCGTAAGCGCCCAGCGCCCGCTTTCGAGCTTTTGCGCCATGCCTTCGGCGGCGAGGGCGTCCATGTCCCGGCAGACTATGGGAGCGGAGAATCCGGTGGCGACGGAAAGATCGGTTACGGAAAGCCCGGTCACGACATACGGGGCCAATGTCTCGATGAGCAGGAACGCCCGCCCGAAGGGGGAGAGCTTCTTTTTTTCGGTCATGTTGGCCCCCTACAAAAATTGGTAAAGCCGAGTAAGAGTCTTCTTGCCGGGTTCGAGCTTCCAGACGACCATGGGAAGAGCGTTTTTTGCGGCGTACTCCGAAAAAATTTCGATCAGACCGGTGGGGTCCTGCTGCTCCTCGTCATGGAGGATATGTAGCTCGGTGCACCGGGGCAGAAATGTCCCGAGGTAGCAGGTCTGGAGCAGAACAAGGCGGGGGATCTCTTCAGGGGTAAACTGTGCGTTTTTCCGAAGACTCCAAAGCATCAGCAACGGGTCCAAAACGACGTATCCCTGATCGAGCAGGATTGAACCGGCCATGCGCGCGTCTTCCGCTTGTTTTTCGTTGAACGAGGAAGACGACACGGTATGCAGTAGCATGATTGCCGCGGAGGGCGGCGCACCCAAGGGGGCGTGGACACCGGCGGTACGCTTGCGGCGGGTTGCGGCACGGAGAGAAGATTTACGCATGGGGCACCTCCAGATTGTTTTCCATGTGCGCCACCTGTTCGGCGACGGCGGCGAGATTGTGGGCAAAGATGATGAGCTGCATTTCGGTAGAAAGTTCGACGGATTCGGCGATCTTCACAAGCTGGGAGGCCATGCCGTCGATCTTCGCCGCCAAGGGCGGGAGTTGCGCCGGGGTGTCAAGTATGGTAACAGGCCAAGCGGAAACACCGTTTCGTTTCTTCCCCTTTTGGCCCCTCACCGTTGCAGCGGTGAGGGGCTTTTCGTTTTCGAGTGTCCGAAATATTTCCGGAGCCACGGTGGGGAAATGGGCCGCGAGGGTGGTTGCGGTGAGGTTATTCATCTTCATACTCCAAGGCGGACTGTTCGTTTTCGGGGAGTTCATTAAAGCAGGGAAAATTCGGGTGTCGGGGCTTTTCCATAACGGTGTCGGTCTGTTCCCCGTTGTACCGGTCCTTCATTTTTTCGTAGATCAGCATGGCGCAGTCCCACGCGCAGCAGTCGCAGATATGGGTGTCCCGTTGTCCGGCGACCAGAAACGTCACCCGTGATTCATGGCTTCCGCAGAAGTTGCAGAACGTGTAGCCGTCTTTATGGGTCATATGATTTTTCCTACGCCGTCGTTGATGTTTACCGGCATTTTGGCGAGTTCTTCCTTGATCGCCCTAAAGCCGATCCACGCGAGGTCGCCGCACTTCCCAACACTTGTCGCACCGGGGAAAACAGCAATCGATACGTCGATTATGTTTTTGTCCTGCCGGACTGTGATGACGGCCTTGCGTTCCTCTTCCATCTTGCGTTGTCTCCTCCGGAGCTTGCGAAGCTCCCGTTTCAGTTTTCCGATCTTCATGTCCCTGCGCCTGATGCGCCGCATGAGCCTCGCCATGTTCCGGCTGACGGGGTGCATCATGACGCCGCCCGCTCTTCGATGACGCCTTCCTTGAGGCCGAGGAGTACTGCGGCCCGGTGCGATTCGCCCCGCGCCCCGTTCGTCCGGCCATTCAACAAATCATAGACGTACTGCGGGGCGAGATTGTGCTTTCGCGCCCACTGGGAAATGCTGAGTCCGCGCTCGGCAAAGGCGTCCTTTACGCTTTCCCGGAGCGTCAGCGGAATGTCCGTCCTTCGAGTGTTTGTCTGGTTCATAACCCTTCCCTTTCTTGCGCCCCTTCTCGGTTCCGTGTAGGGGTGGTTTTGGAAGTTGTGGTTTTTCGTGGTTCGTTGGAACAAAACTAGAACAAAATATAGAACAAGTCAAGACATCCAACTTCATTATAAGGAACAATTATGGAAAATAATAAAAATTTTGGATATCGAATTAGAACAATTATGGAAAATTTAACCCTGCAAGAATTTGCAGATAGTATCAACGTAACAGTGCGGGCACTGTCTAACTATCTTGCTGGACGTGTGCCAAGAAAATCCGTGTTGCAAAAAATTTGCGATCGGTATGGGGTCGTTCCCCGGTGGCTTCTCACTGGAGAGGGGCCAATGTACAAAACGGATTTTCCCGCTTCTGAATCTGAAAATGTGCGACGCGTTGCACAAAATATCCTGGGTGAAGATGTACAACATATTGAAAATATTAATATAGAAGAAAACAAAAATGTGCGACGCGTCGCACAAACAGGGAATACGGATATCCTTGACCGTTATTTGAGGGCCGTGGACGAAAACAACACATTGATCCGGGAAAACGCCGATCTTCGCATTCAACTTGAACGCAAAGACTCTCGTATCCGCGACCTCGAACGTGAAGCCGCCGAAATCCCGGCGCTGAAAGCCCGGATTGCCGAGCTTGAACGCGAGCTTTCGGAGCGCCCGAAGTTGCCGAAGACGGTCCCGGTGGACGTGAGCGCTAAAAGTAAGCCGACGCCGGCACACGGTGCAGGAACGGATACGGCTGTGGTTCCCGGTGCTGGTGCTGGCGTTTCTGGTGTGGGAAATCTGGGGGCGGTGGTGAAAAATGGAGAATAGGAGAGGATGGCTATGAAAAGATTGTTATTGGCGACGTTGCTTATTGTTCTGCCTTCCGTCGCCTTTGCGGGTGGAAACGTGTGGAACGATTCATTCAATAAGGCAAAGAAGACGCTGGAGCGGCAGGTCTATTATGATCACCGGGTTACGCTTTATTGCGGAGCCTCGTTCGATGAAAAGAAGAACGTCACGTTGCCGGAAGGGTTCACGGTTTCGAAGCATGAGAAACGGGCCGGAAAGGTGGAATGGGAGCACGTCGTTCCCGCCGAGAACTTCGGACAGACGTTTGCGGAATGGCGCGAGGGTGACGCCCAGTGTGTCGATAATCGTGGGAAAGCCTTCAAGGGCCGTAAATGTGCAGAGAAAACCAACAAAGACTATCGGTACATGCAGGCTGACCTGTACAACCTGTATCCGGCCATCGGCGCGGTGAATGCCCTACGCCAGAATTACAACTTTCAGATGTTGCCGGGAGAAAAGCCGGACTTCGGGAGTTGTGAGATGAAGATTGCGGACAGAAAGGCCGAGCCGCCCGTGCGTGCGCGTGGGCAGATCGCCCGTACCTATAAATATATGGCCGAGGCGTATGGCCCGCGCTACAAGATGAGCCGCCAGCAGACGCAGCTCATGGATGCGTGGGACAAGATGTATCCGGTGGATCAGTGGGAATGCACGAGAGCGAAACGTGTTGAAAGGTTACAGGGAAATGAGAATATGTTTGTAAAGTCCCCGTGTCAGCAGGCGGGACTCTGGTAAGTCTTAGTCAGATATGATTTTCCATAGTTGCATGACATCCCCTACCGCGTCATGTGGCGGAAGGTCGGGGCTTGCCCCAAGCAGTATGCACGCCGAGAGAAGGAGCGCGTTTTTCTGTTCGTCGGGCATGTCAGCAGGCAAGAGAGAAAGGATCTGTTCGGCATCTAGTACGGCGTCCGCCGGAGAGATGGATGGGGTAAAGGCAAGCAAGAGAGAAGAGGCAAGCGTTAAAGTACTACGGGACATGACGGCTCCTTTAGTGTTTTGCTCTCGGGCTCTCTCTTTTGCCCTATTTTTTATTTTTCGATTACCCCTTTCGCGATTACAGAAGCCTTTAAGACTGGTTCCAAAAGGATAAGTAGCTTCCGGTTATTACGATCAGGCAGGGCAGGACGCTTGTTGGCGTGAGGCGGGTGAGGGGGGAGGCGGAACCGGAGGGGAAGACAGAGAAAGGATCGTTTCTTTGTTGTAAAAGGATATCCATGTGTAACGGAAAATTCTTGCAGCCAAAGAGTACAATTAAAAAAATAAAAGGAGAGAGGAGTAGTATGGAAATTTTTGTCAGACATGCGATAGTTCACGAATTGAGGAAAACAATTAATACTGCCCCGGAGGTATTTACGCGGGAAAGTGTTCTTCCCTTGACTGAGAGTGTGAATCGTCTGTTTGGTGAATTGTATTCATTATATACACGCCGCTCGACAAAGGGGTTGGGTTATTTTGATCCGGATGTGAATACCTATCCGTTTAGTATGAACTTTGAGGAATATCTGAATTTTCCCATGGAAGACAATTTCATCGGATTTACAAAGAAAGCGATGGGGCACCTCAAAAGCCGAATAAGCGAAGCGAATCTGGCGACAGGTGGTTATGTGTTATTTTTTCTATGCACAAATCAGAATGATGAAAAGCTTCCCTATCTTTTTATCACTCTGCTGCGTCAAACCAAGGGCTGTGTTATCACGCAGGAGCTTGAAATTGACGATGCCACCCATCTGGACCTGAGCAATCTGCATATCGGTTGTCAGGTTAGCACATATGATTGGAAAAATAATGAAGATAATCCTTATATCACCTTTATCAAGGGGGCATCTTCCGCCAAGACTCCTGACTATTTTTTACGGGCAATCGGATGCACGGAGCATACGGATTCCAGGGTACAGACTCAGGAATTTATACGTGCGCTGGGGGATTATGCCGCCCAGCACAAATTCACCCATGAACAAAGAATGTCCATGAACCAGCGGGTGCATGAATATTGCCGCAACGTCCGCGCGATTAACTTGCTCGCCGTCAGCGCAGTAGCCAATCCCGAACAGCCGGAAAGTTTTCTTGAATTTGCCAATGAGGGCGGGTATAAGTTCAGTGAAGGGCTGGAACCTGACAAGCGAATTTTGAAGAATTTGAGAGAGTTTTCCGCAAAAGGCGAGGGCATAAAGCTCAGTTGTCCGGCGGTGATGGTGGGAGAAAGGGTTTTGCTGAATGAAAACGGCGGCATCCCCCAAATTGTTATTAACAACCCGCCAGAATCCATAGTGAAAGCATTCCGTGAAGCAAAGTGACGTACTTACCAGAACAACGTGAATTACTCCTTGCCCTGCTTGGAGTCAGCGAAGGGATTCGATGGGAAGATCCCTTGTTTTTTCACGCAGCCATAACCAACCTAGCAGACAATATTGAGCTTATAAAGAAAGCGGATGAGGCATATTTGTTTGCCGACACATGGCTGGCTGGCAAAAGCGTGACTGTCGGCACCTGCCGTTTGGAAGATAATCTTTCGCAAAAATTTGAATATAGTCTACAGCTACCCCAGCCAACAGTTGAGTGTGCGATTGTAAAGGATTTGGATGGTCTTCTGCGTCTGCCGTCGTTTCTGACGGCTTGCCCTGATTATTACTATTCTATTGCCGATAGTTCGGATGTTTTGCCCCCAGCTTACCTGGACGCAACTAGGTTTGCCAATTTTTTGCTGAAAATTGCTGATCATACAGAGGAATTGTCTGGCAAGAAAAAAGGTGTTTTTTATCATGGCACCAAGACGGAAATTGTCATCACCTATTCCCAAAAAGACCTTAACGTGTTGCCGGAACTTGCCAAGCTTGTGGAGGAGTTTGAGCAGGCTCCACGCTTTCTGGAAAAAACAAAAATTCTTAAAGAGCTTATTATAAAATATGCACTTACCAAATCGCCAGACGGTGCTTTCGGGTCGCTACTTTCCCGCTTTTCCGAGCTGAAAAAAGATTTCGATCAGAGCTGGGTGCTTTTTGTCGAAGACTTTTCTCTGGATGAAATTTTTAATGAATTGGAGAGCAAAACGCTTTCAATTGCCGATAAGTTGGCAGTCTCTTTGTCAGAGCTTCAAAAGACAATGATAACTATCCCGCTAGCTATTCTTTTTGTTTCATCCCAGGTGGACGCTGTGGGAATCTCTTCCTGGAAGAATATACTTATTCTTGCGGGGTGCTGGGTTTTTCACCTCTTCACTCTGGCTTTTTTTTGGGGGCACAAACGCAGTCTCCGATTTATAGAAGAAGAGCTTGCAGCCCTGCGGCAAGAAGTAGATAAGAATTACCCGCAGATAAGCGAACGTGTGAATCCAAAGTTCACGCGGCTTCGACGGCGTTGTGACTATCAGGCGAATTATCGGCGCATAGTTGGTTCGCTCATGTGGGCAGTGGTTCTGAGCCTGACGTTGCTTGTCACAGGACTGGATTTTTGGCTTGAAATAATTGCGAGGTGCGGCTCTTTTTTTGCCTCTTTTTGAGATATGGCCCTTCAAATTCGTCAACGTTGCTACACCTGAAAAAGACGCTTCGGTTTCTTGGCGGCTCAGGCCCCGGTAGCAGCGTAGCCCCCGCATCGCCGCCTTCGGGCGGCTTTTTTTGTGGCTTTTCCGGTTTTTCGATTACACCTTTCCCGGCGGATCGGGCGAAAAGTGTAATTTTTCCCCAACCATTGAAATTTTGTGTATGTTCTCCTCGGAACCCCTTATCTGTGGAGGATATGCATATGGCCGAGATGTACGCCGAGCTCCTCGACGGCGTCGCCGCGCGGGTTGCGGGCATGGCCCGTTCCGGCCTTCCCGCCGTCAATGACGAGGAGGCCCGCGAGTTCGGGCGGCGGGTCGCCGATATGCTCGCCGAGGATTGGGGCGGTTCGTCAGTCTATATCCCCAAGAACCTCGCCGCCCGGTTCCGCAAGCGCGACGCCACGTTGTACCGGGAGTTCACCGGGAACAATATCGCGGAGCTTGCTCAAAAGTACGGCCTCACACAGCAGCGGGTATATGCCATCCTGAAAGCCGAGCGCGCCCGCCGGGGGAGCGGGCAATTGCGGTTCCCCGGTTTGTAGCCGTTTTCCTAAAGCCCTTTCAAAGACGCCTCCATGTGTTTCTTCTACTGTGAAGGAAACACATGGAGGTTTTCCTTATGTTCAAACGTCTTTTTTCCGCCCGTCGCTGGCTTGCCCTGTGCGGCTTCGTCACCGTCCTGATCCTCGCCTTCCTTGCCGTCATTTCCCCGCAGCAGCTTCCGGTCATCGCGTACAAGGCCGGGCTCGTATCCTTTGCGGCGTGTGTCGGCGTGTGGATCGACCGGGCCATTTTCCCCTATGCCCGACCGTCGGGGTATCTGAAAACCGACTGGCTCCGCAATCCCGACGCCGACGGCGGGGACGAAGAGGTCGATTTCGAGATATGCCCCGGGTATTTCCGCGTCTTTGCCATTGCCACCATCCGGCGCGGGATCATGGTGGGCATGGTAATCCTCGGCATGTGTTTGGGGCTGTGATTATGCGTATCGATCCGCAAAAGCTCCTTTCCTCCTGCACCGAGGCGTTTTGCGTGGGAGTCGCGTTCGCCGTGGGCGCGGCCATCGTCGTATCGGTGCTGTTTGGCCTGCTCGCCTTTTTTGCTGGCGACGCCGAGGCCGCCGAAGTCCAGATACCCCGCGCCGCGCTCCAGCACCGGGCGACGCTGATCCGCGAAGCCCG